>Ga0247834_1006655_pt1 | contig 12771 bp, 11 predicted proteins | sample LaCruzMarch2015__8_FD_187118 | JGI IMG/M metagenome (GOLD analysis project Ga0247834, IMG submission 187118) | Freshwater microbial communities from meromictic Lake La Cruz, Castile-La Mancha, Spain - LaCruzMarch2015_12m | ecosystem: Environmental > Aquatic > Freshwater > Lake | place: Spain... | reverse complement strand
TTTGCAGCCGCTCGCACATCGAACGCAGTAACAATTGCACCCAAACGACGCGCTGTAGCAATAGCTTGTAAGCCAGCAACACCAGCTCCTATCACTAATACTCTGGCGGCCGTTACTGTACCTGCCGCTGTCATCATTAATGGAAATGCCCGATCAAATTCATACGCGCCTTCAATAACTGCTCTGTACCCAGCTAAGTTGCTTTGAGAAGACAATACATCCATTGATTGTGCGCGCGTAATGCGCGGAACAAATTCCAAAGAAAATGCACTAACATTTTGCTTTGCAATTTTTGTAAAAAGTTTTTTGCTATCGTGCGGTTTATGCATAGCGATAACTACTGTATTTGCATTTAAAGCTGGAAGCTGCTTTTCATCTAATGCACCAACCTTTAAAACAACCTCGGCACCTTTTACTGTGTCTGCAAAAGCTTTACCAATTTTTGCACCAGCTGATTTATAAACATCGTCTAAAAAGCCAGCAGCTTCACCTGCAGATTTTTCCACCATAACTTCATGTCCAGCGTCGCACAGGCGTTTCACTAGGTCAGGCGTTAAGGCTACTCTTTTTTCAAATTCAGCGGTTTCTTTTACAACCGAAATGCGCATCGTATAATTTTTTGTTTAAGTTTTGATTATTATATTGGGTTTTGCACAAATAAGAAAGGCTCCCGAAATGTAGGAGCCTTCTAAAAAGCTAATTATTAATGTTACGATTACACACTTAATCTAGCAAAATTGTAGATATCTATTGGCTCAGTAAGAGCGGCTGGTAATGCAGGAATATCTTCTCCATCAATTCTTGCAAGGATAACCCATTTCCATCCTCTATTTTCCTTAATTTCACCATTTTCTTTAAACTCACCATCAATAGGCAATTTTATAGAGATAACCTTATTTGACATATCTCCCGTTGGCTCTATTTCACTATAAACCATCAGGAAAAAAGGCTTATTAATAGAAGGAATAACTGGGTGTGCAGCAAGATCTGCATGGGACTCTTTAATAAGAGCAGCCATTGCTTCATAAAAAGAAAACGTATTTACATGCAATGAAGACTCTAAAATAGCTGTAGCCGCATGCACAGGACTGACCCAGCTTGTCTCAAGTCCGGCTTCAGTAACATGCTTCTCATGTGTTAAATCTAAAAAACCGCAGTGGGTTGCAAAATTACTATAAAAATCTAAAATAACTGCTAAACGATCATCCATACCTGGTTGCACACCATACACCATACGTCCAGCAAACATAAATTTAGTTGGATCATTATCTATTATCGCAACACGAACTTGATTAGCTGATACACGTGGTCTATGTAGGTTTTTACCGTTTATAGTAATTCTTGTAGGGTTGCTAGGATCGTTGAGCGCATCAATTTCTGCTTCATTAGCAAATTGTACTGTATGTAGTTGCCCATCTGTTCCTGTGAATTGTTTTACAGACTCTACAATTGCAGGCGCTTCTTCCATTGCGAACAACTGCCCAACAAGCACTGCTGCCAACATTAAATATTTTTTCATAAAATTCTCTAAAAATTGATATTGACTACTATTTACCCCTTTATTTTTGCCTACGCAACCCCAATAAAAACCCCGCCACAATGGACGGGTTTTTCTTGATAAAAAGTAACTGCTTAGAAACTTAGTTTTGTTCCTACAATCACCGCAGCACCTGAGTTTTTCACTGTTGGAACTGTTGCGTTGTCCCTGTACTTTTGCGTACCTCCTACAAATTTTGCGTAGTTTGCATTTGTGCGCATTTTGAATAGATCAACTTCTCCAAAGAATTTTAAGCCTTGCAAAGCGTTAAAATCAACAGTTGCAGCAACTATGTCACTTGTTGCACGCCCATGAACGGCACCATATGAACCATTTACTCCCGGTAATTTTGGCAACGTACGTGATGTGTTAAAGTACCCCAAACCAAATTGATACGCCCCGACAGTATACTGACCACCTAAATTCCATGCCCTACCAGCATCTCCAGGTTTATAATTTGACTCAGTTTTTTGCAAACGGCTTTTTCCGTTATGAATATAACCAGTTGCAAATCTCCATTGTCCAAAACCTACAGCTGCTGTAAATTGGCTTGACCTTGCACGATGAACCTTTACATATTTGAAAAATTCAAGAGTTCTGTCATTTGCTTTAGCTGCAAATGTTGGTGATCCACGCTTTGAATTTTCTTGAATATGAACAGCAGCCAAAGCCATGTTCCATGTTTGGAAATCCACCTTATAGTTCGCACCTACAGCAATGTTATTTAAACCATATGCCGCAACACTTTTATCAGGATAGATTCCACTCTCGTTACCATATGTATTATCTTGACTAGCGCCAGAATTATCTTTTCCGCTGGTGCCAAAACGAGTTGTATTAGGCGTAAATGAAACACCCAATGTAAACCCACCAAATGTTGGTGTGTAATATGCAGCTTTCATCGCTTTGCTAGTTTGTGCAGCCTGATTAACACCGCCAATATTACCCTCAGCAGAATTAATAACGTTACCAAATGTACCATCAATTGTATTAGCACCACCAAGTAAGTTAAATCCACTTTCTGTCATTGTATCTTCTGGTCCAGTTAAGTTACCGAATTGAAAAATACCCCAACTATCTTGTGAAAACTCAATATAGTTCTGCGTGAAATAGATTGGATTACCAGATGTGCTTTTCCCACCTGGATATGATTCTAAAGCTGCGCGATACTTATAGCGAAAGCCCTCAGCTGTGTTTCCTTTTGCAGTAAAGTAAATATTTGATGAGCCAATCGCGAAATGAATCGGACCACCCTTACCATTTGTATTATCCTTTTGCTTAGCACCCGCAGCAATCATGGATGTAAATCCATTGATCTGTAACGTAGGTGCTTGCGCAACTTCAGCAGCCAAAAATGGACTGGTGAAAAGTATTGCTAAAAAAGCTAATTTTTTTGTCATTGAAAACTCTCAAATTTAAATTGCTGTTTGACATTAAAAAACCCAGGAAAATCTATCAATATCTTCCTAGGTTTTTAAAGAAATTTATTTAAACTTGTAGCTTTATAAACACATACAAAAAGGACGTTAAACTAAATTCTTTTCTACAAAATTCCAGTCAACTAAATGATCCAAAAATGTTTGCACAAAGTCGGCTCTACGATTTTGATAATCTAAATAGTAAGCATGCTCCCAAACATCGCACGTTAGCAAAGCTTGCTGACCATGCACCATTGGTAAATCTGCGTTAGCTGTTTTTGTAATTTTAAGGGTATCACCTTCTTGAACCAACCAAGCCCAACCACTACCAAACTGTGCAAGCGCTGCCTGCTTAAAGTCAGAGGCAAATTTTTCATAACTGCCGAAGCTTGCATTAATTTTTTCCAATAATACGCCAGCTGGTTTTCCACCACCATTTGGTTTCATGCAATTCCAAAAAAATGTGTGATTCCAAACTTGTGCTGCATTATTAAAAATACCAACCATATCTGCTTTTCCAGCTGACATTTGTATAAGATCTTCCAAGTTTTTTGATTCATTTTCAGAACCTTGCACCAAATTATTTAAATTGGTTACATAGGTTTGATGATGTTTACCATAGTGAAACTCTATAGTTTGCTCACTAATATGTGGAACAAGCGCATTTTTTGCATAAGGTAATGGGGGAAGTGTAAAAGCCATAAATCACCAGATTGTTATTTTGAGAGTGTGCCAAGATTGGCGCGCCCGAGAAGAGTCGAACTCCTAACCTTCAGATCCGTAGTCTGACGCTCTATCCAATTGAGCTACGGGCGCTAGTCATTAGTTTATAAGCAAAAAACGCCGCGATAGCAAGTAAAATTTAGCCGTATTAAATTGCTTTCACCTACAAAAATTAAATTTATCTGCGTTTTTGGCAAAAATTTGGTCATCTCTTGTAGTCACAAGTCCAATTGGACAGTCCCCGTAGAGCTCTTTAAAAGCATCAAAAGCCTGACTCTGCGAAAGAGAAAGTGACTGAGTCATCAACCAACATTGGTCCTGCCTTGTTCGCACAACAAAACTTTCCCCCTGTGGTGGTTGAAGTGAAAAATATGTATTGCCCATCGTCTTTTTTTCACTTGGAAAAAGTTTTTTCACCTCTGGAACATTTAACTTACGATAAGCCGGCAAAGATTGTGCTTTAAAATATTCGACTATTGTTTCTACAATTGGCTGAAGTTCGGAAGCACTTATGTTTTCACTCACACCTCTTTCATACAACGAATAAAGTTCATTCCCATTTCGCAACAAAAAATCTATAGATCTGCCTGCAATAGAAAAAACCCGATCAGCTTGAGTCAATTCCTCAACATATGAATTAGGGGAAATTTTAAAAAGATGCACGCCTTTTTTATCTGTTAAGCGAGTAATAGTGACAAGATCATTTATCCCGTTATCATCATTAATAGTAAGCTTATAAAGAATTAGGGGGACATAACCTGCCGCTCTGTCAGAATTAGTATCTAGATTTCCAAAATCTGAATACAAAAATTTAACCTCAACAGTAGCTGGAGGACAGCTTGTTAAAGGAAGTAGGGGGGCAACTTCTTCTGACTGACTATCTGGTTGTGAAACATCTAGTTGTACTAAGCTTTGCTGAACTTGTGAAAGCGTGTTTTTAGTAGATGGTTTCTTTTTTCCTTTCTTACCTTTACCTTTGGCATTTTTCTTTTTTTTAACTTCTTTAAGATTTTTTACGAAACACTCGTCTTCTTCATCACTAGAGCCATCACTTTCTACATTGCCCAAGATGGCTGCAACATCTTCGTGCGGTGAAGTCACACTCATAGAATCGCCACTGTCTGCAAACTCTTCTGCCACTTCTTCAACCAAAATATTTGATACGATCACGATAGGCAGCAATTGCTTTGTCTCTTCAACTACTTGGATTGGCTGTTTAAGCAATGGCACAACTGGTTGTTTTTTTGCATTAATACGATTAACAAATCTTCTTGCTGGATCTTTGTTCCAAGATTTTCTTTTGCTATTTAAATTCGATGTTACAGCAGATCCTTTAGCTTGCTCAGCCCCATTTCCCTTAGGTGACATGGGAAACGTTGTTATAGATGCAGGGGATCCATGAATTTGAACAATTGGGTTTCTTGCAGGAGATACAGGAACATCACTAATTGTAGAGCACTTTTCTTTAGGCCATGGCACTTTACTTCCAACAGCTCTCCATGGTTCATAATCTGGCCTCAAACAATCTACTTTCAAAGTATACTCAAATGCTGCCGAAGCACTTATTTGAAAGTTTCCAAATAAAAAAATAATTGCGATGTAATGTAATATTTTTAGAGGGCTATTTATCATATGATTGCTTAATTTTTTGCCAATCAAATCTTATAATAACCATAAAAAAAAGAACAGGTTTTGACTGTAATTTAATCAAGGAACCGCGATAAATCTTTTAAAAGCTCTAAACGCCCTATTTGCAAATTAGATTCAAGACCCTTTTTATGAGCACACAACGCTTTCATAAACCCTAATTTTTCTGCTTCTTTTAAACGCGCATCTGTTTGATGAACTGGCCGTATTTCACCACCCAAACCAACTTCACCAAAAAATACATAAGAAGGATTAATAGGTTTATTGATGATCGCTGAAATAAGTGCAGCAGCCACCGCTAAGTCAGCAGCGGGTTCGTTTACTTTCAGTCCACCCACCACATTTAAATACACATCCATACTACCAAACGTAAATCCTGCTCTGCTTTCTAGCACAGCTAATATCATAGAAAGCCTAGCTGAATCCCACCCAACGGTTGTGCGACGTGGCATGCTCAAATAGCTTTTGGAAACCAACGCTTGAATTTCGCACAAAACAGGGCGCGTCCCTTCAATACCAGCAAATACCGCTGTGCCACTTATTCCTTGCGCTCGATCAGATAAAAAAAGCGCTGATGGGTTCGTTACTTCAGCCAAGCCATGCTGTTCCATAGCAAATAAGCCAATTTCATTGGTTGCTCCAAAACGGTTTTTAACTGCCCTTAATATACGAAAATCGTAATGACGTTCACCTTCAAAGTACAATACTGTATCGACCATGTGCTCAAGCACACGAGGGCCTGCAATAGTGCCTTCTTTGGTGACATGACCAACCAAAATAACGGAAATGCCTTGTTTTTTTGCCATGTGAATTAAGCTTTGCGAACATGCACGAACCTGACTTACTGAACCTGCCGCAGCCTCTAGAGAATCTGAGCTTATGGTTTGTATAGAATCAACCACTAAAAGCTTTGTGTTTTTGTGCTTACTTACTAGGTTTTGTATTTCTTCAAGGCTTGTGCAGCTACCAATTTGTAAATGCTCAGCTTTTACGCCAACGCGCTTTGCACGCATTTGTAACTGTTGTACTGACTCTTCCCCTGATAAATACAAACACGGCGTATGACCAGATACATCACAAGCAATTTGCAGCATTAAGGTTGATTTACCAATGCCTGGATCACCACCCACCAAAATTACGGATCCTGGAACGATGCCTCCTCCACACACTCGGTTGAATTCCCCGAAAGATGTTGTGTAACGGATTTTAGTTAAATCAACTAAAGAAGCATCATCAATTGTATATAAGCTGGGTAATGGTGCATTAGCAGATGCAACTAAAGCTCTACTTCTTTCCACCACTTCTTCAATCAAGGTGTTCCACTCACCACAACCTTCGCACTTACCATTCCATCGGTTATGCGATGTGCCACATGCTTGGCAAATAAAACGAACAGCAACCTTAGCCATCGGTAAATGGTCCATGAGGCAAACCGTTAATAAATTGCTTCACATAAGCATTTTTTGTTTTATCCATTTCGGAAGTAGTTCCAGTCCAAATTAAATTACCCTGAAATAACAACCCCACTCGATCAGCAATAATGCGAAGTGAATGCATATCATGGGTAATACTTATCGCGCTTGCCCCAATATCTTTAACGCATCGACGAATCAAATCATTAATGGTACCACTAATAATTGGGTCCAAACCTGTTGTTGGCTCATCAAAGAAAATAACCTTTGGACTAGTAGCAATAGCACGCGCTAACGCCACACGCTTTTGCATGCCTCCTGATAATTCTGCTGGAAAAATATCTGCAACTTTTGGATCAAGATCAACGGCTTCTAACTTTTCCATAGCAATTTTGCGTGCCTTAACTTTATCCATTCGCTGTCCATGAATAAGACCAAAAGCAATGTTGTGCCAAACAGGTAAGCTGTCAAACAAAGCACCGCCTTGAAATAACATACCGAATGATTGAATAAGTTGTTGGCGTTTAGCACTGCGTGCCCCCACCATGTTTTCCCCATTGATAAGAATTTCACCAGAATCAGGTTCAATTAACCCTAAAATGCACTTAATTAAAATTGACTTACCCGTGCCGGACCCACCAATAATACCTAAAGATTCTTGTTCACCTAATTCGAGGTTAATACCACGTAATACATGATTATCACCAAAGGACTTGTGAAGATTTTTTACAGAAATAATTAACTGAGACATGATGTTTACCGTTGGAATAAAATGCTAGTGAGAACGTAGTTCATAAATAATATAAAAATTGAAGCAGAAACTACCGCATTAGTTGTAGCTCTCCCTACCCCTTCAGCACCACGACCAGAATTAAACCCATGGTAGCACCCCATCAATGTAATCAGCACTCCAAAAGCAGTAGCTTTTATAAGACCAGAATGCACATCGGATGATTCTAAATAACGAAGCGTTTGCTGCATATAATTGCCTCCATTAAAATCTAATTCATGTACACAAATAAGGTAACCACCCATTACACCAATTAAGTCAGCAACTAGCACTAATATAGGAAGCACAACAGCGCCAGCTAAAATGCGTGGAAATATTAAGTACTTAAAAGGATTAGCTGAAAGCGTAACTAAAGCATCAATCTGTTCAGTAACACGCATAGTGCCAATTTCCGCTGCCATGGATGCACCAATACGACCTGCTACCATTAAACCTGCCAGCACTGGCCCCAGCTCACGGGTAATTGATAACACTACCACTGTGGCCACTGCCCCTTCTGCTGAGAATCGTGAAAATCCTGTATAGCTTTGCAAAGCCAGCACCATACCTGTGAAAATCGCCGTTAATCCAACAACGGGTAATGAATAATATCCTATTTGAATAAACTGATTCAAAATCAAAGTCCAATAATAGGGAGGCTGAAAACCATGACGCATTGCATTATAGAAAAACAGGCTGATTTTTCCTGTCAGACCAACGAAATTTAAAAATAGTCTTCCAACCACTGCCAAAGGATTCATAACAATCTCGCATATAATTTACAAAAGTATAACCGAAGAGGGTACCAAAACCCAAGCGTCTTCGCTATGGTATGAAAAAACTAATGTAATCTGTGATATATGAAAAAAATTCTTGTTCAATCTATAGAAATTTCTAATACGAATCCTTTTGTGCTTATAGCAGGACCTTGTGTTTTAGAAAGTCGCGACCATGCCATGATGATGGCAGAGAACCTAACAACTTTATGTAATGCATTAGGCATTCCTCTAATTTACAAAACATCTTTTGATAAGGCCAACCGCACAAGCATTGCGGGCGCTAGAGGGCTTGGTCTTGAAGCATCTTTAAGGATTTTTGAAGAACTTAGAAACACATTTAATGTACCAATTACAACGGATGTGCATTCTCCAGAGCAATGCGCAGCCGTAGCAAATTTTGTTGATGTGTTACAAATTCCTGCATTTTTGTGCCGTCAAACTGACTTGTTGGAAGCAGCAGCAAAAACAGGGAAAGTCATCAATATTAAAAAAGGACAATTCTTAGCCCCATGGGACATGCAAAACGTTGTAAAGAAAATGGAATCATTTGGTAATTCCAATGTAATGCTTTGTGAGCGTGGTGCTAGCTTTGGTTACAACACTTTAGTTAGCGATATGCGAAGCCTAAGTATTATGGCTCAAACAGGGTATCCTGTTATTTTTGATGCAACCCATTCGGTACAACAACCAGGTGGACAAGGCGCATCAACCGGTGGAAAACGTGAATTCGCCCCTATATTAGCACGCGCCGCAGTTGCTGTTGGGGTTGCAGGTGTATTTTTAGAAACGCACCAAGACCCAGACAACGCCCCAAGCGATGGCCCAAACATGATTCGCCTTTCTGACATGAAAAAAGTTTTATCTGAACTGAAAGCTTTTGATTCAATTGCAAAAGAAAATCCACGACTTTTGGAATAAAATTTAACTTGCAAGAGAGCATAGTCTTACTTGCTCTCTTAACTCGCTTGTGCATGGTGCGGCAAGTCAACAACGTCAGTCCAGTATGCCATTGCCTTGTGTAGCTGACTCTTGAATTCTTGATAGGTGAATGATTTTCTTATAAACCCGCTTGCCTGCAAGCTATAAGCTGCCGCACGGTCATCAGCATTTAAGCTACTACTTAGCACAATCACAGGTATTTCGTTTAAGTGCACCCGGCGCTTAATATCTTTTAAAATATCTAACCCACGGACAGATGGAAGATGCAGATCCAGAAAAATAAGATCCGGCTTTGGCAAAGATTGCGCAGAATCATGGGCAATATCACTTAGAAAATTCAAAGCTGCCTGACCATCATTTATAGTATAAATATGTAATTTTTTTGGGAAATCTGCTAACGCTTTACGCAGTAAGAATTCATCACTTGAGTTATCTTCCACAAGCAATACATTGTATACATCTTCCTCTTGCTCAGTATGAATCTCAAAATCTTCAAAAAAGCATGACAACTCAACTTTAAAAATTTTTGATAGCTGATAAAGCATAGCAGCAGAAATTTTATTAACACCTTTTTCATATCGTTGAAGCTGTTGAATTGAAACACTTAAACCTGCCGCCAGGGTTTTTAAGGGCCAATTCATTTTACGACGAAAAAAAGTAACTTTTTTACCAAGTAGTTCGTCTTTTAGATCAACTGTCATGACAACTTCCTTTCGTTTTGTAATAGCACAGTGCGAGTGTACCTTGGTTCTTGAATAGTTAGTTCAGTTAATTTTTCTAATTTTTTCTCACAAAAAGGTAAAGTAAACGATACAACTGTCCCCTTACGCTTACCAGATCTAAGCGTAATTTTTCCCTTATAAGCAGAAATGATTTTTTTACAAATCATTAAACCAAGACCTGCTCCGTCAGAAGCTGATGATTGAAAAGGTAAAAAGACATTTCTTTTTCGAATATACCCAGGACAATACCCATGATTATGCAAATGAAACCTATAAAAATTTTCGTCTTCTCTTGCGCCTGATAACGTGATTATGCAATTTTCGCAGGAACTGTGTTTAATTGCATTTGCAAATAAATTTTGAAATAGTTGCAGCATGCAAGTACGATTCGCATGCAAATATACATCTTCAGAAAATTGAAAATTAAATTGGCATTTTTCTGATTTCAAAATACTTTCATAAATTTCTTCAATCAGGCATTTTAAGGAAATTTGCTCTGATTCAACTGTTAAGTCTCCCTTTTTGCAATATAGCACAATGCCTTCACTTAAATTTCGAATATGGTCAAAGCTCTTTTGCAAAGCAGTAAACACTTGATTCATAGGTGCTTGAGCTGAATCAATACCTTCGTAATGCTCTTGAATAATATCTAAAAAATTAGAAATTTGCCGCAAAGGCTGAATAAGATCATGAGAAAAGATAAGATTAAAGCTTTCCAAAAGCTCATTACTTTGTTGAAGTTTTTTATTAGAAAGTAGCAATTCCTGGTGGGAAGTTGTGTCTTCTAAAAACACAATCACATCTGTTACTTCACCATTTTGATCTAACCAAGGAAAAACTTCCCACTGCAGCCAATAACAATAGTCCTTATTTTTTATTTCTTGCTTAAGGGACTGAGCACGCCAAACCTTACCCTTCAATGCATTTTTAAGTGCGGCTCCTAAGGGCTTTGGGCAAGGGCTAAAAATATCATTGAACTTTTCACCCAAAACATCTTCCGCAGAAAAAGCCTTCTTTCCTTTAAAATAATGGCTTTTTAACCAATTAAGCGCCGTAAAACTAAGCCTGGTTATCTTAAAATTTCTATCGAGACAAAATACAGCAATGGGGACTTGATCAATTAGCGACGTTAAATAGGCCCTGGAAACCTTATAATAATCAAGCTCTGAATTTTCACTGCATTCTTTAGCCGAAAGCGCAGCAATTAACGGTTGCATATATGCTAACAGCCCGTCTTGCTTGTGAATGCTGTCTCCGCTAAAAAGTTTATCCGCTGCAATTTTTACAGCGTTTAGTTGGGCCATGGACGCTCCTTTTAATAGGGTTTCTATGTCTTCAACGCTCTTGTGTTATAGGTACACCTTTTAATTACAGCTGTCGCGCATAAAATTTAAGAATCAATAGCGGGCAGTACCGTAGCCTCTGCACTACCAAAACCTATGCACAATTCACCCTTTGTAGCCATTGCTACCAGTTGCATAGAATCATTATCAGCTAAGTAGACTCGCTCTTCTCCTGAATTCAAATGAATAGCATTCGCACCATTCCAGGTTAACTCAATAAGGCTTCCATAACTGTCAGGTGTAGGGCCACTAATAGTACCCGTCCCCAAAATATCACCCGGCTGCAAATTGCATCCATTCACCGTGTGGTGTGCAACTTGCTGTGCAATATCCCAGTACATATACTTGTAATTCGTATGTGATATTTCTTGATACGCATCCATTTTGGACGTTTTAATTTGTAAATGCAGATCAATATCAAAATTAATGTTTTGCTTTTCTAAATACAGCAAAGGTTTGGGATTTTGTTCAGGACCTGCAACACAAAATGGCTGTAAAGCTTCCATAGTAACCACCCATGGTGAAATAGTTGTACCAAAATTTTTACCCAAAAATGGCCCTAATGGCACGTATTCCCACCGTTGTATATCGCGCGCACTCCAATCAAGCAACATCACCACACCAAACACATGATCTGCTGCAGCATTAATTGAAACAGGAATGCCTAGATCATTACCTGTTCCTATAATAAAACCAAGCTCAATTTCTGTATCGAATTGACGGGTCGGGGCACAAATAGGCGCATCATCACCAATTTTCAACTGTCCCTTTGGACGCCTAATTTTTGTACCACTAACCACAATTGCACTTGCGCGCCCATCATAACCCACTGGGATATGGCGCCAATTTGGCAATAAAGGATTGACTGGATCACGAAACAGTTTCCCAATATTGGTTGCATGCTCAATTGATGAATAAAAATCTGTATAACCGCCAACATGCACTGGCATTTTCATGACAATTTGACTTTGGGGAATCAGCAATTCTGCTTGCAAAGCTGCGTTATCGCGCAAATCTGGTGTGTTCGAATTTAGCAAGTTCATTAAAAATTGACGAACCGCACTCCAATATGGTTTACCGGTCGCTAAAAATGCATTCAGGGTTGTTTGATTGAAAACTTTTTTGCTAGCCAATGCTTCAACTTTTAATAGTCCTTTTTCTTCCAATAACGTCAGATTGAGAACATAGTCGCCAATAGCCACACCAATTGATGTTTTCCCCTTATGTTCAAACACCCCATAAGGAAGATTATACAAAGGAAACGGATGCCCGTTAGGAATATTCAAAAATGATGATTGCATGTGACTATAGCTTTAAAAACATTAAGCATACCCTAACCTAATGGTGGGTTTTGGTAAACTGTGAGAAGGCGTTTTTAAATCAAGAAGCACCAAGATGCCTTATCGCATCATCCTTTTAATAAATCTTGCGAAAATATTGTACGCAAATCATTTTTACGAACAGCACTCTTCTTTCGAATAG
>Ga0247834_1006652_pt1 | contig 12776 bp, 8 predicted proteins | sample LaCruzMarch2015__8_FD_187118 | JGI IMG/M metagenome (GOLD analysis project Ga0247834, IMG submission 187118) | Freshwater microbial communities from meromictic Lake La Cruz, Castile-La Mancha, Spain - LaCruzMarch2015_12m | ecosystem: Environmental > Aquatic > Freshwater > Lake | place: Spain... | reverse complement strand
GGAGGCAAATGTAATATCACGAGCCATCCGCGTCCGTCGTCATTGCCACCACGAAAAAACGAGGAATCTTCCCTCAACAATCCAAAGGCTACCGTAAATTCCAGCGGGACCTCCGCGACCCGAGGGGAATAAAACAACGCGACCGGACCCCATCTCCGCGCACACCGCCCATGTCGCATACCATCGTCGTCGTCGAGCGCGGCGGTCGTCCTCGTCGTCGTAGGACGACGTCGACGCTCGCGGCGATCGCGCTGCTCGCCGCCGTCGACGCGGCGACGTCTTTCTCGCCGCGACCGAACGATCCGACGCGGGCGGTCGCGGCGTCATCGACGACGCGGCGCCGGAACCTCGCCACTCGGAGCGATGGCCGATCCGTCGGCGAACGTCGCGTCGTCGTTCCCGTCGGGCCGGCATCGCGACGGTTCGACTCGGCGAGTATCGACGAGGGGGGAACGATGAGCACGATGGAAGGATCGTCGTCGTTTATGGACGACGACGACGACGTCGTCTCTTCGTCGTCGTCGTCGTCATCTTCTTCTTCGGAGGAAGGGAGCGGCGCCATGGATGATAATGACGAGGACGATGACTCGTGGGCATCGCCGAGGAAAAGACAATTAACTTTATCCGAATTGGAAGATTACGAGGAGGCGCGACTCGCCGTGCTCGATCGACGCGAGGAGGAGGAATTTAGCACGAGGGGTAGTAGTGGTAATAGTGGTAGTGGTAGTGTGGCACCAACGGACGAAGGTGTACTTTTATCCAATCTCCACTACTCCTCCAATAGCATTAACGACGATGATGATGATGATGATGAAATTTCATCGCTCCGTCGTTCGGCCGAACGACGTTCCGACGATTACGGCACTCGTCTCGACGCCACGCGCGACCGTCTCGGGGATGATCCGCTGACGCTCACGCCCGAAAAAGAAATATCATTGGCCAGGAAACGGGATGCATTGCAAAATGAACGATTCGACGAAATGTTCGCCGAGGAAGATGCCGTCAATGCCGACCGGCAGGACCGTATACGACGATTGATGGACGAGGACGATAAGGCATGGAAGGCCGAGCGACGTAAACGTATATTGGGAAAGTATGCCGGCGTGGAAAGTTGGGAGGAGGTCGAAAAGTTATTGGACGAGGATCGTACCAGGGAAGTACGAGAGATTGAAAAGAAGGTCGAGTTGGCAAAGAGGGCGGGCGTGACATTGACGATGCTTGAACCGAATGAATCATCATCATCATCCTCTACTTCTTCCTCCTCCTTTGGTAGTAGTAGTGGTGATGCACCCAGCGGAGATGGCACTACTGACAAATGGATGAACAGTAGACCCATATTTAATCAAAAGTCTGCTATTGGGGTAACTGGGAAGACATCGTGGTTCGGTTTAGATGATATCAATATTGATCTTGAGGCAGAGTTCCAATCCTTGCCACTGAAGGCTGCGGCATCTACTACTGACATTAATGATGATGGAACACAACACTCCACGAACGACGACAATACTATCGCAGGTGGCATCAGTACTAGCTCATCTTCTTTGAAAGGTGATGACGGACCACGGTTTATCAATGGTCGACTTACTAGTCGTGAACAGCTCATGGGGATTAGTGTGGGTAGTGCCGGGGGATGGAGTCTCGAGGTCTACCCCGGAGACTTTGTCGTACATCGCAAGTATGGTATTGGCAAATATGAAAAGACAATACTAAAGCGCAAAACAAAGTTAACTGTCGAGGAACGTGAGGCAATAGAAGGTCGACGGAAGGAGATTATCAATGCATTAATGAAAGAGGGGAAGCAGCTTGTGGAGATACAGCGAGTGGTAGAAACGTTTGGTACTGATCAAGATGATGATCCGATATCGAATCCACTATCAACATTCCTTGAAATTAGTTATAATGATGCTGCCGTACATGTCCCAATTGATAGAGCGTACCGATTATCACGATACCGTGCAGGTGATACTGTCATCAAACCAAAGCTATCACGTGTGAAGGGTGAGGCATGGATGAAGGCTAAGCAGAAGGTGGAGGCATCTACAATACAAATGGCCGAGGATGTACTGGCGCTGTACGCGACACGTGAGACGTTAAGCCGATCACCATTCGATCCAAGTCTGGAGTCGAAGGTGAGAGAATTCTCAAAAAGCTTTGCTTTTGAACCCACGCCAGATCAACGTAAATGTTTTGAGGATGTTGAGAATGATATGGTATGGCGATCACGACCGATGGATCGATTAATTTGTGGTGATGTGGGATTTGGTAAGACTGAAGTTGCTATACGTGCCTTGTTCCGTTCGGTGGCTAACGGTAGACAGGCTGCTCTACTAGCACCGACGGGCGTATTGGCCGCACAGCATTATAAGAACATTATTAAGCGTATGGGGGAGGGAACTGAGCATGGATTTCGTATCGCACTACTTCGGGGGGGCATGGGTAAGAATACGAAGAAGGGACGAGAACTCAGATTGTCGATATCTGCGGGTGAGGTGGATATTGTCGTGGGTACGCATGCGTTGCTTTCGAATGGAATGGCATTTAAAGACCTCGGGTTGTTGACCATTGATGAAGAGCAGGTGAGCACTTGAGACTATCTCTTGAGAATTACACATTTATTTGTCAAACGTGCTCATCTAATACCTCCACTTCTTGTACAGCGATTTGGTGTCAATCAAAAAGAACGGTTGAAATTGATTTGTTCATGTGTCGATGTCCTCACTTTGAGTGCCACACCGATACCAAGGACGTTGCAAATGTCACTGTCAGGCATTCGTGACACGTCAACGATACGATCACCCCCTCCAATGAGGAAACCAACGGTGTCGTACGTGCAGGAGTTTGATGAATCTATTGTAAGGGATGCTATTGAGAGAGAGCTCGCACGTGATGGACAGTGTTACTATGTCGTTCCTAGGATAAGCCAATTAGAGGAGGCTCAAAGTATGTTGAAGAAGATATTTCCAAAGCTGCGTGTAATACAAGCACATGGGAGGATGGCGAGGGGATCAGCAGAGGAGAATGTCGCGGCCTTTGCTGAGGGGAATTATGATGTCCTACTCGCTACAACAGTCATCGAGAATGGAGTTGATATCCCGCGGGTAAACACTATGATCATCCAAAACGCACAGGCATTCGGGATGAGCACTTTATACCAATTGCGTGGACGCGTTGGAAGATCCGACTTACAGGCATACGCCTACTTCTTTCATAAGAATGACTTTATAACCGAACAGTCGGCTCAACGACTCCAGGCGATGGCAGACTTACACGAGTTGGGTAGCGGGTTTGACGTTGCTAACCGGGACTTGGAGATTAGAGGAGCAGGAAGTTTGCTAGGTACGGAACAAAGCGGTATGGCGGCACGTGTAGGCTTTGATCTTTACATGAGGATGCTAAAGAAGAGCATGCGGCAGCTTCGTGGGCTGGATCTTCCCATTGTGCCTCGAAGCAATGTACTTCTTCCAGGTGGAGAGGGCAGCATCGAGTGGGATGACGATTACCATGGTACTAATGGAGATCGTACTACTAGCTCAGCCTACTTGATTCCAGAAACGTACATAAAAGATGCGAAGGATAGATCTCGAGAAGAATCCCTTGCCCGTCTGGCCGAGAGCACACAACGGCTTGTTGATATTACCAATACTTGGAAAGAGACGTATGGCGTAATGCCATCTGAACTTCAGACAAATTTGAAGGCTTTACATCTCCATACATGCTTGCGTCAGCTTGGTATAGACGTGGTCGGGATTGACGAGGCTACTGGAGACTGTATCCTACGCTCGCCAGGCCTCCGACCTAGACATTGGGCCATGATTTGCTCGCAACTACCGAAGGGAGCTCCACCCAAAGGTCTAGATGTCATATTCCCCGCTCGTTTCACTTTTTCTGAGGAGGACACTGAAATCACTGGTGGGAAACGACTTGACTTGGAGGAGCTACTAAGCAATCCAAAATACAGCGACGATGATGAAGAATGGGATGCACTGGATGAGGAGGAGGTTGAGGCGATGAAGGAAATCTCATCGGCCGTGAACATAAAACGATTATCCGAAATAGAAATTAACAATTACCCAAGACTCGTAGTGAAGCAGCTTGAGACAGTCAAAACTGGAGCTAGAGTTGACACTTTGTTAAAAGTTCTGTTACCTCCATCTAAGATTGTTTACCACAAGCAGCAAAAAGACAAAGAGAAAGCTAAGGTTGCAGCAGAATTAAGAGAAAAGCGAGATTTGATGACAAAGCAAAAGAAAGAAAACGAGAAGAATGCTCGACGAATGGGTACATTCCAATACACTTAAATGGTACACGCGTAGAAACCATTAACCAATATACAGTCATGACAGTTTCAGGACGCTGTATAATTGTCTCAAACAACTGGAATTTCTGGAATTTCGTCTCCTTGAAGACATTAAAAGCAAGTCCCTGATGCGCTACCATAGCCGTGGAATTCCTTTATTTAGCAAGCAGCTACACCAACAACGCAAAAAATTGATCTTGTATTATGGACTTTGTCGCACTCCTTCAATCCATCATCTTATATGTAGGACCAGAAATCACTTCTCTCTATGATACAACATATTCTCTGTGGAACAAACACACTTTAAACATACACGACCAGCAGAAGGAATTGTTGATTACCTGTCTGAAACATGAATTGATTAGATTAATTATCATAATCTCTAATAATTAACCCCCGGTTTCTACATTTACACCAACATTCCCTTAATCATGTCACCACTATTTCAACTCCAGGCGCAACGCACTTGATACGCCGGATTATCATTGTCTTGAAGGCATTGAGGGTGATTCACCGCTGCCCTACCAAAGCCATACTTCAAAAAAATTAATAGTAGTTTGTGGACGTTTGAACAACAATTAACAATTGTGTCACCAGTCATTAGCTGCATCTGGATTGACACGAAGGTAGAGTACATTATTTCATCTCCGTTTTCAGACTTGGAAATTGATTTCACATTTCCTGTCCCTTGTGCAACGTCTTGATCATTCATAATCAAGTGTAGAGGGAAGCTCTGTTGTTTTTGCAACACAATTGCCAGGTCCAATATTTCACGTGCTTCAGTGGAAATAACAATGCTGTCATGGGCCAATGATGTTAAATTGATCGTCGTGTTAGCTAGATTCAATAGTCCTGCTTTCTTACGTGAAAATGCAAGGGATAGGTCTGTATAATTCTCAAACGACAAACATTCACTTTCACCGCTTGTGCACTTATCAGAAGCACGAATTGGTATACCCAAGGCTTTCACGGGATCAAAATCAGCATGAAATAGCTCGTCAATTCGGTTTGTAAGCTTAGCACTGTACTCAACGTTTGGTCTCATGATGTACGATACAGCAGCTCCTTCCATCAACCATTTTTCATTCGGATCTCCAATTTTTGTCAATGCTCGTTCAAATCGATCAGAACTCATGACTGATGAAAATGACTCTGTGTGATTCTCATACATGCTCCTCACAAACTCTTTAAGGTTTCTATTTTGTTTTTGCTTTGCAAGAGCAAGGTTCACTACTGGAGCGTGTTTTATGAAGAGCATCTTGGCATTGTTGAGGTTATGGTCATCAACTTTTCCATTGACAAGCATTTGCTTTAATTCACCAACCCCAATATTTGTCGCATTCTTTAATTCAGCTTCTGTCAGTACGCATGGGGATAGTGGCATGAAGAAACACTGAATATCATGTCTTGGACAAGAAGCCAATCCCCATGGTTGGATGCCATTGATATTATTAACAAAGTTTACTACACGGCCACTGTTGAAACCAGCGAGGAGGACACCGGCCGAGGCTTTTCGAATCTCATAACCAAGACCACCAACATTACCAATTGAAGAAATTAGAAATTTAACATCACGACATTCGTAATCGAATCGTCCCACGTTTGATTTGTTCAAATGTGCAAGCCATTCAGAGTACTTCCCTGGATTCTTGTACATTTCTATCCGCTTAGCTGCTTCCTTGCGAGCCGGTCTATGCTGATGTTCATGTATTGCGAGGTAAATGAGTCGATGTGCATCATAGTGTGTGGTACGAGCTTCATCACCAGGTACTTCCTTCCATGTGAGGAATGATGAATTTCGAAGTGCAACTGATTGCGTTAGGGGAATACGTAGAAATTCAGCGTCATTATTATCTGGCTTTGGTAATAGAAGGAGACCTTGTAGAATGTTGTTTGTTAACGTCTCTTGTCCTGGATCTGTATTCCCATATCTTGTTGAATTTAACCAAGAGTCAGAGATATCGAGGTAAGACAGAGCATGAGCGTACTCCGAGGAATATCCAGTGGTGAAGTTGAGGTCCAGTGAAAGGTTTAACCAAAGGAGCAAAGAAAAAATTGCAATTATCACCACAGTGACATGCGTCACTCTCGTCCGGAAACCAGATTGCTTCATCTTCTCCTTCACCTCCACCATCGTCTGCACCACGAGGATATCCTTCAGTCAATCAGGCGGCAGATCTACCTACGTCAGACGACAAACGTTCCGAAATATGAAAGGGAAGAATAAAACCCTTCTCTTGCGAAGGATCCTCTCTGGCGAGGTTTGGAGAAAGACGAAAAATAACGGAAGGCAGGTTTGCCCACCACTGCTCGAGGAGATATCAATAAGGGAAGCAAGATGACGGCATCGGCTACTCTCTCACAGGAAAATGTTATCAGCCCATCCAAGATGAAACAGCGTTCACGGAACAGCAAAGCGGCCAAGTCATCACTACTCACTCTCTCACCCATTGACGATCCACCTCCCCATTTCAAGCTGATTAAGCCATTACGTGAAAGTCGGGACGATATCGATTTCGGTTCGTCGGTCCGGTATCCATCCTCCTCATCAGTCATGGCGCCAACAACACCGGGCCGATCATCGTCGTCGATGGGTGGTGGGATCAGGTCGTCATCATTCTCAAGTCATCAAGCCACCCCACACAGATCGAAGAACAATACTAGTTCGAGTAATAGTTCGATTGGAGTGTATAAGTCTTCCAAGGATGGAACCACGATGGCAATGGATCTTACTACTACCTCCACCACCACCGAGAATTTGGTCAACGAGGGCGAAGAATCGCCAAGGTCCAAATTACAAAAGAAGCTACTCTCCAATCTACGTCCGCCGGATCCTGCATTGGCAGACTTACTCAACGTCCTCACCGATTTTGATCAAACCTCCCACCTACGTCGCGTCAATGCATGTGGTGCCATAAAAACCTTGACCATACACAAGGCGAATCAAATCCCATTGGCACGCACCAAGGGCGTGGTCCCATCGATCACGTCGGTACTGTGCGCCGTAAATGCGACCGAGGAGGAACGCACGCGGTGTATCAATGCATTAATGCACCTATGCGTGCCTCAGGAGAATTGGAAATTAGTGTACATGTTCCCCCAAACGCCCGAGGCGCTCGCGCGGAATATGGCGGACAAGTTCCCCCAAATACGCTATGCTGCATGTTTGGCCACGAGCTTCTTGGCCAAGAAGAATCGTCGAGACGTCATCAATAACCGACTGCTAATGTATGCCATGGCACGCGTACTCGAGGTTGATAAGAATGGTGCACTCGATACCATGAGTACACAAGATCGAAAGGTATTCGTGGGCGCTCGGTTATGTGTACTGAAGATGATACTCCACCTATCGAAGAATAAGGATGTATCTACCACATTGGCACGTACCGAATGTGTCATGGCATCCTTAGTGAGTGTGGCCAGTAAGATGGAACAAGCGGCGAATATACTATGTGTGGCAATAATGACGAACCTAACACGTCATCCTGATAATGCATACTACCTTGTATACAAGGTACCCGACCTAGTGGCCACATTCGTTTATCATATCGAATCGGCCGATTCGGAATGTAAGAAATGTGCATTGTACGGGTTACAGAACTTGTCGTGCGCATCCAATTGTCGTCAGGACTTGGCCAATATGACCGATTTACTTGGCAATATAACCAAGGCAGCATTCCGTCATGACCACCCGGAGGAACAGCTTAGTGCATTACATACGCTAAAGAATTTAAGTGATGATCCATTCAACTTGGTTACCATGACCAATACCCCGGGTTGTACAGCGACATTATTGGCATTGGCAAATAATGATTCTGCCGCTGCTGCTACTACATCCTCATCGGGGGGTGGTGAGTCGGGTGGTACTAACAACAACAATAAGAAGAAGAATGGTGTAATTGAACATCGTGGCATGGCACAATATTTAGCATGTGACACGTTGGCAACATTAAGTCATTGGTTGTTGACATTGTCAACTACACGAAAGAGTAAGGAGAATACTGCTAGTGGTGGTAATGGTGGAACTACGGATGGAAACAGTGGAAAAAGTGGAGTGGAGAGACGTACGTTCAAACAGAATACATGGGAGGAATGGAGCTAAACAGAGAGAGAGAAGAAAGGATTTTTTTGACAAATTATGTTTGTGTAGAAATTATGGCAAAGTTGTTCAAATGGTTGTTAGTACAGAGGGAATATTGAACTTGGCTGATACTAATTCTCTTGTAAAATCGTGTATGTTACAGAAGAAAAAGTAAATTATTTTTGACTACTGCTCTTCGTTCTCATCATCATCATCATTTTTTGCCAACTTTTCTTAACTACCATCCACCATGATTTATTTATTCGATCTTCTTCTTCCACATATTCTTTTCGTAATTGCTTTCGTCGTTCATCATTGGACCATATCCCAACCTTATCCTTCCAGGATGTATATTCCGCCACTTCTAATTGTGATATAAATTTAGTATCCTGTTGGAGTTGTTGCACTGTTGGATTGTAGTTGATGATTATGTTAGTCAATGATCCATTGTTTGGTGCATTTCTCTTGCTGCTACTGCTACTGCTTTCAGAAGAAGATAGAGGTGATAGTACACCAGCTCGTACCAAACTACCACTCCCGGGAGTTAACATTGCCTGTCCCGATCTTACTAATTGTAAACTAACATTCGTTGTTGTAAACCATTGATTTGACTCTTGATAGTGCAAATGACATATAACCGTGGTTTTATCACTCTCATCGTCAACTGCTGCTGGTGACAATAACAGCGTGTTAAAATTATGATTGTTACTACTATTACTGATTGATGTTGTTTTGACACATCGTTGTACTACTGCTAGTAATTGTAATGATACTTTATTTTCTTGTTGAATTATTTCATCCAGTAATGGAAATGTTGTTGTGTTTGTTGTTGTTGGAGGTGTGAACACAGTCCCAGCAGTCAATGAAGGTGACAATAGTGAATTGTTCCTCGATGATTGAGAAGTACCAATAGTAGTAGTTGGTGGGCCAGTTATACCGGCCAACTCGATTCGAAGTAAATTACGTGTATTATGGCTAATCTGAGATGCTACCGCCATACCTCCTCCTCCTCCCACTGCTCCGAAGGCAGACGTAGTAGCATTAGTGAACAAGGGTCTACCAACTAATCGTTCAATGGGAGAATAATGTCGAAATAGAATAACAATCGGACAAGCAGCAGCAGTAGTGGTATTTGCAGTATCTTGTACAATTGAGGAGTTTATTACACCCACAATACGTCCATGTAACCAATGTCGTTTACTAAACGCCCGTATTGGTAATTCACTAATACGTTTATAACGAAAGAATAATGGTGTATTCACAACACCATACGCACCTAGTAATAGTACCGATGATATGGTGACGTATCGTACAATTATTAGATTTGAATTGATCGTGTCGGATATGGTTGATAATGCGTTGCCAAATTTTTGTCGTATTTCAATTGTTGTCATATTCGAAGACGTCGGAGTAGTTGGGATGTGGATGTTTCCAGTATTTTGGTTGTGATTGTTGGCTTCTCCATCTTCTTTTTCGTCACGATTACCACCATCATCACCGTCTAATTCAGCCCTTGCTGCCACCAACCATGTAGGCACCGCCTCGTTACTCTTCTTGGGATCACCGTTTTCGTTTTCCGTCATGTACGGAGAAGGTTCTTACTTGAGCGATCCAAACTGAGCGATCCAATCATTGTCGATCCTTCTAGGAAGGTAATTACTACATAAATAGCTCGCTCGTGAGCAACAAGTCTACAAAGAAGATACGCACGCCTCCTTTAATCATTACGACGGACCGATGCCTACCGTGCATTACATATCGCGCGATACATATAGAAAGCACGGCATCGGTCATATTCCTTGGGAGTTGATGATGAACAGTGCGCCGACGGCGGGGAATAGTAATAGCAGCAGCAAGAAACGCAGGGTGACGACCACGACCAATTCTGCTGTTACAAACGTTATAAATGCCACGGATGCTGCTGCCAACAGTGGAGTACAGCAACCCCCGCAGAAGTCTATTGGTATGGAAGTTAATGATATCGATGCTGAAGACCAAAGTCGTGATGGAACGGGTATTAATCAGCAAATGAATAATTTAGTAGAGGGCCAATGCCTCAACCTGCCTTTCGAAGCAAAAGCAGATGGCACAGTGAAGCACAAGCAGCGCAAAGCCTTTTTTGATCGTGTTGATGAATTAATTTTTTTCAAGGAGAAGCATGGTCATCTCAAGTTTCATAAGAAAGAAGATAAAAGCCTTTATGATTTCTGTCACCATTTGAGGCAATCACGAAGAGCTCTACTCACTGGGAAAGGCAAGATAAAGATAAACAATAGGCTTGATGAAACCCGAATCGCTGCCTTAGACGCCATTGGTTTCAACTGGAATCCTAATTTGCCATCAACATTGCCCTGTTCTGTGATGTGTACACTTCAAGCAACCATCCCCAAAATTAATATAGGTGATGTTGGATACCAATTTCGTAAGGAGTTTGACTCTGGATGGTTTAATGGAAAGGTAGTCGAAATTCTTCCTCATGCTCTTAGTGGATGGGATCGTAGGTGCGTCTATGAAGATGGTGATTGTGAGGATCTCATGTTTGATGAATTGAAAAGACTTGCCACATTGTCGCCACAAAAACATGAGAACGTCTGAGGATGGGAACAACTGAAGGGTTGCCACTAGGGGATATCCATCCTAGCTGTAAGGAGAAGACAGTTATAGAGGGAAGCTAGAGTCCATTGGTATCCACTTGTAGGAGCACTTTTGTACGACATATCTTCCTTGCGCAGTGAACACACTCTTCTGAGGTGATATTAAGCAACCATATTTATGTAATGTCAGATAATTAATCTCGATCCAAAAATACCTTTTGATCCCTTTCCCCCAATCCCCTCTACTCTAACCAAAAACTATTCCACTCCCCAAAATCGAACAGGCCTCTCACCATCGCAACCCGTGGCTAACCAAACCTTCGCCTGACCCCCATCCTCCAATGGGCTAAAGCCCTTACCACCCCATACAATCCCACCTCCTCCACTGTTGCTATTACTACTACCACCTTTCTTCTTACTACCACCACTAGTCTTGGACGGAGTTAGAGTACAAATGACACGATCCCAGTCCTTCACAACACAAATTTTCGTACACACTTCACCAGTATAGGCAAGGTACGATGCGGTGGGGTCAAATGCCAATGATAGAATTTGTCCCACCTCATCAATAGATGGTTTAATTGATGCAATCATTTTCAATTTTCGTAAATCCCAAATTTGTATAGTCGAGGTACCATCACTACCAACCTTCGACGAGGCGACGTGATACCCATTCTCTGATATGGCAATATTAGTTATGGAGGATGAAGTAGAAGCATCACCTCCACCTTCTGTCACCAACATCCCCGCCACAGTCTGTGTCTTCATATCCCAAACAATCAACCTACCATCTGACATACCAGCAATGTAAATGAGTCCATCGGGGTGCATACATCCTGCTGTATACTTGTGAGCAGCAATATCATCCTCCCCCTCATTGGATAATAATCGTGATAACAATTCCAACTCAGCCGGTTTATCAATGACCCAGTCTTCTGTATCCTGATCACGTACATCACCTTCAAATTTGTATAACTCCACTGCCCCCCCTGATGATGCAACTAGTAAACGCACTACATTATACGTCGATGAGGGGTGAATAGTAACATTCACTGGTACTACATCGTCTCCTTCTTTCAAGGTTCTATTATTGTTCAATTTGACACACCCGATTAATCGTGATGAACCAGCATTCGCTCCAAATAAGACACAGTAAAGTCGGACATACCCATCAGTACTACCGGTCACAACCCACATCCACATCTCTCCTTCATCATCGTAACCATGTGGTATAATTGCATGTACTGTGGTAACAACGCATGATGCACCCGATAGTGTGGCAAAGATTGATCCAGATTGCGCATCATATACAATAGCAGTCTTGTCGTGTCCGCCCGTTAGTACATATTCGAATACACCTTCGTTAGGACCAAAGTCATACTTTACGGTCGACAAACATAATATACCCGCCTTGGCAGAACTTTTACCTAAATTGACCTTTTTACTTTCACGTCCATCCTTATTTTTCGTTGCCAATTCCATAAGGAGCGATTCGTTGTTTGATATTTCATCGGGAGTACGTTTGAGTTTGAATTTAGCACGACGATCGGTAGTTAATGTATTCCACGTATCGTTCATTGCCTCTTTATCTTTTTCGGGGATAGTATTCTTCTTCTTCTCCCCGTCGTCGTTATTCCCGTTTTTTCCACCACTACTCGTCGCCCTTTTACTCAACTTTTCATAAGTGGTTGCATCGTATGGTGATGGAAATCCACCCTCCTTCGTTTCTTCCCGTTCTCCCCGTTTTCGTTTGTTGGTGCTGCCGGGTTGTTGATTCATCTGCTCTTCCACGACCGTATCATGA
>Ga0247834_1006651_pt1 | contig 12776 bp, 2 predicted proteins | sample LaCruzMarch2015__8_FD_187118 | JGI IMG/M metagenome (GOLD analysis project Ga0247834, IMG submission 187118) | Freshwater microbial communities from meromictic Lake La Cruz, Castile-La Mancha, Spain - LaCruzMarch2015_12m | ecosystem: Environmental > Aquatic > Freshwater > Lake | place: Spain... | reverse complement strand
GACCACCACAGCCCATGGTAGAGGCCGACGCCGCTCGACGCCATGGTCGCACGGCGAAAACCAAAATAATTTCTGCGCGAGGGCCTCGTAGGACTGTACGTAGGAATAGTACAAGAGGATGTCACGCACAAAAATAGCCCTAAAACTCGTAAATGGACAACACCCGAACCAATGCGATGAGCAAGTCATTGGTCCAAGCGTAGCCATTAAAATTATTAAAATTACAGGTGCCAACTGTGAAAAAGGAAGCATTGGAACTTGTTGACAAAGTTGCTAGCCAGAAGCGAGCAAATATTGACGATTCTGATCACAATATCACCAATGAGATTGTGTTGACATTCGAACGATTCGTTGCAGAGTGTAAAGCCTGCCAATCGCAGTTGATGGTTGCATTTATTGAGATTCACTAAATAAAGCAAATCATCTATGTTAATGCACAGGGGAGGTGGAAAAGCTGAATGTGATACATACACAATAAGAAAGTAGTAAATGCGGCTAGATGCTGACATAAACTCCAGTAAGTTTGTTTGAGAGAATGAAATATTTAATACTTAAAATAAACAATATGAACGTATTATATCATGAGTGAAAGAACAATGCCCACAACGAGCACCATCAACAACATGAATGAAGACGAGTTATGTCGGCTGTGGGCATCATTTGGTCGTCTAAAAAAATCACCAAATCCATTTTCCTCGTCCTTGCCACCTGTTGCAGTGCCATAATCCCAACTTGATAAATCGGAACCAACATCGCTAATGGCAATTACGGTCGAACCAAGCGGTGGCGGCCCAAGGAGGTCAAGCAATGAATTGTTCATACCTTGATGTGGAGTACAGCAGGGATTCCACAATTCATCTCTAGCGGCCAGACAGAGTAGACTAGTGTGTTCCTCTACTGCCAAAAGTGCATTCATATCGCCACAAGTTAATGCTTCACCTTGATACTCAACCTCATCATTCCAGTTGGTATTCAAATATGTACCGTTGCTACTTTGACACAGTGAGCATTGATTCGTTGGCATTTTCATACAACATACGTGTGAAACGGTAAACTGAACGCTTTGACATTCATTATCACCATCCTGTGCCCCTTCGCTACGTAGATTCATATATACGTCCAAACATGTTGATGAAAGACCATCGTATGTCAAGGGTTGATTCCAATTTATTACCATCCTTGGGTCGGTACATAAGTTACATGCCTTGAAGCAGCAGGTATCAAAAATATCGGCCTTCGTGGCCTTACAAATGTCACCCTGGCTTAGTTCCTTCGTCATTAGTGTCGACCAGTCCCCACACGTTCGGTTTACGTCCATGTATTCAACTTCCACATCAACGAGTAATTCGTAGTCCTTATCACCAACTGAGCAAATATTGCAAGGGATGTCGTAGCAGCAACTATCAAAGTGCTCCTGTTGTAAGTTTGCACATTGGTCACTAGTTTGGGTAATTTGATTCAACCCGATATAAGAATTTTCGATTTCGGAGCACCCCATTGTTGTTCCCTCCCGAGTCACTACTATTTCAGGATCTAACTGATACTCCTGACAGAGACTACACTTTGAATAACAGCAATCGTCAAATAGATCATTCTGTGTTACAACACACTCGTCATCCATGATTTCATGTCGCGTGGATAAGTAATTGTGTATGCTAAAGCAACTCACAACTGCCTGGTTGAATGTAACTGTCTGATCTAAGACACTGTAGGATTTATCTCCCATTTGACATAAATTGCACGGTCTTTCCGGTGGAATGTAGCAGCATTGACCAGCGTAGTCAAGCTTGGCTTTTTCGCACTCCATAGTACCACTGAATAATCCAGCCTGTAACAAAGCAGAATCCAGTTCCAAACATGTTATTGACTTCCCAGCATGTATCACTTGTGCATACCAATCCTTCCCCTCGGGACAAATTTCACACTTATTCGCAGCGTCCGGTATCAGCGCCGATGGGCCATTGCAGCAGTCTTCATAGTAAGTAGACTGCATCTCACTACATTCGGGTGTCCCAACCTCAACGCTCTTGCCTGCTAATATCCAACTTAATTCACCACAGGCAAATGTCATATTGTTAAACGTGGTAGGGTTGTCCCAGTACAGGTCCGAGGGTTTGGCACATACAGTACACTCTTGAAAGCAGCATTCTTGCTGTAGCTCGGTCTTTGCCGCCTGACACATGAAACCAGTTTGCTCCTCTCTCGATACTAAAAAGCTATTCAAATCTGTACAGGTTGTACTAGAACCGTAAAAGTCAACACTTACATCCCGTACTTGACCTTGACTACCGGTGGCTTGTGCGCATAATATGCATGGCGCAGTTGGAATTGCGTAACAGCATGGTTCGTATAGTATTTCACGTGCCGCTTTGCACTCTTCGGTACCTGCCATAACAATATCTGCCGCAAAAGCCAGACCAATTTTTAAGCATGTCGTGGCAGTATCATTGTACATAACTTCTATGTTCGCGTCTAGCTGGGCACCCTGACAAAGATCACACTTTTCAATGCAGCATGATGGAAAGTATTCACTTCTTGCCGCATCACAAAATCCGCTAACATCCTCTTCCTTACGATACAGAGAGTTGCTTACCTCGGTACATGATTTGTTCGACCCTTCAAAATATACCATGGCATTACCATTGAGATCGAACCACTCATCGCCCATTGGTCCCTCCATCTTACACAGTGAGCATGCCGGTGTCGAGTAATTAAGCGGGACATAACAGCAGGTCTCTCTGAAGTTGCTTTGAAATGTGGTGCAATTTTCTGACCCTTCTTCGATGGCATTATCTGTGAAATACCAGTCGAAGCTTCCACATGATGTACCTCCATCAAAGTCTACTGAAGCATCCCAATCGATTTGTTCATTCTCAAGACAAAGACTGCACTTGTCCATGCAGCAAAACTCTTGGAATTCGATCTTTGATGAAGTACAATCTTCAGTTCCATTATTTATGCGACTTCCGAGTGTGTTGGCGACAACTTCACATGTATTTGACCCACCATCAAAGTCTACGGATACATCTTTTCTCACGGATTCGCCCGCACATAAAACGCACGGTGTGGCAGGTGGCATGTAGCAACACAAATCACTGAACTGGGACTGCATCGATTGACACTCACTTGAATTTGAGACAATATCAACGGTTCTAATTGTGTGAAGTTGCTGGCAAGAAATCGTTTCACCATCGAGTTCGACGATCTGATCGAAGTCTTGTAGCTGATTTCCTGAACAGATGGAACACTTCTTATAGCAACATTCATCTGTAATTGATTCCTTAGCGGATGAACATGTGTCACTTTTCAACTCAATACGTCGGATCAAATAGTCATACAAATCACTGCAATTCATCGCCGATCCCCAAAAATTAACCTCCTTATCTGAGTATGCATCCAAGAAATTAGTCTCTGTTTGACACAGATTGCAAGGAATGGTTGGCGGTGTGTAGCAACATAAATCAGTATAATTCGATTGGATATCAGAGCATGCTTCATCTCCTTCTTCGATTTCCTTTCTACCGAAGATTGGCTTAAATTCGCCACATGATATTCGTTTCTCATCGTATTCAACAACTGCATCCCAGTCAAGCAATAGTGTGGGTCCACAAACGTCACACAGCTCATAGCAGCATGTCTCGTCCATGGCCTCACGTGCGTTGGAGCATGTATCAGTCATATTTTCCTCTCTCTTTAACATGTCAGATGCTATTTTGCATGTAGATTTTGCACCTTCAAATTCAACTGCTTCATCCCACCGAACGTATTCCGGACACAACGTGCATGGTGAGGTTGGAGGTTTGAAGCAGCAAAGATCTTGATATTCTGCCTTGATTGAGCTGCATTCTTCACTGATTGATTGCACTTCGTTGGCAGTGAATATGGCCTCTATGTCGCCACAAGTCTTTACCGTATCATCGTAATCGACAGTAAAGTCCCATGCAAGTTGTTGACCCTCCGACTCATCACATAGATTACATTTGGCGTAGCAGCAAGAATCAAAGTGTATCTCTTTGGAAGATTCACAAGTAGGACTGCCGTCCTCTTCCGCATTCAATATGTTGTCAACCACACCACATGTGATATTATCACCGTCATGGATTACTGTCTCGGCCCAAAGTAAAGTTTGAGAAGTGTTGCCTTGTTTGCATACGCCACACGCATTTGTTGGAAATGCGTAGCAGCAATCACTAGAATATAGGTTTTTGATTTCAAGGCATTCGTCAGATTCAGCTTCAATGGAGTCAGTGTAGAGCGAGGCGTCAATGGAGGAGCATGTTAACATGGGTAACGTGGGGCTAAATGTTGGAAGTTGACTCGTTTCCTCGTCTTCCTCATCACTGTCCGCTTTTACTTGCTCCTCATCATCGGTATTGTCTCCGACTTCTTCCTGTTCGCTTGTCTCCTGTGTTCTGCGACTTTCTTCTGCTGGTGAGTCAAATTCTTCCCACCATTTTAGTCCTTGTCCGTTGCATAAATTACATTGTATATAGCAACAATCATCAAAGAATTTGTCCTGAGTAGTGATACATTTTTCGCCGTCGCTTTCCTCCGGAGCTATCATTTTGTCTACTAAGCCACACGATGCTTCAGTTCCATCTGGCATGGTAACGTTCAAATTGGAGCGAACATTGAAAGTGACCTGGTCCTTCTTACACAGTGAGCATTGATTTTTTGGATACATGTAGCAGCACTTTTGACCATGCTCTAATTTCAACGAATCGCAGATCTCGCTTTCAGTTGTTACTGACAGAAGTAATCCATAATCTAAGTCACCACATTTAGTCGCAGTCACAGTCCCGTCAATATCGACTTCTACATCAACCCATGAAAGAACACCTTGAGTTGTAGGATCGGGGCAAATTTTACAGGTGTTTCCCGCTATGGTGGCTACTCCACCTTCGCCACAGGTTGTTCCGGCGAAACACATTTCATCGTCTTCGCAATCATCAGAAGTACCTGACGGACATGGTCGGTCGCAGGTTGATATTGCGTCCTCCCAATCTTTACCACAAAATGCTAAAATAGCTTCTTCCTCGGTTAGAACGCTTTGTTTAGCAGACTCATCACCATTTCCATTTCCTCCATCTCCACCACCTCCACCAATTTCTCTATCATCACTGCCTCCCCCGAATCCTCCTGGTAACATATCGATGGCCCAAACCATGGTCCCTCCCAGACAAATGCTTGTTGCATAATCTACTTTCGATTTGAATGTCTCAGAATTGTCGTAGGATATTAGCTGATTATCATCCTTGATCATGACTGCAGATTGGGTGACAGGATCCACTTCAACTGATTCATATCCTTTCTTCTTGCCTTGTGATTCCCATTTATATATCTCTACGAATGGAACAAAGCCTTTCGTATCTAGACATCCACCAATTGCTGTCACATTGGAATTCTTTTTGAACGGACATCCGAGTGACGTACACGTTTCGTTCGATAGTGTGTAGGATCGACCATAGGCTGGCAAGCCAAGCACTACCTGGGATGCTGGTACACTGCTGTTGGTCAGAATATACTGTACGGCCTCATCAATTCCTGATATATCAGAGTGAGCCCCAACAATGCGAGGTTCGTCCCACGTACCGTGTAAATCGTACGCCATAAGATTGAAGAAGTGAATAGATGGTGCCAAGTTGAGTAAATCAAAACCAACATCAAATCGAGTAATCGACGCGGGGATGGCCATGGTCAGCTCAAACTTCTCGGGTGTATCATCAAACTGCTTTCGAAGCTCGGTACACAAAAGCACAAGATTTGCCTTATCGGTAGCACTATTGCCACCACGATCATTATCACCAGGATATTCCCAATCAATATCAAGTCCGTCGAATCCATATTTCCTCATGAATGCCACTGAACTCTGCGCAAATAGCCTCCTTCTTTTTTGAGTGGCTGCTGTGTCCATAAATCTATATAGACGCTCGTTTTTCTTTTTCTTGCCCTTCTCATCCAAAAGGAACGGTTCATTGTGCGTCCAACCGCCAACTGCAATCAAAGCTTTGGTTCCGGGAGAGCTCTTCTTAACATTTATGAATTCTTGATACTGACCTCCTTTTATATCCGCTTCAAAGTCCCACGGTTCCAGTGTGTAACTGTCAGAAATGGATGCAAACGAAAACACGATGTGCGTGTAGGACGTTGCGTCAATTGATTTCGCAGTGAAAGGGTTACAGCTTTCATCGCGATATATGCTCCAGCTTTGCCAGTAGCCGACATTTCTAGACATGGTATTGTCATCCTTGCAATGTGAAGGAAATTTCTCCACCATGGCAGCAAAATTAAAGACACTTGTTGCTACACCATTTGCAGATGAGCTGCTATCAGCGCTGCTGCCACAAGGTGTGTTTGCGAAACATGACTGACCGCCTTCACATTCAGCATTAGTGCCACTGGGGCATGATTTAGCAGTGTCACAATTTTCTACCAGCTCTCCCCAGGATGCACCGCAGAAGAATTTGGATGAAACCTCGTCGACTACGGGTTCTTCTTCATCTACTTCGTTGTCCATTTCTTTGTCACCCTCATCTTCATCGCCCATGAGAGGAGTCCAAATAGTTGGAGTTGGCGACGAATCATTATCTCCGGTTGGTCTTGCCTCTGATGACGAGTCCTCCGCCATTGACTGCGCCTTCGATTTGCAGGGTGTTCCACTAAAGCACTGCTTCTTCCCTGGACAATCATTACTATCACCTGATGGACACTCCTCCGCTACTTCACAATCAATACTCTCCCAGCTTTCAGAGCAAAAATATGACGTTTTTAACATCTCGAGCTGAGCCAATTTATCAATGGTCGGGTCTTGGGTTGGTTTTAGTGTTGGCTCCTTAGGAATTGTCGGTTCGCTGGTTACAGTTGGCTCGGTAGTTGGTTCTGGCGTGCTCCAGTCCTCACCCTCATTATTGACTGCACTATCCGACTCCCAGTCCTCACCTTTATTGTCTACCTCCCAATCTTCACCTTGATTGTCTATCATTTCCTCCTCATCAAATTCCGAATTGTCAATCTCGTTGTCGTCTCCGGCATTGTAGACTGGTGGCTCAGTAAATGAGCCTGAAGTCAATGACGGGAACAAATCCGGGGACGAGGCTCCTCCATTTCCAATAGGACTCATCGTTGCCCTGCATGGTTCTACGAAGGCCCAGCAAATGTGTTCTGGATCGTTACATTCACTATTACTCCCACTTGGACATGGTTGATAACAATTCGTCGTTACATCAGCCCAATCTTTGCCACAAAAGTAGGACGCCATCTTCTCTCTGTGTGAAGCTTCTGGTGGTAGTGATGGTATCAAGCTGGGCACATCACTTATCGTTGGTGCAGGACTTGACGTAGGCGCAAGTAGGGTATAATTAACCCCACCAAAGACGGGCACTAGTGCTCCACCATAGCCAGGGACGAAATAATCTTGTATCGTTGGCTTTATTGAGCCATGAACGACTGAGACTGTTGTTGTTGGTGATGGTTCTGTACCATTCACACCACCACCACCTGATGAGAACTCTGTAGCATTGATTATTTCAATACCCCTCTCTTCGGTACAGGATGTGAATGCCCAACATTCCAATTCATTTGGACAATCACCCGAATTACCACTGGGACATCTCATTCCACAAGTTTTGTCGGCTGCATCCCACGATATGCCACAAAAGAAAGTCAACGATGGGTCATCGGCATCATAGGTTGGTTTGTCAGTTGGTTTGCCTGTAATAGTTGGACTGTACGTCGGGAAGTCGGTTCTTTCCTCTGTCGGCTTTGACGTAGCAGGTTTCTTTGTGGGTGCTTTACGAGTAGGTTTTTGTTTTATTGCAGATGCTTCCGGAGCCATTGCCTTCTTCTTCGATGGTGCATATGTCGGTATATACGTCGTGGGCATTTCCGTGGCATAATAATCACACGGTGTTTGTGTCCAACAGAATTCAAACTCTGGACAATCACGATCATCGGCACAATGTGTCTTTGTTTCACAATTGTCACGTGCATCATCCCAAAATTTGCCACAGAAGGAGTACCGATGCATGGCCTCTTCGGCACTCATGGATGGTTTATTTGTTGGTCTTTTGGTTGGTTCAGATGGTTCCACCTTTGCGATTGCTATACCATCTCCATCATCAGTCTCAGTTTGCCACCACTCATCTTCTGCATCATCACCACCACCTCCATTGGCAGCTGCATTGGCCCCACTATTGGTAACACCACCAACACTCCCATCACCATCACCAGCTACAACGGCAGTCTCCTGCTGAGTCTTAGCTTTTTCAATCTGTTTCAACGTTTTACCACCATTAATGACGGCATGACATTCAGTAAATGCCATACATAATTGATCCGCGGGACAATCATCATCACTCCCACTTGGACACCATATTTCACAACGACTTTGTGCATCTTTCCAATCATACCCACAGTAATATTTGTTTAATTTACTATCAGCCACTACTGGACTAGGCGTGGTAGGTTCTTGTGTGGGCGTCGGGCCGTGTGGTGCTATGGTTAATAATCGTGCATCGCACGAAGTTTTCGTAAAACATATTTCGCCCATGGGGCAATCATTCAAATTCCCAGATGGACAATGCGTACCGCATTTAGTAACGGCATCGTCATATCCTACGCCGCAGAAGGAATGATCGGTAGTATTAAATGATGGTTTATTCAAATCGACATATCCGCCAGAAGCTTGTGCACCGACGCCGGTGGCGGCTAAATTTTCGGCCCCAACGACGCCGTGCGCGTCGGAGAATGCCCTTCCATCTATACCGTTCAACGTATCGCATTCCGTGAATGCCCAACATTCATGTCCGGGAAGTATGCATTCCGAACTTTGTCCAGATGGACAATTCTGTCTGCCGGGACAGGACGTGGATGCCTCGGACCACGACGAGCCGCAGAACATGTTATTGCCGTAGGTCGATCCCGGACGGCCGGTATTGTAGGCATTGGCAAAATCATCCTTTTCTTGAAGGTATCGATGATGATAATATTTGCGGTCGTTCAACGATGATGATACGGATCGTAGTGACGACGACGTGTTGCGGTTCTCGACTACGTTTAGTCCTCGTCGACGTTGGCGTGATCGATCCTGATCCCACTGCCATTCAATGTATTGTTTCGCTTTCGAACTTCGTTGCAACGTGTTGTATATTGGCGATGTTTCTTTCATTTCTGATATCAATTTCTCCAATTGACGTCGTTGATGTAGTTCCCGTCGTTGTTCGTGTTCATTGGTTGGTAAGTCATCTGCACGTCGTTCTTCAATAATAATTGAACATCGTGGCGGCGCCGTTCGACGTCGCGGTATCCGACTTTGTCGCTTGTTCCAATATTTCCATTTCAATATCCTTGCACCCAGCTCTGCATCACTGATCATCTCCCGTGGCATTTTGTACACGACATCATCGTTCGTGTTGAGAACACCTGCGACGCGACTGCCATCTGTGGATTCCGGCAACGATGATGGAGATGACGCCGAATAATGCGACGCGGCGGTGAATCGAAGCTGGATCGCATCGACAAAGGACGAGGAGGAATGGCCGCCACCATCGAGTAAAATTAGGTGAATGATGAGCACAAGCTGGGCTACCATCGTGATCCGCACCAATCGGGAGAGTCGCCTCATTGTTATTGAGTTGGGGGAGCTAGCTGGAGGGGGTTCGGTTTGGGACGGGATTGGTCAATTTGGGTTATGAGCTCATTTCACATTTCACCATGGTGCCACGCGGCGGCGGCAGTAAATCACGTCAAGTTCGTTCCAGTATGAATGGCTCGCTGACCCTAAGGGCTTAATCAAGTCTATTGCCGTATTAGAGGCAATAAGGTGCTTAGGGTCAGCGAGCAAACATGATGGTGGCCCGGTATGGAATGTCGTACCAGCACCTTCGGTCGGCCATGGTGGGGAGTGAGAGGATGTGACTCCCAGCATAGGAGGACGACGTCCACGAGACCTACCAGAGATGATGGAAGTCACAAGGAAGAAAGAGTGTCTAGCTTAGGGTACGTATGGACCTACATACTAACACCCCCCCACAGTTGATATTGTGTAACAATCTCAACTGTACAAACAGGATGAAGGGACAGACGTACAAGGAACAAAAGCTAGCCATAGATTGCTATCGCTGTGCAGAGAATATAATCACTGACCCCAAATATAATTCCCCAATGGTACAAAATAAAAAGAAAATGGTAGGCTGAAAGAAGAAATCTTCGTCAATAAAACAGTCTCCATGAAAGTAGAACAAGAAATTATCCATCATTCACATCGAATAATTGATCACAACGTAATAACAGTTTATACGCGTGCTCACGTATTTCAATATCTGTAAGTAGTCGACTATCACCTACAATGTTGTCAGTTGCTGTATTGCTGTAGTTGTCAAGCTTGGTGACGGATCTGGAGTTTTTAAGCTTGGCGATGAATTTGTCTTTGGCGGTGGGTTTGTAGTTGTCGAGCCTGGCGATGAATTTGTCAAATTGAGTATCACTATCGTCGAGTTTCGTAGTAATATCTTCGAGTCTCGTAGTAATATCCCGCATGATGCTATTGAGCTTGTCATCGAGCTGAGTAGGAGCATTTGTCGTGACATGTTGATGATGGTGTGCCTTGAAATGATTGATGTACTTGGTGTAGGCATGTTGGATAATCGTAGCAGCGGCATTAGCAGTACTAACATAAGGTAGATAGACATTATTAGTAGACTGCTCAGGTCGTAGTATATTAATTGCTGCTGTAGTTTGTGTAGACCAGTAGACTAGAGGCATACACGATGGTTCGGTGGATTCCGTGTTAAAGTCGGTACACTTGATTGACTTGTCAGTAGTGTCAGATATACACCACGGAACCCCCCCACGATCCAAAGTAGGATCTGGAGCATTGGGAGTATGCCTACGACCAGTGCGGCAACGAGGAGTTTTACGTTTGCCACGGCGCGTCTTCTTCCGTTTTGGTGGTTGCATGCCACGATGACGGAAGGGATGCTGGAGGAACTTGCGGTCGGAGTCATTACTCCCGATAGATGTCTCAAACGGTATAGGTGGAGGTCGACGATTACCTCCCCGGTTGGACTGGGTTTGCTTGGCCTTGACTTGCAGAGTATGTTTGGAAGTTTGACGTAGGAGCTGTTTGGTGTGGGAACGCCGTTCATATTGTTTACGTAGTATTAGACCACGAATACAATGTTGTAGTACAAGTACGGCATGAAGTACACGTATTTGTTGAATACGACGGGAAATACGAACTCTAATTCGTTGTTTGAGAGAACGCCATAAACGTTGGATATGGACAGCTTTGTCAACTTCGTAGATGGAATGACTAGTCTTGGCTTGAATTCCCCCTCCCCTCTGTTGGGTGGATTGGGAGGGAGCATAAGATGACTTCTCACGTCGTCGAGGAGAAGCATCTTCTGGTGGCTGTTTAGCTGTGTGTGGCATAGACACTGGCTGGGTCGGCACCGCACCCGTACGAGCCTGGGTAGAATAGAGGCGGCTCGACAATGCTAGTGGTGCTGCAGTTGGAGATGGGGCAGATACCACTGACATTGATTTTGATTCCTCTCCTCTCTTGTGGGTGGTTGGGTTGGGAGAAGGAGAGGACCGTCGTACTTCCTGACGGTGCATTGCATCTATAATTTGGCATAGCATGTCATCATGGTGATGGAGTTCGTCACCTATGACTTGAATACGCTCTTGATAAGGTTGGATAATCCTGTATGAAAGTTTATCCAACCAGTATGCAATGCTGCTGCCAATCATCTCACACTCATCTGGTGTTATATATTTCCTACTAGGACAGAGCTTGATGTTGGTGGATGATGGCAAATATTGCAACAACCAGACATTATGCCAGAGGAGTGACATAGCAAATTGACGATGGCCAATATCTTCGTCCATTTCACGTGAAATTTGATACATATAGCCCATGTCACTCGGTATCTGAGCTTTCAAGTAGTTGAGATACCTTCGTTCGCATCGTACTAGTATGCGAAAGTGCATCTCAAGGTACTTTAGTGCAGCACCTGGCTGGGATAGGATAGTATCATATCCCCATGCCAGGAATGCAAGGTGGAAAGCCTCGTTGTTGCTGGCAAAGTACTCAGGCAAGTACCCAGGCGGCATATATTCAGGCGGCATATATTCAGGTGGTAATATATGTTTCAACTCACATACTTGAATATAAGTGAGACCTGGTACTTTGCTCGATATTGGCAATGGTGATAATGCCAATATTGATTCTACATATTCCTCCATATTATTAATGGAGTGGGAGAAAAATGTAGATGTTGCCCCTCCGTATCCCTGATGATGTAGATGGTGGGATGGAGGGGATGATATCGTCGAATTATTATTATGGTTCGACGATATCAATGATGACTTTGTTGTCTTATTATTAGTAGTGGACATGGGTGTCATCAACCCGTATGAATCACTATCCCTCCCCGAGTACGGGTGCAAGGAAAGTGATTGGTCTCTCATTCCCTTGTGGTTGGGAGGGTGGGAATGAGGACTATTAGTCCTCGGTGTGTAGTAGTTGTTGTTGTTATTATTTTGCACCGAGGGAGATGACAAATAATTGTCATTCGAAGCGAGCGGGCGTGGTGGCAACCGCTCAGCTGGAGCGAGCGGGCGTGATGGCAGCCGCTCAGCTGTTCTGTTATTGTTACTCGTCGGCATTGGGATGATCGTCAATGCTGGAGGAGTCGATTCAACGTCAAAATGCTGTGATGGTGCACCACACAAAATGACGGATCTTGGTCGCTTTTCAACGTAGATGAAGGCAA
>Ga0247834_1006646_pt1 | contig 12786 bp, 6 predicted proteins | sample LaCruzMarch2015__8_FD_187118 | JGI IMG/M metagenome (GOLD analysis project Ga0247834, IMG submission 187118) | Freshwater microbial communities from meromictic Lake La Cruz, Castile-La Mancha, Spain - LaCruzMarch2015_12m | ecosystem: Environmental > Aquatic > Freshwater > Lake | place: Spain... | reverse complement strand
TCGGCCTCGTTGGAGCAGAAAGCCCGGTCGGGGGATCATCAGGCTCAAATGGAGCTAGCCATCGCCTATGAGCAGGGGCGGGGCGTGCCGAAGGATGAACGCAAAGCGATGGAGTGGTTCCAAAAGGCTCGTCAAGGGGGATATCCAGACCAAGAACTGGCTCAACTGAACCAACAACGAGTCACTCTTGCCGGGTCCAGAATCGAAATAGCCGTCCAAACCTATCGAACACAAAATGGGGATCGTCTCCCTTCATCCCTAGCCGAACTTTCCTCCTCTGGAGTTTTGACCGAAGCGCCCAAAGATCCGTGGGGTCGAGAGATTGCTTATATTCCCTCACCCGATGGCAAGACCTACTCCCTCTTTTCGGTGGGCCCTGATGGTGCTCCAAGAACCTCTGATGACATTGTGGCTCTGCAATCTGGACCCAGCCTGGATGTCGAAACGGCTGCTGGAAGCGAAGAACCTCCGATGCCGTGGTGGAAGGTTTGGTTGGTCAAGATCTGGAGTTGGTTGACCTTCTGGCGCCGGTAAGTTGATACGCTAGGACTCTTGATCCATTCGGATCTTGAAGTCTCTGTTTGGGATGAATGAGTGCTTCAACCAAATCAGCGGGATACAGGCCTGAAATTCGTTTGCTGGGTCCGGTAAAACTGCTTGCTGGAAGATATCGGAAACTCCGCCTCCCAGATTTCGCCATCTCCTTCAAAGCCTGGGTACAATTCCACCAATTCCCCTTCCGACAAGGTCTCCGAAGACCAGTTGATCAAATCCTCAGAACTTTGGACAGTGACCCATTTGCCGATTCCTGCATGAAACCGAAAGCGGAACTTTCCATTGTGGTTGTCCCCAAAGGCGGATCCAGACCCAGGTCGGACGGCAGGATTTTTCGGCGAGGTACCAGCTTGGATTTCCTGCCAGTCCGAAACACCGTCCCCATCCGTGTCCGGTAGTCGATCGCTCGAGCCGTAAAGATCCTCAAAATATTCCCGTACTGTATCCCCATCCGCATCCTCCCACGGGTTGTTCAGTAGGGCCACATCCACACTCGTGCTGTGCGAGCCTCCCAAAGGGTCCGTGGCGGATACCGATACAGACACGATTCTTTCCTGCGGATTCTCATAATCCAAACCTGTTCGGCTCCAGATTTCCCAACCCCCGTAAACCTCACGGGCCACATAAGGCTGAACGACAGAAATCGGACTCAACTGCCATCCAGCAGGCAACCGCAACGTGGCCAAGAGGACCGTGTTTTGACTCTCTTGTGGATTGCGGGCCAAAAGTTGAATTCCAACGGGATCTTCCGCCTGCAGGGATACGGAGCGTCGATCCAGCCCGTTATCATTCCGCACTACCAAGGTCACTGTTTGTGCCTGGGTCGGCAATCCATTCGGAGCAGACAAAATACCACTGCCGGCATCCAAAATGACGCCAGAGGGGAGACCGATCGCCTCAAAGCGGTGAGTCTGTCCTGGAGGAAGATCTGCGACAGAAGAGAGCTCGAAAGAGAACGGGATCCCTGGCCGACCGATCAACTTAAGGGGGAAATTCATCTTCCACGAAGGGACACTGCTTGCCTGTATAATTACAGGAAACTCAGATCCAGATTCCCCCACTGTCCATCCCCCCATTTTAAATCGGGAAATTCCGGAAAATCCACCATACGACGGAAGGAATTGGGAAACGCCTGCGTAATCCCAAATCCTCTGCATTTCCGCATTTCCCCGAAGCCAGGTGACCAGTCGACCATCCTCGGTTAGCGCACCAAGGGAGCCATTGTCTCCGACATCGATAAAACGGTATTTGCCTTGGAATGCCTCAGGTGAGCCCACCGCCACATCCTGCAAACCCCAGAAAAGAACTCGGCCGTCCCGTGTCAGAGCCATGCTGAAATCGCCCCCAGCGGCAATTTTCACGATGTTCGCCTGAGCCGCTATGGGGACGTCACACTGGCCGCTCGAGTTATCTCCCCAAGCAAAAACTCTTCCCTCCCGATCCAGCGCTACGCAGTGGTTTGATCCCGCTGCGATTGCAACTAGATGAGTCGCGGCGACGGGAACAGAGGTCTGACCTAGGTGGAGTGCTTCAGGCTCGGGGAGGAAAACAGTCGGTTCAGTTATTGGATGCCAGACGTCGAGCGAACCATCAGTTTTCAGTATCATTGCGTGATTCGATCCTGCGGCCAGCGCCACGGCACTGCTGGACTTCAGGGAAACCTGATGCGGTGTGATTAGATTTAGATCGCCGTAGCTTCCAAGCCCAACGTAGTACGCTTTAGCGTCTTTTTTTAAAGCCAAGTGCCAGACAACCCCTGAACGAAGTTCCGCCAATCCGGATACGATGGATGGTGGGGGCACCCCCAAAGCTGGATCACCAGGCGACCGCATAAAACTAGGGTAATGACTAGGAAGCATCGGACGACCATTCGAATCCAGACCAGAGACGGTAAACATTCCAACATCAAGATCGACAATTCGATTCGATTGGAAGGCTGTTGCAAGATGATAGCCGAAACTATGGTATTGAGATTGAAAAACTGTCAGCTTTCCTCCGCCTGCATTAGCCAATCCATGCAGGTATAATGATTCGACGGTGGAGTCTCCCAAGGGATTGATATCATCGTAGCCCCAATATGATTCCATCTCGAAAAGGGACAGATCGGTCTCCTCTAAAGGAATATCGTACACCCCCACTTCGTCGATCTCTCCTGCAAAGGGTGCAGCATCAGTCGACCACGGGTTTCCGCCTATCGAAAAATTATTCAGATCGAACGCCGATGGGGCGAAATTAAGATAGTAATGCCAATATCCGAGTCTGCTTAATCCTACGCCATCCAAATAAATCATCTCGCCCCCCCCCCAAGGTTTAAAAACGATATGATGCCAACCAGAACCAGAAGACCAGCCTTCGATTTCTGGGGTCGTGAACTGGTTGCCTGAAAATAATCCAGAATTGTCGTTAGAGTTTTGTGACTTAACATTCTCCAGAACCAGCCGTACCCTTGAGCTAGTTGTGGACGGAATCAATTTAATGGAGACCGCATCAACGGAAGGATTTCCTTTGATCAGATAAGCCCCGCTGGCAGGGATCGGAGTTTCGGGCATTTTGAACCAGAGGCTTAGGCTAAACTGATCCACCACCTCGGTCTGGGGGTTGCTGTGCACCAGTCCACTTCCCGTCGAGACCTTGACAGAGCTGTTGGGCCGCTCGAAACGATCGGAAAAGTATCCTGCTACCTGACCCGTCAATGCCCGCCCAGCAGGGCCTCCATCTAGGTTTCCGTCCATTCCGTAAAAAGCCTGAGTCCCAAGGTTGACCCTGATTTTGACGGGCTGAACAGCTTCCAGAATGCTGCCGTAGCGATTCAATTTAGAATAAGTAATTGCGGAGGTGTAGTTGCCTGGAGATGAAGGCGTGCCTGAAAAGCCTGTGCCTAAGGGAAGCTTATTCGTGATCCCAGGCGGGATAGAGCCCGAAAGATAAAACCCAACACTTGGATCTGCATACCAAACACCTGGACCTGCATCGTATCTAGCATTGTCGCTGTTAACGCTTTGACCAACGCGATAATACAAAGTGTATTCGGGCTGAACGATGAGTGGGCTTACGTCGACAGTAATTGTTAAGTAGAAGGTCGGGCCGTTGCCGCCTCCTTGTGCCGCACTGTTGTTCGCGGCTAATCCCACCGTGAAAACGCCCTCCGCGTTAGGTGTGCCCGAAATCACCCCCGTGCTGGTATTGAGGGTCAATCCTGAGGGGAGTGACCCGCTCACAATCACAAAGGAGGTCGGTGCGACTACCGAGGCGGAAGTCGCTGTGGTGATCTGGTAGTTGCCTGAGCCCGTCGCCAGACTAGTTCCCTTGGTCGCCGAAAAAGTCGATGCGCTATTAATCGTCGCCAGTGCCGTGTTCACCGTCACAGTGATCGTTCCGTCCGCAGTAACCCCAGCTCTTGTGCCACGGATCGTTAAGGTAGCTGCCGCTGTCTGTGTCGGCGTTCCAGAGATTCTTCCAGTGCCGGCGTCCAGCGTAAGTCCGGCGGGCACTGTCCCGCTTTGCAGGGTGTAGGCGGTCGGAACAAAGCCCGTCGTGGGCGTGGGCGCCGCCGTAGTATCGGCAGTTTGTAAGGTAAAAGCTTTATTGGAGAAAGAAAGGGTAGGGGCCGCCACCGTCAAGTTGAACTGGCTGGAACCTGAGCCAGAGCCATTGGTAGCGGTGATCGTCACCGTGAAAGTACCCGTCTGGGTCGCGGTTCCGCTGATCACCCCCGTGTTTGTGTCGACGATTAAACCAGTTGGAAGCCCACTGGCGCCGTAGGAAGTGGGAGAGTCGCTCCCTGTGATCGTATAGCTCGGAAACACTACCCCCGCGGTAGCGGTCTGGTCCGCCGTGTTGGAGGTGATTGACGGGACCCCACCAGCGGGATTTTGCACAGTCAGCGTCAGAGCGGCCTCCACCGTGCCACTCGCGCCGGTCGCCCGAATGGTAATAATGTAGTCCCCGGCGGCCGCCGTAGGCGTCCCGGAAATCAATCCAGTAGCGGCGCTGACGTTCAGCCCAGTCGGCAAGGCACTGGTGGAGTAGGAGGTGGGCCCGTTGTTGGCGGTGATCGCGTAAGAAAAGGCGTTGTTCCGGGTGCCCGTGGCGGTTAGGGCACTGGTGATGCCGTAGGCTCGGTTCAACGCTCCCAGCTGATACGTTCCGTCTCCAGGAGTTTGGAAGTTTCCGAACATCGTTTCGATAAAGAGTGGGCTGAACTCGAGATCCGAACCCTGGGTGTTGTCGGTGGCAAAGCGGTACACGCGGCGCCCTGAGTTCGGGTCTACAATTCCCCGGAAAAGACCAACCTGCGTGGCGGAGCCCGCCGCCGCGTTGTTGAAGATCATCACATAAATATCTTTGTTTCCATAAGTGGCTTGGGCACCGGGAGTCGTGTCGTAATTCAGCTCCACCGTTTCGGTCGGATCAAAAAAGATCTGCCCACCAGTCAACGTACCCGAACCGAAAACGGAAAAGTTCCCTTCCAAGTTGGTCCGTGTCGTCGCCGCGTCAGCCGTGAAGTAAGAGCGAATGGTAGTGTCCGTTTGCACCCCAAATGTTCCCACCCGCACCAGCACCCCGTCCGCCAATAATGTGCCCCCAGCGTCCTGCACTGTGCTCACACCAAAAATTGCGACCGTAGCCGCACGGCTATTGGATGGAGCTTGGCATAGGGTGAAGGCGGATAGCAATAGAACAGCAGCTAGCCTTACAACTTTGCGAGTTGGAGATAGAGAAAGAGAGGAAAGGAAGGGTGAAACAGTAAGCCTATCGAAGCAGGTGTAAAAAGAGCAGGAAGAAAAAGAGGCAGTAAATCCTTGTGCTTTTCTGTCCCCCAGCCAAATCCCAGAGGAGACAGAAAGTGGGGGCTTGTTTGCTAGGATTTGTGCCACAGGGACAAACTGCTTCTAGGTGGTGCGATTTTCAATAGGCAACTTATTTGGCATCGAATTGTCACACAGAGAAAATCGGGGCAGTTTGAAAATCACACGATTGACAATTTTCCTGATTTTAAATATGGCACTTTCGCGTCGAAAACTACGCCACATTACTTAAAGCACTGTCCATCAATATAAATCACAAACAGCCTCGGCTATCTTGTCACACAATTGTAACAATAAACCGGTTGAAAAAAAAGAAATCGGAGCAAGTATTTGAATTATGAAGTCAGAAAATTTCAGTCAAAACCTAAACCCCAATGGAGTTAAACAAATGAAAAAAACATACGCTATTGCAACCCTACTCGTCACCACGCTTGCATCATTCGTGCAGGCTACCCCGAACACCTCCGAACTTACTGGCGATCTCGCGGCAGTTTATTTGAACCAGCCTGTCGATGTCGAAGCGGGAACCCCTATTATGGTCGGATGCTCTTTGGCGCGCCCGGCCGTGCTCAAGGGAGAAGTTAATGTGGCAGTTACAGCTGGTGATACATTCTTCGATGCATTTGGAACCAACGTTTTTGATGGCCTACTTCTCGCAGGCGGGACCGAGGCAGAGCCCGCCTCCGACAACCACTGGATTATCGAATTCACCAGCGGAGCTTACACCGGTCTGGTAAAACAGGTTACGGTATTCTCTGGCAGCAGGGTCACTGTCGCTGGTGGATTGCCCGTGATCGACAAGGGAACTCGCTTCGTACTCCGTAAAGATCACACCCTTGGATCACTCTTCGGTAATGCAGATTCGAGCGATGTCGTAACGAAATCAGGTCTCACATCCGGCTCAACGGCTGGAAGCGCGGATGTTATTTCAGTTCTCAATAGCTCGGGTCAGTGGGTAAAATACTTCTACCGCGCTGGAACAGGTTGGAGGCTCACCACCGCTCGTAGTGGTTCGGATCGTCAGCACGTTCGCGTTTCGCTGGGATCGGGTGTTCTTATGTCTCCTATTGTCTCAAAAACGATCGGCCTCTCAGGTGAATATCGTGGGACTCGCGCCCGTGTCACTCTCGTAAATGCCGCTACCATCGTTGCGAACCCGTATCCGGTTAATACCACCCTTGCCCAGACGGATCTTGCCTCCACGCTGGCCAAAGAAACAACGGCATCCAATTCGGACGAAATCCGGGTTTTGCAATCCAGTAGATTCGTCAACTACTTCGCACGCAGCGGCACTGGTGCAACATCCCCTGGTGGAGTGGATTACGCCGGATTTAAGCCATCCCTCAATCGTAATGGAACCAGTGTGGACGATACGATCAGGATCCCTGCCGGCGGCGCCGTCCTAGTGAAGCGGGTGGGCGAAATACACGACTTGACCTTCCGCCCACAATACTTGGCTCAGTAAATTAATACATAAAAGAGAAGTTCCAAACCAAAGGGATATAAAATGAAAAAATCAATCATCAGCAAAATGGCGGGGGCGCTCCTTGCTCTACTATTAGTGCCGCAAGCAAAAGCGGCTGTAGTGGGGATTGGGTTTGATCAGCTCAGCCACGTTTTCATTGATAGTTCGCTGGGCCAAAGACTGGCCAGCGGGTCGTACTTCGCCTTTGGTAGTTTCTCTAGCGATAGTGTCGCTACCGGAATCACTCAATCGAATATCCTTACTAACCTGCGGAGCACCTCGACTTGGTTTAAATCGTTCGAAACTTCATTCGTAAACAGTAATGACTACACGTATGACATCCTCAACGCCACTGCATCTACCTCGACCAGCACTTCGCCTAGGCAATTCGCCTATGCGATTTACATAAACGATACAGTTGCGAATGTGCAGGCGGCCCTGTCTGGTTCGGCGACCGGCATCACGAGGGAGTTTGGTGTCTTTACTTACAGCAACAACAGCAACTCAGCATTGCGGGCAGCTCTCCCGAGAGACCCTAACGATTTCCCTGCCGACCCCAGTAGCTTTGCAACAACAACACCCTCGGGAACTGGTTTAAATCGTTTTATCGCCGTTCCGGGACTTGGTAATGTCGCCTCTGGTGGCATCAGTCTGATCCCTGAGCCATCTTCGATCTCACTTCTCCTGCTTGGGCTTGGCTATGTGGCCGTAGCCCGCAGGAAATCTGTCTAAACCCAAAATCAGCAAACAACAACACTCACCCATCAACCTTAAGGAAATAAAAAAATGAATAAACAAATACTAACCTGGGTCGCTGTAGCTACCCTAAGCGTAAACCTACACGTTGCCCGTGCAGCTGATATGTCCCTTAGCCTTTACCAAGAGTATGCGCTCTTCGGCACTGGTTCATCTGGAACCCTCTGGCTTGGAAATTTCGGGACTACCGGGGGGTCTCTCTTAACCTCTTCACAGGTAGACAACCTCCTCGCAAATGATAAGGAAGCTCTCTTTAGCTTGTTCAGGCCAGTAGCCACCTCCTTCAGCATCACAAATGGTAGAATTTCGGGAGTAACAGCCGATGGCCTTATTACCCCGGTCTCCGTTGGAGCTGCACTCGACTACCGAGTAGACGTAGACGGGACACCATATCAGGACATTACGCCAGACACGGCAACTCAATTCGCAGGTCAAAACATGTACCTTCTTGCGAACAACCGTGCTGGGGCTACGCCCAACAGTTGGTTTAATGAAACCCTGATCCTCTTTAAGGCTGCTGCCAATTTCGGAACGGGCCTCTCTACGGATGGTCCTCTGAATTCCCCTGAAGTTGAGTTATCGAACCGTGGCGGCGCACTCCTTCTTGGAACTCAGACTGGTTCGGCCAGCGTCAACTTGGCCTCCGGCACAATCGCTGGTGCAGTTGTTCCAGAGCCGTCCTCTGCTTCATTACTACTTTTCGGTGCTACTGCGTTGGTAGCACTGCGTCGTCTACGGAAAAACGTCTAAACCACAAAACAGAAACATCATATACAGGAAAATTATAATCATGAAAAATAAACTCATCCTCAGCTGCATAGTAGCGATTCTTGGCGCTTTCAGCGCTCATGCCGTACCTAAATTCCAAAACGTCCACTTGATTAAAAACGCTAGTGGTGCATTCGAAAATCAAGCCATTGGCGCTAAAGTCACTCTCATTAAAAACTCTCAGCGCTGGACGGCCGATACTGTCTATATCATTGACCGTCTGACCTTCGTGGAGGCCCCTGCGGTCCTTACGATTGAACCCGGCACTATAGTGCGGATGGAGCAAAAGACCACCGGTGGTACTTCGGTGACCGATCCCGCCGACGTGGGAACTCTCATCATCTGCCGCGGCGCCAAAATCGTGGCGAACGGCACGTCAGAGTCCCCCATCATCATTACTAACATCGACGATCCCTTCGTCCCTGGCGGTGACATCACGATTCCTAACAAGGATAACGGAGTTACCGATAACTCTACTTACGCCCCTTACGACACAGTAACCTCAGCCAATAACGGCTATACTAAGAGGAGTTACACAGGAAACGATCGTTTCAACTACGATGCTACCTGTGGCGGTTTAATCATCCTTGGAGAGACCCCTGTGGCGTTTGGAGCCCCCTCTGACACTGGTGGGGGATTGCAATTGGTAATCGATAATGCTGGCGAGGGATATGAATTTGCTGCTCCAAATGTGGATGCATCCGGTAGTTCCTATGGAAGATATACACTGGCACTTGGCAATGTTGTTGCAGGTGTTGGTACTGGCGCTGAAGCAACTTTGATTTTTGATCAACACGGAAGCATCAAGCGTGTAGTTGTCCAAATCGGCGGTGTTTATAGCGACAATACTGCGCCAACACTTAACTTTGCTGGGGCAGACATTGACGCAAGATTAGTTTCACTACCAGACAGTCAGCTAACTAAACCTGCTTATACTGTGAATATGATTGTGCACCCTACTCTCGCAGGCAAGTACACTATCGGTTCGGTCGACATTGGGTCGAAAGACGCTGATAATAAGATTATTCCAGGAAGCAAGGGATACGGTTATCAGATGTGCTCGCTCTCTGTTGCTGGCTCGCCTGCAAACCAAGAGACCGCTCCTACTCTGAAAGCCATAGTCGGCAGGTCGATGATTCAGGCAGTATTAACGAAAAACGGAACTGGTTATGCTGGTGAGTTCGCTGTTACAATGCCCTCACAAGAGTCTGCCGCTTATGCCGCTAGCAAAACTAGTGGTACCCCCTCTGCTACCACTACTGTTACTCTGCCGGTTAATCTAACCGGTATTACTAAAGAAGCCGTTACAACTGCAGCGGTTATTAGGGGTAAAGGCGCAACTGGCAAGTTTTCTGATCCTGTTGTAAGCCCAGTCCAATCAGGAATCGGTTCAAACTTTATTGAGGGTTTCCAGACGATCGACGGTAAACTCCTCGGAACGAGCCAGACTGTTGGCGGCCAGGCTTACAATTTCAGCGGCTCGATCTACGGTGGATCGGACGATGAAGACAACAGCGGAACGTTACGTTTCGTATCCATCCGTTACGGTGGCTTTGTACTCTCCCCAAACAATGAGATCAATGGTCTCACTTGCGGTGCAGTCGGTCGTGGCACTTCGTTTGAATTCATCGAAGTCGTCAACAATGCCGACGACGATATCGAGCACTTCGGTGGCTCGGTAGACATGAAGTACGTCGCCGGCCTCTTCGGTGGTGACGACGGCCTCGATCTTGATCAAGGTTATCGTGGGCGCATTCAGTTTGCCTTCCAGATTCAGAATAATACCTCTGGGACCTCACGGAACCCTGCCAACATTGGAGACTGTTTAGGCGAGTGGGACGGACCCGAAGCACCTACCTCAAGCCGCCCCTACACTGTCCATACCCTATTTAACTTCACTGGAATTGGAACTGGTGCTGGAGCTAGCGCCGGTAAGGGAATTAATTATAAAGACAATTCTGGTGGTAAGGTATTTAACTCCATCTTCGCCGATGCGAGAAGTGGCCTTGCTCTCACTGAAAATGGAACAGATACAGTGTTGGATACTGCTGCTTTTACTGGCACTACTGCCGCCGTTCGGTTTGCAACTACGCGCCTCACAGGGGGCGTTGAGAATCTCCTAGGCGTAGGTTCAGTATCCGCCGGGGAGCCTGATGCCATGATAAAGTACACATCCTACCGTAAAATAGGTACTGCCACTGCGGCAAGTGATGTATTCTTGGGCATTAACACAAATGCTACTTGGGGTAGCAATTTGACCAACACTGCAACAACTGGTGCTGGAAACCGTAATGACCGTGCCCACAACCTAGACGACTTCAGAGGCATAGCCCGTGTCAATACAACTGGTGGTTTGGATCCTCGTTTGACTGAGGCATCCACGATTCGCAACAACGGGGTACTTCCGAGTGCCTCTGATGGTGTCCGTGCGACCGACACGTTCTATACCCAGACTCAACTACGCGGTGCGTTCCGTGACTGTAACTGGCTCTCGGGTTGGTCCCTACTCAGTGAGTGGGGTTTGCTCAGCAACGCCAATGTAGCCATCCCGGCAGTCAAACTCACCCGCGCTTCTGGCATCTTGACCGTGAGTTTCACACCGACCTCAGGGGTTGAGTACGTCATTGAAACTTCCCCCGATGGGAAGAAGTTCACCCCCTTCAGAACTGTGACTGGCGCGGCTGCAGATGCTCAGGGCGTAGTTGCACCGATTAACGAAGCCCTTACTGCTGGCACAGCTAACGCACTGTTGTTTGTGCGGGTCATGCCTCTCTAAGTTAGGAACCTTCTATCTTATAATCGGGGGGCTGGGTTAATCCCAGCCCCCCGGTTTCTTTTAAAGGAAGTCCTTATGTTTTATATTTCTGCCATCCTAATCCTTTCGCTTTTTCTTAGCGGTTGTACTCCTCGTCCCTCCGCTGATATCACTTTACCCGGGGTGCTGATGGATTCTTCGTCTTTCCTTCAGCTGATAAGGGAAGACTCGGATTTACGGGACGAAATGGCGCAGGATTTAGCTTTTGCGGTTGCGAATCGTGCCGCTCCACAAGCCGCAATTGCGGTAACCACCAATATGATCACCCCGCTGAAGGTTGCCACCCTCTATCGCCTCTCAATCATTGCTGAACAGTCTGGCGATCACGGTTCAGCCCTCCGCGCTTTTCTTGCAGGCGAAAAAGGCATGGATGCTTACCCATTAAATACTCCACGTGTTCCTGATATCTATCGGGCGGCTGCCTACGCTGTTATGAAAAACCCAGCGCAAGCACGTGAAAGAGCCCAGAAGCTTGGAAACGATTTCGACCGTAATGAAGCCTTAGCTAGAATCCTGGCGCAGGAGATCCTTCACTCGCCTAATCCACTCGCCCTTCCGAATCCACCTGTGATAACTGAGGAGGTAGCGTCTGCCTGGTGTGATCGGGCTATCAAGGCTGGGGCGGATCAGTCCAAGCCATATATGGAGAAAGCTTTACTTATCGCGCGGGACGGTTTTCCTGTGTTCCGTCCCCGTATGTTAATTGATTGCGCTAAGGCAGAAGGAAAATTGGGCAACAATGATGCCCAGGAGATGCTGCTTCGGGAGGCTGGGAGTATTGCCTCAGCCCTGGGAGACCGAACAGAGACTGGATCTCTGGAGCGTGCCAGGGTTGGTATTGCCATGGCCCAAGCGGGTATGCGGGATGCGGCGCGAGAGGTGCTCGAGCAAGCAGCAGTCGCCAGCCGGCTTTGTGCTTCATATTTTCAACCTCAGGCGATGGTGATGGTGGCGGAGGGGTGGTGGGAGCTGGGGGAAAAAGAGAAGGCCAATGTCATGTGGCTAGAGGCTGCCAAGGTAGCTCTGGCGCATCCCCATCCGAATGCTCGGGCGGTCAACGCTATCCATGTTCTACTAAGCATCTCCAAGTATCAGCCGGAAATCTTTCCAGAACTTGCAGCAATCTTGGATAGAATCAAACGTGGCGAAGGCGGGGAGGGAAGCGTAAATCTGACACTTTCTCCTGAGATTCAAGATGCCGTCTCTAGAACCCAGAAAGCTTTATATAAGAACGCCCTTGAAAAAGATAAACAGAATGCCGTCAAAAACACTCCTAAGGATTCAAAAACTAAAAAACAGAAATAAATATCACCTCTGACCCGAGCCATAGGGCACTTCCAATACTTGAGGTGTGTAAGTATAGGGTGAGCGAACCGCCACCAGAAAATCACAATAAAGTTACCTCCACCACCTCTGTTGACCACCACCTCATACGACCATTTCTGAATACGACCACCTCTGATCCCCAATTCGGAAAAAACCCCTCCAAGGTGCCCCCACCTCTGTTTAAAACAACGACCTACGACCCCAAAATCAAAAAATCGACTTGTAACCCCCTGACCCACAACCACTTATTCGACCTACGACCCCCAATAACCCATTGTGGCACAACACTTTGC
>Ga0247834_1006636_pt1 | contig 12798 bp, 11 predicted proteins | sample LaCruzMarch2015__8_FD_187118 | JGI IMG/M metagenome (GOLD analysis project Ga0247834, IMG submission 187118) | Freshwater microbial communities from meromictic Lake La Cruz, Castile-La Mancha, Spain - LaCruzMarch2015_12m | ecosystem: Environmental > Aquatic > Freshwater > Lake | place: Spain... | reverse complement strand
GCACGCCGTCAGAACGACGACAGGAGCGCCTCGGGTCCACCATGAGGCTCGCAGCATGACCAATTCAGGCGCCTACCCAGCCGATTTCCAGGCGCCCGAGTCTCTTGACGGATGGGGAACACAGCAGGTGAATTCATGGAACGCCTATGCCCAACAGCGCCCGTCGTTTTCGCCGCTGTTTCTGGACAAACGCACCGTCACCGCCAGCAAACAGCTGGAGGCCATCCGCGAGGGCGCCCAGGACCACGAGCTGTTTGTGATGTTGCGGGCACGGGTCCAGACCCTGGCCGCCGCCGGCGTCAACGACGGGGCATTGGCCGCCGCCCGGGACCTGCTGGCCACGGCCCCTGCCCGGGCCCTCACGATCATCGGCCCCGAGCATGATTCCTGGGTGGTCCCAAAAGACCGCGCCCTGCTTGACCGTCTGCGCCTGGATGCCCTGGCCTCGCTGGAGCAGCTCGAGCGACTCCCCCACTGACGACGTCGTCAGATGCCGAGTTCCTGCAGCAGGGCCCCAGCGCCATCGACGTCGCGCAGCAGCCACAGCACGTAGCGGACATCGACGCTGACATTGCGGGCGATATCGGGATTATAGCCAAAGTCGTTGGCGACGTTTTCCCAGACGCGATCGAAATTGACGCCCACCAATTCGCCCCGCCCATTGACCACGGGGCTGCCCGAATTGCCGCCGGTGGTGTCGGCGTCGGCCAAAAAGTTCACCGGGACGTCGCCCAGAAATGGCGCCACCGACGCCGGGCCCACACCCCTGGTGGCAGCGTCCTGCAGGCGCTGGGGGACGGCGAAGGGTTCCTTGCCCGTGTGCTTGGCGAACAATCCGGTCAGGGTCGTGTAGGGGGCGTAGGTGACGCCGTCTTTGGGCCGATACCCCTGCACCGTCCCAAACGACACCCGCAGGGTCCGGTTGGCGTCGGGGGCCACGGGGCCCCCTGCTTTGGCGAGCACCGCCTGCATCCAGGCTGGTCGAATGCGCAACGAGGCGCCCTCCCGGCGGTCGTCCTCGCGTTTTTTGTCGTCGAGGGCCTGGTTGATGCCAAAGGCCAGCTTCAACAGCGGGTCCGGCCGGGCGCGCAGCTGCTGCGCGGTCTCCAGCGTCATCGGCGCCCGGCTGGCGTCGGCGAGCACCCGGGTTTGGCGGTAGAGGCCGTCGATGATGCGACGGATGGCCTGCTCGCGGCGCAGGAGCGACGGCCCGGCGGCACCGGCGGCGCGGCCGAAGACGTCGTCAATGGCCTTGATGCGCTGGTCCGCCGGCAGGGCCAGCGCCGCCTGGACAAACTGCAGCAACAGCGTTTTGTCCGCTGGGGCGAAATACGCTTTCTGGTCGCGAACCAATTCCTTGAGCAAACGGGGCCGTTCCCGCTCCATATAGTTTTCGTCGCGCTCGATATCGGGCTTGTCCCGCTCGTTGGCCATCCGCGCCAGCTTCACGGCAATCGACAGGCTGCGGGGCCCCGACAGGACCTGCCCCAACAGGGCATCCCGCTCAAAGCTCGCCTGCCGCCCCTTCAGCTCGTCGAGCAGCAGCGTGCGGGCGGTGACGGCGTCGGCCAAAGCCGGCCTGGACTTCGTCAGGGCGACGACGTCGGCCTCGGCCTGGCGCTTCTTGTCGATGATGGCGCCCCGGGCGAGGCCTTCGAGCTGGCCGGCGGCATTCTTGCGGCGGTTGTGCTGGCTTTTCAGGAGCGGGGCCACTGCAATGGCGCCTTCAGCGTCGGTGACCCCCTCCAGCGTGGCAATGACGGTATCGCTCCAGCGAATCAGCCACGGATACACCTGATCGGCGCGCTGCTGCATTTCGTCCGCCAGCAATTCGCGCACGGTGGTCCCGGGATAGCCAAGCACCATGACGAAATCGCCGGGCCGGGTCCCCGAGGTGGCGAGGGGAAAATAAAACGGCGGCCGATGGGGCACATGGTGGGCGATGGAGACAGCCGGCGGCGGCGACGTTGTCGTTGCTGTCGTTGCTGTCGTTGGCGTCGCCGGATTCGGATCGACCCAGGCCCGGACGATGGCGAAATCCCCCGTGTGCCGTGGCCACATCCAGTTGTCGGTTTCGCCGCCAAACTCCCCCACCGCCCGGGGCGGGGCATAGACAAGGCGGACGTCGGTGAGCTCGACCTGCTCCATCATGATGTGGCGCAGGCCGCCGTAAAACGTCGACACATCACAGCGCTTGCCGGGGGTGGCCTCGCACGCCGCCACCAGCTCCTTCTTTTTCCGATCGGTGGCCACAAACAGGGCCCGATCATCGAGGGGGGCGCCGCTGCCGTCGACGGCGACGGCGTGGATGGCGGCGGTGACGTCGGTGAAGGCCACGGGCACCCGCAGGCGGGCGGTGGTCCCCGGCAACTCTTCGGCAGGGGTGCGGGCCAGGAAGCCGTCCTCCAGCAGGTTGCGGCCCGCCGACGAATGCTCGGCGATGATGCCGAAGACGCAGTGGTGGTTGGTGATGACGAGCCCCGTGGCCGAAATGAAGGCCCCGGAACAGCCATTCAGATTCACCGCCGCCGACAACAGCCCGGTGCCGGTGGTGGGGTTCCACAAACGCTCCAGGGGCAGCTCCAGCCCCATCTTCTTGAGTTGGGCAGCGTCAAGGCCCGGGACCTGCTCGGGGAGCCATTTGCCCTCCACCGCCCGGGCCGGGCCGGACCCGACCGCCAGCACCACCGCGAAAACCGGAGCGAGGGACGACCATCCGAACATGCGCATGGGGCCCGGTAGCAGATCCCGCTGCGGCCTCCCACATGTAGGCGCAGGTCACACCACCCCGGGACACGGTTGCCAAGAAGCGCCCGCGACGCCATGGGCTGCCCACGATGAGTGAAGCAGAGCTGACGCCCGAAGACCTCGCTGTTCCCCTGCCCGAGATGGCGCCCGCCCAGTTCGTGGGCACCTTCGAGGACCTCGACATCCCCGACGGCATCCGCAAGGGCCTGAAGGATCTCGGCTACACCGGCCCCACCAAGGTCCAGCGCGAGGTCTTTGTCCCCGTGCGCCGCGGTGATGACGTGCTGGTGCAGTCCAAGACGGGCAGCGGCAAGACGACGGCGTTCGCGCTGCCGGTGCTGTCGTCGCTGGACCCGACGAAGAAGTACCCCCAGGCCCTCATCCTCTGCCCGACCCGCGAGCTCGCGCTGCAGGTCTCCGCCGAGACCGCCCGCCTCGGCCACCCCAATGGCCTGCGCGTCGCCACCATCTACGGCGGCGCCAGCATGCGCGCCCAGATCGACGCCCTCGACGCCGGCGCCCAGGTCATCGTCGGCACCCCCGGCCGCGTGAAGGATCTCCATCGCCAGGGCGTGCTGCGCTTCGGCAACATGGCCTTCGCCGTCCTCGACGAAGCCGACGAGATGCTGAGCCGCGGCTTCTGGGACGAGGTCACCTCGATCCTCGAGCAGCTGCCCGAGACCGTCGACGGCAAGGCCCGTCAGACCCTGCTGTTTTCGGCGACGCTGCCCGACGCCATCGAGCGGGCCGCCAAGCAGTACCTGCGCACCCCCACCCGGGTGAATCTGTCGACGGACACCCTCAACGTCGCCACCATCCGCCACGTGCTGCACATGGAGAACGAGAAGTGGGCCAAGCCCCGCAACTTTCTCTACGCCCTCGAGCTGCACAAGCCGAAGTCGTCCATCGTGTTCTGCAACCGCAAGGACGAGACTGAGCTTGTCTGCACGTACCTTCGTCGCTTCGGCTACCGCGCCGAGGCGTTGAACGGCGACATGCCCCAGAGCAAGCGTGAGCGCACCCTCGCCAAGGTTCGCTCCGGCGAACTCGACATGATGGTGGCCACCGACGTCGCCGCCCGCGGCATCGACATCTCGGACCTCGGCCACGTCTTCAACTACGACCTCCCCGAGCACGACGAGGTCTACGTCCACCGCGTCGGCCGCACGGGCCGCATCGGCAAGCGCGGCACCGCCGTCAGCCTGATTCGCGGTAAATACCTCTCGCACCTCACCTCGCTGCGCAAGACCTACAAAGTTCCGTTCGAGGAGATCACCCTCCCCGACGAGAAGGAGATTCTCTGGATGCAAGCTGAACGCCTGGCCGTGCTGATCCTCGAAGACGCGTCCGGTGTGGAGATGGAGCAGTACCGCCCCGTCGCCGAAGCCATGATGGGCCGTGGCGACGTCAAAGAGATCCTCGCCTTCTTGCTGCGCACCCACTACGCCCAGAAGCCCCGCCCGGCCTATGAGGCCGACGGCGACGACACCCGCGAAGCCCGTCCTCCCCGCGAGCCCCGCGCCGAGCGTTCGGACCGCCCCGCTCCCCGTCGTGAAGAGCGGGCCCCCCGGGATCCCGCCCTGGCGGCAGCGCCTGGCCCCGACGGCGCCGTCGACGAGGAAGTGCCCCTGCTCTCCCCCGCCACCAACCTCTACGTGACGGTTGGCCTGAAAGACGGCGTCACCGACATCCTCGCCCTCGCCAAGTACCTGGGCGAGCTGTCGGGCGTCGATGCCGCCCACTTCACGGGCGCCGGCGCCGTGCGCGACCACTCGTCGCACATCGAAGTCGACAACGAAGTCGCCGACGCCGTCATCGCCGGCTGCCACGGCAAGGTGAAGCCCGGTCCCCAGCCCGTGCGTGCCGACGCCCCCTCCGCCGAAGCCACCGCCCCGGTGCGCGATCCCCTCGCCCCGGTGATGGAGGGTGACGTCGTCGCCGCTGCCGAAGCCGCCCCCGAGGCCCCCCGGACCATCGTCTGCGAGCGCGCCAAGAGCCAGAGCAGCGCCGGCGGCAGCCGTCGTCGCTTTGACGGTGGCGGTCGCGACGGCGGTCGTGGTCGTGACGGCGGCGGTCGCGGACGCGACGGCGGCGGTCGCGGTCGTGACGGCGGCGGTCGCGGTCGGCGCTGAGCAGCGCCCGGCCCCGGCCCCACCACACCTGCAAGTGCCTGTATTCAGACTGATTTTGAGTTTTCGGAGGAGCCGGGCATGAAGGGTGTGTGGACGACGCTGTCGAAGCCTGAGGCTGACCTCAAGGGTGCGTGGACGACGTTGTCCCCGCCAAACGGGTCCCCCCGGATGGCGTCGAAGAAGGCGCCGTCGCGCAGCTCGGCGATGGCGAAGTCGAAGCCGAAGCCGAAAGCGACATCGAAGGCGTCGCCGTCGAAGAAGGCCCCGGCGCCGATTTCGAAGATGTCGAAGGCGCCGGCCATGACCCACGCCGAGGTGTCGATCCTCGGCCGTTTGGCGACCCTCGACGAGACGAGCCCCCGCTACCGGGTGCTGGAGTCGGCCCTGGCGTTCAAGAGCTCCTGGGTGATCCTCGGCGAGCACCTGTCGGAGATCCTGAAGAACCAGTTCTACAAGGGCTGGGGCTTCGCCAGCTTCGAGCGCTACTGCGCCGACGAGCTCTTCATCACCGCCGCCACCGCCAAGAAGCTCGTGCGCAGCTTCACCTGGTTGGGCGACGAAGCCCCCGAGTACCTGCCCCCCCGCGATCGCAGCGAACTGGTGCGCCGCAGCAACGACGCCACCCTGCCCGAGGGGCCCCTGCCCGACCTGAACGCGGTCAACGTCCTCGCCGACGCCAAGAAGGCCCTGGGCGAGGCCAAGGTGAGCGAGGACGCCTACCTGTCCCTCAAGCGGGCGGCCCTCGAGGGCGAAAACGCCGCGTCCCTCAAGCGCTCCCTCAACGAGGCCATCCCCGACGACCTCAAGCCCAAGAAGGCCGACGACAAGGTGCGCCACCTGCGCCGGGCCTTGAGCGCCATCGTCAAGACCCTCGACGAGCTGCGGGAATGGGACAGCGGCGGCGAGGCCGCCGGCGACGACCTGATGATCATGACCGAGACCCTGCGCGACGCCATCGCCCTGCGGCTGCCCAAAGAGGCCTGAGCCCGATGACGATGCCGTCGGTTGGCGCCAGGGCGTCCCTGGAGGCATGCTGATGGTCGTGGCGACGCCCTCTGACCCCCTCGATCTCGCGAGCACCCTGCGGGCGCTGGGTGCGCCGGCGCCTTCGGCGCCCACCGTCGACGCGGCGTTCTTCCATCGCACCCTGGCCCGCTGGCTGGGGCTCCCCGAGGGCAAGATCGACGGCGTGCTGAGCCCCGTCCAATGGGACTACCGCTACTGGCGGGCCGAGCTGTCCCGCGAGCCCGCCCGCGACGTCGACGGCCGCGAAGGCTTCGCCGCCGCCCTGTCGGCCCGGGAAGACGCCCCCGCCGAGGAGGTTCGCTGGTGGGTCCTTAAAGACGCCCGCGGCCGCATCATTGACGCCGGCTGGGACAGCGATCCGCCCCGCTTGATCGACGACGTCGACCTGGCCCGGCCGAGCCTTCCGCCCGCCCCCATCGACGAGGCGACCCTGGCCCGGCTGTACCTCGATGACGACGTCGGCTGAGCGTCCGCTGAGCGTCGGCTGACGGTGTGTGGATGGTCCGGCGACGGTGTGCGGAGCGTCAGCCGCGGGCGATGACGTCGTCAGCGCGGCGCAGGCGGCGGCTCAGCTCGCGGGCGATGTTCATCACCAGCAGCATCCCGCACTTCAGATCAGCGCAGTAGCGCTCGTGGATCGACGTGTACGACCACACCCACAGCTCCGTCGGCTCCGTCGCCCGCACGGTGGCTGAGCGGGGCTGCATGTCGATGAAGCTCATCTCGCCGACGCACTCGCCGGGGAGCACCGGCCCAAGCACCACCTCGCCGTCGCCCCGTCGCTTCACGACCTCGAGGGCGCCGCTGCTGACGACGTACAACGAGCGGGCGGGATCGCCTTCGCGAAACAGCACGTCGCCAACAGCCAGATGCTGGAGCTCGCAGCGGGCCGCCAGGCAGGCAAGACCGTCGGCCGCGATGCCGCCAAACAGCGGCAACGCTTGCAGATCCTGGCTCGTCGGCGCGGGCATGGATTCGGTATAGCTTCCAACCATGCAGATGGTCATGTCAGACAAACTTCGTCGCGAAAGGGCCTCCCTTCGACTCGTGTGCGCCTGCGAGGAGTGCGAGCACTTCGTCGACGATGGCGCCGTGTGCGACCTCCTTTATCCCACATCTCCCCACAGGCAGGCCGCCTTCGACGTCCCCGACGGCACCCCCATCTTTTTCTGTAAAATGTTCGAGGCCCGCTGAACCATCCCGCGGCGCACCCCACAGCCCCCTGGAGACCGCGGTGGCAGCCCGCAGCCGGTCCAGACCCGCGCCAGCGGCAATTCGCTGACGGGCAAGATTGACAGGCGGTCCGATGCGGTGGCACAAGCCGCCTCGACGGTCACTCCCACGAGGCGAGCCATGAGCAAGTTCGGAAACAAGTTCACCTGCTGGTCGTGCGCGACAAAGTTCTACGACCTGGGCAAACCGAACGTGAAGTGCCCGAAGTGCGGCGCCGATCCGTCGGACGACCCCAAGAAGGACATGCCCGCCGCCCCACCCGCCTCCTACGGCGATGACTACGGCGAGGAGGTCGAGGCCGTCCCCGAGGAGCCTGCCGACGAGGAAGAGCTCGAAGACGAGGTCGCCGACGACGCCGCCCCCGACGACGACTACTGAAGTCTGCCGGGCCCTCCGGGTCCAGCCAGCGACATAAGCTGACGATCGTCGCCTTCGTCCCCATGCATCGACACGCGCCCCCCGGGGCGCGGGTCGGTGCATCTTTCGTTGGTGGGGGCACGTCGAGGTCTGACGCCGCACCGGCCAGGTCAGCGCTGGGCCTCGACGTAGGTCATGACGAGGTACATCACGGCGTCGTCCTGGCCCGGGTTCCGGTAGGCGTGGGGGACATCCGCCTCGAACGTGAGGGCGTCGCCGGTCTCGAGATGGAACGTGGTGCCGTCAACGACGACGTCGACGGTGCCGGCGCTGACCGCCAGGTTCTCGCGGGTGCCCGGGGCGTGGGCCTCGGCCTCCTCGGTGCAGCCACCCTTGAGGATGAGCTCGTAGTGCTCGACCCGGCGGGGCTCGTCGAAGGGGAACAGGGCCCGTGACGAGAAACCACCGTCGTGGGACGTCAGCCGCTTGGTGCGGTTGGCCTTCAAGACCCGGGGCCCCGTCGTCTGCTGCGGCTGGCTCATCAGCGCCGCAAACGGCAGCTCCAGGGCCCGGGCAATCTTCCACAGCACGTTGATGGTGGGGGCGGACTGCCCGAGCTCAATCTGCCCGAGCATCGCCCGGGACACCCCCGACAGCCGGGCCAGGGCCTCGAGGGAAAGGCTGCGCTCATTGCGGAGCCGGCGGAGGTTGCCGCCGACCACCGGGGCGAGATCAGGACCTTTGTCGTCGTCATCAGCCATCCGACGGAGTTTCCGCAAAAACGGATGCTTCGTCAATGGTGTGGTCCCGAGACCGACCGCTAGAACGTGTCGCCCTCGCGCAGGGTGAGGATCTCGACGCCAGCGTCGGTGATGGCGATGGTGTGCTCGAACTGGGCCGAGAGCTTGCCGTCGATGGTGACGGCGGTCCAGCCGTCCTTCAGGGTGCGGGTCTCGAAGCGCCCGGCGTTGATCATGGGCTCGATGGTGAAGACCATGCCCTTCTCGAGACGGTCGCCGCGGCCCCGGTAGTAGTGGGGGATCTGGGGCGGGGCGTGAAACGTGCGGCCCAGGCCGTGGCCGACGAAGTCCTCGACGACGCTGAACCCCTGTTTGTGGGCCCAGGTCTCGATGGCTTTGCCGATGTCGCCGACGCGGCCGCCGTCTTTGACGGCCTTGATGCCCAGCCGCAGGCACTCTTCGGTGACCTCGACGAGCTTCTTCACGTGGGGCTGGGGCGTGCCGACAAAGAACGTCTTTGACGTGTCGCCAAACCAGCCGTCGACGATGGGGCTGACGTCGACGTTGATGATGTCCCCCTCCTTGAGCTTCACCGTCTTGGACGGGATGCCGTGGCACACCACCTCGTTCACCGAGGTGCAGATGCTGCGGGGATAGCCATGGTAGTTGAGGGGGCCGTTGATGTAGCCCCGCTCCGTCGTCCAGGCGACAGCGGCGTCGTCAAGGTCCTGGGTGCTGACCCCGGGTTTCACGAAACTGCCAACATGATGCAGCATCTCGGCCGCGGCACGGCCGGCTCGACGCATGCAATCGAGTTCGGTCGACGACAACAACACAACGCGCTCAGGGCTCTTCATATCCATCGCGAGGACATACGACGTGGATGGGGTGGCGGCAACGTCACTCCTCGGTCGATCTCACAGGCGGGGAGGCAGGGGCTCGTACTGCCTCGAGATGGCGTCTGCGCCTCGTACCGGGTCGGGCCGGGCCAGACAGTGGGTCATCGGCGGGCGCCCGGGGCGTGATCGCGCACATTGGACGCGGTCCGGTTAGAATCCGAAGTCAGAGTGACGAACGAGGCCCCTCCAAGAAAGCCGGGCACTCCCGAGGTATCGGGAGCGCTGACCGCGTCGGCGCGGGTCCGGCCCCGCTCGGTGGCCTCGCTGCTCAACGAAGCAGCCTCTGACGACGACGATCCCGAAGAAGCGCCCGCCGGCAGCCTCGACAGCAGCCTCGAGAGCGGCCTCGCCAGCGCCGAAGCCGACGACGTCGTCGACGCATCGTCGGAAGCCCCGGGAGGATTCGTTGCGGCCGTCGCCGACGTCACCGCGGCCCAGCGTCCCCGCTCTGCCGTCGGCGTCAGCGTGCCAAGTGGCATCGACACCGGCTCGGGCACCCGCCGACGACCGCGGCCCCCGAGCGACGCCAGCGCCTGGTCCGGGCCCCTGTCGGAAGCGGCCGAGCCCGACAACGACAGCGAGGCCTCTGCCCGTCGTCATCAAGCTGCTGAAGGGGCCCTGTCGGCCCACGAGCGCTCCTTCGGGGCCTACACCCTCGTGCGCCGCCTGGCCTTTGGCGGCATGGGCGAGGTCTTTCTCGCCAGAAAGCCCGGCTGGCGCGAGTTCCTCGTCGTCAAGCGCGTCCTTGGCCACATGCGGCGGGACGACAAGCATCGCCGCATGTTCATGGACGAGGCCCGGCTGCAAACCATGCTGGCCTCGCCCCACATCGTCGAGGTCTACGACGTCGGCGACCACGACGGCCACGTGTTCCTGGCCATGGAGCACGTTCACGGCCCCTCGTGGCGGGCCGTGGTCGATCGCTGCCGCGAACGACGCCAGCACATCCCGGTGGGCTACGTCGTCGACATGATGATGCAGGCCTGCGAGGCCCTCGCCTACGCCCACACCCTCGTGGGCGACGACGGCCAGCCCCTGCACATCGTCCACCGCGACATCAACCCCCACAACGTCCTCGTCACCTACGACGGCGTCGTCAAACTCATCGACTTCGGCATCGCCAAGAGCGACCTGCGGGACCAGCAGACAGAGACCGGCACCATCAAGGGCAAGTTCGCCTACATGTCCCCCGAGCAGTCGGCGGCCGAGCCCCTCGACGGCCGCAGCGACTTGTTTGCCCTGGGCATCTGCCTCTACGAACTCGTCACCCTGCAAAACCCCTTCAAGCGCAGCAACATTGTGCTGTCTCTTGAGGCCATCCAAAAGACGAAGCCCAAGGCCCTCGCCGAGGTGCGCCCGGGCGCAGCCATCCTCGATCCCGTCGTCGAGCGGATGCTGCGCAAGAACCCCGACGACCGCTTCTTCGACTGTGACGAGGTGCGCGAAGCCCTGCAGCAGCTCCTCAACGACGGCCTGATCCCCGAGCCCCGCCAGCCCCTGAGCACCTGGCTGCACGAGCTGTTCGCCACCGAGATCAGGGACCACGAACAGGCCCTCAAAGACGCCGGCGTCGACCTGGCCGACGACAACGCCGCCATGGCTGCCGACGACAACGGTCATGGCACCGACGGCGTCGATCACCGCACGGGCGCACACGGCGACGTCGAAGATGTCGACGACGAGGCTCCGCCCGGTCCCGACTTCGTGCGGACCGCGTCGACCATGTCCCAGCCCCGGGCCATCCGCCCCGACGACGAGGTGCCGCCCCCCGTCCTGCTGCCCGACGGGCACGGCACGGGCCCCACCGGCGCCCTGCAGCTGCGGCCCTCGCCCACCCGGACCTGGCTGCTGGCAGCGTCGGTGACGTCGGCGACCGCCCTCGCCATCGTCGCCCTGGTGCTGTGGTTGCGTCCGGCCCCCCCCACCGTCGTCGTCGTGCCCGCGCCGCCGCCGCTGGCGTTGGCCGACGCGGGCATCGTCGCCGTCGACGCGGGCGTCAACGTCGTCGCTGTCGTCGCTGTTGACGGTGTCGACGGAGGCGTGGCTGACGACGGCGTCGATGACGGCGCCCTGATCGAGCCCGACGTCGAGCCGGACATCGAGCCCGATGCCCCGGAGCCAGGCAAGCCCAGGCGCCCCGTCGTCGGCAAGCGTCCAAAGACCGACCCAAAGGCCGACCCCAAACCAGCCACCGACCCGAAGCCCGACCCCAAGACCCAGCCGGTCAAAGCCGCCGTCGTCGGCAAGCTGGCGGTGGCCGCCGATGGCTTCGTCGTCAAAGGCAGCCGCACGGTCACCGCCGACGGCGTCACGGTCCTCACCGTCGACGACAGCGACGCGCCGTTTCAGATCACGCTGAAGGTGCGGGAGGCAGGCCCTGGCGAGATCCAGGTCTCCCTCGACGCGACCCCGTGGGGGATCGTGCGGGTCGATCAGGTGGGCCGGGGCAAGACCCCGGTGACGGGCCTTGTGCTGAAGGCCGGCCGGAAGTCATTGATTTCGCTTCAGAATCCATCTGGACCCAAGATGGACATCGCCCTGACCTACTCCCCCGTTTCGCCCTGATCCCTGTCGGCCGGCGGACCGCGCCACAGCCGCCACAGCCGGGCCCCATCGCTGGTGCCGGTCGGGATGAGCGCCAGGACCGCCACCACCAGCTGCAGGGCCGCCGCCAGGTGGAAGGCGCGGCCAGCATTGAAGAGCGCTGCAGCGCCTCCCAGGTTCGCCAGGGCGCCGGCAGCAAGGAAGGCGGCTTCGTTGGCGGCGCCGGCGGGCAACGTGGCCTCCACCCGGATGACGGGCCACACCTTGGTCAGCCGAAAGCGTTCGCCGCCCAGGGCGCCCGCGGCCAGCACATGGCCAAGCTCATGAATCACGAAGGCGCCGACGACGCCGGCCACCAGCACCGCCACCAGCCAGGCCGTCGGCCCAAGGACTGCCGTTGCATCTTCCATGGCCAACACGCTGCACCACCCTTCTCAAGGGCGAAACAGCCCGCTAGAGGGGGGGAGTCGGGGCTGTAGCTCAGTTGGGAGAGCGCGAGCTTTGCAAGCTTGAGGTCGTCGGTTCGATCCCGTCCAGCTCCACCATGAAAGCCCCTGAGAAATCAGGGGCTTTCTCTTGGGTGCCAGCACCTGTCGCAGCGGCCTCGTCGCCGGTGGTGTCCATTCGGTGTCCACCCGAGGGCGCAAGCAGCTTCGGCGCGTTCAACGTCAGGCGTGCGAGGAAGGGTGTCGTGGCCTCGCGCAGCTCGGGGACGAGGGCGTGTCCATAGCGGTTGAAGGTCTTCTCGTTGGAGTGGCCGATGATCCGCATCGCCGCGAACTTTGACATGCCGGACTGCACCATCCACGTCGCCGCTGAGTGCCGAAGGCCGTGAAAGGTGATCGGCCGGGGCACCGCCGACGCCCACAGCTTCATCATGCAGATCGGGCAGCGTCGGCCGGCGGTGTCGACTTGCCGCTCTACGTGGCCGCACCCCTTGCGGCGGCACTTGTGGTCGAAGCCGATCACGATGCCCGCGCGGCAGAGCGCGCGCTTCACGACATCGGCAGCCTTGAAGCCGGCCGACCGCTGGCTGCCGTCGGAACGAGGAAAAATCCAATGCGACGCTGGGAAGCGTTCCGCCTGCGCGACGAGGAACGGGTAGAGCATCGGCGGCAC
>Ga0247834_1006632_pt1 | contig 12804 bp, 15 predicted proteins | sample LaCruzMarch2015__8_FD_187118 | JGI IMG/M metagenome (GOLD analysis project Ga0247834, IMG submission 187118) | Freshwater microbial communities from meromictic Lake La Cruz, Castile-La Mancha, Spain - LaCruzMarch2015_12m | ecosystem: Environmental > Aquatic > Freshwater > Lake | place: Spain... | reverse complement strand
TTTCTTGAGAGTCGTTCCGATCCAATCTTCAGGCAGTCCTGTGAAGGTATCGAACCCACACACCTCATGCGATTCATCTAGCATTCCCCTGATTAGGCGAATGCCCCCGCCGTCATATACGCCGAATTCAAGTGCGTTTTTTAGCGAAGGATCCATGTTTTTGATCCCACACAACAATGTTGGTTTAGACATTTGCATTTCCTTTCAAAGCCATGTGTAAATGGTATCTGCCGAAGTAATAGAGAAACTTGTCAAGGGGGTGTTCGTGCAGAGGAGACATGTTCAACCACACTATGGCAGTTAATATGTTGATCTTATCATAGTCTATCCCCTTTGTAAAGCAGAATTGTTTAAGAACATCAAGACAATCGTTGTTGATAGAAGGAACCATTATCTGACATCGAATGCCATTATCGCCACTTACAGATTGAAAAAGATTCTGATGTATTGCATCGTGGTCTACAGTTAGATTGTGATTTAATTTAGCAAGATCGTAATAGAAATCACCAAACTCAACAGAACCTCCAAAATCTTGTCTCCAATCCAACAAAATAAATTTGTTGTCCGATTCTAGTATGTTTTCTAGAATGAAATCTCCATGAAACATTGATGGCTTGGGTGCAGCAAGAGTATTGAAGTCAATTTGTTCTAGTAGTGTTAATGCAGGGGGAACCAATTCTCCGTTAATAATTTCTTCTTTGTCTTCTATACCACTCGACTTAAGAAATTTCTTGATTCGGTTTATTGTTCTGAAATGGTAAAAATTGTTACATCTGCCAGTATATGACCCATCATTTGGCATTTCATGCCACAAATTCATATCAGCCCATTCTAGCAATGACTTCATTTTCTTTGGTGTGATGATTTTTGGAAGTATTGTTCCATTGGCATGTCGGTAAGAATAGAAATTCTTCGATGATGCAAGTAACTCTGGAACCTTATCGCCCAATAGTTTAGCCCTAGACACTCGATTGGCACAGATTTTGTCATCATAAAAAAACTTGATGACTTTATCGTTGAACATGAAAATACTCTCATCCTCTTTGTCTAGAAGATTGAAAGAATCTTTTGCAGATTTTCGTGCCTCTTTTAGCGAATTCATATTTCCAATATCACTCCAATTGGAAAATATCTGAGAATGAAACAGAGTTCCTTCTCCCATCATGGCAACAATTACCTCATAGTCGGAAGGACATTCTTGTCGATTGATGATGCTGTCTACATTACTCCAAAATGCACGATGATTTTTAATTCCACATATTCCAATATAGTCATATTCCGATTCTCTTTCTCCCTTTTCGTTCAATCGGGAAACCCTGCGCCCAACCACATTGAATGTGCGATAATGAGAACTTCCTGACGATGGAAAACCACCAAGCCAATTTGAAACTATTTGTTTTGGCATGGCATCATACTGCACAATACTATCACATGCATGAAAAATAAAAGGTTCGTTTAGAACATCTCTTGCACAATTGATCGAATAGAGAAGACTGCTTCCCGTTCCTGTATACTTGTCAACTTCAATGAAGGTTACTTTGAGTTCAGGATGTGCTATTCCAAGGTACTGTCGTACCTGATCTCCATAATGTCCAAGTGTAACTACAAACTCGGTATTTTCGGGATAGTTATCAACAATATATGATATTGCAGGTTTTTTTCCTATACGAACTAACCCCTTGTTGGTGAAATTGGTGAGATTCCCCAATCTAGATCCAATTCCACTAGTAGGGATCAGTACTTTCATCGTGTAGATTCTCTTGAATAGTCATCCGTCACACGGACAATATCATCTTCACCGAAATATTCTCCCATCTGTACCTCTACAAAAATCAGATTTTCTTTTCCCGTATTCTGAATTCTGTGTTTTGCTTCCTTTGGAATGAAAAGAACATCACCCTTTTTAACAAGAGAAGTAACATCGTCCAATGTAAGAGTTCCGACTCCCTTCACAACAACCCATGTTTCAGTTCTTTTGAAATGGTATTGATAACTTGGTCGCTGATTTGGAGATACTACAATAATTTTTACTTGCGTATTCTCATCAGAATAGATGGTTTCATAAGATCCCCATGGCTTTTCTACTTTATTAATCAATGGTTACTCCAAGGAGCAGTTACTGATGTGGTAGTACTTGACCATCTATATATGTGCAGAGGCTTTGAGATTGTAAACTGTGTTTTTACTTTTGGCATAACAGAAGCAATAAAGTTTGCATCCTCACCAAACGATGAATCTCCAAAATCAATAGATCTTAATAAATTAACATTCCAAGAGCGCCATACGCACGGTGGACGGCGGCACGGGATAAAATCCGATTTTATCCCGTGGTGTTCTTGGCAATTGATCAAAAGGATTAATCGGTGCATCAATATCTGATAGAATTTTTGGATTGTTTCTATGATAATAGTAATAATCATTGTCCCCAAGAATCTGCATCATATCCATAACATATGGTCTTGACATGTGAATGTCGCCATTGTGCAATTCATTATAAAACAATATTGTCTTCTTCATGGTCAATTATCTCACTACTTGGTTGTTGTGGGTTTCTTCAAAAGTCTTGCGGCAAACATAGTTGTATATCACTCCCTCAATCCATTCTTCTGTTTTCAGAAATGGACGAATGCCCATTGAGAAGACTCTATCCTCGCCACTGTTTAAAGCAGGGAACTTCACCTGCATGGCAATGCTTCTTCGGACAGCATTCAGGTGGTTAGGAGGGCGGTAATAGACCTTCCCTTCGTGATCGTCTATCCAACGGTCATAACGCAAGGAATGGATGAACGGGCGACTGTAGCCATCTGAGAAGGCAATCCTGCCCGTGAGTGAGGCACAGTCGGGATTCCGCGATACTGCTTTGATAACCTTTTCCACATAATCAGGACTCACTGTATCATCATCATCCACAAAGGAAACATATTCGCCCATACTCTGTAGCAATAGCATATTTCGCTTCTGTCCAATGCTCATCTGTCGATCATCGCAAAGAGATAGAATCTCTACTTGACGATTGCCGACCTGCTTTGCAATGTCTGCTTTCAGAACATCTAATGATTTCTTTCGCTCATTCAGACTTGGAATAAGAATGGATAGTTTATGGGTTGGTCGCCAAGGCATGGTTAACAATCTCCTCGTGTTTCAGGTCAAAGTTACGGGCTTTGCGCTCGTTATAGATGGGCTGATCATAAGCATACATCTCAGGGGATTCATTCCGAGCATGGACTGCATCGGGAGCGGTTGCCCCCACCCATTGATGCTGAATGATTACTTGATCAATGTAGGTAACTCTGCCTAGGAGTCTTGCCACATCGGTGAATTCGTTATCGCAGAACACAGACTTGTATCCTGGATAGTACAAGTATCCAAACCTTTCAAAGTATCTTCGTCCCAAGATGGACAAGGTAATGAGTCTCTCTTGTCCCGAAAACCCGTCATTGAAATGAAGAACTCCGTCTGTGTCGGGGAAATGCTTTGCCATGTTCTTGGCAATGATCTCGTCATAGCCACCCAACACAGGGATCATATCGTCAGATGCAAGCAGAATCACATCAGGATTCAATGCACGAACCTTGTCCATATTGGCATTGATTGCTGAAATCTTTCCTGTAGACTTGCCGCAAATGGGATGAATTCGACCATCTAGTTGCGAGTTCAATCGATTGAAGAGAGAAAACATATTCTCATTATTCATTGTCGGATCATCATAGTCATATGAGATGACGAATTGAACATCATGCATTCCCGATAGAAAATTAATGTACTTGTCAAGCACATTCACAAACTTTTGTGGTCTACCTCTTGTGGGGAATTTAATCACCATTCTCATTCTTCAGTCTCCTTATTTGGATCGCCTTCATCGAGATCAACAAATTCAACAACTGCATTCCCCGAGTAGTCGGAGGCATATTGTTTGGCACGATTATACATTGAAGTGTCTACTTCCTTAACATATTTCATGAAGTTAAGTGCAAAATTTTGAATTGCTTCGTCAACGAGTTGCTGCTCTTCCTCTGTCATATCGTCATCATTGTCGATATTGGGATCCTCGTCTCCGTAGTCTCGTTCACTGTTCTTTGCAAGGGGCAAATCACACTCCTCTGCCAATTCAGACAGACCACATCGAAAGAGCATGGCAGGAGTTCCATCGCCAACCCATGCACCAATAGAATTGTGTTCGATCCACTCGACTGCTTCGTCCTCTTCCATGCCGTCTCTCTCCATGAGAATGTCCATGCAACGACCATAGTCATAGATTGCAATAGGAATCGATTGACCGCATCTACGGAGAATGCCGAGGAAAGCCTTTTCAAATCCATCGAAAAGCATTGTCTTGTCTTGTTCGCTCATGTTATACCTTCGCGGTTGGAGTTACTTCTGAAGCCTCTTCTTCAATGTCGTTTCCATAACAGAATTCCTTCTTCACAGCCTCCTCAAGTTTTACCATAACATCAGAGGTAAAGAACTTTTCAGGATTCTTAAGAATCTGATTCTCAAACACAGTCTTCCCACTTCCAACATCAATCTTTGTACTGACCTTGGTAAAGATTCCGTGTTTGATGGCAATGTCAAGAAGTCCGTAATACTCATTCAATCCCGTGTCATAATTCAACTGCACATCCACGGTCTTGTCCTGCTTGGTTTTACGGCTCTTGTATGTCTTGCAATGAATGATACTTCCCACAACCTCATTGTCTACCTTATCCTTCTTCTTGCTCAGGTAGATGATTGTGGAAGCGGCATACTTCAAGCCACCACCACCACCCATTTCCTTTGTTGGGAAATAGGAGTTATGAGAAATTAATCCATTTGAAAGAATATAGTGATGATCTCCCTCTACGGTAAAATCATATACTTTAGTTGGTCTATTATTGTGGATTGTTTTTTTTACGATTTTCAAACTATTCATTGCAAAAATCTCCTAATCATAATATGGGGTAATGGAACACAAACATCACATAATACCAAGACATATGGGCGGAACAGATGACCCATCAAATATTATATTGTTGTCTGTCGAAGAACATGCTAATGCACATAAACTATTATGGGAAAAGCATAGCAAGACAGAAGATTTCATGGCTTGGAAAATGCTTTCTGGAAAGACGGAAGAAGCAGAAGAGGCTCGGATTGTTCTTGTAAAGAAAGGCTTTCAAACTTTTTTGAATGGGGAATCGTCTGCGGCATGGAAAAAATCAATCTCTGCTTCTCTGAAAGGAAAGAAACACTCTTCAGAAACAAAAAAGAAGAGATCAGATTCTTTGAAAAAAGCATACACCGAAGGGCGCAAGGTGTATTCAAAGATAGATGTTGACATTTTGCGAAAAAACTACAACGGAGTATTATTAGCAAAGGGCAGAAAAAATTCTGCAAAGTGGAAAGAATCTGTGACATCAGATGCCTACAAACTAAAGAAGTCTGCTGCTGATCCAAGATCAAGAGAGGTTGTGGTGAATGGAGTGACATATTGTAGTATCCGTTTAGCAGCAAAAAGTATTGGAATTCCATACTCAAGACTTCGAAGTCTCCTCAACGGAAAGAATGTCCTCACCCTCCCCAATTTCTGATAGTGGTTTCCAAGAACCATCGCGGGTCATAAATTTATGGTTTGGTGTGGCGAAGAAAATTGTTCCATCGCTTAATTCTACCTCAACAACTTCATTTGCATCATACGAAAACAGTTCTGTTACCGATGAAGATCCCCCCATCGTTTCTACTCTATCACCAACCGCAATATCACAAATATTCTTGGTAGTCCCGTCTTCCATAAGAATGTCTACATTTTCCGATAGGCAACCCACAACATCGTAAGTGTGGTTGGTCATTACGAGAGGAACACAGGCATGCCCCAACTTGATGGTGAGCACACGGAAGGTAGCCTTGACCGCCTGTGCCCGTGTCATGTCTCGCGTGTCTTTCCCTGCCGCCGTATCAGTCATCTCTTTGGTTGTGCTCAACATCCCCAATGAGTCCAATACAACAAGCATAGGAGGACGATCATCCTTATTGGTTTCGAGATACTTGTCTAGGGATGAGATGCACTGTTGGCGAAACTCTTCTACCGTAGCAACGGGCAGTACTGCCACTCGCGTACCGTCTACGCCACGACTTTCAAGCAAATCACTCGTAACTGCTTGCTCTGAATCGAAATACAGCACCATTGCTTTAGGATTGCTTGCAAGAAACTCTCGCACAATGTTCATGGCAAAGTATGTCTTGCCTGTGGCTTGTTCTCCTGCAAGTGCAACGATCTTGTTGTTTGGGATGCCGCCATAAAGCGATCCACTCAACAGAGCATTGAATGCATATGCTCCTGTGGAGATATAAGACTCGGTGTCGCTCCCTTCAATTCCATCGGATGCGATGCCACCATAGATGTTACCAGACGCTTTAAGAATATCTTTCAGATTCATTATGTATACCTCACTTGGTTGATTTGGCTTATCTTACACTAATCCATCAGGTTTGTCAAATATATCTGCTCCATATTTGCAGAGTGTTTCAAAGGTTTCGTATGTGTATCCTGCTTCGTTTAGAGTCTTTAGTACCTGTTCAAGTTCTTCGTGTGTGATGTGCCCATGGGCATGTGTACCTGTATGTGCAGCAGTATCTATTGGTCGAATATCGTGAAATACAATACTAATGCCCTTAAGTGCTTTAGCAGTTTCTCGCAATCCCTGTAGGACTCTATTGAGTTGTCCTGCACGAATGAGATGTTCTCGTGGATACTCATCATTACTCAGTCTGCTTGGGCTAAAGTACATTCGATTGCCTAGGTAGAAATGGTTTTCATGCCCAGGTCGAACATAGCAAAACATCGGTGTTATTGCAGAGTAAAGAGTGTCATCAAAGTGCGAATATGGAAATGCAAAATGAGTTGGTTTAAACCCTGCTCCTGCCATGTCTTCCATTGCAGGAAGAACCTCATCATCGATATATTTTTCAATGTTATATCTTCTAGAATATACAATCGCATCTCTGTGATTCTTGCTGTGGCATCCGATTACATGTCCGTCTGAACGAAGATCTCGTAGCATCTGCAACTCATCATTCGATAGTAAATGAAATGAGTCAACATAGAATACAACCTTTGCGCCATACTTTTTAAAGAGATCGCGAAGAGAATACCATGCAGAAATTGAATGATCATCGAAGGAAAGATGAACATGAGGATACTTCACCTTTTCTTTTGGTTCGAATGATTTGAATGCTTGTGTCATACTGCGATATTTAGGTTATGAAAACAAACTCTCCAACGAACTTTGCTCTTTTACTTTCCATCCGATAGAATTCAGAATGGTGGTGAGTGGCTCAATGAATGCCTTGTCGAATTGTGTCTCTCTGTCGATGAAGGAATCCAATCCGAATTCTTCGGGCAGGACAAGAACAAACGAGACAACCCTATCGCGAATTGGATTTGGTTCTTTGAGGTACACATACTTTACCTTTTCACCATCACGAATCTTTGGATACTTCTTTGTCAATGACTTCTGCTTGATTGCATGGTTATAGATCAATGCACCCTTAACTGCAATTGGGGTTGCCTTCTTATAGATCCTTGCAGCATCGGTATAGTTGTCCATGCCATTGCAGCCACGAGGGAATGCGATCTGTGCCACAGGCAATGTCATAAACTCCTCATAGAACTTCTCTACGAAAGATCGCATTGCGCCCTCGTCCTCGGTCATGATCAATCGAATGGATTCCTTCAGGCGAACCCGAACAATCTGCGGGGTTGAGGATCGAGCAGTTTCGATTCCCATGATCTTAAGATCGGGATCGATCATATAGACATTCTCTTCCCCAAGATGAACCGAAAGCATATACCGCTTCTTTGCAGTCCATATTCCCTTTGCCGCGATTCCTTCTCGCTTCATGGACATCTTGTCTGCATATGCATTCATTCGCAATGCAAGTTGAGAATACCACTTGTTGATCTTTGGCAGCAATACTTCATTGCATGCTTTGTCTAGGAATTCAATCGTCTCTTTAGTTCCCTTCTTGCCAAGGGTCTTTGTGACTAGACCACTAAGTCGAAGATATACAGAATCGGTATCCGAAGCAATCACACAGTCTTCGCCGACAGTTCCGCATGCCTTGTTCAAGAAGAGATTCAGATTGTTTTCTGCCCATCGAATGGACAACTGTCCTGATACTGTAATTGCTTCTGCCATACTCAGGTTATAGTAACGGCAGTACTCGTTGCCCAATGCACCGAAGGCAGAGTTCAATTGCACCTTACGAACCAATTGGAAGTTGTGGTACTTCGATACTTCCTTCTTCTTCAATTCGACCATGTCGGCATCTGCATTCGGATTTACCTTCAACCACCCCTTGGCATCAAGCATTCGCTTCTTGTACTCTTTCCGCTGTGCATACATCGTATCCATCAGTTCAGGAAGAAACCCCCGAATGTCCTTTCGATACATCGTACCATTGGCAGCAACGGCAAAGTTTTTACTCTTGACCATCGACAGGAATCCTTCCAATGCAGGATCGCTTCCTTCATGAAGTAGGCTATCGACAGAGATATTGGGAATTCTTTCAGACACAAGCGTTTCGGGGCTAATGTTATACTGCATGATCAGATGGGGATATAGGCTATCCAAATCCAAAGAGACTACCCATTCATGCACCCCGACCTGTGGATCTTTTACATATGCCCCTTCGAACTTATCTGACTTACTAGAATTGATTTTTGGGGGAATTGCAATTTGCTTGGTTCGAAGATAGTTGTATATGATGCTGTCCCACATTCGTACCTGTGAAAACACATCAGCAAAATTACCCCGTGCACTGTAGGCAAGAGCCTGAGAGAGTTCGATCAATCGCAACTTGTCTTCCAACTGCGACACCAACAGCGTATCTTTGATATTGTATTCGATGAACCTCTGAAAGTTTTTGTGGTACAAGTCGTTTAGTGTTCCGACATCGGCATAATTTGCCTTGCCTTCTCCCAACTCCACCATAGCAATATGCTGCAAGCCATATGATTCGCGAGTGACAAAGGTGAATTTCTTGTACATATCGATGTAGTCAAGAACAGTAATTCCACTGAAGTCATAAACCCAATTCTCGCGATTCATAACAACTACCTTGCGATCTCGCACTTCTGCCCATGGAGATAGTCGCTTTGCTGCCTTGCTTCCAATCAGTCTTTCCATTCGGCGATACAGGTATGGCATATCAAACATATTGATGTTCCATCCCGTGATGATATCGGGATCAAGAATTTCCCACACATCAAGGAATTCCCTGAGCATGGATTTCTCATCAGTATGACAATAGCAATGCACACCTTCAATACTAAACTGACCGAGACCGAATGTATGTGTCTTCCCGTTCTGATATAGCGTAATAGCATTCACGCGCTCACATGGATCATCAGGAGTGGAAAACCCACTCTCGGTCTCTACTTCAATGTCGATATACAACACTCGAATGGACGAGGAGTCATATTCAAGTTCTCCTTCACTTCCATAAGTGTCTGCAATGAACTGATACTGTGCATCGATATCGCCATATACAGTAAACCCTTCGACATCGGAATACTTCTTGACGAATTCCCTCGCCTCAAACATATTCTCAAAGTCAATAGGCTCAACTCTCTTCCCGTCAATCGTAGACCAAGAGGTTGTCTTTTCCTTTTTCGTTGGAACAAAAAGAGTAGGGCGAAAGGTAAGAGACTCATGCACTCGTTTGCCATGTTTGTCATAGCCTCTGTGCATGAGTCTCCCGCCCTTAGTGACCACATTAGTATAGAACTGCGTCATGTGCCTCTTTGCTTTGGGTATTCGGGCGTTTTGTTTCTCTCTACAAACTTCTTCCGAAGTTTTTTGGTTTCTGCTTTGGTAGCACCAAGTACATAAGCATACTTGTGTTTTGATGGAAAGTCAACTGGAACTGATTGGGATTGTTTTTTCTTGCTAAAGTCTCGAAGCATCTGTTCAATGACAGGGGACATATTTTCCCATAGCATTTTTTGATCGTTGCTCCAACTCTTGTCCCATGCGATTCCAAGTTCTTTGGCATACTTCTTGTATGCACTGCGAACTCTAAAGAAGCGGTCAGATACGATCCTACCCGTGTATGGATTAATATATCGAGTAGTTGTTCCCGACTTCTTGCCCAAGTAATAGAAGTTGCAAGCCTGATAGATGGTGCCGATTTCCTTCGCAGTTGGATCGGAGTAGGCAGTAAACAATCTATATGGTGTGTTCTTTACCATCCATTGGATTGTCCACATGAGAAATGAACTTGCAAGATTCTTTGGACTCCATGAAATACAAGCACCGCGACTGATAAGTCGTTCAATGGTTTGGGTATCATCTCCTAGCAATTTTGAAAATGCATTAGGCATATTCATAAGGATAACTCCCACCATGATTTCTCTGCCCATCAGTCCCTGATTGGGGTCATGATAGAATGCACCAAACCAATGTGTTGTGTACTGAGACAGATTTCCTAGCCATTCATGTCGCTGAATGAATTCCGTAGCCTCTTGTCGCTCTAGGTATCCTGTCAAAGGCTTAAAATAGATATCAGTTACTTTAATAGAGTTGATCTGCTCGGGGTCGATACCACTCTCGACAATATCCTCTTGGAGGTTGTTGACCCGAATGTCATACTGCCAACAATGATCTTTGTCATAGTTCTTAGCGCGTTCAATGATATCGATGGCAGATCGCTTACTCATTTCATAATATCCGTCAGGCTTGATTGTGCCTGTTCAGCAACCGATTCTTCAATCTGTTTTTGTGAGATTCTTTGAGTTGCTAGTTTAGGATCACCCTTACAAAACACAAGAACATTCTGATGAGTTTTTGCAAACTTTCTTGATGCTTCAAACTGTTGCGTTACTCGCATCGCAGCAGAGGCAACAGGGGTAGCAAGGATTGCCTCATTGTAGAAGCGTACTCCTGCATCCTCAAATGCACTTACTGTTTGCCCAACAAAGTTTCGATAGAATCCCTTGGGGCAACGGTAATCCCCTACCACGAAACAGGCAAACCGATTCATTCGTAAACGATCACATGCAAGACGAATGATATTCTTATATGCAGTTAGGAATGAATCGTTGCTCATTGCAGACAAATCGCGTGGATCTTCCGAGTACTGTTCAAGATCTCCATAGGGAGGACAACTAAAAATGAAATCGGAATCGGGGCTTAAATTCAATTCCCTCTCGGAATCTCCATTCACCCAAACAATCGGAGCACTGAGTTCTTCTAGTAGCGAAGCCTGTTCCCGATTAGATTTAATTTGCGGTTGGCTTAAATCACAACCCCAATATCTTCGATTCAGATAAGAGGCAACAACACCACGAACCATTCCACCCGCAAAGGGATCGACAACCTGATCACCTTCTTTGGTGAACCACCGATAAGCCAACTCACACAACACGGGATCAAATACCGATGTGTTGCTTTCGATGGAGTCAACCACCTCGCCTTCCTTCTGACGATAGTAGTCAATAGAGTCTACTTTGTTGCCATAGAGAAGTTTATCGCCCCTGCCAAGTTCCCCTTTGATTCCTCGCTTGAGCCATGCCTTCTTTCGCTTCTGCCAAGAACCATCCCGTGCAGACAGGATAGTGAATGGGGGCACAATAAACTTACGAGCAACCTTTGATTGGGTTTCCTCCTCAATGTTCTCGCCAAACATATTACGCCCAAAGGGAGAAAAGTCATTCATGTAATATCCCCGTATCCCACTCCACGAATAAAGAAATTCTCTTCATGTTGCTCGAACCCAAAGCATTCTCGTGCGTAGTCGAGAATGATGTTCTTATCAAACTTGTTACATGAGTATACATCAAGCGTAATAAATCGCTTAGGTTCCATTGAGTGAATCTGAATGCCGCTCTCAATGAGCGGAACCCAACCACTTACTCCTGCCTTGTCGGGATAAATCTCTGATCCATTTTTAGTTGGGCCGTGCATGACAACGGGCTGACTCATGCGTGTCATGCCGATCTTGTCTACTACACGCTCAAGAAAGCGGTAGTGAAGTTCTAAGTCATCGGCTGCACCGATGCGACAGTTGTACATATCAAGGTAATACGAATATCCAAATGGCTTGCTCATGTTTCATCTCTTTCTACGGCTAGAATGTTGTCTTGGTGCACTATATCACATGCAGCATATCCCCGTCCACCATTTTTTGTAAGATCCCACAGGACTCTATCACCGACTTTGATGTCTTCGGTTACTTTGTCTCCGACACAAATAACAACACTCCAAATGTTTGGGTTGTTAAGTTTTTCAGTATAGATGATCCCTGCCGAAGTTTTCTTTTGCTGCCCAAGACCTTTAGTCTGAACAGATACCCATTTGCCAATAGTACGCAATTGCTTCATTACAATTCCTTTTTGATTTTGTTCCAATACTTTGTAGTATTATTCCATGCCTTGATTTCCGATTTCTTTTGGCTCTGTTGCTTCTTCAAGATGTTACACCCGCCGTTGTGAATTCGTGCAAGTTGCTCAATATTTGAATTATTACTTCCGTATCGGTGGAGGTAGGCATAGACAACTCTTGTGGCATAGTCAGGATCGAAGCAGTCTTTGTATGTCCCGCCGAGGGTTTTGTCATAGTTAACGGCATCTGCCCAATACGAGCGGTGAATCTGATATAGTCCAATTGCATCGCCCCTGTCCCCAATAGCCTTTGGGTCACCCTTCGACTCCACCCTAGCCATGGCAGGGAGCAGTTGCTTGATGTTTGCGTCAAGGACTCCATTGGACTTACTATTGGGCAGGGGGAACAGGAGGGTCATAGAGAGGATGACCGTTGAGATTGCTGC
>Ga0247834_1006630_pt1 | contig 12808 bp, 13 predicted proteins | sample LaCruzMarch2015__8_FD_187118 | JGI IMG/M metagenome (GOLD analysis project Ga0247834, IMG submission 187118) | Freshwater microbial communities from meromictic Lake La Cruz, Castile-La Mancha, Spain - LaCruzMarch2015_12m | ecosystem: Environmental > Aquatic > Freshwater > Lake | place: Spain... | reverse complement strand
TTCTGTACCTGGAGAAAAAAGCGCAAAGGATCTCGCTCATGATGGATATTTAGATTTTTTAAAACGCAAGCGCAAAGAGGCTAATATTAAGTTGACCGAAGCACTTTCCAAGCCTGAACTATCTACACACGACAGAGAACATTTCACTTTTATTTTGGCGCGTTCCTATTTAGAAGAAAATAATTTCGATGATGCCAGAGCTCAATTTAATGCGCTTTTAGCTATGCCTGATTTACGCTCATCTGACAAAGCGCTATACCATCTTAATTTTGGGTTTGTATATTTTAAGGAAAACAAATTCGTAGATGCGCTGGACCAATTCATTGCAGCAATAAAGATACATGAAAAAGAAGGATTAACTGGAGAAGCGCGAGAGACATGCTTTGATTGTATTATTAAAGCTCGTGGTTAAACTAGCATCACCATCTAGCCAAAGTTAAGAAGGCAATATCAACCCAAACTAATTCCCACGGGGCACGCTCCGTGGGTTTACAATACCCCTATAAATTAGTAAGTTACGCAAAACCTTGTAATTGAATTATTCAGTCACTATATTTCAAACATATGAACAAAACACAAGAAAAGACCATGAAATATTTAAAAATTCTACTTTTAAGTACTGTACTTTCTATGAATGTTGGCTTTGGTGCTGGGCAAGGGTTGGAAGATGAGCAAGCAAGTTCATATGTCGCCTTTGGAGATGACCTTTATAGGAAAGGTAGCTTTATTGGCGCCATAATGTTTTATCAAACAGCGCTAGATATGCCTGAATTGGTTGGACAAAGTAGGGCTTATTGCCAGCAGCAATTGGAAAATGCGTTGAATCAGGTTGATATAGCCGACACTAACTATCACATAGAGATACAGAGTGATCAACTCACTGGATTGTCTGGAGAAGCTAGGGCGACTTGTCTTTATGACTTGGCACGTCTTCATTGCAAAGTAAGAAATTACGCTGCAGCTATAGATCACTTAACGTCTGCACTAGCGATGCCTGAATTGACAGGACAAGACAGCATAAATTGTGAAGCTTTATTGATTAGAGCTCAGGCTCAACAACTTCGAGAACCTAACATCAACTGATAAATCAATCGTAACATAATGCAAAACTCCACTGGGCACATCGCTGGTGGAGTTTTTGCTTTTTAGAATCGCTTGCGAAGCAGGTATGTTTATTTTTGAAAAAATTTCCTTTTATTGTAATTCAATTGTTAAGCAACTATATTACAAACATATGAATATTAAACACTAGGAAAGACTAGGAAATATTTAAAAATTCTACTTTTAACCGCTGCTTTTTCAATGAATGCTAGCTTTGGAGCAGAAATTGGTGTTGTTATTGATGGTGAATTTGTTGGTATAAACGAATTCACTCACATTCGACGCGTTCCAATAAATACTGATTTAGCAGGTACTGATCAGATGAATCAACTTGTTACTCGATATACATCAGAAATAGCACCTGACTTGTTTGGAATAGCTAGAGCGATTAGCCACAGAAATTTGGCCTTTCACTATTATGTACAAGGAAATTTTGGTGCTGCCATCGAACAATTTACTCTAGCTATACCTGAATTGGATGGCATAGCTAAAGCTATTTACCTTGGTGATTTAGCCTATGTCTATTACAAGCAAGGAAATTTTGATGCTGCACTAACTCACTATACAACAGCACTAGCGATGCCTGAATTGGTTGGAGAAGATAAAGCGATTTGCCACTATGAATTAGCCGATGTCTATAATGATGCAGGTGATATAGTTGCTTCCTTCACTCATCTTCTCGATGCATTGCGTGCTGGATTGGTTGGAGAAGATCACACTACTTGCTTAAGCAGAGTGCAGGAGATTAATGGAATCATTCTTATGGCCATGGCCGAGACTCCGGGAAATGCACAGAACGAAATAGTCAGCAACTGATCAGCCAATCACAACACACCACAACACTCCACTGGGCACATCGCCGGTGGAGTTTTTTTTGTATTCAACTTCCCAAATTCACGTGATATTTCCTTAAAAATTAACGTTTTGATTTCCTCCCTTAAAGCCCAGGCTCTCACCGGTAGAAACGTTAAATCGAGGGTGAAACATCATGAATAATAACAAATTGAAAGACTACGTACAGAACAAACTTTTGCTAGACATTTGGGTAGATGAAAAGGGTATAATTGTAAATGTAGACGATGGAATTGTGACCCTAAGCGGTACAGTCCCAAGCTACTTTGGAAAAATTCATGCTGCTGACATTGTGAAAAAAGTATGGGGCGTTAAAGGGGTGGTTAATGAACTTCGGGTAAACCTTTCTACCCATCTGAAACGTAATGATCAAGCAATAGCGCAAGCTGCTGTCACTGCCCTTGAATGGGATATAGCAATACCCACAGATACTATAAAAGTTGTTGTTGAGGATGCAATTGTGACACTTAGTGGGGAAGTTGCCTTCAACACTCAAAGAACACGGGCTTACAACGATGTAAGGTCACTCTATGGCGTCGAAAATGTAATAAATGCAATTACATTAAAACCCTCTACCACTTTTAAAGTGCAAGATGTTGAAAAACAAATAGAGCGAGAATTTCAAAGAAATGCAGCACTTCATGCCCATAAAATAAAGGTCAGAGTAGAAGGAAAAAGAGTGTGTTTATCAGGCCCTGTAAGCTCTTGGTTTGAATATAAAGAAGCAAACGATGCAGCCTTTGCTGTGCCAGGCGTTCAGGAGGTTCAAAACAACCTTGAAATGGTATAACCACTACCTAAAAAGCTAGCCTTTCGGGGCTAGCTCCATCAGAGTCTCACACCTCATTTAAGCGAATGAAAAGGAGCCTCATCATGAAAAAGAAAACCACAAAAAATAAAAGACAAAAAATCTTTGTGACAGTTTTCATGTGTATGTTTGCATGCTTACTTTCGGCATCGGCACTACATTCTGAAATGGAAGCTAATACGGTAAAAAACAGCAAAGCCGAATCAGTTAAGTTTATCAAAAACCTGGTTGATACATGTCTTGAAATTGTTAATGACGATAGTTTGTCCCACGTGGAAAAGCGTCATCAGCTTAGTGAATACGTGAATAAATTTTTAGACATTGAACGTACTGCGCACGCTGTGTTTGCGCACTTAGGGTACAAAAATTTATCACCTGCAGAGCAAGCTAAAGTGAAGCAATACTTAAAACAGTACTTACTTCATTTCTATGCAGGAGAAGGCAAATTATCAGCAATGACAGATGCCGAACTTACAAGAGATCCCGTGGGCGAAGCCAGGGGAGACGACTTTGCCGTTGTAACCCAATTTACAAAAAATTCATCGCCAGCAACGAAGATTGTTTGGGTCACCAAAAATCAAAAAATTTACTACATTGAAATAGATGACATTAACCAAATAATAACCCTGAGGTCTGAAATGCAATCCGGGGTAGGTTCAGGCACATTGATGGACTATATCAACAAGCACTTAGATAAGTGAAGCTTTGGGTGATTTTTTCTTAAGACATCCCCCCTATAAAATAGAGCGATTAGCAGCATTGTAAACCACTACAATTTCTGATTGATGTGACCTTCGAGCAAAAATTATTAAGTTAGAAGAGTGCGTAAGTAACTGTTCCGCATTTTATACAAAAGGCTGGCATGCAGTACGCACGACAGCCTTTTTTTGTAAAGTCAATGGACCCAGCTTTCGCTAGTGTCCGGAATAAGTTATTTACGTCGAAGCAAATAGTTTCTAGCCTCATTGTATTTTCGCACACACTTATCATACGCACGTTTCGTTTTAGGAGCAGCTAAAACTAAACTAGAATATGCATTTTCAATGTCACTTGGTCCTGCATATTTAACATTTAATATTTTTAGAGCAATAAAATCACGAGCGGCATTTTGATTTGCAGGGTACTTAAATTTCCCTTCGTTAATTGCAATTTCCAATACACGAAGAGTCACGTTAGTCTCCACTGGTTCTCCGCAAAATTCATTTGGATTTGAAGTAAAGCGACTAAGTTCTTGCTTTGAACCGAATTCATCAAGTTTCTTTTGTTGTTCGATTGCCATGTCTTTAAGAAGATTAGTATATCTTCTAACCAGTAAACCTTTTTCAATACAATCTAAAACCCTCATGCCAAAACTTTCTTGACCGATGACAGCATAGTGGTATGTCTCTCCATGTTCTGTTTTACGCATGACAAGTCCTTTTTTATTAATGACAGACAAGCCCGTCATCCCTATTTTCAGGTCTGGCGAGTCTTTTACAGCCTCATCAATGGGGAAAATCCAATGCAGTTTACAATTTACTACATGAGCCAAACCCTTAAACTTATCTTGCCCATCAATTTTTTGAGAAAAACACAACTCAATATTTCGATCTTTTTTAAACAAGGGGCCATCCCCAGAACGCGTATCCCATGTATAAGTCCATGCAAGATCTTCTTGAAGATGTACCGGAAGTTGAGTAATTATCTGCTGTATGTGATCTTTGTCTTCTTGAGGATACGCATCATAATAGGTCGTTGTTACAGTATCGACTTCTAGTGATTCCACGTCCATACAAAGAAGTGGGCCGGTCAACATAGCAATCATTGCAATTAAATATTTATTCATCATTTTTCTCATTTAGGTTAAAAATATTGACAACTCACCTATACACAAAACACCAACACAAAGCAAGAAACCGCAACGAAGATTGTTTGGGTCACCAAAAATCAAAAAATTTACTACATTGAAATAGATGACATTAACCAAATAATAACCCTGAGGTATGAAATGCAATCCGGGGTAGGTTCAGGCACATTGATGGACTATATCAACAAACACTTAGATAAGTGAAACTTCAGGTGATTTTTTCGTAAGACATCCCCCCTATAAAATAGAGTGATTGGCAGCATTGTAAACCACTACAATTTCTGATTGGATTGTGCATGGATACATTAAAATTTTGGAAAATATGGGATTGAAAAAACGTATGTTCATTAAATTTTTGCTGCTTTGCTTGCTGGGTTTTCATGCAGGTGAAGCAGCTCTCAACCATACACTCAATCAGCTGGGGACAGAGTTTGTTAGACGCCCCGTTCACGTAGCGACAAGAAATATTTCACTACGTACCAGGTTTTTTGGTGGCATTGATGGTCAACAGAGTTACCTGCAAAAGCAACATGCTCGTTTTAATAACTACCCAATAGACTTTGCTCAAGATCAGAAAATTCTTGACCAATTAAAAGCCTTCACGGCACTTCCGCAGACCGCAGAATCTAAGCTTTTTTACTTGGGCCCAAAAATTAGTAATGCAATGCATCTGGCTGTTGCTGCAGCTTCTGAACTCGCCTCACAAAAGAAAAGAGTTTTGCTTCTAAATAATGATATGTACGACTATTTTCAAAGTAAATGTTTCACTTCTTACGGTCTTTTGCCTCCTAATCACCTGAGATATTTTAAGGGGTACGACGCCGTTATTGTTGATGGTCTTTATGGGGTTCCTGGTTGGGCTGATAATGATTTAACTTATGCTAGAGAATTGTATTTATCGCATATACTACTCACTAAAAATCAGAAAGTTATTATTTCGTCATGCGAACCTTATGAAAAATTTGCAACTGATCTCTTAGAAGGTTTTAAACACATCTCAGAAGATACAAGCAATTTGAAAAGAATTTTATATAATAAATCTTAGGTTGATGAAATAGAAAATGATATTATTCACTGGATCATGACGTCGCTGCGCTCCTCTCCCGTTACCTTTATACCCCTCGGTACTCTTTCAACATACAATCCAGTTCTATAAATTCTTTGTCATTCTCTGGCTTGATTGGGGACATACAGTTCTGGAAGACGAATAACCAACAAAGGTAGCGTGCATAGGTGTTCAGCCAATTTGTCGGCAACTGCTTGAGTGATGAGCACATGTCTTCCTAATGGAAGATGAGTATAAAGGTGTTCTGGCGTTAGTTTCAGTAAATAATTTGGGACAACCATCATCGCTCCTGGGGTGCCTCTTTGCTTAAGTTGAAAATACATATCCGAAAATATTAGCTTTTCTATAATAGGTATAGTTACTATTGTTCTTGCTAAAAAAACAGGGGGAACGGGCACTTCTTCAAGCATAAATTGAGCGAATTTTGGATCTCGCAGTTGCTCATTTTTAAGGGCATGTGTGATCTCGCTAAGTGGATCACCAATTCTCTCTTCTTCCCCCGCTGCGTTTACTGCATTTTCCAAAGCAGCAAGAAAAAGTGAGCTTAGAAACAATATTTTTGATAGCTTCATTTAATTCTCTTTAAAGATTCACAATAACCTGAATATAACTATTATTGTTTTAAACACAAGAAAAAAATGCCTCATGCAGCCCAGCTTGCAGTTGGCGGCAGCGACATTAAAATTGCTTCAGTATTGCCGCCGGTTTGCAGGCCAAATTTAGTGCCTCGGTCGTGAATCAGGTTAAATTCAACATAGCGTCCGCGTTTGTGCTGCAATGTTTGCAGCTCAGCTTCACCCCACGCTTGTGCCATACGACGTCGCACAATTAGCGGATATGTCTCAAGAAAAGTCTGCCCTACGCTGTTGTTGAATGCACGATCAGCTTCAAAATTATTGGTATTGTGGTAATCGTAAAAAATGCCGCCAATGCCGCGCGCTTCTTTGCGATGAGACAGATAAAAATACTCATCACACCAGGTTTTGAATTTATCATAATAGCTTGCGTCATGCCCATCGCAGCATTCTTTAAATGCCTGATGAAAGGTTTGTGTGTCTTCTTCAAAAGGAATGCAAGGTGTTAAATCAGCCCCCACCAAACCATGATTTTGTAGTAATAATATGGCGCGTATTCATGTGCACAATGGGTACATAAGGGTTACGTGGATGAATGACCAATGAAATGCCACAAGCCCAAAACCGTGGGTCTTCACTGGCACCTGGAATTTGAGCTGCAAATTCTTTTGCAAACTCCCCCCACACACATGAGACATTCACGCCAGCTTTTTCAAACACGCGACCTTTTTGCAAAATGCCCATGCGTCCACCACCTGATTGCGCAAAATCCCACGGTCTTTTTTCAAACTGTTGCGGTTCCCATGCATTGTACATATCAAGCGCTAGCGATTCTTGTTCAATAGCTTCCAGGGATTGGCAAATTCTGTTTTGTAAATCTAAATACCAGTTGTGTAAGTCTTCAGCGTAAGGGGGAGGAATGGTCATGGTTCAACTGACGTAAACTTTCTGCCAGCACCATAGCACCTGCAATGGCCATGTTCAAGGACCTGCGGTCGGGTAGCATAGGAATGCGCACCCGGTTGGGAATTGATTGGTAAACATCTTCAGGGACGCCGCAGCTTTCACGGCCGATCATTAATATATCATCTGGTTGAAAAGTGAAATCCCAATAGCTTTGTTCGGCTTTGGTATCAAGCAATATAATGCGCTGGGTGGTGCGCAGGTTTTTATAGACGTCCCAGCTTTCAAAGCGTTCAACGTTGGCCAAATCTGCATAGTCCATGCCGGCGCGTTTTAGGTGCTTATCGCTCCACACAAAACCAGTGGGTTCAATAATATCAATAGGCACGCCGACGCAGGCACCTAAGCGAATTAGGGTGCCCACGTTTTGTGGTATTTCTGGTTGGTATAAGGCTAGGCGCATACCGTAATATACACGATAAATTTTATAATTTCATACCATTTCGTAGATCTCATCTACACTTCTTGGTGAAGAGTCTTTTTCTATTTTAGTGACTTCAGAAGGTGGGCGAGAAAGCTCATTGCCCTCTACTTTATCTATTGTGAGAGGTTTTGCAACCTCTGGAGTATTGACTATATAGTCAGCACGCAAACTTTTATATGCTAAAATACTACGTATTTTCGCTGATATAAAGCTCTCATTTTCAGACTCAAATATCCCTCCGAAAAGAGCAGAGTCTAAATCAAATTCTCTTCGAGGAATCAATCTGTAGTTTTGATAATGCTCAAAAAAAATATCTGCAATTTCTTTTCTGTACTTCTTGTAGTAATTGTGGAAATGCTTATTTGTGCAGTTTTCATCTACCTTTAATAAACATTTAAATAGTTTTTTAGAAAGGTCATCGGAAGGATCACGCTTCAGTGCTTTTATACGAAGCAGAACCATAAATTCATTGCTACCTTTTTTAAAGATTCCGTAAATGATAGGGTCAACATTTAAATGATGAAGTAATTGATTGATGCATGTTTTTTTAAGAGTGGCTTCTTGGTTGAAAACTAAATTTAGTATTGCGGAGGCTGATATTTTACTCTTGTAGTCATTAATAATGGCTTTTATGTTCTCTTGCTCTAAATCTTGCAAGGTTAAGGGACGTACATAGGTTCGCTTAGTTGTGAAGCTTAACAGCTCTGCGAGTGATAATTCTTCTGCCAAGCTCGCCAAAGAAACAGTGTTGCCGCTATAAGGAAAGTAAATTTGTATTCTGCCATCAATTTCATTATTAGAAGGACGCCTATCAAATATTCTAATAGCGCGATCTTGCTCATCGTACCTTGTTTCTACGTGGACGAACCCAACGTTTGCTCTCGATATACGTGAGGCAATGTTGTCCGGATGCGATTTTCCGCTCCATCCCAAGTGTGGAAAATGATCAAACAAGGCATTAAGCACATCGCTACCTAGCCCTTTTCCTTGTGCAGAAAGCGCTAAAATTCTAGCTATTTCCCAGACTTGTTGCGTTGTTGAGCTGAATTTTGATGGGTAAGAAAAAAGTACTCCGCATATTCCTTCATAAGTCTTGATTACCCACCCCCGAGAAGTGGGTTCTGGTTCAGAATATCGCTGTTGCTCTAGCCTTGTAACCCTGCCTTCTACTTCTTTTAATCCCATTGGTCTTCCTGTGCCATAAAACTTCATGACTTTTCGGTTTTTTAAAAAGGGGGCTATTGCTTTAACGTCACTTTGTTGTACCGGAGACAGTATAAAATGATCATCGATAATTTCACAAACAGGAGACACACTACGTAGAATGGGAGATGCGCTTCTATTTTCATATTCTGGTAATTGGTCTTGAAGATGTTGGGAATGTGTAGAAGCATGTAACACATGCATTATTAAAAACGAAGCGAGTAAACATTTCATGTTCTTCTCCGTCAATTAAAACTTGTTGAGCAAAATATAATAATAAAAATTTTAAATTGCAATTAGTTTTTTTATTTTTTTTACATGCCCTCAAACCTAAGCAGGTAACTTAATTTTGAGAGGATTTTTCTGCTTCTTCTTTTTTTTCTGTGTCTTGCTCTGACTGACTTCTTCATGGATAAGCTCATCTACACCCACAGGAGAAATTCTTTCAGATGGAGCCACTTCGATGGGTGGGAAGTGTGTTCGGCTTTTATCTATAAAGATTTTATCTTCGCCTAGGCATTGGTCAGCATACTCACGTTCCAAGCTTGCTAAGGAAAAAATGTCGCCACTATAACTAAACCTAATTTGAGTTTTGCCTTCTATTTCATTATTTGAAGGGCGCTGATCAAATCTTCTAATGGCCCGATCTTGCTTATCAAATTTCGTTTCTACGTGTGTAAATCCAACTTTTTCTCTCGATTTCCAAGATGCTACATTTTCTGGATCAGATTTTGCTCTCCAAGTTGCATCTGGAATATATTCAAACACAGCTTCAAGCACTGCTCCACCTAATCCGTGTCCTTGTACTGCAGGTACTAGAATGCGTGCTACTTCTAATTCTTTTTTAGTTTTTGAACAAGATCTTGGTTTGTAAGCAAAAACCACACCACTTACCCCTTCGTGGGTAATGATCCCCCAACCACGAGAAGTAGGATTTTGTTCAGAATTTTGCAGGCTAGCTTGTTTTTCAAATCGTTTATGCACTTCGTTAACGTCTACGGTTTGTCCTTTTCCATAATATTTCATGGTTATAGAGCATCCATAAGCTGAAGCCATTGGTTCCGCAAAATCTGGTTGTATTGGAACCATTTTAAATCGCTCATCGACAATTTCACCGCAATTAGGTGGAGATACACTGGGAGAGGTGTTCGGAGTTTCGTAACGCTTAGGGGGCAAAGAGGGATATATACACTCTTGGTATTTTAGTAATTCGTCTTCAATTTCAGGTTCAAAAAATTGAGAAGGTGTAGAAGCATGCAAACCATGCATGATGAAAAATAAAGCGAGTAAACGATACATGTTTCTCTTTGCTCAGAAAGGCTCACAGATGGCAATGTACTGCTGAGAATTTTAAATAGCAAATGGTTTTTTAAAACGCTTTAACAAGTTGTCCCGTGAAAAACACACTAGTGTGCCTGCACGGGAATGATAATAGAAAGCGACATTACTGCCTAAAACAATGACTTCACAAAAGACTTAATTCTGCAGAAAATTCCGTCTGTTGCGCAACCAGTAGTTGGTGCTGCAGCCACTTCTGGTTTCCATCCATAAGCCATTACATTTGTGCCTACTTTTGGATTAACTTCTGGGAATGCTATGTTATTTACCCAATAAGCGAAACGACTGGTGTTGTCATAGAACATGGGAATGAAATAATACATATTCATTAAATATCTATCCAACGTATGGGCGCGTTCAGTTAATTCTTCAGGTGTTTTTGCATCAGCCAGGCTTATGGCTAATTGTTCTGCGATTGGATCTTTCAGGCCGCCATAATTGCTGCTGCCTTTTGTGTCTGCCATTTTTTGAGAATAGTAAAACACTTGCTCAACCCCTGGTGACAAGCTATTCGCACAGGCATGAATAATCATGTCAAAGTCACGGTCATCAACACGGGTTTCGTACTGAGCATTATCCATAACGCGAATAACCAGCTCAACGCCCAATTTGCGCAAGCTTTCTTTCAACGCCAATGTGATTTTTTCAAGCTTTGTGTCTTTGTACATAAGCTCAACTTTTAAAGGCTCGCCCTTACTGTTAGTGCGCATCCCTTTTACAACTTTCCAACCGGCATCATCTAGCAATTTGCCAGCAATTTCCAAATTGGTTCGTTGATCGCCATCACCTTTTGTACGCGCTGGTACAAACCCGGTTTTGGTCATTGTTTCATAAAGTTCAGTTGGAATTTTTGCTTTTAAGGCTTCCAATGTTTTTAGTTCAACTTCGCTTGCTGCACCTTTGTGCGCAAGGTATGTGTTGGCAAATAAGCTATCCATTGGTTGCATTGAACCAGAGAAAATCATTTTGTTTAATGTGTCAAAATCAAACGCCATAGCTAATGCTTTGCGCACGCGCCAGTCAGCAAATATTGGGCGTTTCATGTTGTACAAAAATGAACGAACAAGTACTGATTTTTGGTGGGTTCCATCAACCTTTGTTACTTTGCCATCCTTCAGCGCTGGGAAGTCATATCCGGTTTCCCAATTGCTTGGGTTGGTTTCAAAATAGGCATCAAACTCGCCGGCTGTGAAACCTTGGAATTGCGCCTGAGACGTTTTGTAGTAATCAATACGAATACGTTCAAAATTATTCATACCCTTGGTTACATTCAAATTTTCAGCCCAATAGTTTGGCGCCTTCACGTAAGTGATGCTACGACCTTGGTCAATTTTTTCAATTTTGTATGCACCAGAACCAACATAAATATCAAAGTTGAAAGAAGCCAATTCCTTGCCTTCTAAAACATGCTTCGGCAAAGGACGCATAATTGAAATGCTAAATGGTAACTCTGCATTGTAAGTACCGTCTTCTTCTTTCTTAAGCGTTACACGCACTGAAAGCGGCCCTAGAATTTCAATTTTTTCAATTTTGCCATAATAGTTACGGTAAACAGGTGCACCTTGTTCGCGTAAATATTCATAAGTAAATTTCACATCTTCCGCGGTAATTGCATGGCCATCATGGAACTTAGCATTGGAGTTAAGCTCAAAAGTCACTTGTGAATTATCTGCTGAAATATCAATAGATTCCGCAATTAAGCCGTATAATGTGAAAGGTTCTTCTGGGTTTCTGTAAGTTAATGCGTCAAAACAAAGGGCAATAACGCCTTCAGCTTTGGTGCCTTTAATTGCATGGGGGTTTGCCGTATCAAACGTACCAATCGTGCTTAAACGTAACGTACCACCCTTTGGGGCGTTCACATTTACATAGGAAAAATTGCTAAATCCTTGGGGGTAAAGTGGTTTGCCAAACCTAGCAATGCCATGGGATTTTTCAGCGTTCAGCGTTAGGAAAAATGCGGTAATAATGGTGAAAAGAAAACGAAACATATGGGTAAATATATTGTTAAATACTATGAACCACTTATAGCGATTTCATAAAATAATGTCATTAGCTAATTCTGTGAGGGTGAATCATCAAGAGGACGAGGGAAGGAGGCTGCCTAAATTTATAAATCCAGGTATAGCCTCCTATTTTATTTACCAGCAAGTTTTAACTAAAGTGATATTTCGCTACGTGAGAAGTGAACGCGTTTTGTACTCTACTTGGTGCAGCAGTTAAAACGGACTTAAGCAGATCGGTTTGCAAATATAAGCTTCCCATTGCTGGTACGTCACGCCTCATTAGCGCTCTTGTATCGCGGTTGTTCCAAATTCCTTCCATCCACAAACGTATACATTTGTAGGCGTTGCGCAAATTGTAAAGAGAATCAGCTATTTCTTGACCATTTTCCGTGCCTTGAACTTTTTCTATAATTGTCTGAAAAGCCACCTTTAAAAGGGGAGTATAATCATCGAGCATATCTGGTCCTGTATATGCAACAGCTCCTAGAATATTACCTTTGGGGCTGTCCTAGATAACACAAAGAAGTGTTATAAAGGGAAGCATGAGAAAGAGTCGATTAAGTAAAAAAACTCAAGATAAGTTAATGGAACATTTTGTTGCTGGCACAACGGCAAGATGTGCATCT
>Ga0247834_1006628_pt1 | contig 12815 bp, 9 predicted proteins | sample LaCruzMarch2015__8_FD_187118 | JGI IMG/M metagenome (GOLD analysis project Ga0247834, IMG submission 187118) | Freshwater microbial communities from meromictic Lake La Cruz, Castile-La Mancha, Spain - LaCruzMarch2015_12m | ecosystem: Environmental > Aquatic > Freshwater > Lake | place: Spain... | reverse complement strand
AGGGTTTATCGTTTGGAAAATTGATAGAAGATTAATAAATCTTACCGAAGTCTTAGGCCTACAAAATAGGTAAGACTCTTTAATTATATTACGACCATGGATTTCGGAAAACTTAAAGATATTTCAGATGTAGATTTTACGCTTCCGCCAGATAATCCATTAACTGCTCAAACTCTTTCGACCGTATCTCCGAAAGTTTCTCAGCCCCATTTGTATTTTGGTCCACCGATTTGGGCAAATAAAAGCTGGGTGGGTAAGATTTATCCCTCAAAAGCCAAAGATGCGGAACGCCGCCCGAAAGAATTTCTTTATTACTATACACGTCAGTTTAACACCATTGAACTGAATGTAACACATTACCAAATTCCGACTACAGAAACAATTGCACGTTGGAAAGAATCAGCGGCAGAAGGTTTTAAATTCTGTCCGAAATTCCCGCAAATAATTAGTCATGACCGTCAATTGATAGGATGTGATTTTTTAACCGAAAAATTCTGTCAAGCAGTTTTGGGCTTGGGAGAACATTTAGGAATGACTTTTTTGCAACTTTCACCGATGTTCGACCCACGCAGGTTAAAAAGTTTAGAAAATTACCTAAAATCATTACCTCCAAACTTCCCTGTTTCGGTTGAGTTTCGTAACTCTGATTGGTTTAAAGATGCACAAATTTGGGCAAATAGCTGTGCAATGCTCAAAGAAATGAATGTTGGAACGGTGATTTCGGATGTAGCAGCACGACGAGATGTGCTTCACACAACACTTACTACGCCAAACCTTATGCTTCGTTTTGTGGGAAATGAATTTCACCCGACCGATTATACTCGCATAAATGCGTGGTGTGAACGTATAAAAACTTGGCTCGATCTAGGATTAAAAAGTGCTTATATTTTTGTGCATTGTGGCGATAATGAATTCGCTCCCGAACTCACAAAATATTGGATAAATAAGATTAATGCGAAAATAGGTTTAAATCTGCAAGAGCCTAAAATAATTCCACAGGTTTTGCAAGGTAGCTTGTTCTGAAAAAAATGTTGCATTTTATTGTTCAAGTCCATAAATTGCACGAAATAAAGACAATGTATCCATTTAACAACAAAGATTTTTTTTCCTGACAAACTTAGCGAAAAAAATAAGCCCAACATTTCGTTGGGTTTTGTTTTTACCACGATTTTAAAAGTTTCTTAAATTCAAGATTTGAATGAAATATATAAATTTGATAGATTATTTATAGAAAATATTTAATAATGAGAAACAAGATACGTGATTCTAGACGGTTCGCTGTGACAAACCGTCTAGAATCTCTTGTCTCATGTCATTTGTCTCCTTTCTTACTTTAGTATTAAAAGAATAAAATTAAAAATTTCAAAATAAAAAAGAGAATGCAATCGATTTTAGTTTACTGTGGAGCAAATCCTGGAATAAAACCTATTTATAAAGAAACTGCCGAGAAACTGGGCAAAGTTTTTGCCGATAATAACATTCGTCTCATTTATGGCGGCGGAAGCGTTGGGCTAATGGGCATTATTGCCGATGCTGTTTTGGCAAATAATGGTCAAGTAATTGGCATTCTTCCGCATTTTTTAGACCGAATGGAAGTTGGGCATAAAAGCCTCCCTGTAATGCACAAAGTAGAAACCATGCACGAGCGAAAGGCTTTAATGGAAAAGCTCTGTGATGGCATTATTACGCTCCCAGGTGGCTATGGTAGCATGGACGAGCTTTTCGAGATTTTATCATGGTCGCAGTTGGGGCTCCACCAAAAGCCTGTAGGTTTGCTTAATTTGAACGGTTTTTATGACCATCTTTTAAAGCAATTAGATGTAATGGTTGAAGAAGGTTTCTTGAAGGCAGAAAACCGCAATTTGGTTATAGAATCAGATAATATTGAAGATTTGATGGAAAAAATGTCGAACTTCAAGGCATCTTTTCACGAAAAATGGTTGAAAAGAGAGCAGATTTAAAAAAGGCAAATAGCTTTTAGTTTATATTTGTTAAAAACTTCGACACTTATTAAAGAAAACCATGTCAATTGCCGAATTATATCAAAAATTTAAAGCTTGTAACGGCATCTCGACCGATACCCGAAAAATCAACGAAGGAGTAATGTTTTTTGCTCTAAAAGGTGATAAATTCAATGCAAACTCTTTTAGCCAAGAAGCACTCAGCAAAGGTGCAAAATATGTGGTGATTGATGAGGCAGAATATGCTACTGACGAAAGTTGTATTTTGGTCGGTGATGTACTTTACACACTACAAAAATTGGCCAATTATCACCGTCAGCAACTCAATATTCCGTTTGTGGGTATGACAGGTTCGAACGGAAAAACTACTTCAAAAGAATTGGTTGCAGCAGTATTATCAAAAAAATTCAAGACTTATTATACAAAAGGAAACCTCAATAATCACATTGGTGCACCGCTCACTATCCTCGGAATTGATGAAAGCTACGAAATTGCTGTAGTCGAAATGGGTGCGAATCACCAAGGCGAAATCCGAGATTTATGTAATATTTGCGAACCTACGCATGGTTTTATTACTAATGTCGGAAAAGCTCACTTAGAAGGCTTTGGTGGGGTTGAAGGTGTGAAAAAAGGGAAAGGTGAACTGTATGATTTTTTAGCAAAATCAGGCGGAACGGTTTTCGTAAGTGCTAAAAGTAAAGCATTGATTGAAATGGCAGCTCAGCGAAAATTTAAAGAAAAACACTATTATTTGACAGATGATAAGATTGTTATGTTGCAGGATTCTCAAGTGGTGACATTTTCGGCAAATGGCACTCAATACGAAACGCATCTGCCAGGGTCATATAATTTTGAAAATATTGCCACAGCTCTGGCCATAGGAAAATTCTTTGGTGTATCGCCTATGTTGGCAAATGAAGCAGTTTCGGAGTATAATCCTGACAATAATCGTTCGCAGATTGTTGAGAAAGGTACAAATAGCATTTTGCTCGATGCCTATAATGCTAATCCATCATCAATGTCGGCTTCGATTCAGAATTTTATCAACCTTAAAACTGATAAAAAGAAAGTCGTGATTTTGGGAGATATGTTTGAATTAGGTGAAGAAAGTTCAGCTGAACACCGCCTCATTGGTGAATTAGTGGCCAAGGGGAACATTGATTTGGTAGTTTTATTCGGTGAACTGATGACAAATGCACTTGAGTTTTTACCTAATGCTTTTTATTTTTCAGATAAATTTTCGCTACATAACTGGCTGATTGACAAGCAAGTAACAGATTCTTATATCTTAATAAAAGGTTCGAGAGGTGTTAGTTTGGAGACTGTTGTGCAGTTTTTATAAGAATCGTAACTTATTGAGAGGCGATATTTTTAAAATAAAATCCTTTTCTTATGTCCCGTTATTTTTTCTGAAACGTTACGCATAGATGCTTGTGCAAGAGCAAAGTCTGATTTAAATTAAGTGCGTGCTGTTCTATCAGAATCTCTTTTTCTTGTGGCTTTGAAGATTTTCGTATCATACGTTTTAGCGTGCGAAAGGAACGAAGATGAAAAAAAATACCCAAAAATAGGTACGAAATCAAAGAACTTATGCTTAGCTGATTTGCATGAACTTTCTGTAATTTTAAGCCTGCTAAACCCGCTAATGTTCGTAAGCGTTGGGCTGTGCATAAATACACTCGGCCGTTATAAATGTGGCTATCATCGTAGCCGATTACGCTTGCTTCGTTCGATAAAAACATATCGCTTCGTTCGGCTTCTACCCAAAAATTTCCAAGTCGGCCATTTAAACTACTGTTATTGGGCTTGGTTACGATTAAAATACCGTTGGGTTTGAGTATTCTTGAAAGTTCTTGTAGGAGTGAAGACTGATTCGGAATATGTTCGATTGTTTCCATCAAAAGTACATAATCGGCTGAATTGGCCTCAATGGGCAGGTTTTGGTTTAGATCAATAGGTGAACAAGATAGCGAATCACTTTTAAAAATATCGGGATACATATCATAAGCCTTCACCCTTGCACCCGCCTCATGCCACAAATTAGCCACATAACCCGAACCCACCGAAACATCAATCACCGTTTTTTCTTTTACATCGTTTTCTTCAACAAAACGATGAATAAACTCTAAAGCAGCTCCTTTTGAGTGTGGTACTTGTTTTATTTGAGATTTGTATTTCGACATTGGGGAGTTCTTTTTGTTGTAGATAATTTCACATTGTTACAAATTGGCAATTTTGTTTTAAAAATAGATTTTCAATATTTTCCTCAACAATCTGCAACAATACAAAGCTTTCAAACAAAATTCAAGCAATATCAACAGGTTTTGATTTTAATTTAACTTTCCATCTATCAATTTGTTTTTTTAGGCGAAGAGAAAAGTTTTCTTCGGGGTCGGGCAATTTACCCAAAAACTTCGTCCCGATTTTTAAATAATTCTTGAAAAAAGTATTACTACTCAATCCCCACTTTAAAATAAACTCTGTTCGGCCGTCATTGCGTTTTACTCGGCCTGTACTTCGACTGGCAAAGTGATACACGCGACTTTTACCCAATCCTATAAAATATCTTACCCCATAATGCCACAATTTTATCATAAAATCGGGGTCACTGTACATTCCCGGAAAAAATTCAACGCTCAAACCACCAACTGCTCGATAAACAAAAGTTGGCAAAACCATCGGATACCATTGACTACCATTCCAGTCTTCTTTAGGATAGGAGGCAAACTCGGCCAAAAACTTTTCTTCATTAAATTCTGATGGGTGCGTACCGTAGTTTTTATCAGCTATAACACAGGTATTCCCTTTATCGAAGCCTTCAATCATTGTTCCGCTGATACACCATTTGTCATCTTTTTGTTTTTCTACTTCCTCATATAAGTAAAAATCCCAGTCGGGGCAAAGGTACATATCGTCATCAATAAAAACTAAGTATTCGGTAGTAGCAAGGTGCGAAGCGGCATTAAAACCATAACACACACCCGAATTTTGCGAACTTTTGGTATAACTAATATCGCCTTGTGCATTTACCCAATCTTCTGAGCCATCGTTGCCTTCGTTGACATGAACAATTATCTGATGCTTATATCGACTATTTTTCTTGATACTATTGACCGCACATTTCAGATAATCAATATTATTCCAAGACGGGATAAGTATAGAAAAAACAGGAGAATAGTCTAAGTCTACTTTTTTATGCGTAAAATCCATGAAGAAAGCTATGAGTTTAAAGTGTAGAGTTCAAAGTACTGTACACTCTAAACTCTACGCTCTGTATTTATTATCACCATCCTTTGCGTAATGTGTAAGCAATATATGCTATGTCTTGTTCGGTTACTTTGGCGTGGAGCGGTAATACCAAATACCGTTCTTCTATGGCATCCATTTTAGGAAATTTGCCTTCAGTACGGCCACCAAAAATACTGTATTTATCATTACGATAATGCACTTGTCCTGACTCGATGCCGTGTTCGCGAAGGTGTTTCACTAAATTTTCACGGTCGTCAACCTCGGCAGTTAGTAGCCATGCGGCATGTTCACGGTCGTTATATTCTCTTCCAATTACTCGGATTCCTATAATATCTTTTAGTAAATCGCAGTAAAGACGATAAAGTTTTTGGCGATGAGCTAAGTGTTCGTCAAACTCGTCAATGGCTGCAAGGCCGATGCTTGCCGAAATATCGGTCATTTGGTATTTATAGCCAATTTCAGTAATATCATTTTCCCAAATACCTTTTTGCTTGCTGCTGCGGTCAATACCAAACCAACGTAATCGTTTGGCTTTTTCTACCAATGAATGGTCTTTCACAACCAACATTCCACCGTCACCAGTTGTAATATGCTTGATTGCTTGAAACGAAAACATCGAAAAATCGCTTTGACTACCAATAAATTCACCTTTATATTTTGCACCAACGGCGTGAGCGGCATCTTCGATGATGGCAATGTTGTGTTTGCGACCCAGATTCCAAAGTTCGTCCATATCACATGGCAAGCCACCATAGTGAACACAAACAATTGCTTTGGTTTTTGGTGTAATAAGTTCTGCTACGTGCTTCACATCAATATTAAGATTGGCATCAATATCAGCAAAAACGATTTTTACTCCCATATACAAAAATGGGATATTGGTTGCTGTGCAAGTAAATACTGGGGCAATTACTTCGTCGCCTTCTTTGAGGCCAGCCAGTAAATACGACAAATGTAGGGCGTCAGTTCCTGAGCCAACCGCAAGGCTTTTGCAAGGAGCAGTAAATTTCTGCTCGAAACGTTGCTCAAATTCATCAACTCTTGGGCCTTGACCAATCCAACGAGTATTTAGAACTTCGCTTACGTTAAAAGCAGCTTTGGCTGGAATATTGGGATGAAAAAGAACGATACCGTCACTTGTATCCATGACAGGAAACTCGTTCATGGGCTTTTCAGCAGTCATAAACAAAAGTAAAGTTTTTAGGTTAGATTGACCAGGTTTTACTGGTATTTTTATTTTACACGTTTAAAAACACCAATGATAGTTTTAATGCTATACACAGGGATAAGCAAAATTAATATGATAAAGTTTAATAATCTACAAAAAAAGGATATTTATCTTAAATTTTTATCTTTTAATCTATTCATTTGATGGGTTAGTGTGTTGTTTTTTTTGCTAAAATGCTCAAATACAGTATTTATGACAAAAACAAAAAGATTGAAACAATCTGTTTTTCAATAAAAATAGTCCAAATTATTGGCATCCTTAATTGAGATTCTGGTTTGTGAAATAAGGTTGGAAGTCTTTCGAAATATAAGTTTTTGTTAAGTATGTCACGATAAATATTTCAATAAAATCCTATTTATTGTCAGTACCTTTGTATTATGGATAGTCATCAACAACATTCGCAAATATTAGCCAATCTTGGCATTGAGAAATTAAATCCAATGCAGGTTTCAGCACAAAAAGCGGTTACTGCCAAAAACAGCGATACTCTTTTACTTGCTCCGACTGGTTCCGGGAAAACACTTGGCTTCTTACTGCCAGTTTTAAAATTACTCAAAGCTGACCAAACAAAAGTACAGTGCTTGATATTGGCACCGTCTCGTGAGCTAGCGATGCAGATTGAGCAGGTTTGGAAGAAAATGTCAACAGGGTTTAAGGTAAATGTTTGTTATGGCGGACATCCGATGGCTACTGAAATACAAAATTTATCAACACCACCTGCTTTATTAATTGGCACTCCTGGCAGAATTGCCGACCATATTACTCGGAAGACTTTTGAACTTGATGGCATCACGACCTTGGTGCTTGATGAATTTGATAAATCATTGGATTTGGGTTTTCATGAGCAAATGACTTTTATCATCGGAAATCTACCGAATCTGAATAAAAGGGTTTTGGTTTCGGCAACCGCGGGCATCGAAATTCCTGAATTTACTGGTCTTTCAACTCCTCAAGTTTTAGATTTTTTACCAGAAAAAAATAGCGAAAATGAACAACTAACAATGAAGTTGGTAATTTCGGACGAAAAAGATAAATTGGATACAGTTTTTGACTTGGCTTGTTCGCTCAATTCGGAAGCAGCCTTGATTTTCTGTAATCACCGAGATGCTGCCGAGCGAACGAGCGAGTTTCTGAACCAAAAAGGCATTGTGGCTACGTTTTATCACGGCGGAATGGAGCAAGATGCCCGTGAACGTGCTTTGATTAGATTCAGAAATGGCAGTGTAAATTATTTGGTTACGACTGACTTGGCTGCTCGTGGATTGGATATTCCCGAAATGAAGCACGTGATACATTATCACTTGCCCCTGCAAGCTCATGAATTTGTGCATCGCAATGGCCGCACAGCTCGAATGCACGCTTCGGGAACTTCGTATCTAATTTTTAGTAGAGATGAAGAACGCCCAGCTTATGTTGATAAAAATTTAGAGGAATTAGTGCTTTCAAAACGTTATCAATTGCCACAACTTCCTGACTATCAGACACTTTATATCAGCGGAGGGAAGAAAAATAAGCTCAATAAAATTGATATTGTAGGATTTTTATCGCAAAAAGGGCAACTCGAAAAAGACGATTTGGGACTTATCGAAGTGAAAGATTTTACTTCGTTTGCGGCCGTAAAGCGTTCAAAAATTAAAAGGCTTTTGCAGCTTATTAGAGAAGAAAAAATGAAAGGAAAGAAATATAAAATTGAAATTGCGAGGTGATTTTTTAGTTTGCAATTCGCAGTTTTCAGTTGGTAGTTTTTTTCACACAAAAAGCGGTCAAGACTTTAAATCTTGACCGCTTTTTGTTTTTGGTAAGTTTTTTATTTTTCTATTGACTTCCAACCGTGAACTGTTGACTGTGGAATGCCAACCGTGGACCATGAATTGCCAACCGTAGACTGCCGACTGCTAACTAATTTCGTCTACCTCTACCACCTTCACTTTTTTGAGTTTCTCCACTTTGGCGGCTTTCGTTTGTTGGGTTCGAGCGTTCGCTACGGCTTGGAGTTTGGCTTGCGTCTCCACCACGGCTTCGGCGTTCGTTGCTAGTAGGCGTATCTCTACTTGGGTTTGGCGTAATGCGTTCGCTACGACTGTTGTCCGTGCCACTTCCTCTACCATAATTGTCCGAACGACTCTCGCCTGTGTTTGAACGGCTTGGGGAGTCATTTCCTCTTGAAGGACGCTCCGATGTTGATGGCGTTGGGAAGTTATTGCGACTATTGTCGATTCCGCCTCTCGAACTTCTATCATTATCGTTGCGAGTTTCGTTATTTCCTCTCGAACTTCTATCATTATCGTTGGGAGTTTCGTTATTTCCTCTCGAACTTCTATCATTATTGTTGCGAGGGTTGTTGTTTCCTCTTGAACCTCTTTCTGTATCATTGCGAGGGTTGTTGTTTCCTCTTGAACCTCTTTCTGTATCATTGCGACGATTATTGTCGTAGCCACTGCCTCTTGCGTTTCTATCATTATAGTTGCGTAAGGTACGGTTGCTATCATAACGACCATTTGAGCCATTGGTACGGTAACGACTTCGCTCGCTGTAATACTCACGACCAACTCGGTTGCGGTCATTTCTATACCAACCATTGTAGTTAGGGCGGGGAACATAACCCAAACGTATATTGCCAAAGCCACGGCGGTCGAAGCGATAAAAGTCAAAACCACCTTTGTAGTACCAGCGGGGATAGCCACGGAGGTCATTCCAAGCCATATCAAACCCGTAGAATCTACGGTCATAGTCGTAAAGCTCGATACCTACTTGGCGGTTGAGGTACGCCACATCCTCCCAGATTTCTTGTTGTTCCCAACGGTTAAAGATACCATCTACCAGATAATTATATTCTTTACGCTCTACATCTTCTAAGCGGCGATACAAACGGTTTGATTCATTGCGAGTGATAAGTCCATTCTGAATACCATTGCTGATACGCACTCGGATGTCCCAATGCCAATCGAATTCGTCATCGTAGTAATATCTATCATCATCATAACTATTGCTACCATAGTTATCATATCCATGATTACCATATTGTGCATTTGCCGAAAAAATAGTTGAAAAAACCATGATTGCAGCCATTATGAAATTTCTCATCGTTTTAAATATTATTGTTAATTTATACTTTAGATGCAGAAAGTATTCATAAGGTTTGCTCGTGATTTGTTAATTGATTGTTAATAGGTTTTGAATTGTTGTAAATAGTTGATTATGAGTTTTTTAAATAAATATATTAATGATTTTCTACTAAATTGTAGGTTAGGTTTTCAATCTGTCAACTGTCCAAAGTTTATTTATAGGCATAGGCCATCTAAAAGGTTAAAAACCTGTCCTACTTTTCAATCTTATTTACAATTTTGTGTATGTTTGCTTAACCATTTTTCATCACCTAAACACATAGGCCTTTTATGAAATCATTAAGTTTACTTTTTTTGTTGTTTCTCGTCACCAATTCCGTATCAATTTTCGCTCAAAAAACTTTTTCGAGTAAATTTTCGGCTGCCGAGGTTTCTCGTTTTCAGCAACAAGCTAAGCGTGTAAATATTATTCGAGATAATTGGGGAATTCCACATATTTATGGGAAATCAGATGCTGATGCAGTTTTTGGATTGCTCTATGCTCAGTGCGAAGATGATTTCAAGCGAGTAGAAATGAATTATATAGAAAAATTAGGCAGAATGTCGGAGATTAAAGGCGAAGCAAGTCTCTACGATGATTTACAGATAAAAATGTTAATTGATACGACAGATGCCATTACCGACTATAACAAAGCCGAGCCGTGGATGAAAAAACTACTCAATGCCTACGCCGATGGTATAAATTTTTATTTACACACGCACCCCAACACGAAACCTGCGATGTTGACTCGCTTCAAGCCTTGGTTTCCGCTTTTGTGGACTGATGGAAGTATCGGAGCAATCAGTACGGCTGATATTACGACGGCCGAATTAAAGAATTTTTATTCGGGCGATAAAGTTACGTACACCGCCGAACACAAAGACCCAGAAAACCAAACTGGCTCGAATGGCTTTGCTTTTTCGCCAAAAATTACGGCTTCAGGAAATGCGATTTTGTACATAAATCCGCACGTAACGTTTTATTTCAGACCCGAAGTACAAGTGACGAGCGAAGAAGGTCTGAATGCCTACGGTGCTATAACTTGGGGGCAAATGTTTGTTTATCAGGGCTTTAACGATTATTGCGGTTGGATGCACACTTCGTGCAATGTCGATGTGGCCGATGTGTATGCTGAGAAAATTACGAAAAAAGGAGAGAAGTATTTTTATGAATATGATAAACAATTAAAGCCAGTTATTGAGAAAAAAATAAGTATCAAATATAAAGATGGCGATGCTCTAAAAACCAAAGTTTTTACAACTTATGCTACACAGCATGGCCCAATTATGGCGAAACGTAATGACCAATGGATTAGCCTTAAATCGTATAATCGCTCGATGACGAGTTTGATTCAAAGTTGGAGCCGTACGAAAGCAAAAGGTTTTGATGACTACAAAAAAACAATGGATTTGCGAGCGAATACTTCAAATAGCACCGTTTTTGCCGATAATAAAGGAAATATTGCTTATTGGCACGGAAACTTTGTGCCTGTGCGTGACCTCAAACTCAATTGGGCAAAGGTAATCGACGGAAGTACTTCTGCTACCGAATGGAAAGGTTTGCATACAGTTGATGAAACAGTTCATGTCTATAACCCAACAAACGGTTGGCTACAAAACTGTAATTCTACGCCATTTTCGGCGGCGGGCACTATGAGTCCGAAAAAAGCAGATTACCCACCATACATGGCACCTGATGGCGAGAATTTTAGAGGCGTAAATGCTGCAAAGGTATTGGATAAAGAAAAAAGTTACACGATTGATAAAGTGATTGCGGCAGGTTATGATACAAATTTGGCGGCTTTTGAGGTCTTGATTCCATCGTTGCTTAGTGTTTTCGAGAAAAACGTAAAACCTACGGATTCGCTTTATGCAGCTTTGAGCGAGCCAATTGCTGAGTTGAAAAAATGGAATTATCATTCGTCAGAAACTTCGGTTGCTACTACTTTAGCGATTGAATGGGCAGGGAAACTGAGTACAACTCTACAAAAATTATACATCGATGAAGGTGAAGACGACCAAGTAGCTAATGTCAAAAGATTTGCAGCATCGGCCACGGCAGAACAGGTTTTGCCACCATTATTGGCCGTGGTAAATGATTTGAAAAAGAAATTTGGTAAATGGCAAATGCCTTGGGGCGAAATCAATCGTTACCAAAGAATTTCGTCAGATATTCAACAAAAATACGATGATGCACAGCCGAGTGTGCCGGTGGGTTTTGCTTCGGCACTTTGGGGAATGTTGCCTTCATACAACAGTCGCTATTATCCAACTACCCAAAAACGCTACGGTGTGAGTGGCAATAGTTTTATTTGTGCCGTTGAGTTTGGGCCAAAAATAAAAGCAAAGTCATTATTGGCAGGAGGCGAAAGTGGCGACCCAAGCTCAAAACATTTCAATGATCAGTTGGAAATGTATACTCAAGGTAAATTTAAAGATGTACTTTTTTATAAAGAAGATGTACTGAAAAATGCCAAGCGGACCTATCGTCCTGGGGAGTGATTTTTGACCATTCTTGCTTTGCAATAATGGGGCGTTCCTGTTCTAAACCTAGCACGGGTGTCATGCGTTCTCTTGTACGCTTTGACGAAATAATATTAGGATTTATCTAAACACCTCTGCAAAATTTTGAACGGGAACGCCCAGTTTTTGTAGAGGTGAGATTTTAGGCACTAAACTGTCAATAAACCACAAATGTTGATACGTAGTAGAATGTTCAATTATCCAATAATCTGGTTCGCCTTAATGTTGGTAAAAGATAGACGGCGTTTCGGCTGATTTTAAAGCCGAAGTGGCATTATCAGCCGTTTTTATAACACCATAAAACAATTCCCTCAAGGTCTCGTGCTGAATCCTAATGAAACTGAAAACATAACCTTCATGGCTTGGCTTTTAGCTGCTTCAAATAATTAGTTGTTTGTGGCATTCGCTTTAGGTGCTCTGTGACCCTCATTAAATAAAAAGCATTAAAAAGCCTATTATTTACCTTATAAATATCCATTTGTTAAGAATATTTTTGCAATATGCCAAATACCCTGAAATATTCAACGTTCTATCATCGGCTGTTCTTGCTTGAAAATATTGAGCCTGTGAGTTGTTGGGAAGAGTGATTTCCCAGCCATTGTCTAAAATATTATCTTTGTACCAGTTATAATGTACCCCAAAATTTAGACAGGCAAGATAATTGAATAATCACTGTCTAAACAAACAAAACAATGGGTAAAAACAAACGCAGGAATTTTAGTTCGGAGTTCAAAGCAAAGGTAGCCATCG
>Ga0247834_1006627_pt1 | contig 12815 bp, 10 predicted proteins | sample LaCruzMarch2015__8_FD_187118 | JGI IMG/M metagenome (GOLD analysis project Ga0247834, IMG submission 187118) | Freshwater microbial communities from meromictic Lake La Cruz, Castile-La Mancha, Spain - LaCruzMarch2015_12m | ecosystem: Environmental > Aquatic > Freshwater > Lake | place: Spain... | reverse complement strand
CGGTAGCAAGTCTTGTCGGCGACATGACCGAAACGTGTCGCGACATGTCGCCGACACGACACAGAATGTCGCCGTTTGGGCAACAAAATCGACACGCCGACATCCGACATGTGGAGCTAAGAGAACGAACAATGTTTCAACCTGCACACGTTGATTATGATTACGATATACTTAATTCTTACGGACAGAGATTACATCTAGCATTCTTCCCACTCGCCGAGGAGGGTATGCTCCTCCAATTATGGTAAGACCCGAAGATTATTGATAAACGGGTAGAAGGGACAGTAGTTTTTATTCCTCATGGGAAGATCCTCATTGTTTCATCGGATACTATCCACGGAGGTGGTTTTAAATGTGGTGTGGGCGGTAATTTAAGGTTTCATCTATATATTGAGGTGGAAGGTTGCGAAGGAGAAAAGAATAGTATTAAGCTCTTGGATCACCCGATGAACAAGTATACCGAAAGACATGATAAGAGAAGGGAGCTTTGTGAGAGATTTGTAAATCTAAATGGGCTAGAGTATTTACTGGGTAATTTCTTTGATGACAAGAAGGATGATGTCCCTATGAAACATGACGTTTCAGGAAAGGGTGCGAATATTCCCAGCATCAAATCGGTCAAAGTTGTTGACAGTGTTGCTGGTAGTTACTATGTCGCGAATAAGTCAGCCTCATCTGTCAACTTGTTTGGCCTTGCTGAGGCTGATGAGGTCTTCTAGGGTAGCCCTAGGGTAGAGCTGAAGTAAAGTAATACACTTCATTTGTTCATCAATACAATATATCATAATGACCAGGCCGATAAAGTAAAGTAATACTTGTCCTCTCTTCTTCTCCAATTGTTGGCCGTGCACTATCAATCATTTTATTATCTCCAACATCTTCGTCTACCTCTTCCCCCCCAAATACATGATGGACCAAGCTTGACGTTTTGGGTCCCATGTGACCATCCATATATTCAACAATAACACGTACGCCCAAGCATTCCGCCAATGCCGATACCTGTACCATCCCACACTCTTTCCCCATTGGTTCGACTTCTCGTGAACAGAACATATTAATATCAGTATAATCCTCAGCCATGACATATGGGAGATATCGATTAGGGTTCGACTTCATCTGTGATGCTGTCATGACACGCATAAACCATGTGCAGTAATCGGAGGTGGCATTTTGTTCATTCAACCGTATGTGTAATTGCTGTTGCATACTATCAAATTCTGACGGAGAGGACTTGTCAATGAAAGTAAATAAGTCTACCAGCTCCTCATGGAACATAACAATAGTATATTCCTCATATCCGAATTGACATACCCAAGCTAATGATTCATTCACAATGTGTCTTATTCGATAATATTCAACACTGGCATTATTAGACAGGAGCTTTTCACACAATGCATATAAGAATGCACGATAGTAGCAATTCCCATCACCACGGACTTTACGAAATGATGCATACTTTGTACAAAGAAATTCTATGCCACGGAGAAATCCACTATTCTGTTGGTGTTCACTGTCATCATCGGACGCGGCATTTGCGTACTGGTACTGTTGGGCGAGGATACCAATTTCCAAATGATCGGACGTCAATGGTTGGTTACTTTTGACTTCGTTTTCGATTGCCTCAAGTTGTGCCTGTGCGAGACGATGATCATTCTCGCTACTGTGGTGATCGTCCTCGTCCGCCATGATGAAGTAGGACAATCGTAAGAAAGAGGAGATCAGGTGACTTATGAATCAAAGTGTGATGGATTGAATTAAAATTGTTTTTTGAACCGTTGTGTTAGGGAAGATGACTTGTTAGCTCAGTGGCAGAGCGTTTCGTTTACACCGAAAAGGCCACGGGTTCGAGACCCGTACGAGTCAATGCCAAATGTTTTGTTGATTTCATTATTATTTACTATCAAAGGTATTACCATGCTCTAGAACAATAGTAGTGTTTGACTACATACTTAGATACAATTTATTCATATGATCTTACAATTGCCTTTTTTGCCTGGCATGTAAGAATAGACCCCGTTGCAGCTTTGAGGGAGGATGTACCAACAACGCTGTGAAGGGAGGAGTTTCCACCAATCTAATACATGAGTAAATGAAAACCGATTATCTAATCCTGATATAGCAGCAGTAACGATTCCTAAAGATACAAATAATACATAAATCAATGATACTTTTATTATTTTAGACTCATTATCGTCGATGTCCTTTATGAGATAAATGACGTAAGCGTTCTCGTTCTTCATTCTCGATCCGACGTTTTGACTCGATTAGATTCATATCCGGTCCTAGATATGTACTACTATTTCGTTCCGGATGCTCTACTTTATGTTTTGTCATATTCCCATTGTTGCTGTTGGTGGATGATAATGACGTGCCCACAAGACCATACCTTCCTCGAATGTCCTCACCGGCTTTCCCCCTTGTGTTGTTATTCGAATTGTGTGAGGTAGGCTTACAATCATCACGGCGTCCCCGAGCATCATCGTCATAATCATTGTTACGCGACTCATAATGTCCATGTTGTGTACGACGTTGTCCATCTTCCTTTTGGTCGTCGTAATAATTTCGTCGATCATTGTCATAATAATAGTCATTGTCCTTCTTCTCACTATCTCTTCTTCTAATTGTTTGTCTATTGTCACTACTTCTGCTCCTACTCCTTTCTCTTCTTCTACTGTTACCATTGCGATCATCTACTTTCTCACTCCTCCTGCTGCGTCGATCATCCTTCTCACGGTCACGACGACGACGATATCCAGATGACGTGAAACTAGACGATGACGAATATGATGGTGAAGAGGATGATAAAGACCTATCACGTGTACGATGATCTATTTTCGACTTGGAATGACGATGGTGCTTCTTCTCCTCATTTCTGCTGCTTCTCTTTCTCCTCTTCTTCTTTTCATCCGTACTCCTACGCTTCCGATCGCGCCGTCTATTGTCAACATCGTAATCATCTGGCTGGGATGATTCATTATTTCTTTGTCCATCATCAATGCCCTCATACTCTCTTAACTTTGTTACAACACTGACATCCAATCCTGCCCGTTCCATTAAACGTTTCTTCTTCTCAACCTCACGCAATTGAGCCTGCCGACGTCGATGTACCGCAAACATTGGATCCTCATGACGTAAATGAAATTCCTTACTCCAGTCTTTCTCCTTTTGAACTTCCTCATTGGCAGCGACCACAGCTTCCGAGGAGGTATCTTCTTCTTGGTGGATGCGTAAATGTTTCATTCGGTCTCCCCCTCCATTAGTAGTATTTGAATTGTCTGTGCTAAAGGCACCGTACGTACTTGCCTTTTCAAGTGCACCCGTCATTGTTGCTGCCTCAACAAAGTCACCGGTATGTCCTGACTTACCCTCCGGCACATATTCCTTGCCAAGTAAATATGCCTCATTCTTATGTGTGGCCTCCTCCTCCTTTATCCTTGTTGTCTCCTCGCCATCCTCCCCTCCAACACCAGCAGCATATCCGCCCTCATACATCCAGTTTGTTCCTCTATCGCCCACAACATTCTTATTCGTTAATTTCTCAAATTCCTCCCGTTCTCTCTCGACCTTGATTTGTTCACGTAATTCCGCCAACTTGCGATCCTCATTGGCAGCCTGCTGTTCGGCCAACCATACCTTCTCCTGATTATTTAAATTAGATGTATGCCATGATTTCTTCGACAGGAAGGATAGACCTGGCATTGTTTAACTACCAATATTATCGGGAGGTGGAAAGGGGTGGCCGTCGTGGCCTCCGTGCTACGATACGTTCTACAGAGCGCTAACGCGACTTCTCGGACCCCGTAGAAAAACAAAAATCGGAATCCGTAGAAAACATACCAGCTTTTTTGAGACGGTCGGACATTGGTCAATTTGTGACGTGTGATGAGCTCATTTTACCATGGCGACACCGCGGCGGCGGCAGTAAATCGCGTCTAGCTCGTTCCAGAATGATTCGATATTCGTGTTCCACGACCTATTTTTAGGTTTCTTCACATATCATAGATACATCAGGGAATTTAACAATAAACTGACATCTGGTCGCGCTGTAAAAGGAAATCATAATGGTCAAAAGCTGGAGAATTTGGAGAATAGACAAGCTTTTTGAAGGAGTTGGTGAGGAGAGTGCTGAAAGCATGAACAATTCCTAGTCCAAGTTGTTGGATTGTTGTTATTGATGGTGTTGGTGCGAGAGAGGACTGTCGTCAAATAAGTATCTAATACTTTTCCCGTTGTTGCGACTGGCGAAAATACTGCTTATCCTTGCTTGTACGCAGGCTTTCATAGAGGTCTTGAACAAACCACCAATTATGTCTAACGCTATTGAATCTGACAAGAAAGTTGAGAGTAATGATGCCAAAGGCGTTGCTACTACTTCTACTGCTATCAACAACAAAAATGAGCCGCAAATGCAGATGCAGAGCCAGTGAAGGTTATAAAGGCAGCTGGTGGCAATCACGTAATGCCCATTATTCATGCTCCTGCTGCCGCTGAAAATAGGTTATTGCCTCTATATTTTTTCTACCAGTATAAGCTGGAGTTTATCCAATATTCAATGTTCTCTATGAAGCCACACATTGGTCCCGTCGCTCGTAAAATAGTCGCCTCATTGTTCAGTGCTGCTTCCACTAGGAAAGTGAACCACAGGCACATGCTTCTAATCGATGCCTTTTTCTCGACATCACCGTCCTTTTCATTGATCATCCTGGCATCAACAGCAGTAGTAGCAGCAGCAGCACCTCCATCAGTACCAGTACCGGCAGGAACATGAATAACTGGCAGATAGATACCTTGAGATTTTATCCATCATTATAGCCATCCTCGAGAGATGAGGTCGTGTTGTTAGTATTGATTGCACTCGTAAGCTCGAGCAGGAGAGAACCAGATACTCCAAGAAATAATGGATTCCTCTGCATCATCGCTGGATTTTCGGATATCGTATCATCCCCTTTGTTATTTCCAAATTCCGTCAAAGTATCCATCGTTACTTCATGTTCCATTACTAACCCCATGGACTTTAATCGACGCTCCAAGTCTTGTAATAGCATTGTTTGGTCCATCATCGTGAATGCACGTGCTGGTCTGCCTGATACCAATGACTTTGCCTTCTCACGTATTATGCTTTGTTGCGTTACATTATGTGATGTTCCAACGCCACTGCCTGAGAAGACTATTGTTTTGTCCAAATAATTCAATAATTTATCACTTCGATGGTTTGGCAATGTAGTTGTCTTGCCTACATCTTCCAACACCTCCACGACATTGTTACACAGACTATTATTCACTAAATCAGCATTGTCCTCATCAGCACCCTCCTTTCTCCTCTGTTCGTTAACGATGGCAGTCTTCTCAGTGAGATGATGATACTGTGCCTCAATAACTGGTATCAAAGAGCATGAGCATTCAATATAGTATCTAAATTGAGACCACCAATCTCTTGCATCATTAATCTCATCTTCATCCGGGGAAGTTCGTTGAGACTGCCCGACTGCTGCCCACAGACTAATACGAGCTGCCTCAAATGTGTCTTGTAAATTCTTGAGTAGTAATATATTGTCAACGCTACCCGTGGCACCATTCTCTTGCCTCATTGCTGCCGTTTCATCCTCATCATAATGCAAATGAGACATTGGACATGCCGATTGGAGATACGCTGACCGTTCCTTGGCAAACTGAATTGACCGTTCGATACTACTATCACTCGAGCTACACCAGCTGTTAGTATTATTATCAAACTTATCGCTGTCTACGACGAGTAGTACAGACAAACTGAACGAAAGATAACTTCCAAGTTTATCAATGTAGTTGGATAATCGTGATAGTGTCAATGGAGGAGCATTATGCGAGGTATGACGTAGATCATTTACGAATATACCCCACTCCTCAAACAGCGCTGTCATCGTCGTCGTCGTTGGTGTGAAATTATCATGAAAGTCTTTCAGTGTATCATGGAAAGACATGGCCTGATCGACAACGGCACGGTGCAATATGTTGCGTAATTTCTGAAATGTCAATACCAATCTCTTTGTCTTAGTTGATACTGTTGCACTATCATCTTTCGGTGCACTTTTGACGCGACCATCGCATATTCCATTGTCGTTTCTATGATTTGTTGTCGATACGTCGTCATAATTATTATTATCATTGGAGTCGTTGATTTTGGTTGGTGTTATCGACAACCCCACCTCCTCCAATAATAGTTGGTGTAGTCGTCGATGACGCATAATCCATGCTTTCTCGACTCTACTAACGACATGTCGTCGACAATCACCGCCATCACCACTCACGCCTAGTCCCAAACGTAAACTCGTACCGGAGCGCAATGTATCTAACACACTATGCATTGAATGGAGCAAATCAATGTGTGCATTTGCAAATTCTATTGCATGCGGGGGATGCATTACTAATAATTGATGATGACTATGACTAGACGACGCATTCATTGATGTCATTGTCGTTAGGGGAGGTAGGCCGATTGAACCTAAAAGTTTCGACACTTCTAGTCGTGCATCCTCGATCATTATACGTTGACGTTGATGTTGTTGATTCATCGTAGTTGTTGTATCGGCATTGGTGTCGTCATTGGCGTCCCCGCCGTGACACTTGATGGTCGTACAACATCATTGTGCATACCTAGATACCCCGAGACATCCATGTCTATCCATGTGTGGTGTCGTCACTTGTCACTTTCATGTTAATTCTACCTACATAAATACCTTCTCCTAGAAAAATAGAGCTTAATACTAAAACCTAACCAATCATTGTGATAGACTGAGCCAAATGAAGCGCCAATACAAACTCTTTGGTGATTTTATGATCAGAGCCGAGGACTCAAATTACTATTTACACAGTGATTGGATATAAATTCAAATTTGTTATTAGTCTTCAACGTCATAATTGTATTCTCAAAGCAATCTCCACTTGCTTGACGCTTGAGGCCACTTCCATTGTCAGCTGTTGCACACGCGAGCACAACCCTAATAATGAGCAGCTTCAAGCTATGTGCCAACCCGTTGGAGAGCTAATTCAACGCCCTTGGTGGTATTGTGGTGAGTACCAAGGACTTGCTTGCTTGTGGCAAGTAACTTTGTCAATAGTTCCAATGCTTCATCCCCGCGATTGACTTCTCGAAGTCTAAGAGCATAGTTTTTACCCGAATCAATTGTGAATTTGTCCTCTTCCCCCAATTCAGCAATACGCACTTCGTACACATCTTGGGATGCCTTCACCAACTCCTCATTATTACCCATACCTTCGTACATTGACTTTGCAACGGCTATATTACTCTTTGCAGCCGCAATAGCATCATCGTCGCCAATTGCTTCGAACACTTCAAGTGCTTTCTTGAGGTGAACTACTGCCCTCTTTGCACTCTCTTCCGTTCCCTCATCGAGAGCAATACGACCATGGACGACATGTACGTCCGCTTTTATTTGGGAGTAACGCATTGGCAGCGGTGATTCATTTGCTTTCATCCGATCAATTAGGGACAGCAGCACATTTGCAGTTACTCCATATTCCCTCTTTTGCCTCGGTTGCAATATCCCAAACATGGAATTGAGTGCAGCCATCTTAAATAAAGAGACTCCACCTGCTTTTGTGTATCGCCTGGATACTGCCTTCGGACGAACGACACAAACCTGGTCGCGATATCAATCCTAAGCTCGTTTTGGTATTCTTGGTGGCAATTCGGACAATCTATCCACGGCTTAACGAAGTCCTTCATGTCATGTTGTGACTGCATACTCTTGGCGGATGCATATCCCGTAAGGCACGAGAGGTGGACGAATCCGGCATCTGTTCCTCGGCACGCACAATCGCGTAATGGCTGACCTGCTCCGCCAACTCCCCCATCAAGGCACAAGTAGCACACCGCTATCTCGGTCGCTGGGCCATTTCGAACTACTACTTTGGGCGTATCCTCGGCAACTCATTTGGCGGGGCGAACGAATTGAAGCCAAAGTACATACCTACATCATATTCAGCATACCAAAAGTACAAAACCTGCCTGACGTCTTCATTGTTGGATGAAATGGAACATCGACTATCATCGTCACGTCGAATAGCCATATATCGCATGATTTGTCTTGGAGTTCTTCCAGAGACCTCCTCCCTTAGGGAGGAATTAGACGATGATGATGATTATACAAAATTAGCAGTCTCTGGTGGACTATCAACGATAATGCTATCACTGCTCGAGGATGCGTACGATACGTGGTTAAAGCAGGACATTGACTTATTCATGTCATCATCTTCACCATCAATGCGGATGTGTGATTCTGAGAATTACATCGTCTTGCTACGGACACTGAACCTACTATCAAGGGTGATTAAGTTAGATCCCACACTGGGTGAAGAAATTACAACAATTGGGCGAAGCAGTAGTCATAAAGAAGGCAGAAAACAAGGACAATCTTTTAATTCTATTTGTTCAAGTCTTATCGCTCAGATTGATAGAATTGTTACATATATATCAACAACAACATTTGTCAATAGTAATACAAATGACATCGTGAGTGGACAGAGTGATGCGATACAACAACAATCATCTTATTACGAGTATGAGGATGCAATATCAAATTTACAAGATGTTGTGTTTGAGATATACCCCTCAACAACATCATCATCGTCATCAAAAATGATATTCTTTTCATCACTAGTGGATGATGATGTATTACGTTGTCGATTACCGTTAATTTACGAGTTAAAGCCGGTACATTGTGAGAATGGCAAGTCACGTCTGAAGCAGCAGCAAGAACAGCAGCAGCAGCAGCAGCAGCAGCAGCATGAGACAACGATATTAATAAGTCAAATAACAAAAAGACAAAGTGCTCAGGCTGACGTAGGCTTTGTCATGTGGCCATCTGCAATTGTTCTATCACAATATTTGATTACCAATCCTCAATGTATCACATCATTTCAGAAGAAAGATGACAATCAGAATAGTAAATGTGCGACGTACACAATAATGGAACTGGGAGCAGGGTGTGCTCTCGTGGGTATTACTGCCGCTCGGATTTTACTATCCTCTCTTGAGAATAACAACCGCAGCAAAAGCATCAAAAGCAATAATATTCATGTCAACGACATTATAGTCAATGACAATGACCAATGTTCTGGTGACAGAAAAGAAGAAACGGTAGTTGTCATTACCGACGTAAACGAAACAGTCCTTCATAATATTATGCACAACATAGAATTAAATGACGTATCGTCGGTAGCACGTGTTGCCAAGTTAGACTTTTATAAACAATCTGGTGACTGTCATTTAGGAAAGTGGATCGCAGAAGAATGTACGAGAAGAAGGAGGATAGGAAATAATTGTTTCTCTGCATCATCTACTATCAACAATGACGAGAATGGAGAAAGTGGAGAAGGAAGTAAAGAAGCAATCACAATAGAAGAAGAACGACGAGAATCAGTGGATGTCATCCTCGCTGCCGACATTATCTGTCAACCAGAAGATGCAATAGCCGTCTCAAAAACAATATATGATGCTCTTTGTCCTGGTGGTGTAGCACTTGTTGTATGTGCCAATGCTGAGCATCGCTATGGAGTAGAATACTTTGCAAGTGAGTGCGAAGAACGTGGTCTGTTGGTAACATCAACAGATGTTGCAACAATGTGCAATGGTAAATTACTATCGGGTAAAATTATGGAGACTGCCGCGGGGTATATTGAGGGAATGCGCATGACATTCTTCAAAGTAACAAAAGAAGATCATAATTGAATGACAAAATAACTTTCTTAAACACAACAGGTGTTTTTTTTTCTCCAGAGGTTCAGCTCAAATCAAGTATGCTAATAAGATATGATAGAATTGGAAATAATTAATAAGTGTCATTGCAAATAGCCTACAAAACACAGAGTAACACTAAAAGCCTTGATTGTGCCATTCATTGTCCCTACCCCATTCCGAGCCCCGAGCCAACTCCTTAAGGTACACATGATGTTCAAAATAGAATTGATCAACAAGCCTATGATACATACCGTTTTCCCCACTAAGTAATAATTAATGAGAAGTGGGATTTCAATGGAAGATGTATCAATGTCCAATTTGAATACAATGAAATCGTCCTCATCAAATTGTTCAAGGATTGAATTTATTCGATTCATCTTGCTCCCCGGTTCTGAACTTACTCCTTAGAATAAGTCAGAAGTGTGAAGAGTGGGGTAAAAGAATACATTGATCGGCATGCGATTTCAAAAAAGAATGTTAAACACTAGCTACTACCTCACCAACATTGATCCAATGAATGCAGCAAAGTACTTCGCTGGTAAAAGATCTTCGTAAACAATTTTGGGCTCAGTGAATGTCATTTCAAAGGTTTAGATATGATCAAAATGAAAACCAAACTTCTCATATTCTGATAATAGTTGTGTAATTGGTGTTATACTGCCATGAAAAGAAAGAGACCCCCCCAAGTCAAAGAGCACTCTCTTAGTTGTTGGTTTGAGATTGTTGCACATTGCCCCAAAGTCATGACAAGATAGTCTAATGTCATTAGATTTTGCCTACTGGGATCCTAGCAAAATTGTGGAACGCATTGGAGGTGTTAGAGGGTTCAACATTCCCTGACTTTGTAATGAAAGTTGATTGCTTGGGAACAAACCTATCAGACCTTTAAGGATGCAGAGCACACATTATAATTCCCATATTTTATTCCAATCATCCAATCAGGAATGGGTTCAAATCCTCGAACCGCAGTATTGTAATTGTAAGGTAATTTGAGTATGATTTGTAATGATTGCAAATAACTTCACTTGTATCATTAATAATGTTCCAATATTGCAACCAGTTGGATTCAATGCGGAGTCATACCCGAGCTCTGTGGCATGCTCCATAATGTAAATCTCACATGAGGATGGAATGTAATGTATGAAACTCTTACTCTTAGTCTTAGGCAATGAGAACACTTGAACTTGTCCATGATTCAAACTTGCGGTAACTTCTCCACACAAACTTATGGTGAGATGATCAACATTGCTGCATCCAACAAATAAGGCAACCATCGTCAATGCCACGATCTGAAGACCTAAGCGACCTTCTTCCTTCGACCACAAGATGAATCTGATTTGAGGTCATCAACTGAGTGAGGCTATGAGGGTGGTGTGTATGTCTTCTTATGTTATTCTACAGAATAACGGCTATTCAATACTGAAGAAAAACCAAAACTCGACCAATGCATACCAACATTCCAAGATTTCCAGAGTTATCCTCAATGATACCAATGTAGCAATAGCTTGCAACTTTGTGTTCTGCAACTTCCATTCATTGAGCTCTTTCTACATTTGGGATACATTGTACTCGAGGGCATCTGCCAAGACTGTACCCCTTAAACAACTTCGTCGATACAGGATGGCATGAACGCGCTTCATCATGAATTGATTCCGTAACATATGAAAACTAACAGCTTGGCTAGAAATCAGATTGACCCCTGTTAAATTTCTCCATTTATAGTCCAGCCTAAATTGTTGCATGCTTGTTGGGATATTATCACAATGGCCATCGTCACAACTTACTCCGTAGTCCGCAGGGGAGAATCCAAGGTATCGTTTTCCACCATTGGCATCACGAGTATCATAACATCGAACATAGGGTCTTAGAGTAAAGCCCATGAGACGATCTTCGCCTGAATCAACGCGGTTGTCAGGTGTTGAGAAGGCCTCAGTCACCAACCATTTCAATGTTACTCGATTGAGGGTATATCCCGATCCACCCCAACACGCAAAAATGCCTTGTGCCATGTACGCCCCACCCAGATACAGAGGCTTTGTGCCATTATCATCGTCAATACTCCACAGGTAATTGCGCAAATTCTCAACAATCATCAAAGTGTCATCACCTGCAACGTGGAAGTAGTCATACTGGTCATAGTAGTTGGTGTATATATAACACCATATACTACGAACCTTCTGCCACATATTGCCATAGAATTCTCCACCATAATACGGAAGATCCACAGCACCCAAGGTCGGAATTGTCTCATCCGAGAATGCCACGAATCCATCGCAATGAAAGGCCCATGACTCAGTCGCAGCCTTGAGGAGGTATTGTCGTTTGTGATATGTGTACATGCCACAGAACAATCTGGGAGGTGTCAATCCATTGCGATATGGAGGATCATCTTTCGCCGGATGATGCATCCCAGGTTCACCACCTGGTCCCCAACCATTCGGTGACTCTCGTGGATCGTCTGGCGATTTTGGCAGAGGCACATCCTTTACATCTGCCGATACCCTATTGACCAACACGTCCCACCCTCCATTGTTGCCCTCGACACCACTCCCTGGCGGAGTTTGACATACAATATCCGTCTCATTCCCGTCAGCATCATCATCATTGAAAATCATGTACTGAGCGTGGATCATATCCTCGTACGTTGCGTGAGCATCTCCAATGTGTTTTTGATAGTGCATCAACACTTGTTTCCGAAGCAAGGTTGGATCAGCAACGTATCCCCAGTGTCCGTTGACATCACGTGCGCCTCCGAATGGATGATCAAGGGGGGGTGGGAAGATTGTCATGTTACGACGTCGTGCGATACCGTTCAGTTTTTTGTTGTCTATCGTGTTATTATTGACTGTTGTGGTATCATTGTTGATTGGGAGTGGAAGGATGAGGTCTAAGGGTGGACCTCCGACGTCGTGCTTAAGGTTGGGTGCTATAAAGTAATAGTCGTCCTTCTGAGGACCTATGCTATTATGGAGGCTGAAAAACAGAAGATTACCCTGGAGGAACATCATGATAGCTATCCCGGCAACGGCAATTTTGTAAACTAACCTGGATTTTTGGGAGAAGATATATGCTGTCTGTA
>Ga0247834_1006620_pt1 | contig 12836 bp, 15 predicted proteins | sample LaCruzMarch2015__8_FD_187118 | JGI IMG/M metagenome (GOLD analysis project Ga0247834, IMG submission 187118) | Freshwater microbial communities from meromictic Lake La Cruz, Castile-La Mancha, Spain - LaCruzMarch2015_12m | ecosystem: Environmental > Aquatic > Freshwater > Lake | place: Spain... | reverse complement strand
AGACCGTGTTCTCATCCCAAGGGGGGCAGTGGGTGCTACTGGGGGCGCTGGTGACGGTGTTGCCGCTACTGGGGGTTGTGGCGCTGGCCCGGAAGGTCCACGGGCTAAACTTTATGCCGCTGTGTGGCCTGCTGTCAGGTGGGATGACGGACCCGCCAGCCTTGGCCCTCGCCGACTCGCTCGCACGCAGTGACTCGCCTGCCGTGGCCTACGCGGCGGTGTATCCGCTGACAATGATCTTGCGCATAGTGGCGGCGCAAATTCTGGCTCAGTTGGGGTAGGGGATCGCTCGCGGGCCGAGGTGGTGCGTTGGGATTCATCGCCTGACTCAATGGTCGCATGAAAACTCTCGATTCGGCAGTGGGGCTGCGCCAAGGGTAGGCTGACGCCCACTTATGAGCACACACTCGCACGCTGATCTCGACGCCTTGCCCAATCTGCCTGGGCGCAATAAGACCTCCATCGGACTGTTGCTGGCTGTGCAGATGCTGAACAGCTTCAACGATAACTTCGTGAAGCTGCTGCTGATCTCGCTGGCGATCACGGTGGCTGCGGGGACGGCGCTGGGGGACAACATGGAGCTGCTGCTGCCGGTGATTTTCGCGCTGCCGTATATCCTGTTCGCTCCGTTGGCAGGCTGGCTGTCGGACCGGCTGTCGAAGCGGGATGTGGTGATGTGGATGCAGGTGGCGCAGTTGGCTTGCTTTGTCATTCTGACCGCCGCGCTGCTGCTGAAGGACCCGTTCTTGAGCTTGGCGCTGAGCTTGATCGGCTTCTTCCTGCTGTCCACGCAGGCGACGTTTTTGAGCCCGGCAAAGATGGGCGTGATGAAGGAGATCGCTGGGTCTCGCCGCCTGGGGATGGTGAGTGGCTGGCTGCAAATGACGATGATGGCGGGTGTGCTCGGGGGCTTCTGGGCTGGTGGGAAGTGGTTCGACGTGCACTACCGGCAGTCGGGCGATGCCTGGATGTCGGCGATCTGGCCGCTGGGAATCATCGGCCTGCTCGGGATTGGCGAACTGATCGCCGCTTGGGCGATCCAGCCAACGCCAGCGCACCCCGAGATGAAGTTCCAGACGTCGGTGCTGTCGGATCATTTTGCGCAGCTGAAGCAGGTGTTCTCCGTGCGGCCCATTCGGCTGGCTGCGATTGGGATCACGTTCTTCTGGTTCGTATCGAATGCCGTGGGCCTGATCGTAGTGACTCTGGCGAAGGAGATGCATCCCGACGCTGCGGATGGCGGTGGACCTGAGGCGATTGGTAGCCTCGCCGGGCTACTGGGCATCGGCGTGGTGCTAGGCAGTGCGGTCGCCGGGGCACTGTGCCGGAAGCGCATTGAGCTGGGGCTGATCCCGCTGGCCGGGCTAGGCATGACAGGAGGGCTCCTGTGGGCGGGCTTCGCGCCGCTGGGCAGCTATCACATGTTTGGCGGGCTTGTCTTCACCGGTCTAGCGGGCGGTATGTTCATGGTGCCACTGTATGCCTATGTGCAGGATCGCGCGGCACCAGCGGAGCGGGCACGCATCCTGGCGGGGATCAATTTGATGGACTGCCTGGGCGTCTTCGTGATGGCGGCTGCGGTGTTTGGTCTCAAGGCACTGGGCCTGACTGGTTCGCAACAACTGCTCGCGCTGGCTTTGCCTGCCCTGTTCGCGACGGTCTACACCACGCGCCTGCTACCGCAGCAGTTCATCCGCTTCGTTTGTTCTCGTCTGGTCCAGTTGGCCTACCAAGTAAAAGCGGTGAATGAGCAACGCGTGCCGCGCACAGGCGGTGTGCTGCTGCTGCCCAACCACGTGAGCTACATGGACGCGATGGTGCTGAGCGTGGCCTGCGAGCGGCCGGTGCGCTTTGTCATGTGGGACTCCCTCTACGAAGTCTGGTGGATGAATGGCTTTCTGCGCCTGTTCGGCACCGTGCCGATCTCGCCGAAGCGCGCCAAGGATGCCATCCGCACGGTGGCCGAAGCGCTGAAAGCGGGCGAATGCGTATGTCTGTTCCCTGAAGGCCAGATCACACGCAATGGCTTGCTCAATGAAGTGCGACGGGGGTTCGAACTGATGATTCGTCAAGCCGATGCGCCAGTGGTGCCTGTTTATCAAGATGGCCTTTGGGGCAGCATCTTCTCTCACGAGGGGAAAGGCTTGTTCAAGAAGTGGCCCAAGAACATGCGCTATCCGGTGCAGATCCATTTTGGTGAGGTAATCCCTGCGCGCGAGGCCAAAGCGGAGCGAGTGCGGGAGGAGTTGCTTGCCCTGGGCTCTGAGGCCATGCTCGCGCGTGATCCGAAGGCAGATATGGCCACGATGAATGCGATGCGGTTGGCTCACGTGCTGCCGCACGAAGAGAAGGAGCGCTATATGGATGCCACCACGGGCGCGGTCATCGCAGCACAGTTCCCGAACCCGTGGATGCCCGCCGGTGAAGAGGCGATGCAGAACGGCACCCGCGAGGGCACGCTGGGCCGATTGTTGGCCGGGCTAGCCGTTGAACAGACAGCGCAGGGCCTTGTCATTAGCGGCCTAGCGCCCGGAGATGAGCGCACCGTCCAGCTGCCAGGAGCCACGCTGGATGCGGAGGGCTTTATCACCGTTGCCGCATGATCCCGAGAACAATGTGGATAACTTCGAAATTCTCCTTGCCCAGCGGGGAACCATGTGGAAATCTCCGCGCCCCAATGCCCGGCCTGGATCATTATGTGCGCTGAGCCCTGCGGGACAACGTTTCACGACACACGACTTATGGCATACGCGATCATCAAAACCGGCAGCAAGCAATACAAGGTAGCTGTTGGCGACAAGGTTAACATTGAAAAGCTCGAACTCGCTGAGGGCGATACCGCCACATTCAACGAGGTCCTGGCCTGTGGCGAAGGCGATAGCGTCCGTGTCGGCACCCCGACCGTCGAAGGCGCAACCGTGACAGCCACCGTGGTGAAGCAGTTCAAGGCAGACAAGGTCATCATCTTCCACTTCAAGCGCCGCAAAGGTCAGCACAAGAAAAAGGGTCACCGCCAGCCGCTGACTCAGGTGCAGATCAAGTCGATCAACGCTTAATTTTTAACTCACTCACCTTCAGAACAAAACGTCATGGCTCATAAGAAAGGTCAAGGTTCAGTCAAGAACGGTCGCGATAGCAACAGTAAGCGTCTCGGCATCAAGAAATCCGGCGGTCAGCATGTTATCGCTGGCAACATCCTCATCCGTCAGCGGGGCACACAGAAGAAGCCAGGCACCAATGTCGGCATGGGTAAGGACCACACTCTCTTCGCTTTGGTCGAAGGGCACGTGAGCTTCGACCGTAACGGCACTCGGATGAATGTGATCCCGGTCGCTGTGCAGGCGTAAGTTGCTCGCAATCATATTCTGGGAAAGCGGTGGTGAGTAGCCACCGCTTTTTTGTGCGCTCGATTCATCAGTGTTTGTCACTTTCAAATATTCCAGGTCTCTCATCCCGTATGAAGTCTTTAATCTGCCTCCTCCTCACCTTCGCATCCGCAGCCTTCGCGGGCCCTGACTCTCAAAAGCTTGGTGAGCAACTGGCGGATGTCACCGGGGCGGAAAAAGCGCTACAGGAGAACTTCCTGGCGACCATTGAAAATGCCATGTCGCAGATGAAGGGAGGCGACCCCATGCTGTTCAAGGCGATCAAGGACGCTACGCAGCAGTTCTACACGGAGAATTACAAATGGGACGAGCTGAGGCCTATCTTCGGCCAGGTCTATGCTGCTGAGTTTTCGGATGAAGAGTTGAAAGCCATCATCTCCTTCTATGAGACGCCTGTCGGCAAGAAGGCCGCCGACAAGCTTCAGGCGACATCACGCGCTGCATCGCAGCAAGTGGCGGAGAAGATGAAAAGCAAGACCCCGCTTCTGCAAGGCACGCTGATGAAGCTCGTGCAGAAGCACATGGAAACCAAGAAATAGGCCTCAAGCCAGCAGGGCTGACGGTGGCCTAATAATGGCAATAGCCGCCGCCGTGACCGTAGTTGCGATGGCCCGAGTAGTAGCCATCGCCATAGCTGTAATTGCGTCGATGCGAGCTGTGGTTGCTGTAACCATGATTCGAGTAGCAACGGTCATTTCGATCGTAATCGTTGCCGCTGCTAGCCAAGCCATACGCTAGTAGACCCACTGCCGCAGCGCCTAGCACCGCTGCGCCCGGATCAACGACTTGCTGCGGGCGGCCATAGGCATCATAAGCAGTGGTGCAACTGGTGCCCACGGAGGCGATGAGTGTAGCAAAGACGATACGGCAAAGCAGAGCTTTCATGCGGGCTCAGACGAAGAGCGGTGCGAAGTATTCGATCTGTTGTGAAGTTTTTTTTGGCTCTGATGGTGATCAGTAAGTGGCGCGGCCACCTGACAAGTCGAAGACAGCGCCGGTAGTGAAAGAGCAATCGTCTGAGCACAGCCAAGCTGCCATCGCTGCAGCCTCATGTTTTTGACCGAAGCGGTTCATCGGAATCTTCGATAGCATGTAGTCGATGTGGTTTTGGCCAACCTGTTTGAGGATATCGGTCTCAATGACGGCTGGAGTGATGCAGTTCACCAGAATGTTCGACTGCGCGAGTTCCTTGCCCAAGGACTTGGTCAACGCGATTACGCCTGCCTTGGCCGCGCTGTAATGCGAGGCGTTGGGATTACCTTCCTTGCCCGCGATGCTTGCGATATTGACAATGCGGCCGTAGCCAGTCTGCAGCATGTGTGGCACCACCGCACGGCAGCAGAGATAGGGCCCAATCAAGTCGATATCTACCACCTTGCGCCACTCGGTGACCGGCAACTCCCAAAGCTTTGCCGTGCTGCCGGCGATCCCTGCGTTGTTTACCAATAGGTCAATCTGGCCAAAAGCCTCAAGCGTGTTTGCTGCGGCTTTCTCGGTCGAGACTTCGCTGGTGACATCGACCTGTGCGACATGCACGCCTCCTATCTTGGACAGTTCGAGTGCAGCCTCGGCCATCGCATCGACATCCACGTCCCAAAGGCTCACTTGAGCGCCTGAGCGGAGCAGTCTCTCGGTAATCGCGTATCCGATCCCGCGCGCACCGCCTGTGACGATGGCCTTCTTATTCTTGAGGTCGATTTGATTCATGGGTTGAGCCCGCCATGCTAGGAGGGCTCGACCGTGCGGTCAAGAAACGTGCAATCACTCTCGCGGAAGGTCCCAAAGACGGAAGCCACGCATGGTCGCGCGCTCTATGCGTCGGCTCATCAGTAGCACGCCAGCCCCTGCGACATAGGCTAGCACGAAGGTCGATAGCCAGAAGGGGAGTAGCGTCTGAGGCAGCGTTTCCGTGATCATCTCTACCGACTTTGATAACGAAGGAGCATAGAGAAGGTAGCCCAGGCCTGCGAGCGCACCCAACAAAAACCACGCGGCGAGTAAAATGCGGCACCACTGTTGATGATTCATCATGCCTACCACGATACAGATCGAGCAAAGAAACCATCCCGCCACGACTAGGGCGACAAAGAACAGTTGGTGGAAAACCATCAGCGCGGCAGCAGTCGCACCGCATACGAAGTGAGCCAAAACCAAGCCGCTGGCGAAACTTGCGCCTGCTAAGCTTCGGGAGGATGAGCGATGTCGCTGCAGGTCGAGCATGATAGTGTCATCACGCTTGAAGCAAGAACTTACATTGCGCAAGCTTAAATCACTGCCGGATCGCAGAAGATAGCTTAGGCTGGGTTGGTGCTTAAAGCTTGGTCAGAGCCAAGCTTTCAGCCGTTTTTCAGATAAGCAAAGGCAAGAGAGCCGGTGATCAAGAAGATAACTGCAATCAAAAAGCCGGTAAGCATAGCGAGCGGTAGTGGGTAAAAAGGGTTGTGAGACGGCAGTACCCAAGCTCGAAAAACGTCTCGATTCAAGTGCAAAAACCATTTGCATTGGGGATAACTTTCCCCATCTTCCGTCCCCTCTATGGCTAAGAAATGCTGGCTCGAGCGCGAAAAGCGCAAACAAAACACTGTCGCGAAATACGCTAAACTCCGTGAAGAGTTGAAGGCGAATAAAGATTATGTCGGTCTGTCCATGCTTCCGCGTGACGCCAGCCCTACACGTCTGGTCAACCGTTGCCGCGTGACTGGTCGTCGCCGCGCTTTTATGCGTCGCTTCCAAATGTCCCGTCTCACATTCCGTGAATATGCGTCCAATGGTCTGATCCCAGGCGTGACGCGCTCCAGCTGGTAGCCTTATCGCCTGGCTTGACGGTGGGATCCTGTCCCATCGTCGGCTCGGCATGGTTGCTATGATGAGCTATGCCGACGTATTCTTACATTGCAGAAGACCCCGAGGGAGGTTGCCCTTCATGCCGGAGAGGTTTCGATTTGAGAAGGCCAATAGACCGTCCCGCTCTCACAGTTTGCCCCTTGTGCAGAAAGCCGGTGAAGAAGCAAATTTCGGCGTTTAGCACGCCCAAATACACCAAGCCATTGAGTGTCTCTGACGCAAAGGCCGCGGGCTTCACGATCCTTGAGAAGAGGATCGATGGCAATTACGAGAAGCTTTGATGTTCGCTGCTTGCTTCTTTTCATTCTATGTTTTACCCGAGCCTCGCATCATTGCTGGCCAGCGTGCCAGAGGGTGAGCTGGTTCGAGAGTGGAATTACAGTGGTGGGGAGCTGCTGTGGCAGGCTTCCATCATCCTTTTTTTTGTTCTGCTGAACGGGTTCTTTGTGGCCTCGGAGTTTGCTTTGGTCAAGGTGCGGGATAGTCAGATTGAGGCAGCTGTAGACGAGGGGGCGCAAGGGGCTGCGCTAGCGCGACACGAAACCCGCCACCTCGATTCTTATTTGTCGGCAACTCAGCTTGGGATCACTCTCTCCAGTATTGCGCTGGGCATGGTAGGTGAGCCCTATATTGCGCGGGTTGCTCAGCCTTTGCTATTCGCGGTTGGCGTCAAAAGCGATGCGGTCGTCAGTGGTGTGTCTGTTGCCATCGCATACACAGTGATCACGTTCTTGCATGTGGTGCTCGGAGAACTGACGCCGAAATCGCTGGCGATCCGCAAGGCTCTGCCTACCACGCTCATCATTGCGCCCGGTCTGCATTTTTTCTACATCGTGCTGAAGCCCGCTATTTGGGTTCTCAATGGCACCGCCAACTGGTTGTTGCGCGTGCTGTTCAAGGTTGAGCCAGTCAGTGAGGGCGAGCTTGCGCACTCGGAAGAGGAGTTGCGTCACATCGTTGCCGAGAGTCAGAAGTCGAAGCGCGTGACGGAGACGGAGAAGGATATTCTGCTCAATGCGCTGGCCTTGAATGATCGGTGCGTGCGTGATGTGATGACGCCACGCAATCAGGTGGTTTCATTGGATCTGGATGAATCCTTTGAAGCCAATTGGAAGGTTGCCGTGGATTCGAAGCACACCCGCTTTCCATTGGTCGAGGGGCATCTCGATCACAGCGTAGGGGTGCTTCATATCAAGGACTTGCTGCCTTTGGTCGGGCGTCCTGATCCTGACCTCCGCAAGGTCAAGCGCGAACTAGTACCGGTGCCCGAGATGATGCCGATCGACAAGCTGCTGCGCATGTTCCTGGACAAGCATTTGCATTTCGCCTTGGTCGTCGATGAGTTTGGTGGTGCTGTGGGCGTGGTCACGCTGGACAATGTGTTGGAAGAGATCGTGGGCGACATCCAAGACGAGTTTGATTTCGACAAGCCCGAGTTTCGGCGTGTCAGTAGCGATGAGTTTGAAGTCGATGGCACTCTCAACCTGTATGAGCTCGCTGAACATGCGGGCCTTACCATTGAGAGTGATGAAGTCACAACCGTGGGTGGATACGTGACGCACATGCTGGGGCATCTGCCGAAGCCTGGCGAATACATTGAAGTGGGTGACTACGTGGTCACTGTGACCAAGGTCGATCACCATCGTGTGCAGCAAGTGCAGTTCAAAAAGCTGCAAGACAAGGCCGAGACCACTGAGGGTTCGGACGGTGAGGGCTAGGCCTCCGTTTGATCAAGGTATTCGAGAGCCTTGCTAAAGCTTGCTTGGTCCATGAAATGATTCAGACGTGCGGGCAAGGCTGCGCGGTGCTGCTGGTGCCACTCTTGCAGCCGCTCGGACACCTCTTGAAGTGCAGCAAGTTGTTGCTCGGGATGGTGGGCGCGCAGGTCGTGATCAGCGATGATGTGAAGACGACGATGCAGTAGTTCGCGAAGTGGCTGAGAGTGTTCAGAAGTCATGATGGAAGTGGGTGGGCCTGTGCTCAAAGGATACCCAGCGTTCTTATGCGGGGAACGTCAACTGCATTGATCTCGAAAGACGCGTCCTCCATTGTTTTAAAAACTTTTCATCACCTCGTCTTTCGTTTCAAAAATAAACAAGATTCACTTGTCGGAGGTGTCGCTTTCGTCATACACAGGAGTGACAATTTTTGAAACAGGCTCTGCTCTGTTTTGACTCCCGCCTCGCACGAATTTCTCTCCCACCAACAACCCATGGCGCACACCAATGAATCTTTTTCTTCCATACCTGCCTCGCGTCCTTCCAATCAAAGCCAAGCATCTGGTGACAACTTGATGGAGGGGTTTTGGGACAAAACGTGTGCAGTGCTGCGTCCTCGCGTAGGGTCGGAATTTGAACGTTGGTTTGGTGGAGTCATGGCGCACGCCAACCCCGAAGGAGAGGTGGTCATTGAGGTGCGCAATCCGATGCAGCAACTCTGGATCGAGAGTAACTACGCCAGCGTGATCCAAGAGTCCTTGGTGGAGGTTCTGGGTGGTGCACGCAAGGTTCATTGCGTGGTGCAGGCGGCCAAGGCCGGCGGGAGTGATGTGCTGCCTGCGGGCGAGACAGAAGTGGCTTTGAGCTATCGTCGTCATGGCTCCGTTGTTGAGCGCGATGCGCGTGTCGTTACCGAAACCGTGCGCACGCCCGAGAGTTTGGCGGAAGCGGGGTTGAGCCCCAAGTTTACCTTCGATAACTTCGTGGTGGGCACCACGAATAGCTACTGTGCCGCAGTGGCCAAAGCAGTGGCTGAGAAGCCTGGTCGTATCTATAACCCGCTCTTCTTTCATGGTCAGCCTGGCCTGGGCAAGACCCACCTGCTGCACGCGATCGGTCGCGAGATTATGTTCCGTAAGAAGCGCGCTGTGGTGCGCTATGTCACCTCGGAGACGTTCACCAATGAGTTTGTCGATGCGATTCGCAAGCAGACCCTCACTCAGTTCCGCGCCAAATATCGCAAAGTCGATGTGCTGTTGATTGACGATGTTCAGTTTTTTGGTGGCAAGGACAGTACGCAGGAGGAGTTTTTCCATACCTTCAACGACCTGTTCAACAACACCAAGCAGATCGTCCTGGCCAGTGATCAGCCTCCCGGTGATATCAAGAATTTGGAAGGCCGCTTGGTCTCGCGTTTCGAGTGGGGCCTTACGACGCAGATTCAGTCGCCCGACTATGAAACACGTCTGGCGATTCTTCGCCGTAAGACGGCCGATGCTGGGGTGCAGATCGAGCCGTGGATCATTGAGTTCATCGCCAACCGTGTGCGCACCGATGTGAGAAAGCTGGAAGGCTGCCTCATGCGTGTGGCGGCTCGTGTGTCGCTTCAGGAAGATCGTACTCCGGGCGAGGCCGAGATTGAAGCCATGCTGCGTGACGTGCTGGATCAGGAGCCCGGCCGCACGGTGAACATTGATCGCATTCAGCGCGTGGTGGCGGAGCGGTATGACATTCGCATGTCCGAGATGCTTGGTCGCGGCCGACCCAAGATGATCGCGGAAGGCCGCCAAGTCGCCATGTATCTGACTCGCGAGATGGCCAAACTGTCGCTGGTGGATGTGGGCAAGGCCTTCGGGAACCGCGATCACGGAACCGTGATCCATGCCTGCAAGGTGGTCACTGCCCGCATGGAGCAGACCGAGGAGTTCCGCTCCATGATTGCCGAGCTGAAGTCGAAAATCACCGCTCCCTGACACCATGATGGTGCAGCAATGTGCTCAGATACAGCATCGCACTGGTTTTGTGTTAGACACGCTTCGCTTTTCTGCTCAATATCAACGCCCTACAAGCCAAAACCGCTAAACGGCGGGGCAACTATTTGGGTATGAAGTTCACCATCAGCAAGCAGGCATTTCTCGACGCGATCCAACAGGTGCAACACGTGGTCAGCGCGCGCACGACGCTGGCCATCCTTTCCAACGTCCTCATCAAGGTTCGTGACGGTCAGCTCGAACTTGCAACTACCGATTTGGACGTGGGCGTCAGTGGCACCGTCCAGGCTGAGGTCGAGGAGCCCGGAGCCACCACGCTGCCTGCTCGCCGTCTTGCCACCATCGTGCGCGAGCTGCCAGCGGACGAAGTGGAAGTCACCGTGGACGAAAAGAACGTCGCTTCCATTCGCAGCGGCCCCAGCGCATTCAAGCTACTGGGCCTGAGTAGCGAGGAATTCCCACCACTGGCCCGCTTTGACGGCGGCTCGGAGTTCAAGATGGACCAAGCGGTGCTGCGGGATTGTTTGCGCAAAACTTCATATGCCATCTCTACCGACGAGACTCGCTATGTGCTCAACGGCATCTTGTTCTCATTCAAAGAGAACATGCTCACGATGGTCGCCACCGATGGCCGACGTCTCGCCATGGTTGAGCAGGAATTGGAGTTCCCTCAGAGCCATGAGATCGAGTTCATCGTGCCGACCAAGGCAGTGAACGAGCTGTCCCGCTTGCTCGGTGAAGAAGGCGAAGTCACCATCCGCGTCAGCGGCAGTCAGGCAGGTTTCGACATGGGCCGCAGCCTGTTGGTTACCAAGTTGATCGAGGGCAACTACCCGAACTACCGCCAAGTCATTCCTGGCGATCCAAAGGAGCGCATCTCGCTGGAACGCGAGACCTTCCTCAAGTCCATCTCCCGTGTCTCGTTGCTGGCCAGTGAGAAGTCGAACTCGGTGAAGCTGCAGTTCGCTCCACAGAACGTCGAGATCGTCGCATCGTCTCCTGACATCGGCGAAGCTCGTGAAAGCTTGGCGATCAACTACAAGGGTGCGCCGATCAACATCGCCTTCAATCCGGAATTCCTCATGGCCCCGTTGCGTAACCTCGTGAACGACGAGGTCGCGCTGCACTTGATCGACGAAATCAGCCCCGGCGTGCTGCGCTCGGGAAATGGCTTCCTCTACGTGCTCATGCCGATGCGCGTGAATTCATAATGCTCCGATTCCCCCTCCTATGAAATCTAGCCTTACCACCGTCCTTTGCTTTGGCGGCCTCCTGTCCCTCACCTCTTGCTACGTTTGGCAGCCGCCGTCGCAACAGCAACCCAGTGGTCCTAGCCGCTACATGGCCATGGACCAGGGGGCTGCGCAGCAACCAGGACCACCGGCACCTGCTGGCCCGGTGCCTGTGTCGCCGTATGGTGATCCGACCTTGAACGCGCCGGTCACTGACCCTGCAGCCATCTTGGTTCCGAATCCGAATGCACCCGTGCCGCCGCCAACAACGCCGGCGGGTGGCAGCAATGCCACCGTGGGTGCGCCGACCGTGCCACAGCCGCCCTTTCCTCCGCCTACGACCCCCGCGCCTGCCCCGGCTACCACGCCTTATGGTGTGAAGGTGCCAGGCAAGACGGGCTTCGTTTACAGCCCGTTCGACAAGACAGCGGGCGTTGTGGATGTCCAAGGCATGGCACCAGGGACCAAGGTGAAGTGCCCCTACACCGGCAAGGTTTTCATCGTGCCTTAACTCGCCACCAGATTCCAACGACCAAGGGCGCGAGGAGCAATACCCCGCGCCCTTTTGATTTCATGAGTGCTGTCCCTCCGCCCGAACGCTCCATTGCTATTTTTGGCCCCGGCTTGCTGGGCGGGTCGCTTGCGCTGGCAGTGAAGCAATACTGGCCGCAGGTCCAGGTGCGCTTGTGGGGAAGGCGCGAGGAGGCTGTCCAACTTGTGCTGCAGCGCGGCATCGCGGACATGGCATCGACCGACGCAGCAGAAGTGGCGCAGTCTGCCTCGCTGGTTGTTCTCGCCACGCCCGTCGTGGTCATGGAGCAGGTCTCTCTGGCGCTCCAAAGCCGATTGGCATCTGATGCTGTTGTGACCGATGTCGGCAGCGTGAAGGGCTCTGTGGTCAGCGTGTTGGAGCCCTTGTTCGCCAGCGCTGGCGTGCCCTTCGTGGGCAGTCACCCCATGGCAGGGTCGGAGGCGACCGGGATCGATGCCGCACGAGCTGACTTGTTTGCGGGAGCCACGTGCATCCTCACCCCGACCGCACAGACGCAACCCGCTGCTCTCTTCCGCGTGCATGCCTTCTGGTCGGCGCTTGGCTGTCGCTTGCTCTCGATGAATGTGCAGGAGCATGATCGTAAGGTGGCGCGCATCTCCCACCTGCCTCATGCCGCCGCATTTGCGCTTGTGCGTGCCGCCTTGCAGGCCGATCCGACCGCTGCCGAATGTGCGGGTAATGGCTTCCGCGACACCACCCGCATTGCAGGTAGCGATCCCGATCTCTGGTCAGGCATCTTGCTCGAAAACCAAAGTGAAGTGGTCGCTGCTTTGCAGGATGCCGTGACGGACCTGCAAGACCTTCTTGCAATTGTGCGCGGCTCGGACAAAGAACATCTCCGCCAATACATCGCTAAGGCACAGGAGCTGAAGCGTGCGTCCAGGCGGAAGCATTGAAGTATGGCCACCATCAAAGTCCGCAGGCTCAAACAGATCCCCGCCGAAATCACCGTTCCAGGCGACAAAAGCATCAGCCATCGCGCTGCCATGTTCGCTGGTCTTGCGAACGGTCGCACCGAAATCAGCGGCTTCCTGCCCAGCGAAGACTGCATTTGCACCGTACACGCCATGGAGTCCATGGGGGCCAAGGTTGAGTGGCTGGAGAAGACCCCA
>Ga0247834_1006611_pt1 | contig 12846 bp, 14 predicted proteins | sample LaCruzMarch2015__8_FD_187118 | JGI IMG/M metagenome (GOLD analysis project Ga0247834, IMG submission 187118) | Freshwater microbial communities from meromictic Lake La Cruz, Castile-La Mancha, Spain - LaCruzMarch2015_12m | ecosystem: Environmental > Aquatic > Freshwater > Lake | place: Spain... | reverse complement strand
GGGAAAAGGCGGTGGAGACCCTTGATCCCAAGGGAGCCTTCGTGGACACCGACAATCCCGAAGTGATAATAATCCACAGGGAGGCGGGGGAATCCTACTTGCAAAAGGCTTGGAAGACGTACAGACCGAAGATGGGCACCATAAGGGGTCTGAATCTTACCAGGCACCCAAACAGTATCACATACAACTCTAAGAAGTACGTTCTGGATTCGTGTATCCTGCCATCGCACATCGCTGGGTGCTCTATGGGCCATGTGCTGGCAGGTGTCACTTGCAACTCGGGGCGGTATGTATACAACGGCTGGGCGGCAAGGTCTGGGGACAAGGCCATGCAGACCCCCGTCACGAGGGAGATGCCGTGTGCTCTCATGTCCTCAGACTGGGCCAAGGACAAGGCTCTGTGCGTGAACTCCAAGAGCTGCACGATGAACGAGGTGAGCAACAAAGACAAGGGCAAGGATTTCTGTTTCGAGGCGTTCAAACGGAGCTCCGTGGTGTATGTGAGAGAAGATATGGCTAGCAGAGCAGGCTACAAGAACGCGAATGTAAAAACAACAATACCGCCCACGGTTATCAAGAATACAAAAAAGGCAATGCCAGTGGATAACAAGAGCGCCAAACTAGAGCTTCTCAAGCAGCGCATCAAAGGGATGAAGTAAATGTGATTTGACCCAGGATTGGAAATGTGTATATCTGTGTATCTTTTGTAATTATATGTAAAATGATTACAATTGGTAAAAATTATTTTCCCAAAAAGTCAAATGTTGATAAGAAAATTGCTAAACTTGTACACAAGAAGAATGTGATTTACAGTTTGTATTTCCCAGAATCTGATAAGATGTACATCGGTCAGACTGAGGATTTCTGGCACAGAATGAGTGGGTACAGAACAAGTATTAAGATTGGCAGACTTGAAAAACACCAACCAAAGTTGTATAATGCGATACATAAGTATGACTACAAGTTTACTATTACTATAATGGCAATAGATGTAGATACAAATGATTTGGATGATACCGAAGTGTCTTACATTGAGATGTTTGACACTTACAAAAATGGGTATAATATGACTGGTGGTGGCAAGGTTCTTCGGGGAGATGCGCATCCTATGTTTGGGAAAACTCATACTGAGGAAACTAAGAAACAAATGAGAGAGTCTCATTTGGGAGAACCTAGACCTAAGAGCGAAGAGTGGTGCCAAGAACACAGTGAAAAAATGAAAGGTGAGAACAACCCTAATTTTGGAGGGTTGACAGAAAACCAGAAGATAAACTTGTCAATTTCAAAAAGAAAGATAGCAATTGAAACATACGCAAAAAGGGGTATTGATGTTACAGATGAAAATATCAATAAAGTCCTTGATGAAAATAATGGTAATATGCTTCAAACAAGTAGAGATATAGGTTGTACAGCATCTTTTATTCGTAGATATTGTGTGCGAAATGGTTTAATTCAAAATTCTAAGTAAGAACTTTGAAATATTGTAATTACATCATATCAGATCATATCAGAAAGCGAGCAAAGGATAATAAGAAAGAATAAAGTGCTTAACTAGTTTGCGTATGCGAGACCACCCATGCCGCTCATTATACGAAGTACGTTATAGTTCTTTGCGTAGATGTTGAGGGCAGTGAGCTGGACACCAGTGTTGGCGGTCACGGTCTCACCACCGGAATACAGGGCGGTTGCGACGTTGGCGGCCACATCGTAGGCATTGACGCTGCAGGTCTTGTAGGTGAGGGACAGAGTGGCGTTATCAATGCGAGAGAAGTTGCAAGTGCCGGAGGGCTGGCGACCGGCGGGCTTGAGTGCGAAAGAGTACAGATACACACCGGAGGGAGCCAGGGAGCCGATGGTCTGGAAAGGCTGGACCTGGTTGAAGTAAGAGCCCTTGCGAGCGGCGAAACGGTCCTGGCCGTTCAGCTGCAGCTTGGAGGAGTCCAGGATGGCCAGGGCCTCGTTGAACACGGCGGTGTTGGGCACATCACCATACACAACGTTGGAGCTGGCATTCAGGGTGGCAGTGCCGGTGTACTGGCCATAAGACAGGGGGCCGGGCTTGTTGAAGTTCCAGGCCAGGTACTTGGTGGGGTGGTTGAAGTTCAGGCGGATGTTCTGGGTGGACTGAGAGCTGGCGGAGGGGGTGGCGGTCTCGGAGCCGGTGAACTGCAGCTGCTCGATCAGGTACTCGTGGGGCAGCTGGGCGAAGCGGGTGCGCTCCTGGGTGTCCAGGAAGATGTAGTCGACCCACACGCTCATCTGGGGAGCGACAGCAGACACGGAGGCGCCGCCCTCAACAGCGGTGATACCGTTGACAGTGGATGCCAGTGTGAAGTAAAGCTTCACCTCGTGGTACTGTAGGGCAATCAGGGGGAGGGCCAGGCCGGGGGTCTGGTTGAAGAAGAAGATCAGGGGCACGTAGAAACGCTTGACGGCGGTGGCGGGCTCGTCGTTCACGAAGTCAGTCATGCGGCGGTAGTTCTGACGGTCGTTGTCCATGCGGAACAGGGAGTCGTACATGCGGAACCAGTCGGCGTAGTGCTTGTCAATGCGCTGGCCACCAATCTCCAGCTCAACATCCTGTAGCAGCTGCTCGGCGCAGTAGAAGGTGGGGCCAACCTTGGTCAGCACGAACTCAACCACGATGTCCGTGATCAGGTCACCGTTACGGGAGATCTGTGTAGACACCTTGTTGCCGAAACCAACACTGCCATTGATCGTCTGTTGGATGGACTCCACAGCGAAGTTGGTGTACCGGCGGTATACCGTCTTGAAGAATGTGATTTGGGGGTTTCCAGTTAGATATACGTCCTGGGCACCGTATGCAACTAATTGACTCAAGCCTCCCGCCATACTTGTTTATATCTTTAGTAAATATTTTTTTTTTGAATTTTAACGCATTTTTACACACACGTCGAGTTTTTTCTATGGGTTTTAGTGATTTTCTGCGACTTTATTTACGATTTTACAGAAGTTTCTGGAGATTTCCAAGGTCTAGAAAGACCTAATCTTTTCCTATGTTCTTTTATAGTAGTTATAGAAACATCAAATTCTGCTGCCAACAGAGGAATTTTACCATTGAGACGTGTATTTGCCTCTAAGAACTCCTCATCTGTAAACTTCCTCAGTTTTAACATAGCTTCTGTTTGTTTTTCCTTTACCTTTTCTACATACTTAGCATCTTGCCACAATATTTTCATCTTGTCTGACTTCTTCTGTTTAGCTTCTTCCGTATTCAAACAAGCCCCTCCTTTAGTTTTATACAATATCTTTCGTCTATCACTTTCCTTGTTTCTATTTTCTTCATCTTCCCAATATTTTGTTGTTCCATCCTTACGTTTCTCAATAAACTCAGGGTCTTCATTGTTCTTGCGTATTCCTTCTAGGTGTTTCTCTCTATATTCTGGATCATTCCTCAATTGTTCCATCGCTTCTTCCCAGCATTTTCTTGTTTCCTCACTCATAACCGTGGAACTACCACCAGTTGTCAGATTGTATCCATTTGGAGCCAGCGAATCAAATGTATATATGTAATAGTCTTCGGCATCATCTGCCTCTTTCTTGGTTAATTCGTTTTCTATAATAGAAACAATAACAGATGACCAACCGTATTTATCTATGACCGCGCGTATGTATCTACACTCTGTAGAACTTTTTGACCTATGTTTCTTGAATCTGTTCTTAGTACAACACGTCTGCCCTACATATGTTTTTCCTTGGCACGTCAGAGTATATATACAATACAAATGTCTTTGTTCCTCATCAAATAGATTTGGACCCTGCCATCTGCCATCATAGTGAACAAAAGTCATCCTAGTATACATAGTTCTCTCTATGGTATACTCACAGTTTCGTCGATATAGTTTTATATCGACAAAAGTTGATACATACAGTTTGTTAAATTCTTTGTAATTTAGTCTTTGCTATAACAATGCGTGTCATCGGTTTCACATTTGCCACCGACTCTTTCGCAGGATCCGCTGCAGCCCTAAAGCATTCCGCTCTCACCACGGGAGAGTTTTCTGAGTTCCATGTATACAGCCCTAAAGATATCCAATGGTTGATGGATACCTTCCCTGGGCATTTTGCGGATGGGAACCGTGGCTTTGGGTGGTGGGCCTGGAAGAGTTTCCTCATAAGGAATGTGATGGCCAAGACAGAGGACGGAGCGGTCCTTGTTTACATTGACAGCGCGACGGTCTTCGAGCGTTCTATCCAGCCATATGTAGACTTTGTCACCAATGACAAGCCTATCCTGCTACAGCGGCTAGGAAACTGGAGCGCCAAGGAAAATGATTACCGCGTAAAGAAGTGGACCAAGAAGTCCATTCTCAACTCCCTCGGTGGTCCCAAGGCAGGTGACAGCATCATGCTAGAGGCGTCTTTCCAGGTGTACAGGAACTGTCCGGAGTCTAGGGCTTTTGTCCAGCAATACATGAACTTTTGCCTAGACCTCGACATGGTTAATGACTCAGGCAAGGACTCTGATGTTATTGACTGTCGCCATGACCAGAGCATCCTGAGCGTCCTTGCTTTTGATCACCCTAAGATTGCGATTTGCCGTAATGCTTCCCAGTGGGGTAAACTGGACCCCTCGGTAGAGGATGTTATCGAGATTGACTCTAAGGGTCCTGATGGTGTCATGTATAACTTGTTCGAGCATCACAGGCGCCAGTTGCGTCTTCCTAAGCTCGCAGTTATCACACCGACGACTGGTGGTAAGTTCCTTGAGGCTTGCATTGAGTCCGTCCAGAAGTCCACCCTCCCCAACATCGAGCACTGGGTTGTTGTAGATGGCAAGGAACACGAGGCAAAGGTTGACCTAGTGCTTTCTAAGTTCGAAGGCAAACACACCGTGGTGAAGTTTGTCCTCCCTAAGAATGTGGGTGCCGGTGGTTGGAACGGACATCGTGTGTACGGTTCTCTGCCTTTCCTCGTGACATCTGATTATGTCGCATATCTTGACGATGACAATGTCGTGGCCCCTACCCAGTATGCGGATCTGCTCCGCGGGCTCATCTCCAACAAAACCAAGTGGAGTTATTGCCTGCGGTATCTGATGGACGCAGATGGAAACCGTGTTGGGGAGGACAACTGTGAGTCCCTAGGAGGAATTTCCCACGCAGTATATGGTCCAGGGAATTACCTCATCGACACATCCTGCTATATGTTGGACAGGGATCTTGCCATCATGGCAGGTCCAATCTGGAATGCACGGTTCCGCGACCCCACCGGAAAGCCCGAGCCAGACCGTGAGCTCTGCAAGGTGCTGCTTCAGAGTGCTCCCCATACTGTTATCCGGAAGCATCACCTTGGGTATCGCCTAGGATCCACGGGCCTGTCTGTGAAGCCAGAGTTTTTCTCACAGGGCAACCAGAACTTTGGCTATGACTTTGAGAAGTTCCAAGATATCTACATCTTCCACTTCAACAAGAAAGCGACCGATGACTTCCTAATGGCTCGGAAGATGTACTCTCGCCAGTCCTTTGCCCTACACGAGTGGCAGATGACTCTTCTTCGCGGACTTGACGGTCTCAATGGTGGCAAGTATAATCTGCTCAACGGGTTCACCAACGCCCCCAATATTCCAGAGGAGTCTACTGTTCTCGTGAGCCTGTGTAACCCCGGAGAGCTCCCTCTGGAGTTCCTAAAGGAGCGCAAGGACCTCAACAGGATTGTATATACCCTGGAGAGTCCTAATATCCGCCACACAGGTCAGTGGAGCATTCCCAAGTTCCTCCAGGAGTACTTTGACGTCGCCCTGACATACTTTACCCCCCTGTTGACTTCTGACTTTCCCACTGTGTACACGCCGCACAACTGCCACCATGGAACTCTGGATGACCCTCTCGACAGGGCTATCCTGCTCCGCAACAACAAGGGCTTCGGTCGCTCGGTGGGTCTTGTGCTAGAGCGCCGTCCTGAGTTGTTCAACCACAAGGAATATTCGGTAATTGGGTGCCAGCTAAAATGCCTGGACTACCTGCGCGAAGACCTTGTCAAGGGTCAAAAGGACATTACCGTGTTTGGAATGAACTGGTCCGAAGTAGCAGATGGTGTGAACATCAAACTCGGTCACGGAAACCACCGGTCACGCGACGACAAGTCTTCTGTCGACCACAAACAGAACTTTGTCTTTGATCTTGTCATCGAGAACTGTGATGCCCCGGGGTATGTGTCCGAGAAGTTCTATGATGCTCTGAGTGCGGGTTGCATTCCTCTTTATTATGGTAATGTATTTGACAAACTCTCTGACCTCATCCCAGAGGGGCCTGATGGTGCTTTCTTTGACTTGAAGAAACGTGGTATTGACACTGGTGCTAAGCTCCAGGAACTGATTGACTCGCTAAGTGATGAACAAATCTCAGGTATGCGCCAGAACGTGGCCAAGTACCGTGAGGCAGTTCTTGAGTTTGCCGGTACCAAGGCATTTGCCAATGCTGTTGACGAGGCCATCGTACTTTCTACGACTCTTTGATATATCGACACACTGGTGTATAGATATTGAGTTTTCTTGATGTATCATAAATGGATTCTAGGTTCGTTACTGCTTTGACCGAGGCAGTCAATGGCGTTAAGAAACTTGAGGAATGCGCAGGCATCATAGTGTCGGCAGCAGTAGATGATTTGTTGCTCAGGGTCGCACAGGACTATAACTTGGACTTTTCTAAACTTGTATCAGAGTACAAGGACGACATTGTGGAGGCACACACAGTTCTTGCAACTGGGAAACAGGTGTGCAAGGGTCACACGATAAAGAACAAACCTTGTTCGCGGCAAGCCGTTTCTGGCGGGTATTGCAGAGGGCATATGGAGCAAGGTATTGCGAAGGCGGAACTTGACAAGCGGGGTGTAAGTTATGCCACAAGCTTGGCGGCAAAGAAAGAGCAGCAACCATTGGCAGTTTCTCTGAAACGACTGGACATTTCTACACCAGACCCCAAGTTTTTCAAGGTGTCCAAGACTGAAGTATCTGAGTTCTTTTGATCATGTAAAAAAATCTATTACATTTGTAATGGCAATGGCAAAGGCAGAGAACACAGGGCGCAAGGACGCAAAGGGTCGGGCAATATTCAAGGGACCTCGCGGGGGAGAATTTGTAATGACCTCTTCTGGTAGGAAGAGCAAACCCTCGGTTGGGAGACTCACAAAGAAGCAGCTTGAGGCGAAGGCAAAAAATCTGTCTGCAAAACGCCAGACTCTCGAAGCAAAGGCAAAGAATCTGTCTGCAAAACGCCAGATACTTGAGCAGGGAGCAGAGATGCTAAACAGAGAGGCAGCCAGGATGCGCGCAGAAAATGCTATGCGGAGACTCAACTCCATCGCAGCAAAGAAGTCTGCAAATGTAAAGAAAGCAGTAAAGAATATGTAATGCAAAGGTTTTTGTGTTTGAAATATGATATCAATCATTTTCAAAACAGACTAAATTTACAGCTTAACGACGACGCATAGGGCTCATGGCACGACGCATGGGAGACCGGGCGCGAGCAGATCCTGTTGCAGGGGCAATTTTCTTTCCACTGGGTCCGCGGACAATCAGACCGCCCTTAGGGCCACGGAAAATCATGCATATCGTCATATTGTCATATAATATGATAGTGTGTATATCTTTATATACAAATGAGTGATGACATTGTTTCAAAATGCATTAAATGTGGTAAGATGCATACAGAAATTACTAAGAAGTGTGATAAATGCAAAGAAAAAGCTCGTTTGTATAGAGAAAATAATAAAGAAAAGATAAGCAAAAAAGAAAAAGAAGCATATGCTGCAAATCCTGAGAAGAAAAAAGCAAATGCAAATGCAAGATATGCTGAAAAAAAGGAAGATATAAGAGCAAAGGTAAAAGCAGAACGTGCTGAAAATCCCGAAAAAATTAGAGCACAGAATAGATCATATGCAAATAGCCGCGAAGGGAAAAAGAAAAAAATATTAATTGGTGCAAAAAGTCGTGGCATGTCTGTGACAATGACTGATGAGGAAATTATGAGTATGACCGACTTGCCTTGTGTATATTGTGGTAAGGAAACGGAAGATGCAATCAGACGCAGTGGCATTGATCGTATTGACAGTTCAATTGGTTATGAACTGTCAAATTGTGTTCCTTGCTGTAGTATTTGCAACAAGAGCAAAGGACAAGTAGACCCACTTACATTTATAGAGCGTGCTAAACAAATATCTTTATGTCATGGTGATTATGGTGAGATCACTGATAAATGGTCTCAAATTTGCAAACAGAAATTTTGCGACTACAAACATATTATACTAAAAAATAATAAGATTTTTGATCTTACAAAGGAAGAATTTGAGGAACTTAGATCTAAAGATTGTGAATATTGTGGAAGATCAACAACACTAAAACATCAAAATGGCATTGATTGTGTCAACTATGACCCTGCTATAGGATATATTATATCAAACTGTGTGCCTGCTTGTCGTGACTGCAACTTTATGAAACAAACAATGTCATATGAGGATTTTATTGCTTTAATGAAGAAAGTTGCAATGTGTGATTATGCTTTTGGAGATGTTTCTCGTGTATTGACTACATTTACGCCCAAGAAAAAAGATGTGTAAATTTGAAAATGTAATCAACACATTCAAAAGGGTTATATAGACTAAAATTTCAGCTTAGCGACGGCGCATAGGGCTCATTGCACGGCGCATTGGGCTCTTGGCACGAACAGGTCCTGTTGCAGGAGCAATCTTCTTGCCTGAAGGTCCGCGTACGAACAAACCTCCCTTGGGCCCTCTGAAGATCATCCTAGACTTAGCATCTTTCTTTCCAGTGTAAACATACTTTGATGGAGCCATTGTATATACGAAGTCAATATTTTATTCAAGAACTGGCAGGCTTCTTGCCCTCCTTCATCTCTACTTTGACAAACTTGGCCTTGGACTCCTTGGCGATGAGTACGGGCTTGCCGCCGATCATGACTTCCTTGGGGGGGTCAATCTTCTCCACAACGCCCTTATAGAGGCGCACTCGGTCATGAACACCGGTCTCGCGGAGGATGATGTCCTTGTGGCCCTTGGTAGCAGCCTTGCGTGCAGCAATGCCAGGGGAGGCACCGGTGAAAGTGCCAATTGCCTTGCCAGCAGCGTCCTCTAGGATGAAAGTCTTCTTGTTGTTATTGGCGACCATGGTGTATACTCTTAACATATAAATTTTTTTAGAATTTAACGTAATAAAAAATATTGTATTGGTTTATACACAAATGCTGCCCGTAAAGATTCAGCTCGTGCTTTTCGTCATGGTTGTTTTCCTAATTGTAGGCTCTCCCGTGACATACAAGGTTACCGATAGTTTCATCGGCAAGGCTTTAAACATGCCCTTTGTGGTGGTGGGTGCCCCTACAGTGACTGGTCTGCTTGTCCACGCCCTGGTGGCAGGTCTCCTGACTTATCTTTATCTTATGACATTCCAAGTTTAATCCTTAAATTTTACATATATGGTTTGCCAATCATTTTGGCATTCTCACTTCTGGGCACAGAGCAGCAGCAGTTGTTTGAGGTAGCAGAAAATTGCATTCTTTGTATTGTCTGAAATATCAGATTTCCATAGCTTCTGGAAATCAACCCCTGGCATGTTGAGTTCACCAAAAACTGACTCATCATGGTGCATGATCTTCACCAGATGGGGGCCAATTGTCTCTGCAAACATCTGGGCAGGCTTCTTGAAGTTGATGCGCACAATGTCTTCGAAGGACTCTAGGGATGACTGAATTGCGACATCCTCGGGGAATACATCGGTAAGGTCGGTTAGGAACTGACGCATGATATCGTTGAAGGAACTCATTATTACTTTCTATGATCTCATAAAAAATTTTCCTCTTTTTAACACACGATGCGTCGATATCCCAGAAATAACTTAACACATTATGTATATATATATCCTAATGACTATTCTCACAATTGAGTGTTTGTGCACGGAGCATGACCTCGAACTCCGCAAACTATTGTCCACCAAGCGCGGGTTTGTCCCATGCGATGTCATGGTGGATTACGACAACCCTTCTACCATATTTTCGGCAGTGTCCACGTTTGCGTCCCTCATGAAGACAAGACATGGGATTTTACTATTTCCCTTGTCCATGCTGCGGCTTGTAGAGAGCGAATACTATGATGTCACTATGAAACTCATTCAAAAACTCGGGGTCTGTGAACACGAGCAACTCATTGTCTGCATAGACAGCAATCCCAATGATGTGCTAATGGAAAACTTTGAGCATGGCATATTAAAGACTCTTGATGAGATCAAAGAGCTCCGCGCACTTGTCAACACGGAAGCCAAGGACTTCAGGGTATTTGGCAATACATATAGTTTCTTCCACACGGTACCAGCCAAGTTGATCTCCGTGACAACCCTTGTGCATATCGACACTATGTGAGTTAAAAGCATGCTTTTTGTAGTAATCTTAAAATGGATTTCCGTGATATCAGCCCCCGCTCCCTGACTTGGTCTCGCAGCGGTCGCAATGGCAACATTGTGGCATCCCGTCCCTCTAGCACCAAAAACCTCATGTTCCAGATTCCACGAATGAATGCTACAATCAGCACACACTCGCCTGGGATGTATCGATTGGACCTGAAACTGAACATGGCAGACAGTACACACAGGCAATTTGCCGACTGGATAGCAGATCTGGAGCAGTCGGCAGTTGGGACCTGGTCTTCAACACTGAAGAAGAGCAATCTTTTGTACAACGATGGTTTTAGGTTGACATTCTTTTCCGACACGAACGTTTATGATTCGACAGGTGCTCTTTCGGTTGGATTCTTCAAGGCAAAGAGCGTGTCTTCTTTGTGTATTCTTCAGGGTCTCTGGACAACGGCTGACAAATACGGCATTCGCTTCAACGTAAAACAGCTGAAGTTCTTCGAGGATGCTCTAGAGTATCCCAAGGGGGAAGAAGAGCCAGCGGTCCAAGGTGTCCCAATGTTTATTGACGATGATGAATGATCACATCATCCCATTGCCAAAACGTTCAATTATGCTTGTAATACCAAGATACAGCCCTCCTGTTAGAATACTTATTGCCACGAGACCATACGATGTAAACTTTCCGGTGTCAATATTCACAGTCCACTGGAGATTTCTAGCCATCATAGGTGCAACATACCAAATGAGAAGAAATACAATAGAGGACACGAGAACTGCATGTTTGATCTTTTTGGCATTGAAACCGAGGATAGAATTATCCTGCGGGGCAGGTGTTTTATCAATGTATATCTTCTTGACCTTCTGCTTTGGTGGAGGGTTTTGGAAGAACATAGGGTCGGGCAACAACTCTGATTTTAGAGGCCCTTGGTGAATGGGAGTTCCATCGTGGGGAAGAAACTCTGAAATTGGAGAGCTCTGTGGCATGCCGCCGCTGTACATGGAAGCCTGGCTCTGCATCTGTTGCATCACATTGGTCTGCGCACTTGGATTCACAGGGGTCTGCATCATCATCTGAGGAGTTGGAGGAAGCGCATTCTGCATACTCTGCATCTGTGGAAACTGTTGGGGAATCTCTTGGGACATCTGAGACATCTGTGGCATCTGGGACATCTGAGACATCTGTGGCATCTGAGACATCTGCGGCATCTGAGACATACTTGATGCCTGCGACATCTTATTGATGTCCAGATTCTTTATAAGGTCTGCATATGAAGCAGACTCTCCTGGAGATTTTTCCGACACGCTCGTGGATATCGGAGCAGGAGGACTTGGAAGTTTATCGATAGGAGTGGCATTCATGAGAGCGTCTTCACTCATTATTATAAAATATATATGTTTATTTTAAACAATTTTTGCGCACACTTTTTGCGCACACTTTATGTAAAAATTGAACAAATAAAATGATGAAATAATATAAAATGGAAGATAACTTTGTATCTCTTGCTCTCGAGTTTGTCAAGGAGATTGCAGAGGTGTTCCCAGAGGAGGCTATTTTTTCTGAGTGCGTCAAGAACTTTTCTTCGTTCAACCCCAAGAAATTCTTGATTGATACAATCGGCAACCACCAGGCATTGGTCATTTCTAAGGACGACAAGCTGTTCGACTTGGTAAAGATCAAAGGAGTGAACATCAAGGCTCTATGGTCATCTGTTTCAGATACCACCAAGGAGTCCGTATGGGCCTATCTTTCCACTCTTGTCATGTTGGCAACTGCACTAGACAACACCCCCAAAGAGCTCATGACCGGTATCGAAAGTCTTGCTCAGGAATTTTCCGAGAAAATGCAACACGGAGAACTCAACATGGAAACCCTGTTCACTGATGTGATGGAGCGCGTGCAGAAAATGGACCTGTCCAGTATGAAGGATATTGACATCGGTTCCCTAACCAAGTCCATGGGAATCGACCCTTCTATGATATCCAACATGATGGGGGGGAGCATCGATCCTTCCCTAATCCAGAACATGATGAGCATGGTAGGTGGGGGAGATGAGGAAGACCTCCTGAAAATTCTAGAGACAGCAAAACCTCCACCCCGTCTGGAGGCACCAAAGAAGAAGAAGAAGTCTAAGGGTAAGGGATATGACCCTCTGAACAAGAAGAAGAAGTAAGTGCCAAATGTTTAAAATATTAACGCCTCCGCATTGGAGAACTGCTACGAGTTGGGCGCATACCCCCTGGGCGACCCATGGGTGATTTGGGACGCATACCCCCTGGGCGACCCATGGGTGATTTGGGACGCATACCCCCTGGGCGACCCATGGGTGATTTGGGACGCATACCCCCTGGGCGACCCATGGGTGATTTGGGACGCATACCCCCTGGGCGACCCATGGGTGATTTGGGACGCATACCCCCTGGGCGACCCATGGGTGATTTGGGACGCATACCCCCTGGGCGAC
>Ga0247834_1006607_pt1 | contig 12854 bp, 11 predicted proteins | sample LaCruzMarch2015__8_FD_187118 | JGI IMG/M metagenome (GOLD analysis project Ga0247834, IMG submission 187118) | Freshwater microbial communities from meromictic Lake La Cruz, Castile-La Mancha, Spain - LaCruzMarch2015_12m | ecosystem: Environmental > Aquatic > Freshwater > Lake | place: Spain... | reverse complement strand
CAGATTCCACGCGTTCGGAGCGCTGGCCTCCGAGGACGACCAGTGGAAGCCAGCAACAAAAGTTTGTGCTCCTCCGGTCTGGAAGGCTGCTAGAGATGTCTGAGCAGGCGCACCAGCAGTACGATTAACCGTACGCTCAGGCACTGAATATGGGTTGATGCCCCATGAAGTGTTGTTGTTGGTAGTGGTGGGCTTAAGGTTTTCGTAGGCAATATCTAGCTCGTAACGTGCTGGCAAATACCAATCGCTGTAGCCACCAATCGTCAACCCTTCGCAATACTGCGCTGCAGGATGGCTTGCATTATTCATATTGGCTGAATTTATTGCGCCATCAAACGGACTCGTAGTACCAGCCGTGGAAGTGTTGGTGGTTTTCCACTGCAGCGTTGCTTGCCCGTTGTAACCACTTGCGCTTGGCGCAACGATCAAGCCATGTGTCGCCACGCCATTGTCTGTGTGACTAATAAGACCAGCAAAGAAACCACCTTCATAGGCATCGCCAATGCTAGGCAGCGTTTGAACAAAGCCCCACTCCGAATTTTTACTCCTGTCGTATGCTTCTTGAATTGTCCAGGCGCCAGACAATGCGGGATTGGCGCCCGGCACCCAAGTGGGCTGTTTGCCAATGTAGCCACCTTCTCCTCTAGCCATTGTTTTGCCTCAAACAAAAAAAATAATGTTAAACAGTAATTTCTAAAGCACTAACTGTAAAATCAATGCCACTAGCGGCAGAAGCAATAGCACGAAGCTTTTCGCCTTGTTTTAAAATCAACTTGTTTGCAACCAGCTCAATGCTGGAATCGGCAGGCACCGTAATGGTGTGTGCAATGGAAGAAAGCTTGGTGTCACCAGAAGTGGTTACTTGCAAGCTTACATCCACTGGGTTCGTGCCATTGATATTGGCAGCAACGCAAGCCAAGACGACTGCACGATCTGCTACGTTGCCAGATGGTGCTAGATAAACAGTGGTAATACCAGTAGTGGTTAGTGCAGTACTAGTGCGAGCAAAAGTTTCAGGCATGAGAAGAAATAAGAAAAGATTAAAAATTAAGCCAAGGCCAAAACAACACCAAGGCTTACGCCTGCAGTAATTGTAATGTTTTGCGTACCATTAAAGCTTACACCATTAATGGTGCGAGCGGTTTGTAATGCGGTAGCAGTAGCAGCGTTACCTACAGTTGCGACCCCATTACTAGCAATTGTCACACCACCGCTGACTTTATTGAAAGCATAATCAGTGATACGTGTTGCAGCAGCTTTTCTGTTAGTGCCAGCACCACCATCATCAACAATAAATAAATCTGCATCAACTAATGCTGCACCAATATCAGTGCCACCATCAATATCAAGGGCTGCAATTCCTACTTTATTAGCAGTGCTAATAGTGGCTAATTTTGTGTCAACAATAGCAGCAGCGGAATTTATATCCTCATTAACAATGGAATCATTGGCAATGGCATTACTAGTAATAACCCCACTAGGTAGGGTAAAAGTACCGCTAATTGTTGCATTAATAATTGTGCTGCCACTAATTGTGCCGCTTGTCACTAATGGTTGAATTAAAGTGGTGCCGCTAGTAAAGGTGTAGCTGCTAACAAAAGCACTACCATTCCAAACTTTAGGCGTTGGAGGTGAAGAAGCAGTATCTAACCATTGCTCTCCTTTGCTGTTACCAGCAGATCCCCCTGATGCTGGTGTTGCATTAGGCGCTCCTGTCCCTACAAATACAGGGCTAATTTTAATTAGCGCGTTTGCATCTCCCCTTAAATAAACAGCAGGATCTGCTTCATTATAATTAACTGCTACTTGCCCAAAAGCAAGTCCTGAAGCTACAGGGCGTTTAGTGGCAGTGCCACTACGTAAATTTTGAATAGGAACTGCCATTGGTTAATCCAGATAAAAGCTAAAAAGCTATAAGAAAATAAAAACGCTTAGTAAGTGCCAGCGTCAATGGAAGTAGAACTAGTATTTACTATAGCAATAAGTTGATCTGCTGTTAAGTCCTCAACGTTGCCAGTGCCACCAGCCGCTTGCCTGCCTTTAACGGTAGCTTGCGCCACTTGCGCTAAGCGATCATTGGTAACGCTATTAACCGGAATAGATGCAGCAGAAAATACTGTCCACGTAAGTGGATCAACATCTAAAATAGCATTGCTTTCAATTTGTACAAAAGCAATATCAATATTTACGTTGCCTTCAAAAATAAAAGTAAAAGCGCCAGCCTCTAGTTCTCCTTGAGCATTGGCGTCTAAAGCCCTAGTAACTACTGCGGGAGTGCTTACGCTGCCAATATCGGTAACTACGTAAATGCCATTTTGGAAAGTAGTAGTTTGATTTTTAAGCAGAATACGATCACCTGCGACCACATTGGTGCTGTCTACGCTTAATAGGCCATTACCAGAAGCTTCCAAATATTTTGTATGTTCAACAACAATTGTGCCACTACCAGTGGAGGTCAGGTCAATGGCAGTACCTCCAACAGCATTTGCCTTTGTTGTGGCAAGTTTAATTGTATTAACATCAGTATCAATGATAAAATATTCAGTTAGCGCAGAAAGCCCACCAGGCAATGTTGCAGTGGTAGTAATATAAACTCGTTCGCCTACATTAAATGGGTGGTTATTGATGGTGAGAGAATCAGAGCCAGTGGTGACGGCTGAAACTGTGCCAGAAGAATTGTAATAAGTGCCAGAAAAATTAGCCGTAGAAGCAAGTCGAGATGCTTCTTTTACTCTTAAACCTTGAGCAACAGCATCTGCATATTCTTTTGTTGCGGCATCAGAAGCCGCAATGGGAGCAGCAAGATTAGTAAGTCGATAACCATTGAAATTAGGATTAGCTGATGCTCCACTAAGAATATTATTTGCATTTGCTTCTATTGTCAAATCATTACCAACAGTTGCCACCGCAATTTTAGATGATGCCGCCCTGATGCTTTTTAACTCAACCCTATATTCACCAGCAACAGCGCTTTTGCCATTGGAAATTAAAGATTGACCAGCAGCACCCACATTAACTGCAGTTGATAGACCAGCAAGGTTAAACAAGCTAGTTGCAGCCGTGGAGCCACCACCACCACCTTGCGCAACGCTCAAGGGAGTTGTAAGGCCAGTGATTTCGGTTATGTCAGCATTGGTGCCAAGTTGTGCTGCGCCAAGGCTTGCTCGCGCTCCACTGGCAGTTGTAGCGTTAGTACCACCTAAGCCCACGCCTAAAGGTGAAGCAACATTTAAAGAGTTAATGTCAATGCCACTAGGCACCACATCGACGGAAATAGTATTCCCACCATCACCTGTAACAACACTAATCTTTGCGCTACCAGCCTTTACTGCCCGGAAATTAAGCTGCTTTGTGCCATCGCCAAGCGTACTAATGCTAGACAATGGGCTGATAGGACTGCCAGTGCCGGAAAGCGTAACACCAGTGGCAACAGTGGTGGTATTAACCGTTAAGTCAACGCGATTACTTCCAGGGTTATCAGCGCCCGTAAGTGTTACGCCTGCACCAGGAATAAAATTAAGTTGTTGGCGAGTGCCAATGGCCGTGCCAGTATTGCTATAAATTGATTTTTGCGTGGTAGTATCACCACTTACGCTTAATGTAATTGTATTGCCAGCATCATTATAAGAAGCGATAATGCCAGTGCCTTCTACAATAAAAAGATCAATAATATCCTGCAAATCCTCTTTTAGATTTGCATAAGTAATCTTTTTTGTAGTCGAAAGAGTGGGATCAGTGGTATTGTCAACAATTACCAGCAGATCATTGTTGTTGGGCTGAACAAGCGCAACTAAATCCGTAATAAGCCTACTTTGAGCCATTGCTTAGGAAGCCCCGCTAACTTTGATTTCCTTGAATACTGGTATCGTAGCACTAACTGTGCGTTCCCTAGACCAAAAGAACGGTCTTAATGATGCAAGTGTAGTGGTACTAAAGCTATGAATCACATTGTCATTGCGTGAAATTTGCACTTGCCCTGTTGAACCATTGCGAGCAATTTTCCATTTATCATCACTTCTTAAATATACAGGGCCACCACTCACGGTGATGTCAATGCCACTTCCAGCAATTGCAGCAGCATAACTTGATGCAAGCAAGAAAGCATTTGCTCCTGATGGAATTACAAAATATTTAGTATTCAATTGCAATGGTGTAGGAGCATTACCACTGTAAATAATTACAGCATCACCAGCTCCATAGCCGTGACTGGTGCTTTGGAAAGTATCAAAAGCAATACTCACCCCACTACCAATGCGCTCTTTAGCCACACTTCCAATGGATACGCCAGCAGTGGTAATATTTACCAAGCTTCCATTACTAATATTTTCAGCAAATCCTATAGCATACACGCCATAAGCACTTCCATTATCTGCAATTTGTTGAGCAGAAGTCCAAGCAGAAAGCTGCGAAATATTGGCGCTAGTAGCCAAGCCAATAGCGGTAGTGGCACGAGTATTGCCTGATAATGGAGCCCGAAAAGCATCAGGCCGCACCTTAAATTCAATTAAACCATTGCGTGGATCAAACGATGGCGTTTGAAGAAGTTGAGTGCCAATGCAAAAAGCATAAGCCCTGTCGGAGGTGTCATCCGGCAAGCCTTCACTTGCCAAATTCACGATGTCGCTGCCAATAGCCATTCTTTTTACCGCAGGCCGTAGTTGAGGAACGCCCGCACTTCAGGCGCTGGGGTTATTACATTATAGGAATTAGTCGTGGAACAATTAGATGCCTTCATCCATTCCGCGTTGCTTTCCTCAAGATTAATTATAAGCATAGAATCCACCACTCGTCGTGCAGCAAATACCACCACACCTTGTTCGATAGGACGAGCGCGAGAAGCGACTGCGCTATCAATAATCACATCATAAAACCCTCGACCATAATTAGAAGCCACAATGCCAGCTCCGGCGTAGCCGTTATATAAAGAACCGCCACGAGAAGTTGCAAGAGTGATAGTTGTAACGCCTGGAACTGTTCTAATGTAAAATGTTGTGTTATTAATTACAAAACGAAAACCAACTTCAAGCGAATGTTTTCTATCAAGAGTAAGAACGCCATTACCATCAATATTTGTAATTTCATAATCTTCATTAGCTGTGGGAAAGTCAAATTTACTATCGTATTCAGTGGTGATTGATTCTCTAACTAAATCGTAAATTGACGTTAAGTTCACCATTTCTGCTTTATCTGGCGCAATATAAAAACGCACAAGTTCTTTTCCGCTTACTCTCTGTTTTCCAACAAAATTTCCTTCTAAAGTACCCATATCAGTTGCTTCGTAAAGCCCTTGGAAAGCAAGAGGAAGCGCTTCTGGCTGTTGCGTAAGTAAAAATGTAGCCTCATTGGCCCCATCTGGAGCAAGTAATAGTGATTCAGCCAAACCGAAATCACCAGCATTACTTTCAGGCAATGTCCCATTCAAATGACCAACTTCATCTAGCGAAGAAAATACAGCACTTCGTAAGACTGCTATTTCTGTACCATAGTTTCCAAATAAGCTTAAAGTTTTAGGGAGACCCTGTAAGGTATTAAGAATTTTGTTAGGTGCAAAATCTTTAGCACGAATAGCAAACAATGGGAAAAAATGAGAAGCTTCAGTACCACCTATAAGTGGACCAATTTCTCTACCATTTGAAACATCAGCTCCATATACATCAGCTTTTTCTGATTCACCACCATCTACTTGTACACTCAAGCCATATTTCATTACAAATTGTGGCTCTACTAAATAACCAGAATTGCTAATTTCAATGGTAAAAGGTAGTACGGGTGTACCAAGACTTGGGGCATTAAGGCTATCAGGGATAAGGATTTCATGCATCAACACCCATCGACCACGAGGCACTTTTTTAACACTTGCTGGCAGTGCTGTTTGATCATCTACAACAAATGCATAGAATCTGGCGGAGCTAGCACCATACCAGCCCCATTCCACTAAATACATGCAATTTTTAGTGAAATCAATAGTGGCATTGCTAAGACCATCGCCATCCATCGTGTCATGATTAAACTGACTCCGAGGAATAATTACTTCCTTAACAAGACCATCACCAGAAGAACGACGATAAACCAAGCGGAAATCATCGCCATCGCCACCAGCTCTTATTTGAAAGAAGAAGCCATCTTGACTATCGCCAATCCCCCATAATTTTTCGCAAGCTGGTAGTTCAGCCCTACTCATTTGCACACATACAGACATGCGCATAACACGACCAGTCTGGTAACGGAAACGCTTGCGAGTGCTTAAACGTGCCCTTTGGAAACCGCCAGAAGCTTTAGCTAGTTCAATGTTAATGCCACGCCTTGCTGCATCATGAGTGAAGCTACCAATAGGTAATGGAGAATAATCAACACCTACATTTTCCAATTGACTCCATTTAGCACTTTCTAAATTATCCGCTCCTGTTTCATTGATTCCTTGAATTTCGGTGATGTAAATATCATCACGAAGATCATAATCATCCGTGTAATTAAATAAACTTAATGCTTCTTCGGCTCTTGAATTCCCAAGTAAATCCTTTTTTATTTCAGTGGGTTTTTCTAAATATTTAGAAATTACAAGAGGTGTTCCTGTTAGTGGCACCACAGATGGAATGCCACTTGCCATTACTGTTTGGCCAGCAGGAAAATCACCAGCCTCCTGCAAAACAGTGCCTGCATTAGCACCACTTGCTACAACATAACGTTTTTGCCCTACTTCAGGCGGAAGCTGATAAATAGTTGTCATAGTTAATAATTAACGTTCACCCCAAGTGAGGGAGCCTGCAACTGTATTACCACTTGCAGCAAGACTTTCAACCACTACTGATAACACATCACCAGATTCACCTGCCTCATTAGAAATGGGACGAGTTAGAAATTCACGATTGTAACGGAAAATTTCTTGTAGTTCTAAATTTTGACCATCATTACTTCCCGTGAAGAAAGTGCCAATGATTTCACCACCAGTAATGCCTGATGCTGTAGTGTTATATTCAATAGCTGACAGTTGTGAAGTTGAAGTCCAAGATGAACCAGATATAGTTGGATCTACAACCGCTCCGCTAATTGTCAAGCCACTTGCATTTTTAATTAAAGAAAACTTTGCAGCGCTAACGGAAGAAAGATTAAGCATTAATGGCACCACTCGTAAAATATTTTTTGTTACTGCACCATCAGCATTAACAATATTTTCTTTGCAGCGTATGGAAACCAATGGACGAGTGTTGCCAGGATTTACGCTTACAGCGGAAGATGCTTTTGAAAAAATATCATATTTATTTGCATCACCACCATCTATTTCTGCTTTTGTTCCATAGATTTTCAGGAACACAGCATTAGCTAAACTTCCTGTTTTTGTAATCTTAAACGTAAGAGGAAGATTAGGGTTGCCTAAACTTGGGAACGGAATGCGATCACAAGTGTTGATTTGATGAATGGTAACCCATCTAGCATTTTTAGGTTCAGCGCCGCCAGGTAAGTTTTCATCAATCGGCACATAAGCCATAAACTTACAAGCTGAACCACCATACCAACCCATCTGAATACGGAACATTGTCACATTTGACAAGCTCAGCGTGTGATTACTAGGGGAAACTCCATCAAGCTTATCGCCAGTAAATGCACTGCGCGGAACAATTTCTTCCATTACAGAAGCATCTTCGGGCAGTAAACGATAACGATGGTCAAAATAAATAGATCCAGCATCCGTCACTGTAAAATCAGTGGAGCCAGCTCCGGCACCATGATTTTGAGGGCTTTCGCCTGAATTTGTACGGCGAACAAAAAACACATCGTCGCCAATTATACGAAGAATATAACCATTTTTGCCATCGAAAATACCAAGTTCATGAGTAGCATTGGTATTACGCAACATGCTCACGCCAAAACTTACATCAGTAATGCGTCCTGTTTGATAAGGAAATACCAAACGGCTTTGCAATTGTACTAATGTTGCATTAGGAGCATTGGTATTAATTAATAACTGTGCGCCACTTTCTTGAGGAAGATGTGTAACCGTTGAGTAGTCAGGTGTACCAGTTGCATCGGCTGAAATTTGCCATAACTTAGGGTCAATGGCAATGATATTAGTGGAATCCCATAATTGCAAACTACTTTGAATGCGTGGATTGCCCAATAAATCATCATGCACCTCTGATGGCGCACTTAAATTATCAAGAATGGGAATTGGCGTTTGATCGCTAGCAATTGCCACTGGCAGCGAGTTGGCCATAGTGGCCTGCCCAGCAGCGATTGGTTGACTGCGACCAACGGTTACAATCTGTTGACCTTCTTCAATGTCGGGCATTAGTCGTTAGAGCGATGTAATACGGGGCTTCACTTGTAATGTGCCTAGCACAATTGTATCCTCTTTTAACACCTGCAAGGTGCCCCCGGTAGCATTACTACTATAAACGGGAAGATTAGCAAAGGGGATGATTTCAAAAATCGTGCTAGATATAATACTAAGTGAATTACTTGCGTAAGTGGCGTTATAGCCACCTACTGTTGTGCCATTGATTCTTACTACGTCAGAAGCAGCAAGACCATGAGCAGCGGCAGTAGTAATGCGCAAACGATAAGTGGATAATTCTGCGCTAATTAAAGTGCCTTGAGTGACAGAAACAATAGCAGGACCATCAACATAAAACAATTCTTTTAAATCCCAAAGAAATACTGCTCCAGCATCACCAGGATCAACGGCTTGTCTGCTAACGTCATAAGTAAGATTGCGATCAGAATAACCAAGACTAATATTACGAGCTAATGCTTCGGTTTGGTTGGAAGTGAGGCCAAGTTTTAAATGTCCTGTTGTGCTTAATTTAACTATGTTCCAAGTATCTAGCACTGTATTAGTGCCAAATGTCTCCTTGATTTGAGCAAGAAGTGTGGAATTAGTGAAGTTACGAGCTGTTCCTAGCGGTTTTTCAAATGCGAGAAATAGCTCATCAAAGCTATCCCCTTCACGAACCACTACATTAATGCTTTCCATCAGTTTCCTCCAGCAAGGCGATCTAATTCGGCAATAGCCTCAGTGCGAAATACAGAAGAAGAACGCACTGGATTTTTCAAACCATCAATGCGGGAGTGCAATTGTTGGTTTTCAACCTTCAGTCTATCAATTTCATTATGAAGAGAGCCAAAGTGTAAAACCAATGACAAGCGATCATCTAGCTGTTGTTTTAATGAAGATGCTGTTTCTTCAGCTAAAATCCGTTGCTGCCGCTCTTCAGCAAGCCTGATCTTCCATTCATCACCATTGACTTCCACTAAACGCTCCACCACTTGAGTGATGGGAGGCAATGGAGCAGCAGGTCGTTTAACGTTTTGCAGCTCCCCTTTGATGCTAGCTAGTTGCCCTGTTAAGGCTGCTGTTTGAGCCTCCATGGTAGAAAGTCGGCGCATTAATGACTGGCGGCTTTCCTCGGCCTCAGACAGCGCAATGCGCAATTGTTCGCCTTCGTTTTTTAATGTTTCAATTTCTACTAAATTTGCTTTTCCGCCATCGTTTCTAATCTGCACTTGTTTTCTATGTGAACGCAATTCATCCAGGCTCACTTCTTCTGCTTGTGGTACTTTCCATCTTTCCGGGAATGATAATTTACGCATATCTCCCGTATCTCGCCAATCCACTTCGTAAATAACGCTCCCAGGTGTTGGCGGCAATTCAATATTTACCTCGCCTTCTTTTACGCGAAAGGTGAGTTCTTTATCTGGTCCGCCAATAAATGGACCGCTAGTGCGAATATAAAGCCTTCCATTTAATAATCCATTGATACCTTCTAACTTACCAATAATACGTGTCATACAGCCACCTCTCGGTAAGTAATTAACACTTGATAACTAATGCCACTACTTACAACTGTACGTAAGCCTTCTCCGGCAGTTGTTTCAATTACGCCTAACGTATGGCCAAAAATAAGCTGTCCAGAAGAAACGATGGGAAAAGCAGGGGTGAGGGTAATACCAGATGCACCGCTAAGGAATTGCACAGTACCACCACTTGTTGCTGTTACCACTGCATTAAGCACTCGCAACTTAGTCGAGGCAACACCAGAAATTACCACCACTCCACTTGTGGTTGCCACTTGAGCGCTTTTAATAGCAGAAGGAAGCAAGTCATGCTGCAAAATATACGGAGCCGAAAGTGTGCCGTCTCCAGCCGCCTGCACATAAGCAGAATTACCACCAGCATCAAGACCAAAGAGAGCCATAATTAAAACAGCAAAAATAAAAGACGTTGGTTTTGCACTGAACGTCCATCAGGCAGTGTAACCATGTTACTGGTGGTAAAGTCAAAGCGCAACGAGGACGCAATTATTTTAGCGCTATACGACCATACAGAACGTTCCCTGTTAATTCCAATTGTAGCAATACGAATTTGATATGATGAAGCAATATCAAATTCTTCTGCTGGAATACTAATATAATTTTTCGTAGTGCTGCCTAGATCCACCCATCGATCTTCCTCTTCTTTATACATTTCCACTTCAAAAGAGCGAAAAAATGGATGAACGTAAGGTACATTCCAGCACACTAGCGGATTGATTGCATTTAAAACCGAATAACCGCTATACAATGGCTGCTTCCAGGTAACATCAACAGAAGCCATAATTAACGCACCTGTAATTGGATGGAACCAGCAGATACTACTGGCACAATATTAAATTTTGGTACAGATGTACGCTGCTCATCAATACGAGCAGATGAATCTGCAATTGCAAATTTTTCAGCATAATAAGAAACAGCAAAAACTGAAACGATACCATCGTCTTCTGATAAAGCCGTCACTCGATAGGATCGTGGATTAGTAGTGCTTTCTCTTAATATCCAAGGTGTCGGAGCAACAAGAACGGGAAGCGATGGCGCGACAGATAGTACGGAATGTTCTCCTGCTGCATTTGTCACACTGCGTTCGATGCTATTACCATTGCCATCATTTAAAATAATTTGATAACTAATGTTTGGACTTAAAACAACAGGACGATCTAATGTTACTGTATCTAAAGTTAACGATGGTGCAATACCAGCGGCAATACCAGTATTACGACTAGGGTCTGCCACATGAATAATTTCACCTGGTAAAACAAAAAATCCTTCAGCACCAATTTTAAAAGTTACAGTTTCAATTTCATATAAATCGCTTAATAAAGTCCATTTTCCAAGACGTTGCGCTTGCCCTTGTGACGTGCAACCAAAGCCCCTGATATCTACTTCCCTATAGCCATAACGTTCAATACCATCTCGATCTTCACAATATTCAATTTTTACTTTATAGCGATCACCTGGATCATTCCATGACACTAATGCTACTGTTTTCCTTGCTTTTCGAGCAGTACCTTCATAGGTAAATGGTGGGCTAGTGACATTACCACTATCATCCACTTCATTAATTACATTGCTTGGAGAAAATAATTGGGTTACTGATTTTGCTTTATCTTGAGTTACAATAATTTGTCCTTGCGCATAATATAACATGCCACGAAACGCTGCGGCTAAAGAATTTAATACTTCAAAAGCTTCTGCTCTATTGTTTATGTAACCATTAAATGTAAATCGCTTTTCTGTTCCTCCTCGGCCATTAGGAACGCTTTCGTCACAATATTTAGCGATGGGAAGTAGGCCATATATATCAATATCTGCTTGTTCAATAAACAAACCAGCGCCATATCTTGTGTTAGTAAGTAAATCGTAAAACACCCACACTGGATTATTATTATACTCTACTTTAAACGTACCGTTCCATACTCCTGAATAAGAATTAGAAGCACTATCATAATTAGTTGGCACTCGAATCTTAAGTCCTCGTAATAAAGCTGAAACAGTAGGAATGGTTTGGAAATTTTCTGCTGATACTTTTATCCCTACCATTGCTGTATTTGGATAACGTAATGTTTGACTTATAATTCCTACAATGGCACGAAAAAAGAAATCACTATTAGATTTTACACTAGTTGAATCAGGAGAAAGTTTTGTTACAGCAACACTCCAAGGACCTGTCCCACTTAAGCCAAATGAATGTTCTTGATCGTAGGCGCCACGAGTTTTACCAAAGATTGCTAATGCTGCATTGTTCACTTGATTGCCTAAACTGTCTGTAATTTTTACGTTGAAAAATACAAAGTTAAATTTAACGTCTCCTTTTGGCGTCACCTCAAACAATGAAGATACGCCTACTCTTACTGTAATTTGATTTAATAATGAGCTGGTAGTTGTTGCAATAATTGGTATATTAAATTTAGCTTGTAGTCCTACAGATTGTTCAATCCTTATATCATCAAATCCTGGCAATGATGGTTGGCCTTGGGTTCCAGCGTTAGAAACAACGCTTACTCCTGAAAATCTACTTAATGGTGTGTCGTCTAGAAAAGTTGCATTACTGGGATCACCAACAAAACCTTCTATTTCACCTTCTGCAAATACAGCTAAAATGCTAGCTGAAGATTTGCTTCTTAAGGTATCTGGATCTTCCCTTGGTACATAAGGTTTTTTGCCACCGCCGCCGCCGCCAGCGCCAACAATTGCAACACCATCTAATATTTTTTCAAAAGAAGAAGATTCTAAAGTCATTACACAAAAGCCGCTTCAGTACTAATAGCAGAACTTACGATAAGAGGAGAAGTGGCTAAAAATTCTCCATATAGCAATGGAATTGGCATTCCTTGTGTTGTTAGTTCTGCAGCGCGATCAAATAAATAACTGCTTTGAGTTTCGTTATCTTTTGGCTTTTTAGGCGTTGGAGTGAGTAGATCTGCAATGCCGCCAAATATCAATGAAGCGCCAAGGCTAAATAAAAGACTACCCACGCTTATTCCCGCTGTAGCGCCCATTTTTAGACCAAATGTACCAATCATTGCTGTTCCTATGCCTGGCAC
>Ga0247834_1006603_pt1 | contig 12856 bp, 18 predicted proteins | sample LaCruzMarch2015__8_FD_187118 | JGI IMG/M metagenome (GOLD analysis project Ga0247834, IMG submission 187118) | Freshwater microbial communities from meromictic Lake La Cruz, Castile-La Mancha, Spain - LaCruzMarch2015_12m | ecosystem: Environmental > Aquatic > Freshwater > Lake | place: Spain... | reverse complement strand
CTTTATTTATAGCTTATTTAATAACTTCAAAGAAGGATGGGACTTTTAATAAGAAGGATTATGAAAGTTGGAAGATAGCTATCAAGGTTCTAAATATTTATTACTCTGATATTATAAGATATAATAGACTTTTGCAAAGTATTTACAAATCGTAAATTAAATAAATAAGTTTATTAAAAATAAAATACCAAAATGAATCATTTTGATATTATTTACGTTATAAATCTAAAACACCGTACAGATAGACTTGAGAGTATTATGAAAGAACTCTCATCCATGGGTGTAGATGAAAAAAAGATTGTTAGAATCAACGCAATCTACAATAAAGAGTTTGGAGCACTTGGTTGCGCTCAATCTCACCGTCTTGCTCTTTCTTACTTTATGAAGAATAAAGAAGCAAATAATTGTCTTATCCTAGAAGATGATTTTGTCTTTACAAGAGATAAGAGTTATATCGACTCTACATTAGACGATGTATTTTCTAATATTAAGAAATGGGATGTACTTATGCTTTCAGGTAATCTAGTATCAATTGAAGCTAGAAGAGATAACGAGAAATTTGTAAAGGTTTATGACGCTCAAACTACCTCTGGATATGCTGTTTATAAAGATTTTGGACCCAAGTTGATTGATTGCTTCAAAAAAAGTGAGGAAAACATGAGAAAGTTCTTCAAGGTATATCATGAAAGTTTAATTAAGCATAACTTTGCTATTGATATGAGCTGGAAAACATTACAACCTGCTTCTAACTGGTACTGTGTATATCCCTGTATAGGAAAACAACAAGACGGATATAGTGATATTGAGAACAGAGAGGTAAAATATAATTGTTAAAAAAAATAAAAAAATATTTAATTAAATTTATATAAATGTCGTATAAAGACAATTATATAATAATTGAGGATTACTTTGAGGTAAAACAAAGGGTATTGAGCCTAGAAGATAAGAACAAAGAACTTGAGAATAGATTAAGATATCTAGAACAACTTGTTTTAAAATACGTTTATGAAAAGGAACATCCAGGTCCATTAAAAAGAATTACTAAAACTTACGATACCCTCTTTGGTTATTATGAAAAAATAAAACTGATAAATTTAGTAATCTTGTTCTTTGTTAGCAACAAGATACTAAGTGAACCAAGACTTTTACTCAAGTTTTATACGATTTTAAAGCATTCTATTACTTATCTATACTCTTAGAAATTCAAGATGAGTCTTACAGTAGTTCTTGCACCCATGTTTAGCGGTAAAACCACCTACATGGTGACCCAGTGTTCCATCCTTCTTGATATCGGATTTAAGCCTGTGTTTATTACGCACATATACGAGAACAGAAACGACAATATCTTTTTACACTCCAAGATATTAAATCCAAACTTTTCAGATAAATTGTCAGTTATAAAGGCATCATCTTTAGCTAAATTAACAGATGAATTGACGACTTACACTCATGTGTTTGTAGATGAGTTTCAGTTTTTTAAAGATGAAGATAACATTGATGTTATAAAGAGCTTGATTAAGGAAGGTAAGCATTTGTATGTAGCTGGGTTAAAGGCAGATTGTTTTAATAACAAATTCGGAAGAATAATTGATCTTATTCCTTTGGCGGACAATATCGTGTATTTGAAAAGCAATTGTTCGGTTTGTGCTAAGGAAGGTAATAGAGTTGACGCACCATTTACAAAGAGGATAACAGAGGAGGAGGATGTGGTGTCGGTAGGCTCAAATGATAAATATGTACCGGTTTGTAGAAAACATTTTGAATAAAAAATTATCTTTTCATGTAATATATTATATTATATGAAATAAATATTCTTAGTTTAATATGGATGATAGTACTATAGGATTAAATAGTTGTTGTCATTACGAACTAAGTTTTATAAAACAAAATAAAAATATTATATCATTTCCTTATTATTACTTAGAGGATTATTACATAGATTTTTTTGAGGACCTAAAGATTACCTACACTAACAAAGATGATAAGGTCTATGTTAATTCTAATGATATATCATGGGAAGAATTGTATATGTTAAAAACAGAATCTTATTCTGCGTCTATATGGTATCCCTATTTAGAAAAACATACATATAAGTCTATTTTAATACCTATAGAAAACTTGGAAGATATTAAGAGTTTACTTGTTAATATATCTTTTCCAAAATTTATAAAACTTGATTCTGTTTCATGTAAAGATGTAAGCAAAGGTATTTTTAATAATGCCGAAGAAGTATACGAGACTTTTAAAAAAAGTAATAGAGTGTTAAATACATTGACACAGATCCCGTTAATAAAAAGAAGTCATTACTTATTTGTGAGAGAAGTAGACGCTAATATAAACGATTCTATTGAGGTAAGATGCTTTATATATTTATCTAAATTAGTTGCTGTTTCTTCCTGTACAAAGTTAAATGAATTTCAAAAAGGTAAATTGGAATGTTTTGTTTCTAATATTATTAAAGATATCCCTTATAAAGATAGTGTTATAGATCTTGCTATTCATAATGACAATTTAATTCTGATAGAAGTCAATAATTTTGGCGCAGATAGTCCTGCAGGCGCAGGTTTGTTTAATTGGAAAGAAGATTATTTCATACTGTATGGAGGTATGACAGGTATATGTTATAGGTTTCCTTCATAAGTAATATTTTTTTTATAAATTATTAGGAAAAAATAATTTATAAAATTTTAGAATTAATTTATTTAAGAGTTCATGAGTCTCTTGGGGAAATATCTAGTCTGCCACAACTCAGCATTGCGTTTAGCCATTTGACTTCCCATGAGATTCTCTCTAAATGTAGTAGTGTCATTCATGAAACGAGTCTCTGCTTGCTCTATAGCCTCGTTCAAACACATTGGTCTTTCTCTTCTATACATGGGTCTAACCTTACCCATAGGTTCTCTCTCTTCTATAAAATCAACCTTTGATCTACTTATAAAGTTAGGATGACGATAAGCATCTACATCTCCATAGTAATAGGAAATATTACCTTTGTCTACGTCCAGATAACTTCTATAAGGATCACCATATCCTGTAAATCTTGGGTCAAATACTCTATCATAATCTATAATACCTTGAGCCTCATATGGAGTAGTTCTGGCACTCCACTCTGATCTTTTAGGCATTTCAGCAAGTCTACCTTGAGGGCCAGAATCTCTAATCAATTGAGGATCGTATCTTCCCATCGAGGCATTACCTCTCTTATCAGGAATAGTTTCTACAGCTCTATTTGTCTCGGTTTCGAAATAAACCTTTTCTGGTCTTTCGTTCCAATCGGGTATTTCTGAAATAGCATAATTTCCATTGATGGGTTGATGTCTCTCTACATAATAAGCCAAATCTTGTTTAGGTTGGACGTCTTGCTTGAAAAGGGTTTCGGTTGGTAAGTTTAAGTAGTCTCCAACATAAGTAGGTGCATTTTCATCAGCGCTCATAAGTTTACCAGCATTACTGAAACCCTTTGCGTTGGAGAAAGTAGCCATTTTCTCAGGATTAGAGCAATTTGCGTTAGAAAGAATAGTTTCAGTTACATCCTTCATAATGGCGCTATTTACTCCTCTTTGAACGATACTGTCATTAGGAGCCCAGACTTCCTTGTCGTATGCTTTAGGTACGATGATGGGAGGGATCATGCTTCTTTCTTGGATTTGAATGGGAGGAGAGAAAAAATCAACACCTACTTCAGTCTTGTTAAAGGTGGATTGTTTGTTGGATTGTTCGAAAGAAAGGTACTCTTTGGGAAAGCCTGTAGTTGCTTGTGTTGTTTTGTTTTGAAGTATATTTCCATAATTTTGATAGGGATAGTTATTTTGAGGGAAACTAGATTTAGAATAATTTTCTCCGTTCATTTGATATTATTATATGATTATATGAGATAAAATAATAATAAAATTTAATTTTTCATTTAAATTACTGTTGTTAATTAATTCTTTTTTATAGTATAAAGTTCTAAGGATTTTATAAAAATATTTAAAGTATAAAAATACAAATACAAATACAGAAAATGTCAGCTGTAAGAGACGATTTGAAAGAACTTGCCAAGATCTATGATACCATCAAGAAGCTCTCTAATGAGATCAAGGAACTTAGAGACAGAAAGAAAGATCTTGAAACTAACCTTCTCATCTATCTTCAGGAGAGACAAGAAGTAGGATTGAGATACGAGTCCTTCATCTTCTTTCCTAAGGACAAGAAGATTAGAAAGAAACTAAAGAAGAAGGAGAGAGAAGAAACTGCCGTAAGAGTTTTGGAAGAGTACGGTGTTAATCAAGCAAAGGAAGCTTATGAAAAGCTTATGGACTCTATGAAAGGAGAGGAAGAAGTCGTGCCTGTTATCAAGGTCAGCGAACAAAAGGAAGAATAAAAAATATGTGTCTTTGTATTTATGTTAATAAAATTATTAACATAAATAATGAATTTAATAAATTTCCTCGTAATTTTTCATAATATCATTATACAAGTTTGGTATGTGCCTAACTTCATCTTTTAACTCTTCTCTTGTAAACAATCCAATATTACTAACCTCATTGGAGTTGACAGGAATAATTCTCTTTTTCAAGTTTATAAAGTTTGTCTTGTAAATATCAAGAATAGCAGGGTACAATACAAAAAAGTATTTCCGTTTATCAGAACCTTGTTTAGAGCATACTATCTGCTTGTCCAAGTGTATCTTTTGAATACATTTGGAAAAGTTGGTTTCTTCATAGAACTCTCTTATAGCAGCAATATAACCAGGTTCGTTGTTTGTGCTTTTCCTTCCCTTTGGGAAAAACCATTCTAAAGTACCGCTTTCCTTTTCCTCGAGAGAAGACTTATACATTTCTATGTTTTCGATAAGATGACTCTTTATATTTTTTGCCTTGAACCAAACGTACATATCTAATAGATATTGTTTTTCCTCAAAGGTCATGTTCTTAATTTCATCGTGTACGTTTCCCTTTATCTTTTTGAGTTTATTTTTCGTAAATAGTACAAAGGTTATTGTTTCTTTACGCTGTATGAGTATAAAATAAGGCACATTATCTATTATTACTATAGGAATAATACCAAAAGAAGTATATTTTGAGAATTTTTCCCTTTTTTCTTTTTCTATTTCCAGGTTCATATAGAGTTCTCAAAATAAAGCGCTTATTTGCTTTAAACTTACAAAAGAAAAAATTATATTATTAATAAATCCTGCCAAGGCATATACTTATTTACAAAAGAAAAATATTTATATTTTTATTAAATATTTATATCCTACTTTGAAAATGTATTTGACAGAAAAAGAAAAAACATACTACTCCAGACTAGACACCCTATCCTTTGAAACTCTCGTACTATCCTCTGGAGGAATGAACGGTCTTATTATACTAGGCGCTCTAAATTATTTATACTCTATTGGAAAACTAAAAGAAATAAAAAACTATATTGGTTGTTCCGTCGGCTCAATTATATCTCTACTTTTAATCATAGGCTATACCCCCTTTGAAATAAGTCAAAGAGTAATTGATACCAACATGGAAAAAGAACTTCGTGTAATTGACCTCAAGAATCTCTCAAGTAATTTTTCCTTATATTCTCATACCATTCTCCTCAATATATTCGAAAAATTAATAACGGATAAACTTGGTTTTATTCCAACTATGAAGGAACTTCACGAAACTTTTAATGTAAATTTGGAAATCACTGTTTATAATTACAGCAAAATGTGCGTAGAATATATAAACCACGAAAACACCCCTAATGAACTATGCTCTATCGTTATGTGTGCTTCCTGCTCTATCCCTGTAGTATTTAACTATGTAAAGATAAACGAACAGAAATACATTGACGGAGGTATTTTAGAACCTTTTCCTATATCTTTTGCAAAGGAAAAATATAAAGATTCTAAAATATTAGGAGTAGTTTTGCTAGATAGGAATGAAGAAGAAAGAGAATTAAATCTTTTAAAATTTATTTCAAGCATTATCTTTATAGCCATGTCCCATAAAAAACAAAAAATTTATAACAAATATTTGAAAGACGAAAACATATGTATTCTAAATCTATCTCATGATAACAAAGGATTAGCATTCCATATAGATTGTACCGAGAAAATTAAAATGTTTGCGGAAGGAGATATTCAAGTTAGAAAGAAATTGAGAAAAATAAAAGAAGAAATTACCACTTCTACTCTATAAACTCAAGAACAATAAAAGCAAATGCTTGGCATAACGTATCGCTAAGATCATCAGCTTTGGATTTATTTTTAGAAAATACATAGTCAAATGTCTCCTTGTCCTTTCTTTCAATCATTACATTCATAACCTTATCTGTAGTCCACTTCTTTCTATAAGCCTTATTTATCTTTACAAACGCATCATCTTTCTTTACTTTTTTAGGACAACATAACACTCTTGTCTTGTGTCTTGATTCAAAAGAAACTACCTTCTTCTGTAGGCCATACCGATGAATGAAATAAGCATGAACGTGATGTTCCATCGTCTGTGCGTTAGGGTTTGTTTTAAGTTGTTTTTCAATAACTATATAGTCAATGTCGTCAAAATGGATTTTATAGAGATCAAGATTTCTAATGATTGAATAATAAATATTATTGTCAAGGATGATTTGACCTCTCTTAGTCTTTTCGCATTTCTCTTCGCTCGAGAAGTCTATCTTTTTACAGAACACAGTTTTAGAAGATACCATAAACCTCTTTAAGAAGTCTGCGTATTCTGGAGTTGCTTCATTGTTCTTGTCGCAACGTTTTGCTGGTGTTTTGAAAGAGGAGGAGAATTCCTTCTTGAACTCCTCAATCTTTACTGGAAAGAATTCCTCGATCCACATGGCAAAGTTCTTTACACCGATATCAATGGATAGTATTTTCATTTTTTATAAACTCTTTATAAATTTATAAAATATAATTATATCTTTATATCTTTACAAAAATATAAAGATAATGGCATCCTTGTTCGGAACAAATAATATCTTTAGTACTTTCGAAAAGACATATCCTGAACCCTGTGAAAAAACTCTATACACATTGGAAGACAAAATTAAATACCATATCTTTGGAGACTCTGAAGTATGCGCTAATCCAGAATGTTATTCAAAATCTCTAGATCTCTTGGGATACCTTGAAATGTTTAACAATATGCCTATCACTTACTTTGTATTTGAGAACGCCGCTTACGATGTCTTTTACAAAAATGCTACCGATAGTGAAAGGAACAAAGCAGCAAGAGCTCATGTTATATTGGGAAATATATACCCTGAAAATATGACAAAGAGAATAATACAGCTTACCACAGCTTCAAGAAAGAGTTTTTATATTGACGGTAGAAACAATATACTGTTTAAAATGGAAAATAATTATCCTATAGTGTATGCTAATATTAAAAGATTTACTGAAGTGGATAATGCGATTATATATTTTATTGATTCTCCTTTATTTTCTTTAGAACAATTATATATTGATACCTCCTCCGTTTAACATGATAATATACGATAAAGAACATTACATATATGAAAAAAGAGACAAGATCAGAGAATACATAATTATTCTACTTTTGATTAAATCCGTATATACTCTAATAACAAATTATAATAACATTCATAAAATTACTATACCAGTACCGATTGATACTATGTATTCAATTATAACAATAGGATTAAGCTTAGCTATACTTAATACAGCATCAGAAATTAAATCCTATGCTCGCAGAAAAGATATTAACCTCAAAAAAATAAAGTATCTCAAAACATACGACAAGTTATTGCTTTATCTTTATATGACTACTTCTATTGGAAATATTATTTTTATACTTTACAAAAAGAAATCAACTGCTAACGATATAGCAAGACTGTTTTTCAATATATTCTTTCTATTTTCTATTTTTTATTATTATAACTTTTTGTTTTAAAAATTTACAATTTATATTTACCTCATACAAAATGATTCGCGTAAGATGCTTCGCAGACTATTGCAACTTTGACTCAACAGTTTACTATAAAATATATGGAAGGGAAGACGACAAAATTAAATTCGTAAACGACGACTCTTATACCCATGTTATCATTATTAACAAAGCCATGCCGAACATAGCGCACATTCCTAAAGAAAATGTTATCGGATTCTCCTATGAACCTCTAGAACTAATTAACTTTGAGGAAGACTTTATAAACTATGCTAAGCGATACATCTCTAGATACTTCATAGGAAAGATTGAGTCTCTTTCTGAACCATTTGAAGAACATTATACCTTCCAATGTCATAACTGGGCTGATACCGTAGTTAAGACTTACAACGATAAACCCAAAATCATCTCAATGATGATTAGTCATAAAGCACATCTTCCCGGTCATATTTACAGAATAAACTTGGCTATAAAAATGTCTAAATCAAACATCCCTGTAGACATCTATGGTACTGGATGTAATTTATTAAAAAATATTCTTGGGAATAAACAAGACTGGCCTTATATCAAAGGCTCATTTGAAAAGGATGAGATGTTATATTCGGATTATAAATATAACATCGCAATCGAAAACACAGTCAGCAATAAATACATCTCTGAAAAACTTACTAATTGCTTCGCTCATAACACCATACCTATTTATATTGGTGCTGAAAAAGCTGAAGAAATATTTGGTGGAGATTGTTGTCTTAGACTAACCGGAGATATGGATGAAGACTTGAAACTAATTACTAATATTCTTAATGAGCCTGACAACTACAAGATAGACGTAAGCGATTTTAGAGACAAACTTTTTAATAAGGATTGTTGCTTGATAGAATTCTTAAAAACTATTTGGTAAATTACTCTTCTCTAATAGAGCTTCTTCCTTCTCTCAATGTTTTTGGAAACCGTGGTATCCCATCATTAGTCAAACCAAAATACTGAACGCTTAACATTTTACCAATATACTCCTTCCCATCTTCGTAAAGTTTATTTCTCTCTTCTCTAGTTCCTTTACTAGGAACGTTAAATGTTTTTCCTTCTCTTGTCTTGCATATCCATACAATAACCTTGTCGTTCTTTCCAAGTACATCATTTTCGTAAGTGTAATCTATTATTTTATATTCGGCATCGTCAAAGTTTTTATATTTTAATAAATTATAACTTCTATACTTTTGCATATATAATCCATTATAATTTCTAATCATTGAGCCTTCATATCCTTCACTTATAAATCGTGAATGATATGTTTCTATATCCTCTTTGTTATTACACATATAGGTTGGTACTAATTTTATCAAGTCCGTATGGACTGTTATCATGGAAAGAATCTTATGACGCTGATGATAGTCTTCTTCGATGATAACATCGTAAACATGATATTCCATATTCTCCAATACCTTTTCATCTTCCTTTGACAACTTTTTTTTTCTCAATACGCCATAATCTTCAAACTTCAAATTGTTATGTATGTATAACTCTCCATCTAAATTAACATTGATTCTACCAAGTTCTTCGTGAAGATTTGTACCTTGTAGAATGCTGTACTCCTTTCCGTTTCTTGAATACATCTTTTTATCCTTTGAGTTATAAACCATTCTATATCCGTCAAGTTTGGGTTGAATAAAACATGGAAACTCTACTTTTTTAGAATGTTTATTATAATCGTGCGCTAGCATAGGGGAAAGAGATTCAGATACTTCGGAAGATTCATCTTTATTTTTAAAAGGAGAATATCCGTCAATAGTCATCTTCTTCTTCCATCTTGATTCGGCGTCTGTCAAGGCTTGTTGATAATGTGTTGTTTCATTCTTTTTTCCAATGTTCTTTCCTTTGGATATTTCAAGTTCGTAAATTGTTTTTTTACCGTCAATATAACCGTAAGAATATACTATTTTAGAATGAGTGTTGTGATTATCTACACGGATATTCCATTCTTTTGTTTTTCCATTTTTGTCAGTGGCGTAGAGAGGTTCAAATTCTTTTGACATTTTATTATAAATATTTTTATTTATAATAAAATCTATTAATTTAAATTATTTCTCTCCATTTCTAATTCTAAAGTTTGACATTTAATATTAAACTATAATAAATATAATAAAAAATGAAGGAAGAAATAGAGTTATATGATCTCATTCAATTATATCAAAGACAGAAACAAGAAGAAACTTTTTTTCAAAAATTAAAAAGATGGTTTTGCTGTAAGAAAAAACAAATTGACCTCTCCTGATGAAGATATTATTACTACTTTCAGCCATCTTGTTTGTCATCTTTAAAAATAGAATAACAAACGATATAAAATATAGTGATTTATTTGTATACGCTATTTTATTTGGAGTTTTATTCAAGATTGCTTTGAAAACAGAGCACGCAGATTTAACATGCCCTCAAGGTCCCTACACCAAAAATAAAAACTTATGTAAACATGGAAACGGCAAGCTGGTTCAAGTTGCTAAATATGAAAGTAAAGACGATCTTAAAATAACATTGAAAAAGATGAATATGCTTATCAAGAATAAGCATACCCAAGTGTATTGGAGAAGATCATTTATATTGGCTGTTGTAGTTTCTTTTTTAGGAAATTATATATTAACAGGATCTTTTCCAGATGGAAGAAATTTAATACTTTTATTTCTAGTAGTGTATTTAGCAAGCTCGAGTTTAAATTCTTTTTACGTTCATCATAATGATAAGGTATTTGACGAGAAAATAGTTCAGGGGTTGGTGAAGATTAATAAAATACATAATTCTAATTGAGAATGTACATGAGATGTCTAAGTATAATAAGAATAATCGCGATAATCACGGCTTTAATAGTCCCAAAATTACAAAGAAAACAATTGTATATTTTTGTATCAAAGTTACACCAAGAACTTCCTTGAAGTAATTTGGTATAACTTGATCTTGTCTTGCATGGTTTTCTGCTACAAATATTACATTTTGTAGGTACAATATATTCAGAGCATATGATTTTGACTTTATCTTTATTTTTATAATTTCTATAAACCTTGTTAATCATAATAGGTCCAGTAGTATTCATAACAGTCCAGTGTTTTCCAACCCAAAATATAGAAGGAGATTTGGCTACTTCCTTCATCTCTTTGAAGACGTCTTCCCAAAATTTAGTTTTAGGTTTGCTTGCCATGAAGCAGTTGGTAACGTAGGAAAGCTGAGGAGACTTAATTAGATATACTTCTTGGTCTGTTTTCTTTGTAAAAAGTTTGTTAAAGTTCTTAGTAGGCTCAATATCCATGTCGCTGTAAATTCCTCCATATGTATATAGGATAAAATATCTGATTGCGTCAGCTCTCTGGATGCCATATTCGTAAGAATCGTAAACGTGTAAGAACCATTTGTATTTAGACTCGATGAGTTTTCTGTTATCTTCGTCAGTCCAAAATCTTATTTCCCAGTCAGGGTTATATTTTTTCCAAGCGGGAATAGTTGATTTCCAAGATGCCGGGATATTGTGATCTTTATAAGTTAAATGAATTATTTTGGGAATATCTAATTTATCCATATTAAAAATTTAGAGTTAATGTAAATAACTTTTAAATAATTATATTATACATAAAATAATAATAATCAAAAGACTATGAATTTTTCTAAAGGAGCTCATAATAAAATATATTGGAAATGTCTTCATGTAATTTGCTCTTGCTTTGACGCCTTGTCATTGTCTGAAAAAGATTCGAAAACAAGATGGGGTATGCTTGGCTTTATAAAATGCTTCGCTATTCTTATGCCTAACAAGATGTGGTCTACCTGGATGCAAGAGTTTATAACCATGTCAGGTAATACCAAGACTGAAGCTACACGTAACGAGAAAATGAAAGTATATTACTCTATAAATGAACCTGAAATTTTAGAAAATTATATAATTGAATCTAAATCTACCAGCGCATTAGAATGGTCTTGGGCTCTCCATGAGTATATAAACTATAAACGTCGTCTTAACGGAGAGCAGATATTATCCTTGTCTTTTACTGATATTCAAGAAAAGTATAACCCCAAGTATGTAACCAAGGATTTCTGGGGTAGACCTACTTGGTTTGTGCTTCATACTTTTTCATTACATTTGAATCCTTTTAATGATTATACAAAGAGCGTATGGAAAGCGTTTATTTCCAGTCTTCAGTTTGTTCTTCCTTGTCCTATATGTAGAACTCATGTGAAAGAGAATATGCAAAAAATAAAGGTGGATGATTATATGTCATCTCCATCAAAAGCCTTTGAATGGACTTGGAGATTACATAATACAGTAAATTTATCAAAAGTATACAAGTCAAGCGCTATAACAGTTCAGGAAGCGAAAGATATATATCTTAATTCTAATGATGATACTTTAATGATGATATTTTTATAAATTATAAAACAATTTGTTTGTAATAGTGTTTTTCCATATCTTTAATAATTTTCAAAGATGTCCTCTTAATGATAGACACCCACTCTCCGTTAATTCTCCACACCATAAAAGGTTCTTTGATATCCTCGGGTTCGTATTCCATATCTCTAATAAGATCTGGATATCTTGTAGATACTTTTACAAAAGGAATTCTCATATTTTGTAGAAAGTAAGGTAAAAGATCGTAATGTCTTTCATTCTCTTTTGGTACTACACACACAATGACATTTTTCATATCGGTAAGAGTATCAAAATCAAGAATGGTCCTCATCTTTATTATAAATAAGTAATTTATATTTAAATTATACATTTGAAATTTCATATCTTACACAATGATATTTATTCAACCACAAGTCAAGATTAAAGTTAAGTATAGTATTACCTGCCTCTTCTTGTGTTATGTTTTTGGAAAATATCAGGTATTCTTGAGTATCTTCTTTATAAAACTTATTTACGATATTTACATTTGTAATTAGACTGGTATTGGTTGTTTTATTTAATACCGAAACAGCAGCATGGTTAGAATCAAGTA
>Ga0247834_1006601_pt1 | contig 12863 bp, 9 predicted proteins | sample LaCruzMarch2015__8_FD_187118 | JGI IMG/M metagenome (GOLD analysis project Ga0247834, IMG submission 187118) | Freshwater microbial communities from meromictic Lake La Cruz, Castile-La Mancha, Spain - LaCruzMarch2015_12m | ecosystem: Environmental > Aquatic > Freshwater > Lake | place: Spain... | reverse complement strand
CCATGCGGTTCCCGAACGCCCGACTCGCGACAGAACCCGCTTACAAACCCAATGTCACGCTGCGCGGTGTGGCCGACCTGGTTGTCGCGGTGTAGTTTTCGCGCATGAAGATTCTGTTGGTCGGTGCGGGTGGGGTCGGTTCGGCGTTCTGTGCGATCGCGAAACGACGTGACTTCTTCGACCAGATCGTGGTGGCCGACTATGACCACGTCCGCGCCCAGCAGGCGGCTAATGCCGTAGCCGACGCACGTTTCACTGCCACGGCTGTCGACGCGTCGTCGGAGGAGGCGGTCGCGACGCTGGTTCGCCAGCACGGCATCACCCATGTGATGAACGCCGTCGATCCGCGGTTCGTGATGCCGATCTTCAACGGTGCCCTGGCCGGTGGGGCGGACTACCTGGACATGGCGATGAGCCTTTCGCAGCGCCATCCGGACAAGCCCTACGAGTTGACCGGGGTAAAACTCGGGGATGAGCAGTTCGCCGCGGAGCCGCAGTGGAAGGCGGCCGGCCGACTGGCACTGGTCGGCCTCGGTGTGGAACCGGGGCTGGCCAACGTCTTCGCTCGCTACGCGTCGGACAACCTGTTCAGTGACATCGACGAACTCGGCGTGCGCGACGGGGCCAACCTCACCGTCGAGGGCTACGAGTTCGCCCCGTCGTTCTCCATCTGGACCACCATCGAGGAATGCCTCAACCCGCCTGTGATCTGGGAGAAGGATCGCGGCTGGTTCGTCACCGAACCCTTCAGTGAGCCTGAGGTTTTCAACTTCCCCGACGGCATCGGTCCGGTGGAGTGCGTCAACGTCGAGCACGAGGAAGTCCTGCTGATGCCGCGGTGGATCGACTGCAAGCGGGTGACATTCAAGTACGGCCTCGGCGAGGAGTTCATCGACGTGCTCAAGGTGCTGCACAAGCTAGGACTGGACCGCACCGAGGCGGTGAAGGTCGGCAGCGACAAGGGCGCCGTGGAGGTCAGCCCGCGCGATGTGGTCGCGGCGTGCCTGCCCAACCCGGCCGCGTTGGGCCCGCAGATGAAGGGCAAGACCTGTGCTGGGCTGTGGGTGACCGGCACCGGCAAGGACGGCCAGCCCCGATCGACCTACCTCTATCACGTCGTCGACAACGAATGGTCGATGGCCGAGTACGGACACCAGTGCGTGGTGTGGCAGACGGCGATCAATCCCGTTGTGGCGCTGGAACTTCTGGCCAATGGCACCTGGAGCGGTACCGGTGTGCTCGGGCCGGAATGCTTCGAATCGGAACCATTCCTGGAACTGCTGACCGCCTACGGCTCGCCGTGGGGGCAGATGGAGCTACCTGCCTGAGCTCAGCCCGGCTGGTAGATCCATGGCTGTCGCGGCAGTAGCGCCGGGTCGAAGCGCTCGAGCAGTTCGGTCATATCGGTCGCCGGCCAGCCCAGGGATTCGGTGATCAGCGTCCACGCCCGTGCGACACCGAGTTCGCCGAGGGTAACCGCTCCGTCGCGTTTGGCCAGCCGCCTGCCGTCGGCGTTCAGCGCCAGCGGAACGTGGACATAGGCCTGCTGCGGGTAGCCAAGCAGCCCGGCCAGATAGGCCTGACGGGGCGCGGACGTCAGCAGATCATCGCCGCGCACCACCTGGTCGATCCCGGAGAGTGCGTCATCGACAACGACGGCGAGGTTGTAGGCCGGCACCCCGTCACCCCGGCGCAGCACGAAATCGTCGACCACGCCGGTGTAGCTGCCGTGCACCAGGTCATCGACGGTGTACGCGGTGGTCTCCGCACGCAGTCGCAGCGCCGGTGGGCGGCCGACGTCGCGTTGGGCTGAGCGCTGCGCGTCGGTCAACCCACGGCAGGTTCCCGGGTAGGCGCCTTCGGGGGCGTGCGGGGCCCGCGGCGCGTCGAGGATGTCCTTTCGGCTGCAGAAGCACTCGTAGAGCAGTCCGCGCCCGGTGAGGCCGGCGATCACCTCCTCGTAGCGTGCCCGGTGCGCGGACTGGCACTGGGGCTCCTCGTCCCAGGTGACCCCGATGGCGGAGAGGTCGGCGAGTTGGCGGCCCGCCATGTCGGTGTGGGTGCGCTCGTCGAGGTCCTCGACGCGAATCAGGAATCTCCGTCCCGTTGAGCGCGCGAACAACCAGGCGAGTGCTGCCGTGCGCAGGTTGCCGAGGTGCAGATCCGCCGACGGACTGGGCGCGAAGCGGCCGGCACCGGTCACGGTGTGCAGAGGTGGCGAATGCCAGGGGACGTGACCGGTCATGTGTGACGAATCTACGACGTGATGGGCCAACTCGGGGTCGTGACCTGCGGATCCGACCTCCGCGGCTCGCAGCCGGTACCATCGTTTCTCAGGAAACGTTAAGGTAGTCAGGTGGCGAGCCGAAGGGGCAGTTGCGTGTCGAAACACCGCCGTATCCGGCCTTACGCCTGGCTGGGGACTGCCGCGGTCACGCTGGGGCTGGGCGCAGGAATGGTCGGTGGAACCGCCGTTGCCGTCGCGGACGTCGGTGCCGACGCCGGTTCGTCGCACAACAGCACTTCAGAAGGCACTCCCTCAGCAGGCACCCCCTCGGGAAGCGCCGCCTCGGAAAGCACCGTCCGCGGTGCGACCCCACGCCAATCGCGTGCGGTGGCGGGGCGTGCGAATAAGGTCAGCGCACCGGTCAGATCGTCGGTGCCCGCCGCGGCCGCGGCCAGTTCGTCGGTGCCCGCGGCAGATGTCGCGGTTACGGCGCCGCCCACAAACGCGGCCCTCACACGGCCTAGCGCCCGTCGCACTGCCGCCGGCCCCGGCCGGTCCGCCTTGTCCGCTCTTGCCCCGCTTCCTGCGCTTCCTGCGCTTCCTGCGCTGGCCGCGCAGTCGGCGTTGCCCGCTGTGCAACCGGCCTCCGCACTGCCGGCAGCGGCACCGCCCCCGCCGGGAGCGGACCCGTCCTACAACATGGCGTCCTACCTGCCGGCGGATCCGATCGTGCCGGGCACCAAGGTCGCGCTGGCCATGCAGCAGATCTCCGACGCGCAATCGCTGCTGAACCAGCAGACCTGGGGCGCGGGCAATGTCGCCGCCGGCGTGGCCTCGATCGTTCCGCAACTTTTCCTCGCCGAGGCCGCGTGGTCACTGACGGCCTGGCAGAACAACATGCCGGCCGCATCGCAGGCGATCGCGACCACCGCCGGCATACCCCTCATCCACCAGGTGACCCAGGTGAACCTGTTGGTCACCATGTCGCTGCCGGTGTTGGCCGAGGCCGGCCTCACCGGCGCGGCACTGTTGTTGCCACTGGTGAACCTGTTGGGCGCCGCCATCGCGCCCACCCAGGCCCTCGTCGGCCAGGCTCGCAGCAACGGCAAGGTGTACGCATTCGTCCCGGTCCAGATGAAGGCCTTCACCGAACCGGTCGTGAATGTCTCGGTGAACGACGGCCCGCGCAACCCGATGCTCGTCGACACCGGATCCTCGGGTCTGATCATCACCCGCGACTCCGCGCCCGGGGATCTCGGTGAACCGGTGGCCACCGGCGAGATCCGCTTCAGCGGCGATCTGACCAAGACGTTCCGCTACACCACCTATGTGACCACGGTCGACTTCGGTGGCGGCGCTGTCACCGCGCCGACCGCCGTCAACATCGTCGACGACGCCGACGCCGCGGCCTTCGAGGAATTCCTGAAACTGGCCCAGGTGGACGGCATCCTCGGTGTCGGCGCGAACACCTACGGCCCGGGCCCGGACGGCTACACCATCCCGACCGCCTCCCTGCCGGGTGAACTCAGCGACGGATTCTTGCTCTATCAAGGCGCGTTACTCGGATTGTTCGGTGTCATGGTCTTCGGGCCCAACCCACTGCCCACCCGGGTGTCGGTGCCCGGCGCACCGGACGCCTATGTCACGGTCAGCATTAACGACGGTCCCAAGCAGACCGCGAACTCCATCATCGACTCCGGCGGCGTGTACGGAACCCTGCCGGCGTACCTGATCGGTGGCGCGACCTCGGTGCCGACCAACACCAAGATCTCGGTGTATACCGCCGACGGCGCGACGCTGCTGTATTCCTACAACACCATCGGGTCGAACAGTCCGACGGTGGTCGATGCCGGCGCGTTGATGAACACCGGCTACATCCCGTTCCAGCAGGGCCCTGTCTATGTCAACTACGCGGCGCCGAACCGGATCGGCTCGACGGACTTCGCCATCTGGTGATGCGCCTCGGTGTTTGCCGAATCGCGGCGCGCCCCGACAGCGCCTGCTTGGAATTCGACACTCCTGCATGGCGTAATTCGCCTGAATGACTTCTCGGTGAAATGACTTCGTCGATTGTGGGTGTTTGCCGGTGGCCCCGCCGGTGACGGGTCTAGAGTCCGCCTAGAGGTCTTGCACGATTCCTGGGAGGACAATCATGGGCGCTTCACTTTTTGTTGGGCGGGTTGGCGGGTTGGCGGTGGCCCTGGGGGTGGGCGCGGCGATGTTCTCCACCGGCGCTGTGGCTTGGGCGGACACCTCCGATAGCGCTGCGCGGGGCGTTGATGCCGCCGACTCCCCGTCCACTGCATCTACATCCTCTGCATCCCCAGCCGCTGGGAACCAGCCCTCAGCCCGCCGAGCCAACCCCGGTGCCAACCGGGGTGCGGCCACCCGGAGCAACGATCGCGCGCGCACCGTGTCACCTGAGCTGAGCGCGCAATCGATCACCGCGCCCACAGTTGGTGTGGCCCGCCGCGTTGCGGCGCTGGCGGTCGTGGATCCGGAGCCACAGGCGAATAGCGTTGCGGCCGAAGACTTCACGGTCGTGCCGCCTGCGGTGGAACTGCCGGAGCCGGCTGGGCCGGATATCAGGATTCACATCGATCCGATGCCCGGTCCGCTTCCCGAACCGGTCGAGGCCTACGAGGTGACGGCGTTCCTGTCCGAGGCGGACAACGGTGTCTCCGACGGTGCCGACACCGATCCACTGGTGCCGTCTGATTCCCCGGCGGCCTGGGCGCTGCTGGCTGCCGCCCGCCGCGAACCGCTGGGCAGGGCCGTTCGCAGTGCCCCGGCCGCGCAGGTGACTTCCTCGGCGACGGTGACCGAGGACGGCATCACCGTCAACCCGACGGTCGTTTTGGTCAACGGGATCTTCCAAGGCGCCCTCAACGCCACCAGTGCCCGCGGCGCCGAATTGGTCTACACCTCACTGGGGGGCAGCAACGGCGGCAAGCTCGATCTGGGAACGGTGCCGATTCCCGGGGGGACCGACCCGCAGAGTTACACGATCCTGCCCTATGCGAACTGGAATCTGATTACCGGCGCTGGCAAGGGCACCGAGGAATTCGGGGTCCGGATCACCGAGGTCACCAATTTCGACAAGTTCCTGGTCGGCATCCCACTAGTCGGTCTGTTCGCCGCGCCGGTGATCTCATTGCTGCAGCAGTTGCCATTGATCAGCGATCTGTTGGCCCCGATCATCGGCAGTTCGATCGTGGCGACCGTCAACGTCAACGTCGGCGGTGAAGCCCCCGGCGCGACCCCGGTGGCGTTCACCTACGACGTCGTCTCCTTCGACGGCGTGAAGATCAGCACCAACTTCTTCCCCGCCACCGGCATCGCGGCCGGCGAGACCGCGCCCACGGTGCTCAACGGCCCCGGATTGGGCTCACCGGGGGAAACCGATCCGTACACGACGGCGGGCACCTTCGGCATCGTCCCCGGAGTGGATCTGATGCGCGACGAGGGTTATAACGTGATCACGTGGGACCCCCGCGGGGAGTTCGCCTCCGGTGGGGTGCTGCAACTGGACAGCCCGTTCTACGAGGGCCGTGACACCTCCGCGATCGTCAGTTGGGCGGCCGACAACCCCCTGGTCGAACTCAACGGCGTCGACGATCCCAAGGTTGGTATGGTCGGTGGCTCGTACGGTGGCGGTATTCAGATGGTCACCGCGAGCACCGACCCCCGCATCGACGCCATCGTCCCGGCCGGCAACTGGTACTCACTGATCGACGCGCTCTACCCCTCCGAGTCGTTCAAGACCGCATGGTCCGCGCTGTTGCTTCTCGACTTGGTGCAGGCGGGCGCCCGAATCAACACCCAAATTTACGAGGGAGTTCTCACCGGTGCTCTATTCGACTTCCTGACCCAGACCTCACAGGCCGTTCTGACCGCTAGCGGCCCGACCTCGCTGCTCAACCAACTCCGGGCCCCGACGCTGCTGCTCCAAGGCACGGTCGACGCGCTGTTCACGTTGAATCAGTCGTTGTTCAACGCCGAAACCATCCTCGCCAACCCATGGGACACCGAGGTGAAATTGGCCTGGTTCTGCGGCGGCCACGGTGTCTGCTCGACCGGCGCCAACCCTTTGCAGGCCGATCTCCTGTTCGCCGACACCTTCGCGTGGCTGAAGCAGCACGTCAAGGATGAGGGCGCCCTAGCCGATGCCATTCCGGTGTTCCAGTGGTGGGATCAGGCGGGCGACCGTTACACCTCGGATCTGCTGCCCTTCGAACCCGGCTTCAACAAGCCCGTCGGGTATGTCGCCACCAACACCGGTGGCACGCTGGGCATCCTGCCGATCCTCGGCGGCTCGGGTCCGGATTCGGAATACACATTCCCGTTCAGCCTGATCTTCCCCACCCCAGCCGGTAACGCGATCAACGTCGCGTTGACTCCAGACACCGGTGATCAGATCGTGGGCGCCGCCCAGTTGAGCTTCACCTACTCGGGCCTGGGCACCAGCCAGGCGGTCTACGCGCAGTTCGTCGACGACGCCACCGGCCTCGTCGTCGGCAATAACGTGACCGCGATACCGGTCATTCTCGACGGCCGCGAACGAACGGTATCCGTGCCGCTCAACGACATCGCCTACACGGTCGGCGCAGGCGACTCGCTGACCTTGCAGATCGCCGGTTGGTCCTCGATCTTCGCGAACGCCGCGATCGGCGTGGTCAACATCTCCGGCGTCGAGGTCGATCTGCCACTGCGGGCCGTACCGGCCGTACCCATCGTGGTCTAGCGCCGCCGACTCTTACCGGTGGGCCGCTTGTTGCGCAGACCGGCGGGCTTGTCCGTCTCCGGGAGCGCAGCCTCGACGTCAGCGGTTTCGGTGACTTCAGATTCGACGACAGAGGATTCGACGACAGAGGTTTCGACGACCTCAGTCGTTGATTCTTCGACTTCAGCGGCGTTTTGGGATTCGGCGGCGTCTTCGGATTCGATCGGTTCTTCGGATTCGACGGCATCTTCAGGTTCGCTGAGGTCTTGGTCTTCCGCGGAGTCTTCCGTCGCACTGCCGCGTTTGCGCGCCCGCCGCTTCTCCTTCTTCTCCTTCGCGGGCTTGGCGGGCTTCGGCGGTCTGGCAGGCGCAGGCGGTTTCTCTGCGATGCGCGACAGCAAGAACGCCGCGACACCGAGAATCGCGATCGCCGCGGCCGCCCCGTAAACGGCGAACAGCCACGGCCCGGCAGCACCCAGACCGAGCAAGGTCTCGGCGATCGCCGTCAGGATGATCAGCACACCGGCCACCCCATGCAGGACGGCCGCCCACGCCCGCAGACGTAACGCGAGTTCCGGGGTGTGCAGGCCCGGTTGCAGGGCCTGACGCAGATTCAGCATGATCGGCACCGCGGCCAGGGCGATGGGCACGCCGGCCGCGATCCGCCCGATTGCCGCCGGGGTACTCGGCACATCGCCCGTCAGCACCCACCAGCGCGGCAGAACGAACACGATGTACAGCGCTGCGCCGAGCAGTGTCAGTGCGAGGTGAAGTGTGGTCGCGGCGCGACGCGGCATGCCACTCCTCGGTTGTTGCGTCCGAGGTGCGGCCACGCAGTGCCGCGGTCGCACCTTGGACAGGTGCGGAGGATAGGGGATTTGAACCCCTGAGGGCTATTAACCCAACCCGCGTTCCAGGCGAGCGCCATAGGCCACTAGGCGAATCCTCCGTCGGTCATGGTAGCCGAACACCTCAGCCGGGTGTTTCGGCTGGCTGTCGCGCTCCGGACGGGGGTACTACACTTCGCGTTGGACCCCGCGCGGCGTCCAACCTGTGAACTCCCCCAGGGCTGGAAGGCAGCAAGGGTCAGCGGGCTCTGGCGGGTGCGCGGGGTCCCCTTCTCGCCGGGTGCGGCGAACTCACGGCGTTGACGAAAGGCGCAAGGTGTCGTTTCAGTCCCTGAGCCGTGACGACCTGCTCGCGCAGCATGAACTGCAACGGCGCAATTACGCCGACCTGCAGGCCAAGGCGCTGTCGTTGGATCTCACCCGCGGCAAGCCGTCCGCCGAGCAACTCGACCTCTCCAATGCGCTGCTGGAGTTGCCGGGCAGTGGGGACTACCGCGACGACGACGGCACCGACACCCGTAATTACGGCGGTCTGCACGGATTGCCCGGCCTGCGGGCAGTCTTCGGAGAGTTGCTGGGCATCGGTGTGCCCAACCTGATCGCCGCGAACAACTCCAGTTTGGAACTGATGCACGACATCGCGGTGTTTTCGATGTTGCACGGCGGTGTGGATTCGCCGAGGCCCTGGATCAGTGAGCCCGCGGTGAAGTTCCTCTGCCCGTCGCCGGGATACGACCGGCATTTCGCGATCACCGAGAGCCTGGGTATCGAAATGATCGCCGTCCCGATGCGAGACGACGGGCCCGACACCGATTTGGTCGAGGAACTAGTCGCGGCCGACCCGGCGATCAAGGGAATGTGGTGTGTGCCGCTCTTCTCCAATCCCACCGGCACCGTCTATTCGTGGGAGGTCGTGCGCCGCCTTGTCCAGATGCGCACCGCCGCAACGGATTTCCGGCTGTTCTGGGATAACTCCTACGCAGTCCACACCCTGACGTCGGACTTTCCCCGCCAGGTGGACGTTCTGGGCCTGGCCGCCACCGCAGGTCACCCGAACCGGCCCTACGTGTTCTCCTCGACCTCCAAGATCACCTTTGCCGGGGCGGGCGTGAGCTTCTTCGGCGGTTCGCTGGGCAACATCGCCTGGTACCTGCAGTACGCCGGCAAGAAGTCGATCGGGCCCGACAAGGTGAATCAACTGCGTCATCTTCGGTTCTTCGGCGACGCCGACGGGGTGCGACTGCACATGCTGCGCCACCAACGGGTGCTTGCTCCGAAGTTCGCCCTGGCACTGGACATTCTTGACAACCGGCTGTCCGAGTCCGAGATCGCGTCGTGGACCGAGCCCAAGGGTGGCTACTTCATCAGCCTCGACGTGCTGCCCGGCACCGCCGGGAGGACGGTGGCGTTGGCCAAAGACGCCGGGATCGCCGTGACCGAGGCGGGCGCGTCGTTCCCCTATCGGAAAGACCCCGACGACAAGAACATCCGGATCGCACCGAGTTTTCCGACCATCGCCGATCTGACCGCGGCCATCGACGGCCTGGCGACCTGCGCACTGCTGGCCGCGACCGAATCCCTCCGGGACGCCGCCGCCGTCACCGGCAGTCGTTAACCTGCCGAGGTGGCGCTTTACCGGAAATACCGACCGGCCACCTTCGCGGAGGTGGTGGGGCAGGAACACGTCACCGAACCGCTGTCGACGGCCCTGTCGGCCGGACGAATCAATCACGCCTACCTGTTCTCCGGACCTCGGGGCTGCGGCAAGACGTCCTCGGCACGCATCCTGGCCCGGTCGCTGAATTGCGAGCAGGGCCCCACCCCGGCACCGTGCGGGGTGTGCGATTCCTGTCTCGCTCTGGCACCGAACGGGGGCGGCTCGGTCGACGTCGTCGAACTCGACGCGGCCAGCCACGGCGGGGTGGACGACACCCGGGAACTTCGGGACCGAGCGTTCTACGCTCCGGCACAGTCGCGTTACCGCATCTTCATCATCGACGAAGCCCACATGGTCACCACTGCTGGTTTCAACGCGCTCCTGAAGATCGTCGAGGAACCCCCCGAACACCTGATCTTCGTGTTCGCCACTACCGAGCCGGAGAAGGTGCTGCCGACAATCCGCTCGCGCACCCACCACTACCCGTTCCGGCTGCTGGCACCGCGCACAATGCGCGGTCTCATCGAGCGCATTCTGGCCTCCGAGGACGTCGAGGTCGATGATGCGGTGTTTCCGCTCGTCATCCGGGCCGGCGGGGGTTCACCTCGCGACACCCTCAGCGTCCTAGACCAACTACTGGCCGGCGCCGACGGTAATCGGGTGCACTACCCGCGGGCACTGGCGCTGCTGGGCGTCACTGACGTCGCCCTGATCGACGATGCCGTCGACGCGCTCGCCGCCGGGGACGCCGGCGCGCTGTTCGGTGCGATCGAATCGGTGATCGATGCCGGACATGACCCGCGCCGGTTCGCCGTTGATCTGCTGGAGAGGTTTCGCGATCTCATTGTGCTGCAGGCCGTTCCGGATGCCGCAAGCCGAGGTGTCGTCGACGCTCCCGATGATGTGCTCGACCGGATGCGCGAGCAGGCCGACCGGGTCGGTCCCGCCACGCTGGCCCGTTATGCCGAGGTGGTGCATGCCGGGTTAGGGGAGATGCGCGGTGCGACCGCACCGCGGCTGTTGCTGGAGGTGGTGTGCGCCCGCCTGTTGCTGCCCTCAGCGAGTGATACCGAGTCGGCGCTGCTGCAACGCGTCGAGCGAATCGAGACTCGCCTGGATATCTCGATCCCCGCGGATGAGGCCGCGATGAGTGCGGCCGTCAAGACGCCAGACCTGCAGGGCTCTGAGAAGCGCTACGCGCGCAAGATTCCGGCGCCCGCGCCGAAGGCGACCCCAGCGACACCGCCGCAGGCCGAATCGGTTCCACCGGCGGCGGCGCCCCCGCCTCTACCTACGCCAACGCCCAAGGCCGAACCCGAACCCAAGCCCGAACCTCACCTCAGGGCTGAACCGGAGCCTGAGGCCGCGCGCACGCCTGCTGCGGTGGCTGGTCCGGCCGAGTTGAGCGCGACGTCGGTGCGCAGCATGTGGCCCACCATTCGGGAAAAGGTGCGCGAACGAAGCCGCAGCACCGAGGCACTGCTTGCCGGCGCGGTCGTGCGGGCGGTAGCAGAAGACACGTTGACCTTGGCCCATGAGTCCGCCCCGCTTGCCAAGCGACTGAGCGAGCAGCGCAACATCGATGTGATCCGCGACGCTCTCAAGGACGCTCTGGGCGTGGATTGGCGAGTGCGATGCGAGTTCGGCGTCGGCGAACCGGCGGGGGATGCGGCGTTGCCATCGGCGGCCGGTGCGGATCCCGCGGACACGCAGCGAGCCGAAGAGGACAACATGATCGCCGAGGTGGGCACCGTCGATGACGCTGCACCCCGGCGTGATCCCGAAGAGGTGGCGCTGGAACTGTTGCAGAGCGAACTCGGTGCCCGCCGAATCGACGGCTAGCTCGGGCTGGGCCTAGTAGGTTTTGGGCGCCTGCGTCTGCAGGAATGCGATGACACCCGAGGCGACGGCGTTCGCGTACTTCTGGCGCCCCTCCTCGCTCTGCATCAACGTTGAGTCCACCGGGTTCTTCATATTGCCCAACTCCACGAGAATCGATGGATATTGCGCGAGGTTCAACCCGGCGATATCGGCGCGCGGGTTGAGTCCGTCGGTCCCGATGTAGGTCGACGGCGGAATGCCGGAGTTGAACAGTTGATCGCGCATGATCCGGGCGAACTGCACCGAAGGCCCGGCCTGGGTCTGGGTCAGCGGGGGATTGGAGTACAAGATGTGGAAACCCCGCCCGGTGGGCGGACCGCCGTCGGCGTGGATCGACACCACCGCGTTGGGGGAGAGGGCGTTGGCCATTGCGGCGCGTTCGTCGACGCAAGGCCCGACGGCGTCGTCGTTGCCGCGGGACATTGCGGTGCGAACCCCGAATTGGCTCAGTGCCGCCCGGATCCGCAACACGGTGTCCCAGTTGAAGGTGTGCTCGGCGTAACCACTCTCGGTGGCGGTCCCGGTGGTCTGGCAGTCCTTGGTGCCGCCGCGGCCGTTCGGCACCTGTCGCGTCATGGAGGCGTCGTTGGCGCCGTTGTGGCCCGGGTCGAGGAACACGATCATGCCGGCGACATTGCCGGGTGCGGCGTGGGAATCGGGCGCTGCCAGCGACGTCGTTGCCAGCAAGAGGCCGATTGCTGTTGCGGCCACGACACGACCGGGGGCGATCTTGAGCACGGGCGTCACGGTAAACCCTCGGCGTCTAGGCTGGGAAGTCACCGGCGGGTGAAACGCCAAGCCGCAACGAACTCGAGACCGAGATGCAAGGAGACCGTCATGCAACCCGGCATAACCCCCGGCGACCCCGGTGATCTGGGCGCTTTCGGCAGGCAGGCCCAGCAAGCCCAGCAAGCCCAGCAGGCCCAGCAAGCACAGCAGGCCCAGCAAGCACAGCAGGCCCTGGGTGATCTGCAATCGGCCCTGGCCCAGGCTCAGCACATGCAGCAGCACCTGCTCGCCGCCCAGCAGCAGATCGCTCAGACCGAGGTTCAGGGCCAGGCCGGTGGCGGTCTGGTCGAGGTCACTCTCAACGGCCAGGGCAAAGTGGTCGCGGTGCGAGTCGACCCCAGCGTCGTGGACCCCGCTGATGTCGAGACCCTGCAAGACCTGATCATTGGCGCACTCGACGATGCCGCCGAGAACATGCGCGACACGGTGAAGACGATTCTTGGTCCGTTGGCAGCAGCAGGCGGCCGTCCGCTTCCGGAGTCCTGACTTGATCCGTCATGTTTGAAGGCCCGGTTCAGGATCTGATCGACGAGTTCGGCAAGCTGCCGGGCATCGGGCCCAAGAGTGCCCAGCGGATCGCGTTCCATCTGCTCTCGGTTGAGCCGCCCGACATCGATCGGCTCACCGCGGTGCTCGCCCGGGTACGCGATGGCGTCCAGTTCTGTGAGGTGTGCGGCAACGTCTCCGACGCCGAGCGCTGCCGGATCTGCGCCGACGCCCGGCGTGACGGCACCCTGG
>Ga0247834_1006581_pt1 | contig 12891 bp, 10 predicted proteins | sample LaCruzMarch2015__8_FD_187118 | JGI IMG/M metagenome (GOLD analysis project Ga0247834, IMG submission 187118) | Freshwater microbial communities from meromictic Lake La Cruz, Castile-La Mancha, Spain - LaCruzMarch2015_12m | ecosystem: Environmental > Aquatic > Freshwater > Lake | place: Spain... | reverse complement strand
GTCTCGTGGTCGCCGCCTTTCTCAAGCAGCCCCTGATTCTAGCTTGCTACTGACCAAAGCTATCAATCTTAGCCCCCATGGCGGCGGACAACGAATGGAAGTCCAATCGCATGAATATCGTTTATTGCGACGCTGGATTTCTCAAGGGATGCAACCAGGGTCAGCAAACGATCCGATTGTGACCGGAATTCAAGTCTCTCCCTCGAACCGCCGCATGCGACCCGGTACCCAGCAGCAATTGTCGGTTACTGCTCAATTTTCCAACGGCCAAGCATTGGATGTTACGGCAGCCGTTCAGTTCGAAAGCAACGACACGGATATGGCAGACGTGTCCAAGCTTGGATTGGTATCGATCAAAGACCTAGCCGGCGAGGTTGCTGTCATGGCCCGATACCAAGGGCAGGTTGCGGTCTTCCGTGCAAGTGTTCCCATCTTGAGCGGTAACAATCAATGGCCCGAAGCAACCAATCCAATCGACATTGCAGTGATCGGTCAGTTAAAGTCGCTCAATATCCCTATTTCCAAATTGAGCGACGACGCAACATTTCAGAGACGCGTCACATTGGATTTGACCGGCAGATTGCCCACGCTGGAAGAAACGCGCGCATTCCAACAAAATTTTTCGGCTGGCAAACGAAGCGAGTTGATTGAGAATCTGCTTGGAAGCGACGCGTACGCTGAAAACTTTGCCAACAAATGGATGGTGATCTTACGGAATCGCCGTGATGGAATCGGACAAAAAACGGGCTCCTTTGCGTTCCATCGTTGGATTCAAGAACAGATCGCTCTCAATCGCCCCTTTGATGCCTTTGTCAGAGACATCGTAGCAGCCTCAGGAACCATCGACGTGCATCCGCCGGTGGCATGGTATCGACAAGTCTCAGACAACTTCAGTCGGTTGGAAGATACGGCTCAGTTGTTTTTGGGGCAAAGAATCCAATGCGCTCGATGCCATCATCATCCCATGGAAAAGTGGGGCCAGCGGGATTACTTTCAATTGGCTTCCTTTTTCTCCCAAGTTCGAACAAAACCAGGTCCGACCCCCGACGAGGCAATGGTGTTCACCGCGTTGGGGGCACCGCGTGCTGCACATCCGAAGACGGGTGAGTCCCTACGCCCGGCCGGCCTGGATGGGCCGGTGGTTGAGGATCAAGACGGGCGAGACCCTCGCGAAGCTCTGGTCGATTGGATGGTCGATAAACAGAATCGATTTTTTGCAAAGTCGATCGCCAACCGATACTGGAAACACTTCTTAGGTCGAGGCTTGGTCGAGCCAGAAGATGACATGCGCGTTACCAACCCTCCCTCCAATCCAGAACTTCTAGATGCACTCGCGAACCATCTAACGGAGTCGGGTTACGATATCAAATCACTGATTCGAGCCATCTGCAACTCGCGCGTCTACCAGCTCGATACCGAACCCAACGGGGACAATCTGCGGGATCGCAAATGCTACTCGCGTTTTTATCCCAAGCGTTTGTCGGCCGAGCAGATGTTGGATTGCGTCGATCAATTCTTAGGCACAAGCACCAGCTTCGAATCGATGCCAGCCAAGACCCGAGCCACCGCGCTTCCAGATACATCGTTTCGCTCCTATTTCTTAACGGTGTTTGGTCGTCCCGAGGGATCAACGGCATGCGAGTGCGAACGGGCGAACGAGTCCACTTTGGCTCAAAGCTTACATTTCACCAACTCGAAGGAACTGATTGCGAAGCTGGCTGCTCCTCAAGCTTTGCCTCAAACCATTTCGCCTGCCGGTGAATCGGCAGAGTCCAAGATTCAAGAGATCTACCAGCGGGCTTTCTCAAGATTGCCAAACGAACAGGAGCTTTCCTCTTCGTTGGCTTACTTGAGCCAAAAAGAAAATCAACAAGAAGCTTACCAAGACTTGGTTTGGGCCGTGCTGAACTGCAAAGAGTTCTTGTTCAATCACTAGACCATCGGTCGCTTCGAATGGCAGCTTCCGTTTTCCAATCCTGTTACTCGGCTAGTATTCTCCGTTCCTCGTAGCATGGCCACACAGATGGCACCAAGATCTGGACCACCATTCCTGCATTTGCGGTATCCCGGTTTTGGTCTTTTTGATGACTTGAGGATGAACATTGCCTTCACAAGCCATCAAACGACTGGTTGAAGCGGATACCTAGCTTCAACAAAATCCAACTCATCATCGTCGGGACGATCAAATCGATCTTGAGATGAACTCATTCGGGCTTCATGGGATTTCTTAAAAACTCTCGCATTCGAACAACTCATCAAGAGTTTTCGAACCAAGGGTATTGGTCAACTTTGGATGGCTCTGAAGGTCAAATTGATTCGCTCGCCAACGTTCAATTTTGTTTTTGGGACTTCATGTTGCCAATACTGCTGCATGGTGCCCGCCATAATGATCAGTGTTCCATGCCCTGCCAAAAACGTTTGGGTTTGTCGAGTTGCATTGTGTCTGATGCGGAACTTTCGGGTCGCCCCCAACGAAAGTGACCCAATCACATTCCCCATTTCCGGTTCATCATCAGCGTGCCACCCCATGCTGTCCGCCCCTGAACGATAGCGATTGAGCAGGCAATAGTTGTATTCCCCTTGAACCGCTTCGATCTTCTCTTTGATATCCAACAAGGTTTTGGTCCAAGGTAAAGCCACATTATCAATGCCAGAATAACGATAGGTGATGCCTTGATCTCCATAAGATGCAATCAATCTTGGCTGCATATAACCGAAGATACCAGGCTTCTGCTCCCAAACGCATTGATCGCGCAAGTCAAGAAAATACCGGTCCGCCACTTCGGCAGTCAGAAAAGCATCGTCATAAAGCAAGACACCACCATCTTGCAGCTGTATCGTGTTCATGGCTTTGGGCTCAGTTATACCAACACTTCGCGAATGATCTTTCCTTCATCCGTTGGTCCGATCAACCGGTTGTTCAGCCCTTGGTAGGCAAAACTGAATCGATAGGGATCAAATCCCAAAAGATGCAAGATCGTGCATTGAAGATCTCGGATCGAAGTTTTGTTTTCAGTAATGTAATATCCAATATCATCGGTTTGTCCGTACGAGACGCCTCCTTGGATTCCTCCGCCTGCCATCCACATGGTAAATGCATGCGGGTGATGGTCTCTTCCGTAGAAACCTTTAGCAGGTGTGTCTCTGACGTTGTTCTGAGCCATCGGCGTCCGACCGAACTCGCCACCCCATACGACCAAGGTATCTTCCAACAAACCTCGTTGCTTCAGGTCGGTAATCAACCCTGCAATCGCTCGGTCTGTTTGTTGGCACTTGATCGGAAGCGTTTCGTCGATGGATTCGCCGGGCGACGACCCATGATGATCCCAGCCCCAATCGTACACTTGCACGAATCGAACACCCGATTCCACAAGCCGACGTGCCAGTAAGCAATTATTCGCAAAGGTGGGATCGTCCCCTCGATAGAACGTTCGAGGATCTGTTTCGCTTTCCGACTGTGCTACAAATCCAGGCTTTGCCCCATACAAATCTAGAATATGCTGTGGCTCTTGTGTCAGGTCCATAACCCCCGGAACAGACACTTGCATCCGATATGCCAATTCGTACTGCGCAATTCGCGTTAAGGTTTCAGGGTCTCCCAAAGTGTCAAACTTTTTCTGGTTGAGATCCTTGAGCGCATCGAGCGTTTTTCTGCGCAGATTTCGGTCGATCCCAGCAGGGTTCGACAGATAAAAAACGGGATCGCTTGAGGTCCGACACTGGACTCCTTGGTAAACCGAGGGCAAGAACCCGCTCCCCCAGAGACTCTTACCCGCATCGGGCGTCTTGCCACCAGAAAGAAGCACCACAAAGCCTGGCAGATCTTGGTTCTCAGAACCCAAACCGTAGGTCACCCAAGCCCCCATCGATGGGTTACCCAGTCGCGGCTGACCAGTCTGAACCAATAATTGCGCTGGAGAGTGGTTAAACTGATCGGTGTTCATGGAACGTATGACCGCGATGTCATCCACGCACCGAGAAAGATTGGGCAACCGATCGCTCATCCATTGCCCGCTTTGGCCATGCTGCGAAAAAGGAAAAATAGGGGCAAGCATCTTGGGAGTTCCCTTGATGAATGCGAACCGCTTCCCTTCCAGATACTCCTTGGGGCACTCCTTACCATCCCATTTGGACAGGGCTGGCTTATGGTCCCACAGCTCCAATTGCGAGGGGGAACCGGCCATATGCAGATAAATGACTCGCTTTGCCTTGGCAGGCAACGGAGATGCCATGGGCCGCATAGGGTTTGCCATTTCGCGTGCTTGCAAAGGTGTGTCAGCCCGCACACCAGATTGCAAAGCCCCAGACATCATCGCCATGGCAAGCGAACCCAGTCCAAGACCACCGGTCGAAAGGAAATGACGGCGGCTTTGCGATTGAAGTTGATCAAAAAGTGGATTCATAGTTGTACCAGCGTATTACTGCTTACTCTGTTATTTCGTTAACACTTCATCGAGATTCAAAATGACGGATGCCACTGTCGACCAAGCCGCTAGTTCGATATCGGAATAAGTTCCCATTCTTTCGAAATGAGACTGTGCTATCGATTGTTTTGTGGCATCCGTATGCCTTTCGAAGTACTCCAAGGCGGTTTGCAACAATTCGCTGAGCCGTTCTATTTCGGTTGGCTCGGCGTTGCGGTTGGTTGCTAACCGGAACGCTAGATCGATTCGGTCGGAGGTAGTCGTTGCGTGCGTTAGAATTCGATTCGCAAACGCATTAGCAGCTTCTGTGTAGACGGGATCGTTCATGGTTACCAGCGCTTGAAGAGGCGTATTGGTTGTAATACGACGGATTTGACACACTTCGCGCGTTGACGAATCAAAGGTTTCCATAGATGGATAGGGCGTAGTCCGCTTCCAAAAAGTGTAAATGCCGCGTCGATAGCGGTCGTCACCCGTCGAGTTGACCCAACTGGCTCCATTGTAGGTGGACCGCCACAAGCCATCGGGCTGCGGAGGCATCACCGGCGGACCACCTCGCTTGTTCGATAACAACCCGGCGATCGCCAGCGCGTTATCGCGAATCGCTTCCGCCGAAAGCCGAAGCCTAGGCCCACGGCTGTAGTAGATATTTCGAGGGTCAACCGCTTTGCGATGATCATCCAAAACAAAAGCTTGCTGGTACGTGTTGGATTGCATCATCTGCTTTAGCAATTTCTTCAGAGACCAACGATGGGATTCGCGATACTCGAGTGCAAGATAATCAAGAAGCTCGGGGTGCGTCGGCAAGCTTCCTTGCGCACCGAAGTCCTCTTCCGTTTCAACGATACCGCGACCAAACAATTGCGCCCAGATTCGATTAACCATAACACGAGCGGTCAACGGATTTTCGGGACTCATCAACCACGATGCCACATCGAGCCGGGTTGGGACACCGCTTGCTGATTTTGTCGCAGCAATATCAAAGGCAGGCAACAGAGCTGGTTGAACAATCGATGTTTGGTCTAAGAAACTACCTCGGTTATGAACTTTGGTGACACGTTGCTTGTCGGACGGAAGCTCGCGAAGGATTGGAAGCTTGGGAACAGCTTCCCGCAATTTCTGGAGCTCCGCTTCAAATTGGGCGATCGCCAATTTGGCTTGAGCCATTGCTTCCGATACCTTCGGATCAATGTCATCAAGCGATCGGTCTGCCAAACTGATACGAACACGCTGCATCAGCAAACCCCCGCCAAACTGCTGGGACAACGAAACGCGAAATCGAGCAGGTTGCTCCAGCACGATTGGCTGTTCAAACGCCAGAATTGCCCAATGAGGTTCGTTTTTCTTAGCCCCAATAGCCCAACCTGTTTCCTTCTTTCCATCGTAAATTTTTGGAATAGGCCATCCATCTTGCTCAGCACTTGCTTTAGAAGCCGTGAATAAAATGGGCGTGCCAGGTTCCGTGGTGGATATCTCCAAGCAATTCATCGTGAACTCGCTCAGAACAAAGTTGGGATCGGCGGGATTTCTTCCAACCATTTCGAGTTGGTTGGGACTAAGAGAGCTGGGAATACCTCCTGCGATGGTGGTGAGCGCTTCCAATCGCAAAGTACGGTAGGTGCCCGTGGGCAGTTCCAGTTCTAATGTATAGGTTTCTGTTTCGGGACGTTTTCCAGAAGCAATAACACTTCCGTCAGGTTGGACGGTAAGTTCCGAACCTTGCTCGCTCGACACGGACACGACCGCAGGTATCGTCCACCTTTTGTTTTCTTCTTGCGCATCTAGATCACGAGCATTTCGAACTGCAACTTGAAGCGCCACCCGTTGGGCTTCAGCTTCCAGCACGCGTTTTTGCTGCTCGTAAGTAGGAAGCGGCAATCTAGGTTCGTCATCGTACCGATCTGCATCCTCTGTTTGGTTGAAGATAGCGTAAAAGCGATAATAGTCCTCAATAGAAATTGGATCGTATTTGTGGGTATGGCATTTCGCACAACCCATGGTCAGGCCCATCCAAACTTGGATTGTCGTGTCTACTCGATCCTTCACTGCGGCAATGCGAAATTCCTCATCATCCGTCCCACCCTCATCGTTGGACAAGGTGGCCCGATGGAAGGCCGTCGCGATTTTCTGAGACTCGGTCGCTTGGGGCAGCAAATCGCCCGCCAACAATTCGGTCGTCCATTGGTCAAGAGGCATGTCTTGGTTGATGGCTGCAATGACCCAATCCCGAAAAGGCCACATGTCCCGACCAAGATCTTTTTCATAACCCTTGGTGTCCGCATAGCGTGATAGATCGAGCCACATGCGTGCCCAATGCTCACCAAACTCTGGCCGGTTCTCTAGCTCAACGATAAGACGCTCAACGGAGGCAGCTGGGTCGGCTTGGTGCTCGCTCACGAATTGCTGAGTTCGCTCGAGCGTAGGTGGCACACCGATCAAATCCAGATGAATCCTTCGGCATAGCGTTTGAGCGTCCGCTTTGGGGGCTGGTTGCAAATCATATTGCTTCATCTTGGCTAATACCCAAGCATCGATCGAAGACAATGACCAAGCATCTGACGACTCAGCAACAGGCAGTGCACGAGCGACCGGATCCTCAAATGCCCAGTGCTCCCCCCATTTTGCACCTTGTTCGATCCAATCGCGGATTAGCTGACGTTGCTCAGCCCTGATCGATTTATGCGTCGAAGGAGGTGGCATCACTTCATTCGCGTCCTCCGAAATAATTCTCTTCCACAATTCGCTTTCGTCTGGTTTGCCTGGCACAATCGCAGCGCGCCCATTAGCGGCACTCAGAGCAGACTCCTCGGAGTCCAACCGGAGCCCAGCCTCGCGATGAGTCTCGTCGGGCCCATGACAATGGAAGCAATGATCTGACAAGATAGGTCGGATCTGCAAACTAAACTGCACTGGCTCAGCTGCACGCGCTGCCATCGCACTTGCCAAAGCAAGCAAGTAGGTCAACAAAACGTCCCATCGGTAGTGGCGATTAGATTCTGTCATTTTTTGTGTAAGGAGTAGAATACCGAAAATCGAATGATCGATGAATCAAGATCTTTTTTGTAGAATCCAGCGGCAGATTGTCCAATAAAAAACCCGGAAGAAACTTCCGGGTTTTGATTCTGACCCAATAGACCGATGCAACCAACTCGCGTTACGAACTGGAAGTGATTACGGCTGGACTTGGGACTCCGATAGCTCGGCGGTGGTCTAGCACCCAACGTGCCAAAGACACATCTCCTTCAACGCCGATCTTCTCAAGGATACGTTGGCGGTGTCGCGAAACAGCCTGGAAGCTCGTTCCAAAATCGGAAGCGATCGTCTTCATGGACTGTCCTTGAACTAGGAGCTCAAGAACTTCCGATTCCTTGTTGGTCAAACTCTTCAGTTTCTTTTCCGAAGCTTCCTGCGCCAGAACGGCGTTGTGCTTATTCTCGCTCGATTGCAAACATTCGCGGACTCGGGCAATCAACGTCTCTGGCAACACTGGCTTTTCCAGGTAGTCCAAAACGCCGGCTTTGAGAGCGCCAGCACAGGAGGCGACGTCTCCGAAAGCAGTAATGATGATTGCGGGGATATCCCATCCAACTTCGCGAGTCTTTTCGAACAACTCCATGCCCGACATGCCAGGCATGTTGAGATCAGTCACCAAGCAGCCGACTGGCTGAATGTCGCTTATCTCCAAGAATTGCTGGGCGGATTCAAAAGTTCGTGTAAGGATTCCATGGAGAGTGAACAAACACTCGATGGAATTTCTGGAACCTTCATCATCGTCGACCACGTAAACGGTTGGCGTTAACATTACATTTGACCTAAAAAGAAACCTCGGGGGGTGTAAGCAAAACGAGAGAACATCTCAGCCGACATAACTGAACCGAATGAGTTATGAGTAATTATTACTATGTTTGGTTCACAAACAAACCCCCCGAAGCGGTGTGACGGGACAACAAATGAGGTTTCCCGCGCAGTTTCTAGGAATTATTCCGATTTATCTATCCCTTCGCGGACCTCGCCCACGCTGATTTCGCCCATTACCTGGATTTCGCTGATGATTTTCCATGTTCACTGTTACCATTGCGCCAATGGCTTCTTCCCAAGAAGGAATCTTCGTATTGCGGATAGTCGCACTTGTTCCATCATCGGATTTATCTTCAAGCGGAGATTCTGCGCGATCCGCTGAATCAACTCGGTCGCGGTCGCCTCGTTTTCCTCGGCCGCGTCCACGACGTCGACGAGGGCGACTTTCCGTTTCTTCGGCAGCCGAAGGCTCTGCGCGATCGTCCGGCTCAGCCAGGTCATCATCCAAAGCGACAAAGTCATCCTGGGAATCGGAATCCATGGACGAATCGCGAGGAAATTTGTCGTCGATCAGGCCTTCGCCAAATCCAGAGGGTCTTTTCGACTTCGCCGCTACCGAGTCCAACTTTGCGTTGTCCCTGGAGCTTGATCGTTCGACGCGTTCTGAACGCGCAGGTTTTTCCAGGTTATCTTGAACCGGTTCATCATTTCTCGACCGACCTCGACGCGAGCCCTCACCGCGAACATTGCGTTCAGGTCGCGGCTCTCGCGTTGCACCGAATTCCCGCGATGGTCCTGCTTCGGACCTTGCGCTGGAGCGAGGTGTTCGTGTTTCTTGGTCTTTCGAAACGCCAAACTCATCCCGGCTTAATCTTTCACCTTGGGGAGCTCTGTCACCTCGCGGTGCCCGATCGCCACGCGGGGCCCTTTCCTCACGCGGGGCCCTTTCCTCGCGCGGGGCCCTTTCCTCGCGCGGGGCCCTGTCGCCGCGTGCGTCGCGATCATTGTGAGGTGTTCGTTCCGTCTGAGGAGCTCTTTCTTGGCGTGGTGCCCGATCTTCACGCGGTCCCCTCTCTTCTCGCGGGGCTAGTTCATCACGGACCGGCCTTTCGCCGCGACTTCCACGACCTCGCCTTGAGTCTCGTGCAGGAGCCGATTCTGGATCGCTCTCAGAAACTACATCTTCGTTTTCGAATTCGACAGCGTGAACCGGTTCGATCGAGCTCGCATCCTGTAGCGATTCTTCACTTCTGCCTCTTCGTGGAGGCCTGCGCGATGACCTGCGGTCTGGTTCCGCTTGTTCAGATCGATCTGCTCGGGCTCTTCCAGCTGGAGCACGGGAAACAGGAGCCTGGCTTTCGATATCATCTGAGACTTGGGATGAACTCAGTTCTGCATCGTTGTCCATGGGAGGACGCTGACGCGGCGGGCGATCAGCTCGAACACTGCCCCGCCGCCCGCTTCTGCCCGAATCGTCTCGCCTGCCTGAATCGTCGCGGTCGCGCGAAACAACTGGCGCACTGGAAAGCGGTTCATCCTCGACAGGTTCCACTTTCCTGACCGGTCGCGATTCTTCGACGGGGGCTGACGCGGGTTCAGCACCCCACATGCTCGGCTTGCCTTTGCGAGTCGAAAAGCCTTTGGATTGTTCCAGCAACTCCAAGGAATCATCGGTTTTTGCGTTGGAAGCCGACGAAGCGGGTTCGGGTGCAGCCACTCCGAAAAACTGCGCAACAGCGTCCCATGAGCTTCTGAGCCTGGATGGTTCCTGCTTCGGCTTTGCCATTGGCAATTCTGCTTGCGGCTGGACAGCCACATCATCCACTGCCGATTCTTCAGCTTGAATCGCGACAGGCTTGGGGGTCTTCTGCGGAGAATCAGTTTTTTTGCTGACTGGATTCAGCGATGGTGTACCGAGCAAACTTGCAATTCCGTTCCAATGATCCGACATAGAAGACGTCTTTTCGCAGGCCACAGGCCGTTCAAAATGAAAGATGTTGAGAAATCCAGGCATCTGCCTAACTCCCTATCCAAACTCCTCCAAATTATAACCGATCTTGGGCATATTAGGGAAGGAAGGTCCTCCCGCGATTCAAGAACAAAGATTTCTGGGCGTTTCCAGCCGTTACGATCGGTGCTATCCTTGGCTTCTGATTGTTGACTCTTCCCACAGGAAAATCATCTTGGACAATTCTAATCCAGCTGAAATGCATGAAATGGACGAATCGGAACTGTCCCCATCGGGTGCGAGCGCTGGCCCCGAAAAGGCAGTTGACTGGAAACCGTTGACCGCAAAACAGCGTCGGGTTCTTGGAACTTTGATGGAAAAGTCCAAAACGACCCCTGATGCTTACCCGATGACGTTCACCGGTCTTTGTACTGGCTGCAACCAAAAATCCAATCGAGCTCCCATCACCAACTACTCTTCCGAACAGGTCGAGACGCTCGTGGACGAAATGCGATCCCTGGGCGCGCTCACCATCGTTCAAGGCCTGGGACGGGTCACGAAGGTTCGCCATTACGCTTACAACTGGCTTGGTATCAGCAAAGTCGAAGCGGCTATCATGACAGAGCTACTGCTGCGCGGCGAACAAACCATGGGTGAGCTTCGTACGCGTGCTTCACGCATGGAACCGATTCAAGATATTCAGCAGATGAATGACCTGTTTCAGGAGCTAAAACGTCGTGGTCTCGTGGTGGAACTCAGTCCGCCCGGACGGGGCCAAATCGTTTCTCACAATCTGTACCCTGAATGGGAACTGGAACAAGTTCGCAAAACAGTCGCTACGGGCATACTGGCATCCAACGATTCCGATTCGGATTCATCGGGCTCCAGTCGACCCGCGCCTTCACCTTCCACTTCGCGACCAGCCAATGATCCGCAGATTCCCCTCCTGCAGTCAGAAATCGAGTCGCTGAAGAAAATAGTCGAAGACCTTTCCAGTCGCTTATCGCGACTCGAAAAAGATCTAGGGGTCTCGCAGTAGCGAGTCCTAGCCAGCCGGGACGCGTTGCCTCGTCCACCGCGGGAAAGAAGCATTGATCTACGCGGTAGCTTTATCTGGTTTTCAAAGCGTCAAAGCAATAAAGCGGGTTGCCGTTCTTACGTAAAGCTTACCATGGTGCACGCTTGGGGGCGCCACGATAGACTCCTCGAAATCGAGAGTCGACAAGGATTTCCATTCGCGTACCGCTTCCACCAAACTCAGTTGCCCTGCAAGATTCGCAAGCAAGAGCTTTTTGCCATCGGAAACGGGCGAGGCATAGTACTGCCCTGTCGCCCCTGTTAGCCTGCCTCATTGGACAACTTCCCCCGAAGTAGCATCCATGCACAACAACACTCCCCCGTCGTTGATGATGTAAACGAGATCATCCAACATTAAGACCGATGAGATATACGGGGTGGATTTCGAGTACCGCCACAAGACTTCTGCTTCCAAGACGCCTTGCCTTTCATTCAGCTCAACACAGGAAAGGCCTCCGTTGTTCAAGAACGTTCCTTGCGAGCCCTTCACTTCCGCAAGTTCGATGACTCCATCCTTGTTTTGATCCGCAGGTCCCAATGCCTCCATAGGAATCGGCTCCCCAGGTGGTTCGGAATAGTAGATTCGATTCCCGTGAACCACTGGCACCCCAACGGGCGCATTGGTCAGTCCCGCAACGGAAAACGCTCGTTCCCCTGAGCTCAATTCATAACCTACCATTTTACCGGGGGCCGCGCTAACCACCAATGACTTTCCAGCGACTTCTACTACAACAGGAGTCGAATAGCCACCTGTAATCCCAATCAATCGATCGACTTTCCAGAGTTCGTTGCCGCTAAGTGCATCAAAAGCAGCAATGTAGGGTGCTTGCAATTAATCCACTGCGAGAATGATTTTTCCATCTGCCAAGATAGGCGATGCGCTAACACCATGCATGCTGTGAAGCGGCCCCAGATCTTTCTGTCAAAGAAGCCTGCCTTCCATATCGCAAGCAACCAAACCAGCATCGGGAAACCACGCGCACACAACCGATCCATCGCATACGGGAGAACAGGTTGCTGCGTCATTTGGAGATGTCGCCGCCACGCTCTAAGCAGAAAGTCACTGGGCCATCGTTGATCAAGCTGACTTGCATGTCTGCTTGAAACACGCCGGTCTGAATAGGAACCTGGGCGGCGCTGATTTGATCGCAGAAGTACTCATACAGCTCTTTCGCGAGACCGGGAGGACTCGCTTGATCAAAGCTAGGCCTACGACCACGTTGACAATCGCCATATAGCGTAAACTGGCTAACCACCAGAATGGCCCCGCGGACGTCCTGCACGCTCAGATTCATTTTGCCGTCTGCGTCAGAAAATCCTCGCAACTTGACACAACGATCTGCAAGATACGCTGCATCTTCTTTGGTATCGCTGACCCCGATTCCGAGCAAAGCTAACCAGCCGCGTTGAATTTCGCCAACAATCTTGCCCTCAACCTCAACCTTACTGGTCAGCACCCGTTGCAATACAATTCGCACAAGAATAACACCTTCTGCTGACGTCTATTCCGACGCGTAGGCAATCGTAACAGTCACTCGGAAGAATAGCTCGTCTGGCTGACTTGCCGTGACGATTTCCTTCGAATCGTCAACGAACCCTGCTGGCATCGAAGCAGGATCCATGTATCCACGCCCATAAGATGAT
>Ga0247834_1006580_pt1 | contig 12891 bp, 9 predicted proteins | sample LaCruzMarch2015__8_FD_187118 | JGI IMG/M metagenome (GOLD analysis project Ga0247834, IMG submission 187118) | Freshwater microbial communities from meromictic Lake La Cruz, Castile-La Mancha, Spain - LaCruzMarch2015_12m | ecosystem: Environmental > Aquatic > Freshwater > Lake | place: Spain... | reverse complement strand
TTTACTCCTTTAGGATCTTTAATTATATTATTATTTTCATCTTTAAAAATAAAATTTCTTCTAGTAACATCAGTACAAATTACTCTATCTTTGAAAGAATGATCTCTAGCGAAAATAGCGAGAGATTCAGCGCCTTTAATAATATCTTTAGTTTGTAATAAAGAAGCTTTTTCTCTAATATGAGAGTCGGTAAGGGGAGTTAAATGATTAATAATAGATAAATTACTTTTATTATTATTTATAATATTATTAGAATGAAAATTATTAATAATATTAGGTTTATATTGAAGGGATAAATATTTTTCTTCTAAATGATTATATTTAATATTTAATTCGTTATATTTAATATTCAATTCATTATTTTGTTCTTCTAATAATTTTATTTTATCTATATAATTTTGATATAAATTTTTATCTACATAAATATTTTTAACAGAACATTTATTTAGATGTCTCTCTAAGTTATAAATATTATAAAATTCTTTATTGCAATAATTACATTTTGTATTTTTATAGAGAACTAAGTCTTTATTAATAAGTTCTTTTTTTATAGAGGATCCTATATCTACTATATTTATATCATTTAAATTTCTAGATGATTCAGATTTTTTTAATTCTTTTTCTTCTAATATAGTTTTTTTTTCTTCGATAACTATTTTATCGCTTTCTTTTTTTCTAATAGATATACATTTAACAGAACTTTCAATATGAGTTTTTAATGTATATTTATTAATAAATTTTTTATTACAATAATTACATAAAAAAGTTTCCATTTTAAATTATAACTAGAGTTTTTAAATTTATTAATTTTTGATAATTTTTGATAATTTTTGATAATTTTTTAGAAAAATATGTTTTTTAAATAGAATTATAAGTTATAATTAATATTGTATTTTTTTTATTTTAAAGTTATTAAAAATAAATTATTAATTAATATTAAATAATTAAATTAATTTAAATTAATTTAAAATAAAAAATGTCTTCAAGGTTAAAAAATTTGTGTGTCAGAAAAAAAAATTGTATAAAAATTTAATTAAATTAATTAATAATAAATCAATCAATTAGATAATATTTCAGGTTTAATATAAACTAGAATTATATATATAAATCATTAATTTATATATATCATTAATTTATATATATAATATATTTTAATTCTTAATTTTAGTTAGAATATTATTAAAATTTTTAAAGATAATAAGTCATCTAATATTTAATCCACTTTTTTTAGTGAATCAAACTTGTATTTTTGTGGATTTTGTGGATTTTGTGGATTTTGTGGATTTTGTTTTGTGTAAATATTTTCCTTTTTAACATAATTTAAGCTTAATAAATGACTCTAAAAACAATTATCTAAATAAAATTAATTTTATTTAGGAAAAATCGATTTTTTAAAGGGGAAATTAATAAGAATAAGGTTCTAATAATTTTTTATAATTAAAAATAATAGAAAAATCTGGAATTTTTAAAATAGTTCCATCAGGTTTAATTTCATCTATTAATGGATAAGAAACTAATTTAATATTTGGAAATAATGATTTTAATTTATCAACTGAAATATATTCATCATAATAAAAGATTGCATTAACATATTTTAAGGGTATATTATCAAACATAATTTCATGCGTTAATGAATAATTATAATTTATTTCATTTTTTTTAACTTTTTTATTTATATATTCTTGTAATTGTTTCATAGATGGTTTTCTTTTTAAATTTCCTTTACCATAAAATCCTTTTTTAAAATTATAAAATGTATCTCCTATATTAATACATTTTCCATACATTGTATTTTGACAACAAATAAAAGGTTTATCTCTTAATATTTTTGAACTTATAACAAATAGAATATCAGGTACCCCGCATCCCCATGCCCAACAATATTCATTATAATTACAATTATTAAAAAGATAATGTGTATAAACAGCTGGTGTATATAACCAATTAATTTCATTATTTTCTAATTTATTTTCTTTAATCATTTTAAATTTACCAGATGATTCTTTTTCATATTTTAAAACATTAATATTATCTATATTTTCAGTTAATAACTTAATTATATTATATCTGTTATTTTTATAATTAAAATAATTTCCAAAATTTGATTTAGTATGCAAGTTATTTAACCATGGAGTAAGTTGTTTATCAGGAACTTTTAACATATTATCATTAGATATAGATGTTAATATATTTATATTTAAATTAGATGCATGAATTAAAACATCCCAATTTTTACTTCTATTACGACTTCTTTTAATAGAACCATGCATATTTACTCTATTTTTTGATTTTTTCTTTATAGTTAATGGTCTTGTTTTGCTTTTAATTTTAGTCTTACTTTTATATGATTTCATAATTATATATATATTAATATATATAATTTAAAGATATAATTATTTTAAAATTAATTTTAAATAAATTGTTTCCAAAAATCTTTTTTTAAATATGTAAATAGTCTCCAATCAATTTGATAATTACTCCAATTACAACTATCCATAAATTCTTTAAATTTTTTAGATATTAATGCTTGTTTTATATTTTCACCTAATTTTATATCATATAATTTTAAACCTATAGCATGACATGAACATCCATATATTCCTTTATCATCTAAAATAATATTTTTAGTAATTCCACTATCTCCAAATATTATTTTTGGTATATTAAAATGATCACTATCTTTCTTTACATTACAATATTTATATCTAACTCCATTATTAGGTGTTGAATGTATCATTGTATATTGATAATCTTTATCTTTTTCATCTTTAATATAATCTCTACGAGGATCTCCGCCAGGACGTAAAACTTCAATATTATTCTTTATATCATTAGATATAATCTTAAATACTAAATCAATATTTTTATTTGGTAAAAAAGGAATATTATTTAAATCAATATCTACTTCTTTATTATCTTCATCATTAATTATCGTATTCTTATATCTTTTACATTTTTCTATTAAATAATAATCAAATCTTGTTCCACATCCAAATACTTTTAATCCTTCACTTGTATTATTTATATTTAAATATACCATTTGATTTTCTTCTGTCATTAATCTATAAAATCCTTTATATTTTGATCTAGATTCTTCACCTAATCCTTCAGGTTTTCTCCATCCTGAAGGATGAACAAATAATAAATAACCATTTGAAGAAATGATATTTAAACTAAATTTAACAAATTTATTCCATAGTAAATCACCACCTCCTCCTTTTGTTTTATTTTCTTTTTCTCTAGGAGCTTGATAAGGAGGATTACCTATTACAGCATCAAAATGATTAATATTCCATTTAGAATTAATATTTAGATCAAGAGTATTTCCTTCATTAAAATTTAATTTATATTCATTATAAGGATCTATTAATAATTTATTAATATAAATATTTGTTGCATTTATATCACTAAAATATAAACATTCTTCTACTATTGTTTTATATCTTTCTTTTTCATCCTTAATTTTATCTTTTAATCCAATCATAAATTTATCAATAATATCAATTAAAAATCCACCTTTACCACTACAAGGTTCAAATGTTTTTTTAATAGAACACCAAAAATCATTAGGTATTTTATTTAACATATCTTGACGTAATTGATAAGGAGTTGAAACTTCAGCATTTTGTCTTTTTTCAATATCTTGAGGAATAAAGTATTTATCAATTAAAATAGATAATTGTTTAGAATTATTAATATTTTTAAAGAATAATTCTTTTATAGTTCTAATAGTAGTAGAAATTTCTTTATCATCTTTCAGATATTTAATATATATATTTTTAAAAATATTAATAATATTAGAATCTATATTATTACCCCACCAACTTTTAGTCTGATCTAATAATATATTATATATGTATTTATTATCTTCTATCATTTTAAACATTTCTATAAAAGATGATTCATTCTCATGAATAGTTAATAAACATATTAATGGTATTATATGTTTTAATATATCCATATAATTTATTTTTTCTTCTTCTTCGTCTTCATTCTTTTCTTCTTTTTCATCTTCCTCTTCATCATTTAAATTTAATTTTTCAATACCTTTTTTAATATCACTTTGATTTAAATCGTCAATAAGATTTTTAATTTCTTTTTGTTGTTTAGAAGATAATTTTATATTATTAAATAAAACATTAAATAATTTTTGTTCATCTTTAGATAAACTAATAATTTTAAATTTAATTTTATCTAAAAAATGATTGAGAGCATTTTCAATATTAGAAGAATAAATATTATAAATATTATTACAAATATTTGTTAATTCAGATTTTTTATTACCAAAAGATTCCATCCAATGATCTCCATTTAAATTTATTAATTTTTCACTTAATATATATTTTAAAGCTTCTTTAGGATGTAAATCAGGTTTTATTAAATTTGAATATTCAATTAGAGTATTTTCAATACATCTATGAATATTTAAATCAATAACAAATCCACATTTTTTATCATTATATAAACTTTCAGTCATAGATCTAAACATCATTTGGTATATTAAATCAAAACTTGATATATTATTTAATAAAATAACAATATCACAATAATCAATAGATACACCTAAACTACATTGTTTACCACTTAATACTAAAACACCTTTTTTATTATTTAATAAAGCTTTAGATCTACCTTCTTCGATAGTTTTTTTAGAGTTAGAACCACAAGCTTTAGAATTAATAATAACTATTTCAAAGTCATTAATAACATTATTTTTTATAAGTAATTTTTTAGTAGCATTAGATATTTTATCAATATCATTATGAGGTAAAAAAGCTAATATTATCATTGGTTGAGAAATATTATTTATATGTCTTGAATTAATATCTGGATTATTACATATATTTTGTATTCTTTTCATAAAAACTAATTTATCGGGATAATTTTTATCAGGAATACCTAATTGATTTTTTTTACCAAAAATTCTATACCAAATTTTAAGATTTTCCTCTTCATTTTGAAATTCATCAATAGTATTATTACCATTATTTTTTAATAAAAAACAAGAATCAGTAGACCATCCATAATTATTATCTTTAGTTTTATCAATAATATCTTTTACAACATCATCTTTTAATTCATCAGTTAATATCCATAAATCAGGATATTTAGAATATTCATTAATAATATTTTGTTCAGAAAATAAATTAATAATAGATTCAATTTCATTTCCGTGTTTCATAATTAATTTATTTTTATTTTCATCTCTTTTATTAATTTCTTTACATAATCTAATATCTTCTAAATCCCAGAATATACAACATTCTTTAGGAATGTTATAATTATATAATGGTTTAGAATAAGTCGCTGTAATTTGAATAGTTGTTGAATTATTACCATAATATTCTAATGTTTTTTTAGCCAAAGAAGTAGAACCTCCATTATGACTTTCATCTAAAAAACGAATATCAAAATTTATTTTTTTTAACCAATCAATATTTTTAGTTTTTTCATCACCTTTACCGTCATCATCAATTTTATTTTGTAAAAATTGTTTTGAACAGATAATAATATTATTATCTTTAAGAACTGGCTTTTTATCTTTACCATTTAAATATACTAAATTAAAATCTTTTAATTGAAAACAGTCTAATACTTTTAAATATTGATCAATAGTTTCATTAGGAGCTGTTGTAATAATTAAATAATTATTTTTTTTTGATTTATTAGATTCATAATTTTTTATAATAGTTCCAGTCATAATATAACTTTTACCACTTCTAGGGATATGACCCCATAAAATATTTTTATGATTTAAATTTTTTAAAGAAATAGTTTTTTGAATAGAGAATAATTGATGAAGTTTAAATATTATATTTTTTTTATTTTTATTTAAAAAATCAGACAATTTAATATTTTTAAAACTATTTTTAAATTGATGATAAGATTCATTTAAATCATTCCAATCAATAATAATAGTATTACTATCTAATAATTTATCTTTTAATAATTGATTTGTTTTTTCAATATTTTTAATCATTTCATCTAAATTATTTTTATCTCTAATACATATACATAATATCATTTTATAACCTTGAGATTCATATGATTTAAAATGAATTAATAATTTATCAATATCTAATTTATCAACATTTTGTTTATTAATATTTTTAGATGTTGTAATTAATAATAATTTATTTTTTTCATCTATACATGTTAAATCAGATGAATCTCCTTTATCTTTTAATGAAATCGGTTTATTTTTATCATCGTAAAAAAGATCTTTAATATTATTTACAGGTTTAATAGTATTTAAATTAAAATTACCATTGCATACATTAAATCTATTTAGTTTTTCTATTAAATTTAAATATGCCATTAATCTTAATAAAGATTCTTGTTTATCTTTACCTTTCCAGTTATTTTTTAACCAATCAAAAATATCATAAGAATTATAATTTTGTAAAAAATGATATAAATCAGTAAAGGTACTAATATCTTCATCATTTATGTTTATTTTATCTTCATCATTTATATTTAAAGTTGATACAAGATCTTGTGATCTTGATAAAATTAGATCTATAATTTGTTTTTTATTTTTAGTAGAATAACCTTTGATAGAATTATTTTTACAAATATCTTTTAATTTAACTAAAGTATATTTGTTATAATCAGTCATTTTTATTTTGTTTATATAAATATAAATTATATTTATATATGAATAAAAAATCAGTTTTTTAATTTTCCCAAGGGGATTTTTTGATGCCGACATTTCGAGGAACCGCTATGTGGATGTCCAAATTAAGAAATCTATTTTTATGAACAAAAAATTAATAAAATATTTAATAATTATAGAATAAATGACAGATAATAATATAGATTTTTTTACTAATTTAGATTGGACTGATACTACAGAGGATTTATTAATATCATGGGCTGATATAAGTCATTGTTATACATGGATATTTGATAGATCATATAGAAAATATAATTCAATAAATTATAGATTTATAATACCTATAATAGTTTTATCTACTATAACAGGGACTATTTCAATGAGTATGGAAAGTATTTTACCTTCAGAATCAGTAAGAACAGGACAAGTAATAATAGGAGGTATAAATATATTTACAGGGATATTAGGGACATTACATAATTTTTTTAGGTATGCACAAGAGTCTGAGTTACATTTAACAGCTACTAATGATTGGTCTAGATTTCATAGAAATATAAAGATTGAATTATCAATAGAGAGAGGTTCAAGAAAATCAGCTGTTGAATTTATTAGATCAACTAGACAAGAATATGAGAGATTATTAAATAATAGACCTGTTATACCAAGTAATGTTATAGATGAATTTAAACAAACATTTAGACATAGTGATATAATAAAACCAGAAATATTAGATAAAATCTGTCATACTTATATAGATGATGAAAAAAATGTAATAAGTCAATATACAGTAAATAAAAAAAGATTAGAACAAAATCCTAAAATTAGTTTAGTTGATAAATTATTATTAACAATAAAATCTCCTAAAAATAATTCAAATAGTAATTCAAATAGTAATTCAAATAGTAATTCAAATAGTAATTCAAATAGTAATTCAAATAGTAATTCAAATAGTAATACTCCATCTTTATCATTTAATTTAAAACCTATAAAAATAATTGATGGTAAAGCTGTTATAAAAGAAGAAATAAAAGATATAGTAAGAGAAAATAAAGATAATAGGGAACAAGAAAAAACTATTGAAGATGATTTATTATCAGATAAAGATGATGTATCCTCTGATATTAAATTAAATATACATGATTAAAAGGAATTAGCTTTTTTTATTTTTTCTTAGGAAAAATAAAAATAATTTAATATATTTCTATAATATAAAATGAGCCATCATTTATCAAGAAAACAAAAAAATACAAGGATCAGAGTTCTCGATAAGAAAAAATCTAAAACTATAAATAAAATAAGAAAAAATAGAATAAAAATTTATTCAAAGAAGAGAAATATATCGAGGTGTATAAGAAAGAAAAAATCAATATATTCTAATAGAAATAGAAAATTAAAAGGTAAAGGAATTAAAAATGAAAAAATAAGTTTTTCTAAAACAAAAAGAAAATCATTATGTTCAGAGTTAGATTATAATAGTTGTTCAAAAATAAGACATAAAAATAAAAAAATTAGAATTTGTAAATTTAATTATAAAAAACAATTTTGTGAAAGTATTTAAATTTTTGCCATTATTGGATTATTTAAAGAAACAAATTTATTTAATAAATAGGAATATTAAGAAATGCCAAATGTTAGAGAACCTTTAAAAATTATAAAAGTTCCTCTAGGTTATAAACCACAGTTTAGACCTAATAATTTTAATTCAATGCCAAGATTATATTTAGAATTATTAGAAAATAAAAATAAAGTAAAACCAGAATTAAGAAATAAAGAATATATACCTAAAATAATAGATAATTTACCATCTGTTCAATATGCTTCTAGTATAATAGAAAAAGAAGAAAAAGATGAATTAGAAAAAGATGAAGGATTATCTTCATTTAGATCTGAAAATTTTACACGAAAAACTTTTGAAAAAGAATATTTTAAAGAAAAAGATGAAAGTCGCAATTTTTCTAAAGAGGAGGATAAAGATAAAATATCTTTAAAATCTATATTAGATGGTAAATCATCTAATCGTAATAATAAAGATGACACTAGAGATGATAATAGTAAAACATTAGATTTAAGTGTATCAGATAAAAATTACATAAAATTAAATTCTAAAGAAGATACAAGTTCATCATTTACTAGAGATTCTTCATCTCCTAAAAAAGAAAATGATTTATTAAATATGTTAAAAACTGGTTCTATTAAAGAACGAGATAATGGAGGAACAAGCAATCAAACAAATCAATCTATTTCACAATCAAATATTCCAACATCTTTTAATGAAGACAAAATTGAACAAAATAAAGATAATTTAACATATAATTTATCAAATCAACCAAAAATGCCTCCAAGTTTACAAGAGATAGGAGAAGGTAAGGTTCCAATAACAAATAATTCATATCATGAAGTAAATATAACAAAAAATGATGAAAATGAGATAATAAAAAGAAGAGATATATTACATAAATTTAAATATTTAAAAAGATATTATCCGGAGATATCAGTTCCAGAGTTTAGTGAATATACAGATATAAAAACATTAGAAAGTGAATATAATGCATTAGTAAAAACATTAAAAATAGATTCAAATGTAGAAAATTATAAAAAATATTTATCTATAGGATTTTTTGGTTTAGAATTTTTCTTATCTAGAGTTCTAAAATTTCAAGAAATAAAAGGATTTTCTTCAGCACAGATGTTAAATATGAATCAATATGAAAAAATATTATTAGAAATAGGTGAAAAATCATATTTACCTGAAGATAAACAATTAGCTCCTGAAATAAGATTAGTTGGTATTATATTAATGAATGCTGCTATATTTATAGGAACTAAAATGGTATTTAAATCTACAGGAATGGGAGATGGATTAGGAAATATAATGAATATGATGAATAATTTAAATAATCCATCAACTAATAAAAATACTAATAATAATACTAATAATAATATTAATAATAATACTAATAATAATACTAATAATACTAATAATAATACTAATAATGTTAAAAAAAGAACAATGAGAGGACCAGATATAAGTGATTTAGAGGATATAGTAAATAAGAAAAATTCCTAAAAATAATATATATAATTATATATTAGTATATAATTATATGTGATGTTAAGAAAAAAATATCAAGAACAATTTTTTAGAAAACAAAAAAATGAAGAAATTAAAATACTTTCTGAGGAGGTTGATGGTATATTTTATTTATTTGAAGAATTATACAATGAAACTAATAAACAATCAGAAAATTTAAATACTATTCAAAATTTAATTGAAGATTCTAAAATTAAAAATGAAGAAGTAATTAATGATTTACAAGAATCAAATAATATAAATCCTGTTAAAAAATATTTTATTTGTTCTTTATCTGGTAGTATATTAGGGGCCGGTATAGGCACTTTTATATATATATCAAATCCATATTTAATAGGAATAAGTGGTTTGATAGGCGGAATAACAGGTGGAATTATTAGTAATTTTGTAAAAAATGAATAAATTAATTTTTCTGAAGGAAAATTATTATGAGCCCTCGTGACTGGCCTAAAAATAAAAATAAAAATTTTATATTGAATGATATAATAATAGATAAAATGCCTTTTATAAGAAGTTTTAATGGAGCAGTCAAAATATTAAAAGGAGTAGAAAAAGGAACAACTGATAGAAAATGGATAAAAACAATTCAATATTCAATTGAAAGTGAAAATAAAATAAAGGATATGAAATATACAGATGCACAAGTAAATACTTTAAAAAATATGATTAAAAATTTAAAAGGAAAAAGAATTAAACCAAAAAGTTATGAACCTATTAAACCAAAAAAAATGTCAGATAAAAAATGGCAAAGTATATTAAAAAGAAGAGAAACTATTATTAAAAAGAAATTAAAAAAATTATCGCGTAGAAGTCGCTATAAAAGTAAAAATAAAAGTAGAAATAAATTATAAAAGATGTTTTATTATTTCATTTTCAACTTGTAGAACATGTAATTTACTTCCACAACATGCTGTAAATTTATGTGATACAATATTAGAGTTGCCATATACAGTTGTAATTAATAAAGAAATAAGACCATTTGTTTCAATCATTTCATAACCAATAAGTGAAGTAAATTTATGAACAATTTTAAGAGGATAACTATTATCATTATGAACATATCTATAAAGTAAATAGTCATTAGTTAATTTATTTTTGTATAATTCAATAGATTGAGCATTATCACATTTATCAATAGATCTAACTTGAAATAATTTAGTATAATTATTATTATAAGAAATAGGAGAATTACCTGACATTATAAGATATATATTTTATAAAATATATATTTATTAAAATTTTTCTTTAGAAAAATCTATTTGATAAAACGATCAATTATTCTATTTGATAAAAATGGTATTGATAAATATGTTAAACTATAAATAGTTCCTGATATAATATAAATACTTAATTTTTGATTTACTGTTATATTAGAGGACAAGTCCTCTTTATTTATGTATTTAATTAAATATTTATTATCAGTTTCATCATCACTTTTATTCATATATTTAAAACTATCTATAATACCGTTAGAAAAACCTATAATTCCAAAAACATAATATACAATACTTTGTATAAACATTTTCCTCTGGGAAAAATACTTAATTTTTCTTCGTATAAAAAAGTAGAAAATTAGTAAGAATATATAAATAAATTATATATCTATAAACCATTTTTGACTTTTTGAATCATTACATGGATTTGCAACTACATCAGCTCCATTCATAGTATTACTTTTAAAAATATCTAAACATTTATTATTATATAAACTAACTAATTCTCCTGTATGTCTATTATATTTCCATTGTTGTTCTAAATTATTATAATCCCTACATTCTTCTTGCCATATAGAATTTGTATTTTTATCTTCAGTAAATTTATATTTAGATAATACATCATATGATTGTGTTAAACATTTATTACTATTAGTATTAATTAATCTATTTTTATCATCTAAAGTAAATCTTTGTTCACTTTTTGTTATATTACATGAAAACATAGTAGGTCTTTTGAAATTATCTTTAGATGCATTAGCTATACTTAAACAAAAATTATCTTTTATTAAATTTTTAACTAATGTATCCTTTGGTTTAAAATCTGGATATAATTCCCAATAGATTTTACCATCACTGTCTACACATAATAATACTCCATTATTTTTTAATACTAATTTATATGGTCCTTTTGTATTTTGTATATATATTGATTTTAAATTATTAATTAAAGACCATACTATATTATTATTATTTTTATTTTTATTTTTATCACTAGTTATAACTAAATTACCATCTGGATTAAATTCTAATTTATAACTGCATATTTTGTTAGTATCTGTTCTTAATATAGAATTATAATCAAAATTTACTATAGAATATTTTGTTATAAATGGAAGATTATATTTCATACCATTATTATAAATTGATAAATTTAATTTTCTACCTGGCAAAGCTTCTTTTGGAGGTGGTGGTGGTGGCGGTGAATATACTGGAGCCGGTGATGGTTTAGATATATTTTCATATTTATTAACTGGAGATTCAACTATAGTTTCAAATTTAAGTAAATATTCTCTTTTTTGAGATTCTTTTAATTTATTTATTTCTTTTTCTTTTTCTAATATAAGATTATTTAATTTTTCATTTAATTCTACTACAACTGATGTATAACCTAATTTAATATTATCTTCTATCTCTGTTTTTAGCTCTTCTTCTTTTTCTTTATATTCATCTTCTAACATTATTATCTCTGCTTGTTGTTGTCTAAGATAATTTATTCTTTTTAGTTCAGTGTTTTTTAATAAATTTTTTTCTTCTTCTAATCTTAATTTTTCATAATCATCTTGTAATTTTTCATCATAACTATTCATAATTAATTTTTCATTATCTTCTATACATCTTGCCCATCCTTGTCCATAAGATGAACTATAATAATTATACATACTGGCTATATCAGATACTTCATTATTATCTTTTATTATAACCAAATTTCCATCATCTTTTAATGTTAATTTTATATTTTTATTTTCTGAATATAAAGTTTTTATTATTATTGGTTTATTTGAACTTTTAACTACAAATTCATATTCTCCTTCATTTTTATTTTCAGGAGCTGGTGTTGTAGGAGCTGGCGTTGTAGGAGCTGGTGTTGTAGGAGCTGGTGTTGTAGGAGCTGGTGTTGTAGGAGCTGGTGTTGTAGGAGCTGGTGTTGTAGGAGCTGGTGTTGTAGGAGCTGGGGTTGTAGGAGGTGG
>Ga0247834_1006579_pt1 | contig 12893 bp, 13 predicted proteins | sample LaCruzMarch2015__8_FD_187118 | JGI IMG/M metagenome (GOLD analysis project Ga0247834, IMG submission 187118) | Freshwater microbial communities from meromictic Lake La Cruz, Castile-La Mancha, Spain - LaCruzMarch2015_12m | ecosystem: Environmental > Aquatic > Freshwater > Lake | place: Spain... | reverse complement strand
CGCCATCAACCGCCGCGCCACCGCCGCCCGCTCCGCCCGCCGGCCCGCCGTCATCTCGACCAACAACGACGCCTCATCCAAAGACTCGAACATACATTCGATAGTAGAAGAACCCCCCGACAAAAACCGACGCGTTACGCTGACGCCGCTGAGACCCGGGAGAATCGCCAGAATCATCCCGACTGGCCCGCGCCGGAACCCTGCGCCGCAGCACACCGTTGAGGGGTAAGGAGAGGACACATCATGCTGAAGAAGATCGTCGGGGCGCTGGGCCAGGTGGCCGAAGCGGGAGGTTCGATCATCGGGGTCAGAAGCGGGACCGAGGAACCACCGTTCACAGTGCAACGGCAGGTGCGTGGCGTGGAGATTCGCCACTACGGCCCGCGGATCGCCGCGGAGACCACGATCGACGCCGATGAGGAGAAAGCCCGAAGCGAGGGCTTCCGACGGCTGGCCGGTTACATCTTCGGCGGCAACACCACCAAGTCCAAGATCGCGATGACCGCGCCGGTGGCTCAACAGTCGAGCGAGAAAATCGCCATGACGGCACCCGTCGCCGCGCAGCGAGACGGCAGTGGTCAGTGGGTGATCCGCTTCTTCACTCCTGTCGAGTACACCATGGAGACCCTGCCGACGCCGAATGACGAACGAGTTCGCCTCGTCGATGTCCCCGCGGAGACGGTCGCGGTGCTCCGCTATTCCGGGATCGCCAGTCCGGAGGCGGTGGCCTCCCACACCGGCGAGTTGCTCACCACCCTGCGCGACAACGGTTTCGAGCCGAAGGGCGAACCGTTCTCCTGGTTCTACGATCCGCCGTGGACGATCCCGTTCCGGCGGCGCAACGAGGTGGTCGTCGGCCTGGAGAGCGCCGGCTAACCACCACCGGATGCGGGCAGGTGGAAGTGCGACAGATCGTCGAGCACCGCGGTGGCCGTCGAGAAATCCTGGCCTGTGGAATACAGGCTCGGAGTGACCACCACCGGTAGGCCCGCACCCACCGCGGACTCCACCCCGTTGCGGGTGTCCTCGAAGGCCAGGCATCGCCCGGCCGGCAGAGCTAGCCGCTGCAGCGCGATCCGATAGACCTCGGGGTCGGGCTTGAGCGCGGTCACGTCCTCGCCGCACACCACCGCATCGAAGCGCGCGAGATCCAGATCACCGGGAAAGCGTCGCGCGAGCCCCTCCAGGTTCACCCGGCTGGTGGTGGTGGCGATGGCCAGACGCAGTCGCGCGGTGCGCGCCTGCCGCAACAGGTCGGCGACGCCCGGCCTCAGTTCGATCGGGAAGTCCGCCATCACCTCGGCGTAGTGGTGGTTCTTCGCCTGGTGCAGACGAGGCGCCAGTTCGGCGATCTGGTCCGCGGTGAGATCGGTGGACTGGGCGAAGAAGAATTCGATGCGCTGCCGCCCGCCGGTGACCAGCAGCAGGCTGCGGTACAGCGTCTGATCCCATCGGTAGGGCAGGCCCTCGGCGGCGAAGGCGCGGTTGAAGGCCTCGCGGTGCAGTTCCTCGGTCTCAGCCAGCGTGCCGTCGACGTCGAAGATCAGTGCCTGGGGTACGCCGACGTCAGCCACGGCGGCGCCACGCCTCGACCGCCGTCGGGAAGTCGAAGAGGCTGTCGATGACGACATCGGGATTGAATTCTTCGAGTGGCCCGTTGCAATAGCCACCGCGTACGGCGACGGAGAACACCCCGGCCGCCCGTGCCGCGGCCACATCGGCACCGCTGTCGCCGACCATCACCGCGTCGGCGGGTTCGACTCCCACCGCGGACAGGGTGTGCAGCAGCATGTCGGGCTCCGGCTTGGGTGCCAATCCGACCTGATCGCCGCCGGCCTGATCGCCGAGGATGATCGCGAATCGGTCCGCGATCGCGAAGTGATCCAGCACGGTGGTGGCGGCCGACTGGATCTTGTTGGTGACGACGGCGACGGCGCAGCCGGCGGCGGCGAGGGCGTCGAGGCAGTCGACGACGCCGGGCAGCAGCGTCGTGCGCCCGGTCAGGTGGCGCGGATAGATCTCGAGCATCCGGTCGATCACGGCCTCGAACTCCGCCGGATCCGGTGTCCTTCCCCGGGCGTCCAGGGCACGCCGCACCAGCACCCGCAACCCATGCCCCACCATGATGCGGACGTCCGCCTCATGGAAGGGCGCGAGGTCCTCGGTGGCCATCAACTCGGCCACCGCCAGGGTGATGTCGGGCACTGAGTCGATCAGTGTTCCGTCCAGGTCGAACAGAGCTGCCCGGGGCCAGGCCGGATCCACGGTCAGACCGTCTCCATTCGGGTCACGACCCGAGGCCCTTCTCGGAATCAAGACCTCCGGAGAACACCCGGCTTCCCCGGAGATCGCCAGCGGTGATGGTGGAGAGCTCATCGACGCCGATCGGTGCCGGGGTGTCGCTGAACAACCGATTGGCCTGGCGCATCCGGGCCCTGTCGAGAGCGTTGCGGATCGACCGGGCGTTCGCGAAATGTGGCTGTGCGCGTCGCAGTGCGATGTACTCGGTCATCGCGGCACGGGCACCGTCGTCGAAGCGGTAGTTCTGTTCAGCCAGCATTGATTCCGCGATCGACAGCAATTCGGCGTCCTCGTAGTCAGGGAAGTCGATGTGGTGGGCGATCCGTGAGCGGAAGCCGGGGTTGGACTGAAAAAATTTGTCCATCCGGTCGGCGTAACCGGCCAGAATCACCACGAGGTCGTCGCGTTGGTTCTCCATCACCTGCAGCAGGATCTCGATCGCCTCCTGCCCGTAGTCGCGCTCGTTGTCGGGGCGATAGAGGTAGTAGGCCTCGTCGATGAACAGCACCCCGCCCATCGCCTTTTTGAGGATCTCCTTTGTCTTGGGCGCGGTGTGCCCGATGTACTGGCCGACCAGATCGTCGCGGGTCACCGAGATCAGGTGCCCCTTGCGGACATAGCCGAGCCGGAACAGGATGTCGGCCATCCGCATGGCGACGGTGGTCTTCCCGGTACCGGGATTTCCGGTGAAGCTCATGTGCAGTGTCGGTGTGGTCTGCGACAAGCCGAGTCGCTGCCGCGCCCGGTCCACGATGAGCAGCGCTGCGGTCTCACGGATGCGTTGTTTGACCGGCTTGAGCCCGATCAGTTCCCGGTCGAGTTGGTCGAGCACCTCAGCGACTCCGGAGTCACGGAAATCCCCGGCGAGGTCGACGGCCGTCGACGCCGGGGTCTCGCCGTCTGCCATCAACGCTGTGTGGTCATGGTGACATTCACCGTCCGGCCGCGAACCTCGGTGCGCGTCATCGTGAAGGTCGGTTCCACGGCGGGTCGGTTGACGATGAAGCTGAGCCGGACCGTTTCGAATCCGCGTGTCGAGTCGAACGCATTGATGCGGATATAGGAATCCGGGAAGGCGTCCCGGCAAGCCTTGAGTTCCATCATCACGCCCGCCGCGTCACGCAGGTCGAACATCGGGTTGCCCCACATCTCCCAGTAGGTGTTCCGGGGGTGCGGGTCATCGGTGTACTCGATCCCGATCGCCCATTCATTTCTCAGGCAGTACTCGATCTGAGCTGAGATCTGAGCGTCGTCGAGATCGGGCAGGAAGGAGAAGCAGCCCTGGGTTACTCGCATGTCGTGTGCTCCCTGACTTAGAAGGACGTCGAAACCTGCGGAACGTAGTCCGAGGTGTCCGTCGACTCATAGTTGAATGAAATGTTGCCCCAGGTGTCCAGCGCGGCTTCTACCGGCTTGCACCACTTAGCGACGGAACGAAGGATTTCCGGTCCCTCGTTAAGGATGTCGCGTCCCTCGTTTCGGGCCTGCACCATGGCTTCGAGTGCGACCCGGTTGGCCGTGGCGCCCGCCTGGATGCCCATCGGATGTCCGATCGTGCCGCCACCGAACTGCAGAACAACGTCGTCGCCGAACAGGTCCAGCAGTTGGTGCATCTGGCCGGCGTGGATGCCGCCGGAGGCGACCGGCATGACCTTTCGCAAGTCCGCCCAGTCCTGCTCGAAGTAAATACCGCGTTGCAGATCGACCTCGTTCTTGAGTTCACGGCAGACGTTGTAGTAGCCCTGCACGGTCATCGGGTCGCCCTCGAGTTTGCCGACGGCGGTGCCGGCGTGGATGTGGTCGACGCCGGCCAGGCGCATCCACTTCGCAATGACGCGGAAGGACACGCCGTGGCTCTTCTGCCGTGTGTAGGTGCCATGACCGGCGCGGTGCAGGTGCAGGATCATGTCGTTCTGTCGGCACCATTCCGACATCGACTGGATCGCGGTATAGCCGATCACCAGATCGATCATGACGATGACCGAGCCGAGCTCCTTGGCCAATTCGGAGCGGCGGTACATCTCCTCCATCGTGCCTGCGGTGACGTTGAGGTAGTGACCTTTGATCTCGCCGGTCTCCGCTGCCGCCTTGTTCACCGCCTCCATGCAGTAGAGGAAGCGGTCTCGCCAGTGCATGAACGGCTGGCTATTGATGTTCTCGTCGTCCTTCATGAAGTCCAAGCCGCCCTTGAGGCCCTCGTAGACGACGCGGCCGTAGTTCTTCGCCGACAGCCCGAGCTTGGGCTTGGTGGTGGCGCCCAGCAGTGGCCGGCCGAACTTGTCGAGTCGCTCGCGCTCGATCACGATTCCGGTGGGCGGGCCCTTGAAGGTCTTCACGTAAGCCACCGGCATCCGCATATCCTCCAGCCGCGCTGCCTTAAGCGGCTTGAAGGAGAACACGTTGCCGATGATGGAGGCGGTGAGGTTGGCGATCGAACCCTCTTCGAAAAGAATCAGGTCGTAGGCGACGTAACAGAAATACTGGCCGGGATTATTCGGCACCGGCTCGACCTTGTAGGCCTTGGCCCGGTACTGGTCTGCCGCGGTCAGCCGATCCGTCCACACCACCGTCCAGGTGGCTGTCGAGCTCTCCCCGGCCACAGCCGCGGCGGCTTCGATGGGATCGACACCTTCCTGCGGAGTGATCCGGAACAGCGCCAGGATGTCGGTGTCTTTGGGTTCGTAGTCGCCGTCCCAGTAGCCCATCTGGGAGTACTTCAGCACGCCGGCTTTGTAGCGTTCCTTGCCCCTGATTTCGCTGGGCGTGGCATCCATCGTGGTGGTTCCTTTCGAAGCGACTGCTGCGAGCCGTGGCGGATCGCTGAGTGTAACCGTCAGAGTTGTGTGGTTTGGGGTCTCTTAGCAGACCGTCAGGAATTGCGCCGCTTACGCTCCACCAGCTGCAGGATCAGCGGAGTCAGGATCAATTGCATGGCGAGGTCGAGTTTGTTTCCGGGCATGACGATGGTGTTGGCCCGCGACATGAAGGAGTCCCCGATCATCGACAACAGGTACGGGAAGTCGATACCTCGGGGGTCGGCGAACCGGATAACCAACATCGACTCGTCCGGCGTCGGAATCCAGCGCGCGACGAAGGGGTTCGATGTGTCGACGACCGGCACCCGCTGGAAGTTGATATGCGTTTCGGAGAACTGCGGCGTGATGTATCGGACATAGTCGGGCATGCGCCGCAAAATGGTGTCCATCACCGCCTCGGTCGAGTAACCCCGGCTCGCACGGTCACGGTGGATCTTCTGAATCCATTCGAGGTTGATCACCGGCACCACTCCGATTTTCAGATCGGCGTGTTTGGACAAATTTGCGGTCTCGGTCACCGCGCAGCCGTGCAGGCCCTCGTAGAAAAGTAAATCGCTGGGTTCGAACTCACGCCACGGGCTGAACGTTCCGGCGGGCTGGCCGAACAACTCGGCTTCCTGATCGTCGTGCATGTAGGTGCGGGTCCGGCCGCGTCCGGTGCGTCCGTATTCCTCGAAAACCTCGGCCAGGATGTCGAGTTCGTTTGCCTCCGGATTGAAGTGGCTGAAGTCACCGTTGCCCTTGGCCTCCTCCTCAGCGATGCGCGCCTTCATCGCTGTGCGGTCGTAGCGGTGAAAGGCATCACCCTCGATGTAGGCCGCCACGACATTCTCGCGCCGGAAGATCAGCTCGAAAATGGCCTTGACCGACGTGGTGCCGGCACCGGAGGAGCCGGTGATGGAGATGATGGGGTGTTGAGCCGACATCGACGAACCCGCCTTCCTATTTCCTGAACAGTCCACGAGAGCTGAACAACGGCGAATGGATACCGGCGTGATCGATCCCGTCGTGGTAGCGCAGGACCTGGTTGACCTCAGTGCTCGAACCAAACACCAGCGGGGTGCTCTGGTGCAGCGACAGGGGCATCTGCGGAAGGATCGGGTTGACACCGTCGGTGGCAAGGCCGCCGGCCTGCTCGATCAACAACGCGATCGGGTTGGCCTGGTAAACCAGACGCAGTCGGCCGCGGGCGTATCCCCTGCGGCTGTCACTAGGGTAGAGGAACACCCCGCCGCGAAGCAGGATCCGGTAGGCCTCGGCAACCAGCGATTCCGTCCAACGCATGGTGAAATCGCGCCCGTGCGGCCCCTCACTGCCGTGGAGACAGTCATCAACGTAGTGCCGGATGGCACTTTCCCAATGCCGCTGATTGGAGATATCCACGGCGAATTCGTCTGTCTTGCGTGGGATCTGGACTTCGACGTGCGACCGCAGGAATGCCCCGACCCGGGATCCGTAGACGAAGACGTGAGTGCCCTGACCCAGGGTGATCGCCAACACCAGTCGTGGGCCGTAGCAGAAGAACCCCGACGCGACCTGGTTGACGCCGGGCTGCAGCAGGCTCGGCAACCCGTCCTGACCGGCGTCGCCCACCACCGGCAGGATCGCGAAGACGGTGCCGATCGGCATGTTGATATCGATGTTGACCGAGCCGTCGAGGGAGTCGACGGCGACCGCTAGCGGCGCCGTGGCGTCGAGCAGGGTGGGCTGCTCGGTTTCTCCCGACGCGAAGAGCGCAACCGGGGCCGCGCGGACCTCGTCGAGAAAGCAGTCGTTGCCGTACCGCTCCAGGGTCTTCTGCTCAGCACGGACGTCGGCGTGGGCGCCCTTTCGGTCTGAGGGCGCGACTCCCTGTGCAGCAGAATGGATTTCACCGCTGACGCTGACCGCGGCGCGCGCCAGAGCCAGAACCGTCGAGCGGACGGCGGGGCTGCCACCGGCTTCTTCAAGCCAGTCCTCGAGGGCCTTTCCAGGCATGGCCGCTCCTTCCCGGGATGCGCTGCCGTTCCTGCCCCCAGAACGAGCCCAGGACATCAGCGTGCCCAGGATAGGTGAGCCACGGCCTTCCCGATCCCGATCCGCGATAACAGGCGCGGTTCGAGCGGCTACTGCCCCTCGGACACCGGCGCCGTGACCGGCGATGGCGCTGCCGGGGGCGCGGCGGTCATCGGACGCTGCGCGATGAGCAACAGCATGTCGCTCATCGTCACGTCCTCGGTCCGCACGGAGTTCCAGATGTCTCGCAGGTAGCCCAGCGTGCGTCGTTCGGGGGCGGTCTGCGTGGTGCCCGGCGGCAGATTTTCCGGACTCGGCAGGTGCGGCGTCGCGGCCGGGGCCGCCTCGACGGCCACCGGCGATAAAGGCACCTCGACGGCCACCGGCGATGATGGTTCAGCGGGATCGACGGCATCGGCGCCGGCGCCGGGAGCGGTGAGCAACGTCAGCGCGATCAGTGCACCCAAGCCCGCGGCGGCACGCCGCCGTGGTTGCCCGGTGCACATGCGGTTATCCAGGTGGGCGCTATCCATGTGGTTCCCCTGCCGGCCGGAGGTCTCTACCGGTCAATCCGGCGACGCGGCGATTTCGTTACACCCGGCACCCCGGGTTCCCCACCCGGCAGACCGGCGATGCCCGACAATGGGGACGTGCCCGTCAATCACAGGATGAATCTGCTGTTGAGCACAGCAGTCGTCGCCGGCGCCGTTGGTTCGGCGGCCCCGGTGAGCGCCGCCCCGGACGCCGGCGTACCCCCGGTCAGCGCGGCAGCCAGTGCCGCAGGCTTCATCGATGTGCGCACCGTCGTCCCGGACGCGATCATCGACCTGCGCTACGCCACGGCGAACAACTTCGTCGGCGTTCCGCTGTATCCGCCCGGCGCCCGCTGCCTGGTGCATGAGTCACTGGGAGCCGGACTGACCGCGGCAGCGGACGCCCTGCGGCCGGCCGGTCTGACGCTGGTGTTCTGGGACTGCTACCGCCCTCACGACGTTCAGGTGCGGTTGTTCGAAGCGGTGCCGGACCCGGACTGGGTGGCCGAACCCGGTGATTACGCGCGCAGCCATGAGGCCGGACGCTCGGTGGACGTCACCCTGGCCTCGGGCGGCCAACTGCTGGACATGGGCACCGACTTCGATGCCTTCTCACCGCTCGCGAACGCCTACGCCACCGATGGCGTCACCACCCGGCAGCAAGCCAACCGCTCGGTACTGCGCAACGCCATGGCGAAAGGGTGGCTGGCGCAATACGTGGGCGAATGGTGGCACTTCGACGGCCCGGGCGCGAGCGTCGACCGCCCGATTCTCGACGTGCCGGTGAACTGAACCCGAAGATAGACATCGGACCCAGGATAGACATCGGACCCAGCGATATCGCCCCCAGTCAGAGATGGTTGTCGATGTCCATGCGCCGGTGCAGGACGCGGACGACGTCGATGCCGCCTCCGGAGATCACTCGATAAAACAGGACGTGCGACCCGGCCGCGAGTTTCCGATAGCCGCGGCGGATCTCATCACAAGGCCGACCAATGAGTGGATTGGTCGCGGCTCGCTCAAGGGCGCGTTGTAGTTCACGTAGGTACTCGTCGGCCTGGTCGGAATCCCAACGGTGATAGGTGTAATCCCAGATCTGATCGAGATCCGCTTGCGCAGCAGGTGAGAGGAGAAAATGCTCACTAACCGTGCGCGGCCTCTGCCCGCTTACGAGCCAGGAAGGCATCGAAGTCGAACGGTGTCGAGGCACCACTTCGCTCGCCCGCATCGAGGGTTTCCCGTAGCGCCCGCAACTGAGTTTCGCGGTCCTCGAGCAGCCGCAATGCGGAGCGGACGACGTCGCTCGCCGACCGGTAGCGGCCCGCGGCTATCTCGCCTTCGATGAAAGCGGCGTAATGATCATCAAGGCTGAAGGAAGTGTTCTTGCCCACGATCCGATGTTACCAAACATTGGTATCGCGATGTGTCATACCCGAATGTCCCTGACGTACGTCCGAAACACCTCGGCCGGAATCGCGTTGCCGGAGAAGATTTCGCGGACCAGGCTGACACTGGGCCGAGGCGTGCGCTCCAGAGTGACCGGGTCATAGGAGTACAACCCGTAGCGCGGCTGGTAGCCGAGCACCCATTCCAGGTTGTCGGTCAGCGACCAGGCGGTGTAGCCGCGGATGTCCATCCCGTCGGCGATCGCCTTGTTGATCACCGCCAGGTGCCGGACGATATACGAGGGGCGCTTGGTGTCGGCCGCATCGGCCAGGCCGTTCTCGCTGATCCACAACGGGATTCCGTAGGAGTCTGCGATGTCGAGAACCTCGCGCAGGCCCGCCGGGTTGATGATCTGTGCGGTGTCGGTGCATTCGGTGGCCGGGCAACCGCCGGCAACGACGTTGATCAGCGGTGAGAACTGAGGGTAGCCCTTGACGATGGGCAGGCCGGGAACCGAGACACCGCCGTAGGAAATCACGATGCCCTGGCTGTAGTAGTTGACGCCGAAGTAGTCGGCCTTGCCGGCGAGTTCGGGATGGATCTCGTCGGCGGTGATCACGCCGTCGAAGTTCGCATCCACCTCGCCCCGCAGGACCGCATCGGGGAACCACCGGTTGTAGAAGTGGCTGAAGTCCGCGGCGGCTTGCTGATCGCCGGGGTTGGTCGGATCCCCTCCGCGCCAGGAGTACATGTTCAGTGCGAAGCCGACCTGCGCTTGCGCGTCGAATTGGTGGATGAGGTCATAGGACGCCGAATAAGCCGCGGCCTGGTTGAGCAGGCCGACGGCCACCAGGTCCGTGCGGACCACGGCGGGCGGGAAGTTGGTGGCGAACGGAATCGCGTAGTAGGACGTCAGCATCGAGTTGACCGGTTCATTGAGCACCACCCAGTCATCGACCTGGTCGCCGTACTTCCACGCCAGGTAGGCCGAATACTTCTGGAATTCGGCCACCGTCGACGACGAGACCCAGCCTCCGCCGGTCTGCGGCGTCCGGCCGAAAACCTCCTCGACCCGGGCACTGGCGGGATCGTGGATCCACAGCGGAAGCGTGAAGTGGTTGACGGTCACCATCGGATCGAGTCCGGCCGCGCGCATAGCCGCCAACTGGTCGCGGTAGTGGGCGACCTCCTGCTGGTCCGCCAGCGCATCGAGTTGCTGCAGCACCTCGACGGTGATGCCATTCGAAATATCCACGGCGTGAGTCGAATTGGGGAAAATTCGGCTCCACTCGATTCCCGTCCGGAAGGTGTCTGCACCGACACCCTCGCTGGCAAGCCGGGCATCGGTGACATACTGCAGGTAGCCGCCCGGGCCGTCTTCGGGCACCGCACCCCGCCAACCGAGCAACAACTTGTTGAACGGGTCATGCGTCCATTGCCACCAGTCGGAGTTGATGTCGGTTGGCGCGCCGCCACCCATCTCCGACTGGAAGCCGGCGGTGGACACCGCCCAGCGGAAGCCGTCCGGGAAGGACAGTTGCGCTTCGGTTCCCGATCCTTCGAAGGTCAGTTTCACCGTGGCGATCGTGGTCGTCGCGGGCAGGTAATCCGAGAGCAGCGAACCGACGAACGGGATGGCGCGCAGCAGACGGATCGGAGCATCCAGCAGACCCTGCAATCCGTGGATGTGGAAGCCGGTGTCGTCGCTGACCGAAACGGTGAACGCGTCGGTGCCGCCGTAGGAGACGACGTCGACGACCGGGGTATAGGTGAAGGTTCCGGCGTTCTGATCAACGACAACCCGGCCGAGGGTCGGCGTGGCAATCACGGAGTACACCAGGCGGTCGCCGTCGGGATCGACGGCGCCGAGCGTGCCGGTCACCACACCGTCGGCATCCTGGCTGGTAATCGTCGGACTAGTGCTCGGGTAGCGGTTGTCGAAGATGCGCTGCACATCGCGGCCGACGGCGGCGATCGCACCGAGGACGGTCGGCACCGCAGGGGCCCGCGGGACGGTGGACTTCCCCACCGCGGACTGCCGGACCGCCGGGGTGGTGCCGGTATTCGCAGGGCGGCGCACCGCGGCCGGGCGGACGGCCCGGGCCGGACGTTCCGCGGTCCTGCTCACCGACGACGAGCCCGCCGCGGGGTCGGCGGACTGCTCGGTCTCGGCCGATGCCGCGCCGGCAAGCGAAATGGCCACCGCGCCCCCTACCCCGAGGGCGGCGGCCAGCACGCCGACGCGTCCGACCCGAAGCGTGGTTGCGGGGCGCGATTCGGAATTCATGATCCGATGTTGCGCCACCGGAGCGGATTTCGGCGCGTTTTCGTGGGCGGCGCGCCCATGACCGCGCCGAAAATCAGGTGGCCGCGTCCGCGGACGCCAAGAATGGCAGCACCAACCGGGCGAAGTCATCGGGACATTCGATCTGGGGCATGTGACCGATTCCGGGCAGCAGGTGGGTCTCGGCGTGCGGGAACACCCGTTTGGCCTCCTCGATGTGGTGCGCGGGAAGCACCTTGTCCTGATCGCCCCACATGACGAGCGTGGGCCGCGGATGCAGCGCGGCGAAGGCAGCCAGTTGCCGACGCCAGCCGGGTTTGACGCCGCGAGTGGTCCCGAGTTCGGTGGCGATCTCGCGCATCAGCGGGCCGAAGTGCGGCTGCTTCCCGATGGCCAGAGCGTGCTCGATGCGCTCCCTGGTGGCCAGGGACCGATCGGCAAAGATGGTGCGTTCCAGCAGCCGCGCGCTCGCGCGGGTGGGTCGGCGCACGCTCAATGCGCCGAGGACCGGCATCGTCAGAACACGCAGCAGCAACGTCACCTCGCGGCCGAATCCGGCACTGTTGACCAACACCAGGCTCGATACCCGCTCCGGCCGAAGCGCCAGGGTTTGCAGCGCAATCGCGCCGCCGAGGGAGTTACCGATAATGTTCAGGGGCCGGGTTTCGCCGAGAACGTCGACCGCGCCCAACGCCCCTTTTGCGAAGGCGGACAACGTGATCGGGCCGTCGGGGCGCTCGGAGAAGCCGAACCCGGGCACGTCGATCGCGATCACCCGGTGCGCCGACGCGAGCCGCTCGTGCTGAGGTGCCCAGTCGTCCAGACTGCGACCGATGCCGTGTAACAACAGCACGGGAGGGTTGGCGGGGTCGCCGTCGACCCGGACCCGCACGCGCCGTCCGTCCACCTCGACAAAGGTGGGCCGGCTCATGCCGTGGCCGCCCCCGCGGCCGCGCTGACCCGATCGGTGGTGCCGAACCGCAGGGCGGCATCGGCGACCGGGCCCTTGAGCAGCCGCTCGCGATCGGACTTGTAGTCCATCGCCACCGCCCACGGCCCACTGGTTCCCTGCTGCGGAAAACCGTCCAGCGAACGCAGAACGTAGCCGGCCGAGAAATCCAGCAGCGGACGACGCTCGATCGATGGGTCGTCGTCGACCGGAACGACGGTCGTGTAGCCGTGCTGGTCCATGTAGGCCAACATCCGGCACAAATGTTCGCAGACCAGGTCGACCTTCAGCGTCCACGAGGAGTTCGTGTAACCGATCGCGAACGCGAAGTTGGGAACGCCGGAGAGCATCATTGACTTGTAGGCCAAACACTCATGCAGATCGACCGTCGCGCCGTCGACCGCCAGCGTCATGCCGCCGAAGGCCAGCAGGTTCAGACCCGTGGCGGTGACGATGATGTCGGCCTCCAATTCCTGGCCTGACTCAAGCAGAATCCCGGTCTTGGTGAAGCGGACAATCTTGTCGGTCACCACCGAGGCTTTGCCTTTGGAGATGGAGCGGAACAGATCGGCGTCGGGCACCGCGCACATCCGCTGATCCCACGGGTTGTAGGTCGGGTTGAAGTGGGT
>Ga0247834_1006578_pt1 | contig 12896 bp, 13 predicted proteins | sample LaCruzMarch2015__8_FD_187118 | JGI IMG/M metagenome (GOLD analysis project Ga0247834, IMG submission 187118) | Freshwater microbial communities from meromictic Lake La Cruz, Castile-La Mancha, Spain - LaCruzMarch2015_12m | ecosystem: Environmental > Aquatic > Freshwater > Lake | place: Spain... | reverse complement strand
ATGATGGCTATAATGGAAGAAGACTCGTATCGTCTTCATTCTAATCACCATGGTGGTGGACGTCTGCAGCCGCATCAAGATAACCAGGTACGTGCTGACACCGACGAGACAACAACAACAACAACAACAACAACATCGTCATTGCATTCCTCTGACTATGCACCAAAACTGGGTCATCCAACATCATATGACGATGATCCACCATTCAAAGGACCGCTTACATTATCCAAATTGGCTGGTTCGTCATCTGATTATAATAGAGTACGAATACGACATTATTACGACAAGCTCCTCCATGATGATGATTCACAACAGCAACAATCGGCATCGATACACCTTGACGAAAACGGCAATGTTGACAAATCATCGAAGAAAATTTTGACACCGTCAACACCAACGAATGTAATACTAAAAGCAATAATTGATCACTTGGCGTATAGATATGCACCAGTTGATGTTAAGGAGGTGGCAGAATCGATTGAATTTTACTTACGTTGTGGTAAACGATTGCTTGGTGCAGCAAGACGGACGACAGGAACAGCAATAATTCGGGATGATAACAATGACGACGACACCGACGACGATTACAGTGACAGGAGGAATGATATGATGAACAACAATAATGCTGTCCATCATCAGCAGAATATTATAAATGTACAGGATTTATGTTCCGGTCATGGATTGACAGGGATGATATTCCTAGCATGCAATCCTCCAGGTAGGATAATTGACATTGACGGAAATAGCATAATCATAACAACAACATGTATTGATATTGTCGAACCAAAGTCACATATAGTACTACGGGGTATTATTGCTGAGATATGTCCATGGGTCGGAGTAGATGGTGCAGTATCATTCATTACATCACCGCTTGAGGATTATGCCACCGTCGTAACAACTACTCGACAAGAACAACAACAACAACGGCGAATACGACGACATAATTCTACCACGATGGAGACAATTGTTATTTCAACACACGCCTGTGGTTCACTAACTGATAAAGTCTTACACTATGCATTAACTATTAATGCATCCTCCATTGCAGTCATGCCATGCTGTTATACTGGTACTGCCGATGGTGCACCATATGGTGTAAAACGTATGCTGGGGGTATCATTAGCCGCGGATATGCGTCGGTCCTTTGCATTACAGGAATGCGGTAATTATCATGTTGACTTTGCATCCATACCAAAGTCTATTACACCAATGAATAGGATCATTGTGGCAGAACGACGTAAAAAAATAATATGACGAATGACAATTACTTCTTGAATACTTTTGTGACCACACAACTCGTATCACATCATCTCTTTTTATTTTGAACGATGATTTAACGTCACCATCGTAGGTTGTTGTAGCATCATCTATCCTTATATACCTCCCACCATCAAAATTCGTTTTACCGAAAGAAACTCTGCTCATCTATCCACTCATCTTCGTAGTATAAGTCTGGTCGAACCGGTATACGCAATCCTTCAGCTCTCTTCGAATTACCCTTTACAAATAGCAGGTAATCATCGAGACATTTCAACCCTAATACATTCTTAGCCAAGTTTTGTGTCTCGTTATAAGTACGCATCAACCCTAACCATTCCTCCCAGCTTGTCCATTCGGATGCGTACATTTCATCCGGGTAGGATGGGACATACTGCCCCAGTTGTCCACTTGACATGGCATCATCCCAATCCTCTTTTGATCGCATACCAAAGTTAATAACTCGAGCACGAGCTGTTATATATGGGTTAAGTTTTCGATATCTTAATGTCCATGCGAGTGATCTATTGCGATAGGGTCTAACTTTGGGTTCATCATAGTCATCATCGTCTTCGTCGTAATCTTCATCATCATCATCATGGCTAACATCGTTTCGAATAGCAAAACAATTCGAACGTATACAAGAGCTACTACATTGATTTAAGGCTTTATAGATGAAATTACGACAGCGACCCGGAGATATAGTCGTCGTCGTCGTCGTCGTAATGAATGACCACGCTACCTGTAACAGCAACAACAAAATCCATTGTCTCATAGTATTTTATCTTGGTCCCACCGTGACGTCGGTTTCCCGCTCATCTCATCCTAACTATCCTATCCCCAAGGATTTTGGGACGGCAATGAACTTTCAGGGTGGTCGACCAAAGGGAGGCCCCGGTGGGCCCGCCGCTGGACGTGCGATGACTCCCAGGGGCCAGATGTCAGGCAATGGCTCCGGTCCGGCGATTATGATGATGCCACCGCACATCCGAGCAACATTCATGCCCAACCCCCCCCTGAAGCATTTACAAGTTTACAACCGGCGGGTATTGGTGGCTGATAATTACATCACCGACGACGATGACGACAACTCCACCGATATCAATAATAGTAAAAACTACAACAATAAGGTAGGTCCGTGGTCGGGACTTGCCAAAGTATCCACGGCATTTCCGAAACTGAAAAAAGGTGCTGGTATATCCGGCGTTTCCACCTTCCTCCATCACTTTGAACGCACGGCCCCACCCGAACGTAAGATCGACCCCACACCTAAAAGTATACGTGAAGAAAAAATCAAATCAACGAAGCTCGCCAACGACATTAAGCTTGCACCACTAATTGACAAGTATAGGAAGGAACAGAAGGATTGTGCTGGCGAATATACGAATGGGATGAATTGCTTTAATACACTCTTCGTTGGTCGACTTGCATATGAGGTTACGGAGCGCAAGTTATTACGTGAAATGGAGGTATATGGACCAGTGAAGGATCTTAAAATAGTTACAGACAAACTAACTGGACGATCACGGGGGTATGCATTCGTGGAGTATGAACACGATGAGGATATGAAACGTGCCTTTCGTGCCGCTGATGGGATGAGGATTGAAGGACGTGCGATAGTTGTGGACGTTGAACGTGGACATACCGTCCCTAACTGGTTACCAAGGAAGTTTGGTGGTGGACTGGGTGGGACGAGGAGGGGATCACAGTATATGAATGATAGTGTTGCTGGACGGTATGACCCAAGTAGGGTAGTACAACATCAACCAATGGATCAAATGATGATGGGTCCTCCTCCAGGAATGGGAATGGGAATGGGAATGGGACCTCTAGTTGGTGGTCCTCCCCCTCCTCATACAGGACATTATGGAGGTGGAGTAGGGAGGGGTGGTCCTCCACCTCCGATGATGGGTGGGAGGGGAGGAGGTGGTCCACCGCCGATGATGGGAGGAGGGAGGTACGACGATCGCGGTGGAAGATGTGGTGATCGTGGTGGTGTTGGTGGTGGAAACGGAGGATATTACGGCGGTCCTCCGTCCTACGGTAGTAACGATCGTGGTGGTGGCGGATATCGGGACAGTAGATATGGAGGAGGAAATGGTGTGGGGTATAGCGACAGGGGTCCGCCACCATTAGCACCACGTGATTCTTATAGTGGAGATAGGAAGAGGAGAAGGTCGCGAAGTCGCAGTCCTGACAGGGACAGGGATAGAAGGAGGAGGTGAATAGCTATGTAAGAAGTACACATTTTCCAAAACAATCAATTTCTCCCACCTTTCCAGCAAAGTGCCTCTACTTCCTATTACTTTGTTACACAAGAATTTTGTCTTTCAATTTGGAGTACCTAGTTAGTGCAACTCATTAGACTGCAAATAATGTTCTGAGTTACATATTCCAGAAGGTAAGAATTGTTAGGTGGTGGTGAACATCCTCAATGTTGTACAGGCCAAAGGGGGGACCAGAGGGCATTCCCCCGGCGCCACCGATCTTTTCTGCTTCAACTTTCCAGCTTCCGGATGAAATCCACAGAATCGGAACTCTCACACGATCGATCTTTTTTTCCACCGACCACATCACATACATCATTGCCACAGTTCCAATGCGCAGAATATCAACGTCAATACACAATACAGAGCCGTATAGTTATAGATAGCCATCGTCCAATAGATTGATACGCCGCCCCGCCGCAGCCGCCCTCACCTCACATCACGTGGCTCGCGATCGCTCTGGAACACGGTTCACAGCAGGAATCTTTTCCGGAGTTGACGTCATTGACTGGATTGACACAGGATTGACACCGACGCGTGCACAATTGTAATACCGATTACATCCACACACCCATCCATCCAAGAGATAATGAGCGACCATTCCGTTGCGTCAGCAGGTTCATCCACCTACGGGAGGACGCAATCGCTTGTCGCCCCCATCGAGACCACATCGACTATTACTTCCTGTTCCTCCACTGTCTCCTCATCTAACTTGGGTACTCCACCCATCAAACTCTCCCTCTCGGCGTACTTTCGACCAGAGAACACGGTCAGGCTTACGGACGCCTCCCCCACGGACCTAATACAAACAAAGTATGATCTCCTCGATCCATTCCGATGTAAGACGCTCGGGCATGGTGCATCGAGTACAGTCCGGCTTGCCTACCGTCGTCATGATGGAGAACCGGTGGCGGTCAAGACAATTGCCAAGCATGATGCACTCGGTCTATGGAGTAAGACGAATAGATGGCAGCATGATGCACGTTGGTCCCGATCATCCCCGCGTGATGCTGTGGGGGAGATGAGTCAGCAAGTAGTGAAGAAGAGAACACCAAGACTCGACGAAGTCGACGTCTTACTGTCACTTCGGGATAGTCCCAATGTCGTCCAGTTGCTCGATGTATACGAGACACATCAAGAGGTACAGCTCGTATTGGAGTATTGTGAGGGGGGGGATCTGTTTGACTGTATCAAGAGACGTAAACAGATGGAGGCGGAACCTAAAATGATATCCGACCCTCCAATACGTGGGAGCTTTACAGAGCTTGAGACAGCAACGGTGGCCAAGACGTTGCTTACTGTGTTGCAAAATCTTCACTCAAGGAATATAGTCCATCGGGATATCAAACCCGAGAACATTTTACTCATGAATGACGATGAATTCATGGATCAACTAGGGGCTGTGAAGTTGACTGACTTTGGACTAGCAAGACTGCTGCGTGATGATAATAACGAAACATCCTCGTCGAAAACAAATTTACTTTCGCATGATTTGCAATTGAGACATCAACGCAGCAGGGCATACAGCTGTGTTGGGTCTGACTACTATACAGCCCCCGAGGTTCATCTAGGGTTGGGTTATGACACGCCAGTCGATGTTTACTCGTTGGGTGTCACTTTATATGTACTTCTTTGTGGCACTCCTCCCTCCCTGACATCATTATTTAAATCAGACGATTTAATCTTCTCGGACGAAGATTCAAGTGAGGAGAGTTTATGCTCAAGTTCGTCCGACATTTTCCCATCTGAATTGCAGATATCATCGTTGGCGCAAGACCTCATATCCAAGATGATACACCCCGATCCCGTGAAAAGGATTACCGCATCTGCGGCATTGGAACATGAGTGGATCATCAGCCTTTCTGTCCAGGAAGACACTGAGACGGTGACACGTGTTACTTCAAGACTTTCCTTGTCATCAAGTAGAGAGAATTTACGACCAAGGACTATGTCGCGTCGAGATTCCGAGTCCTTCATTCACATTGGACCTGTGGTCCCAATGCCTGTGATACCGCCAAGTAACTCTCCCGTACCAATGGATGAACCCCCTGTGCAAAAAGTAACACCCGTTAGTCTCACTCTTGCAGATGTTTGTAACAAACTGGCTCCGTTAGTAAACGAGTTGCAGCAACAGAGGAAGCGCAGACGTACTCACTCTCGTGGTAACAATAAGAAAGTCTGCGCTGACCTCGACCCGCAACACACTCCGACTGCATTCGCACACAACAGGATTGAGCGGAGATTCAACTCACCCAATCTTATTCATGGACCGTTCCTACCACAACAGTCTACTAGTCCAGCGTGATTCCATGGCATTTATGTTTTTTTCATGTGTCGATATGTTGAAATAATATAAAAGAGAGGTTATTTACTAGGATTAAAGATACCACTTCCTTACACAACTAACATTTCACCAGCAATCTCAGCTGCCTTTTCTGGACCGTAGAGATGACGCCCAAGAGCCTAATCATAAGAACAACAAGTAGAATACATAAGAAAAAAACTACAGAGATGAATACTCAAATCGAAAAATGGTCTGATACTTACAATTGCAAATTTGATGCTCGTTCCTGGCCCCTTCGAAGTGATCACGTTTCCCTGAACAACCACATCATCATTGACAGGGGAAGTCATTTTTGATAGCAATCCTGGTGCAGGATAGCAAGTAGCACCTTCTCCAAGCAATCCCTTACTTGCCAACACCACAGCCGGCGAAGCACAAATGGCTGCATACGACTTACCAGCTACTTTTTGCTTTTCAAGGATAGAAATTAATGCTGCCGAGTCACGAAGGTGTTCAGCACCTGGCATGCCACCCGGTAACGCCACAAGATCCCAGTCTTGTCCAGTGGCCTCATCGATTGAAATATCAGCCATGATCTGGTACAGATGATGATAAACGCCATTATTCATCAAATACGAAGAAATCTCATCAAATAAATGTCTTCATTGATTTACATACCTTGATCCCACGACTCATCTTACAAAGCAAATCACCATTTGCCTTAACCGATGCAACTACAACTTCGGCTCCAAAGCGAGTTAGCGTATCAGTAATACATGTCGTTTCAATTTCTTCGCTATCATCGGCAATGGGAACGAGAACACGCTTTGTGGACATGTTGTGAATCAATGCTTTTGCAGATGATGATGATAAAAATGAACTACGATAGTTATTTGTTGAATGGAGGGCGAATGCTGCTGACGATGATGAGAATCTTCCGATTGATAGTATAGACGCCTTGATGTATTTCATGACCTCCTTTTTTCCGTGTTGTTTTTTATCGGATTTTGCGGCAGGGAGTCGCCTCAGACACAACGTCCAAAGGCCCAGACAGATTGTTTGTCCAAATAGAGACAGTGTTTGTCAAAATAATGACAAAATATACTTAACGATAGTGACGTTTAGATTTCTTTTGCTATTTTTTGCTTTTGATGAGAATCGCGACCATTTCTCCCTTCCGGTTCGTGGATTGCCCTCTTTTGGCTTCCCGCCGAGACGTTGAGTCTAAAACGACTCCGGGGCTTCGCTGAGCCAAGGCTGAGATCCCAACACGATCTTGAAAGATCCGAAGCATGGCGAGGTTATAGTAGCACACCCTTGGACGTGCACCGTTATTGAAAGCATTCTAAATCATACCGAAGAACATCGAAAGCTGCGCCTAATTGGCTTCATGATGAGATCATCTGCGTGATATCCCAATACCATTCTCAACTCCCAACATAATGTCAGAAAATGACGTGAATGTGTCCGCCGTCGAGAACAATGATGGTGGCAACGCTCTGACAGAAGACACAGTTGATACGCTGGGAATACATAATGTGGGATCGGTTAAGGATGGTGCAGAGAAAAGAGATGCTGCGGCAGCCAATAGAACAGCCACAAACTTGGATAGATCCGCTGATAAAGAACACGATGTGACCCTCCTCCCTGCACCGAAGGAAAGACAAGTGAAACGTCTATCCACATTTGCTGAAAAGGTAGACCTTGAATTGTCGATAGGATCTTTAGACACAACAATATCCAACAACGAGCCATCGATCATGTCCTCGACAGCAGTATCGACGAAGAAACGCAGGACGATGACACCTATTAATTATGCCGAAGCATTGATACCCACTTTCTGGCAAGATTCTGCATCTGTTAGTGAGAATAACATTGCATCCTCTAACATTGGCATGTCATCAGGAGGCTCCTCGCCATTGACGCCAATGGTTGATCGAAGAGTGGATAATTATGACAGAAATTTAAGCGATGAAATAGCAGAGGCAGAAGATGTTATGAGAGTGGCAACTATTGCAGCGGCATCCGAAGCAGATACACCTCGTATCACAAGCAGATCTAATGATTTTAGTTCTGATGGGAAGAAAACTGAGGAAGTCAGTGAGAATAATGTTATAGATGACGTTGCTAAACGAGCATTGGATGGTACACAACATAGTGGCGACAGTGACGAATCGGCGCACAACTTTTCTTCCTTTCCGGTACCCGAAGATGACTATAGCATGCCGATTCCACCAGCACCGCCCTCCACCCCAGCAGCAGCGACAGCATCAAAAGATGCATATCAACCGCTTCCATTTCAGTCCGGCGTGGCACGTGGTAAACTATCATACTCTCATCTGTTAGGTGGTGAGGATGGTGCAGATGGATTCTCTTTACCAATATTATCTCGTAAAGATGATAGAATACCACATTACGAAGGAGCACTGCAACCGGATCTTTCAGGAGCAGCCACTGAGCCACGGAGAGGGAACAGTTTTTACAATGATGGCAAACCAAAACCTAGACAAAGCACTGTGTCAGAACTTGACAAATGGGATGTCTGTGATCGGTATCAACTGAAACGAATACTCGGTCGAGGATCGTACGGTGAAGTTGCACAAGCGATTGACTTACAAATTGCCGCATCTATAAACACCGATGGATTACAGGACAGTCCTCGACGTATACGTTCCACATATGTTGCCGTGAAGAAAATATCTAACGCATTCGATCAGGAAGTTGACGCGATACGTCTTTTTCGAGAGATGCATATCTTGAGAAGACTGCGTGGACATGCATGCGTTATACAATTAATAGACGTTGTACAGCCTCGCAGTTCTGACCTAGACCTATTTAACGACCTCTACCTTGTGTTTGAATATGTGGATACCGATTTATACAAATTAATAATGTCTCCTCAATATCTCACAACGGAGCATATACAAACTTTTCTTTACCAAATGCTTGTGGGCCTTAAATATATACATAGTTCGTCCGGTAAGTTTGATCAATATCGAAGCGCATAACGGACGTTATCTGAACACTCTAATTCTAACAATTTACCAACTGTTGTCGTCCTCAGTAATTCATAGGGACCTTAAACCTGCGTGAGTGTACATTTGTGTTGCAACATGTTGATGTCCACTGATTGTGAACTGACATTGTTTACCTTTAACTCTCTTGTTATCTACTGAATATGAATATAGCAAGTAAGTGGCTTTTGACATCAATATATCTGCTTAATTTCACCCGCGTAACTTATCTTTTTTTGTGTCGTTTACAGTATACTTTTGAATGAAGATTGTACCCTCAAAATTTGCGACTTCGGTCTTGCAAGAATAGTAGTCAACGGTAAAATATCTCAGTCAATAAGAGGAGAAGGCAGACCTGACTCTATTGACTTAGTCATTAACGGTATTAGTAGGAATTCATCAGTTGAAGAAATATATCACAATAGTGTCGCCGACGATTTGCCTCGTCCCAGTTTATCTCGACAACTTACGAAGCATGTTGTGACACGCTGGTATCGTGCACCTGAATTAATACTAATTCAACCGTACGAATCAGCGGTTGATATTTGGAGTTTGGGATGTATATTCGGAGAGTTGTTGAACATGCAGGAAGGGAGTGTCCCAAATTACCAAGACCGTGTTCCGCTTTTCCCTGGAGGTTCTTGCTATCCATTGTCTGGAGATCAAGTCTCCACTGATACCAAAGAACTACAGGATCAATTAAGTGTCATATTTAGCGTGATTGGCATGCCCTCGGGAGAGGACCTTTTATCGGTAGGAAAGGTAAGAATACATGAGTTATTTCTAGATCCTTGTTGTGTTTCTAGATCCTCGTTGTCTCATTGAGAAAATAACCCTTTTGCATCAAAATGTTCGTTAGACCGATAAATACATAAGCACTCTCGAAAAGAAACCCGGAAGAAGTTTAGAATCATTATTTCCTGCAGCAGACCCAGCAGCTATCAATTTATTAAAGAGCATGCTCATGTTTAACCCAGCAAAGAGATGCTCAGCCGAGGAAGCTGTAGATCACGAATTCTTGAAACCAGTTAGAAAGAAAGAGTTGGAGGTGAGCAGTTAAAAGTTGCAATGTTTCATCTCCTATATACTGATTTGTTGACAATAAGACCTTAACTATGTTCGTTCGTCTAATTATTTACTTGATAGTTTTGTGAAACTCAACCTCTCGAGAGCCCGGAGTTTCTGGAGAAGAATAACATTGAGATCGCCACGATAAAAGAAGAAACGTACAAGGAGGCAATGTGGTACCAACAGCCACGTTGACTATACATTTAATATTGTTTCATTCAAAAGAAAAGCTAGTGTAGATCTAATATTAACCATTGCTGTAATCACGATCACCAAAAATGGTAGACCCAACGCGAATACTTGTCGCTCCCTTTTTTATTGCTATCTCAAAGTCACCCGACATGCCCATGCTCAATTCCAAGGTATTTGGATTGCGGTCCAATACTGATGCAACCTCATCACGACATAGACGTAGGGTATCAAAGCATGAGTCATCCCCGGGTGCACCAATTGTCATTAGACCGTCAATTGATAGCAATGGGCAGTCCACGGATATTTTTGTAACAAGTTCAGCCACGTCACCGCCTGGAGATACTCCACTTTTTGATTCTTCTCCACTCGTATTGACTTGAATATATATGCCCAATTTCTTCTTCTTCTCCTCGTCGACATTCTCCTCATTCAACGTTTCTACTGCACGGTTCAATTTCTCAGCTAATTTGATTGTGCTTACCGTTTCAATGCACGCAAGTTTGCTCAGTCCGACAGACTTTACCAGTGGTGCAGCCTTATTTGACTGTAAAGGACCAATAAAGTGCCACCGTACATCATCTGGAAGCACGTTTGCCTTGGTCATTAGCTCTTGTGCATAATTCTCACCAAAGTATCGTTGACCATGGTCGTATGCTGTTTGTAGAAATTCGACAGGCTTCGTTTTGGATACTGCCACGAGTCTCACACTCCCCGAAAGACGATCGTTGACGGATAAGGCATCATCCATCCGTTGTCTTACGGACACGATGTTGGATACTATGTCTACCTTCTCGATATCTGCATCCGACGGCGAAGTTGACGCTGACATGACTGATGAAGATACGGCGATCGGTGCTATTCTAATTAATGGTGATTGTCGACCTGAGAATGGTGCAGCAGTTCGAAGGGACAGGTAGGCCACTGCGACTGCTCGTCGCCCTCCTAGCATGGATCGCAACAGGCCTACGATACCTACGCCGGACCCTTGCTATCAGGAATGAACACAGATAGGAGCCTCGCCTCGTAAATTGGGAAAAGTTTTCGAAGTGAAGACACACACTGTGTAAAAAAGGTTAATTTCTGTCATACATCCTGGGCTGTTGATCTATATTTGCAAGGAGTGGTCTCCGCTCTGTCACGTTACTTGTTTTTTTCTTTCTCTTGCCCAGGACACAATACGGGATGAGGAATGCCCCGGCAGCAAGAAGGAATGGAACCAAAATGTAGGAAATAAAAGGTGAGAACTCATCATCGTCATACATTTCTTCAAGTTGAGAGCGAGTACCATCACAATATTCGAGAGATCCAGCAAAGAGAAACTTTCGATCTTTCAAACCATAGTTCGTAATCTTTGTATACCACTGTGACATGACATGTTCATTCGATGATATACGCGTTTCACCAAAGCCAACGCCATGCCACTGTGGCATGCTTTCCCAATCGCAATTGATATAACACCACATTGATACGTCATGTTTATTGATGATGTCGATTACATTTCCAAACCAACGCTCCCAAACATCGTGCTCATATTGATGATGATGCTTTGCAAGATAATGCTTTGTATAATTACTCGCTTGCTTCAATTCGATACCACCAAACGGTGTTGATTCAGCAACCATTGTCGGCTATAATGCAGCACGTGAGGATTGCTTGATCAAGGACGGCGTAAATCAAATGAAAAGAAAGACAATGTAAGCTTACCTTGTTATGATCCCTTGCGAATTGGAATACATTTTCCACATCAGACATAGATCCAGCCAACCCCTTTGACCAAGGAAATACCTGCTGAAAAATAGAAACACCAATCCAATCTACCACATCATCACCAGGGTAAAATCGATCCAAAGATAGCTCATCCGATGCCATTGGCGCCCCCCATGAATGCCAAACGAATAGCACACGTTTTAGTGTTTCCTCATTTAGATTCTTTCGACAATACTTCACAAGTTTACGAAATGCTAATACATAAACCTCCGGGTTGTCACTGTAACCAAAGGTGGGATTGTCAAATTCATATCCCAATCGAAGGAATATTTTAGTTGCCCGACAACGATTGAGATAGGATACAAGAAGACTAATTTGTTTGTCCATGTCACCCTTGACAATTGAGAAACAGCCCTTTGTACCATTCAGCCAGAGACCAATCTATAATGTTGGAAGAATAAAGAAATGTGAGTTGAATGATACATTAAGGTATCGACAGTCGTGTTGTGCTGAAGTAGACTCACTTGCAAACCAATAGAGGATTTATCACCATGCTCATGCAACGGGAAAAGATCCAGGATTCCATCGGCATATTCTATTCCAGATCCATAATCAGTAGGCTCCCATAGACCATTTAACGTTGCTAGATCTGTATATACCATGAATGCAGCTGGTACAAAGTTTGCGATTGTTGATTGAGGCATCGTCGTCGAATTATTCTCCTCATTGATGGCGGAGAAGTCGTCTATTCTACGATGTATGCTGTAGTTGTACTGTGACTTCACATAATCATCAATAGAAAATAAGTCTTGACCAATCACCAAGTAGGTAGTGTTGACAGGGGGTCGGCAAGAAGAAGACATGAGTGGGTTCCCCTTTAGACATGAGTGGGTTCCCCTTTATGAAAACAGCTTCGCTCGGGCTTTTGGAGGTGATGGTGGTACGTGTGAATGCCGGGGGGGATGCCCCCCGGATCCCCCCTCTGTTGGTGACGTCACGGCTCATTCCCCCTTTCTATGTTTTCTTCAAGAAAAGATTTTTGGCGATGAGCGGGATAATATTTTTGGCGAATGAGCGGGATAATTTTTTGGCGAGGGCGTTAAG
>Ga0247834_1006577_pt1 | contig 12899 bp, 21 predicted proteins | sample LaCruzMarch2015__8_FD_187118 | JGI IMG/M metagenome (GOLD analysis project Ga0247834, IMG submission 187118) | Freshwater microbial communities from meromictic Lake La Cruz, Castile-La Mancha, Spain - LaCruzMarch2015_12m | ecosystem: Environmental > Aquatic > Freshwater > Lake | place: Spain... | reverse complement strand
AACCTGCGTACCCCCGATGCGTTGCAGGCAGCCAGCTGTATGCAGCTTGGTGCCGGTGCCGTGATGGTCACCGGCGATGCCGGTTTTCAGAGGGTGCCGTCACTCCGCCTGGCGCTAGTGAACGGAGGTGAAGGCCAAAACTGAATCAGTGGATTAGGGCCATCCCAGTGATGCCCCTATCCCAATACGGCAGAGCGTCCGATCCTCTGCGCCAAAAAGGTATAAATTTTGAACTCTATGGAATTTGAGTTCGACCCGCTCAAGAGCAAGGCCAACCAGGCGAAGCACGGCATCGACTTCGTCGATGCCCAGGCTCTGTGGAACGATCCTTCAGATCCATGGCAAGCACTGGTCAGCCGTGATCACCCATCGCAGCCAGGCCATCCGTCTCATTTCTGTCCATCGCTCCCGCCTGGAAGAGGTACAGCTCTATGAACAGCTCTGAATTCGATCGTCGCTTCGATGCTGGTGACGCCGTGCTCGACGTACTTGATCTCGACGCCGCTACGAGTCCCCGCCTGCAGCAAAAGCGCGTCAATGTTGATTTCCCCCTCTGGATGGTCGAGCAGCTCGATCGTGAGGCCACCCGTCTTGGCGTGACACGGCAGTCGATCATCAAAGTGTGGCTCGCTGAGCGACTGGAGCACCGCACTGAATCAAACCTGGGCACAGCCACCGTCCACTGAAGGACCTCATCACCAAAGGTCGATTGGATCTGCCAGCGGCGCTAACAAGAGTGGATCGAGCCCTTATCGTCAGCACCAGTCGCAGCCAGAGGCAGCCGCTATCCACCAGAGCTGAACCGATCAGGCAGGACGCGACAGGGGTAACCGTGCTAGTACAAGCGTATGCATTAGCCATGATTCATGGGTGCCCCTCTCCCCCGGCCCGCAGCACTGAATGCTCGGCTCGATACCCCGATCGAGGAGTGGCCCTACCTCGATGAGGTAGTGCTGCTCAAGACCCGCAGCCGCAAGGTCTGCATGACCTGCCACTGATTCCGGCACCACGCGGGAGTGAGCTGCATCCCGTTGCTCACCTGCCAACTGCATCAGGGGCTGATCGCCCATGGCGAGCACCTCACCAACCGCTGCCAGGGCTGGACCGATGACATGACCCGTCAGCGGGGCTGGGCGCCGGAGGTGGCCTGAGCAGCTCTAGATGAAAGTCACGAACAGTCCCGGCCGACCGCCGCTGTCTCCGCAGGAGGGCTGGATCAGCGATTGCCGTCAGGTGCTGCACTTCAAGCCGAGGCGCTACGACCGCTGGAGCCAGGCGCTTGAGGTGACTTTTGGAGAGGTAATGCCCGGAGGGGAGCCACCGCTGCTCAAACATCGCAGGGAGCTGATGCGAAATGAGGCGATCAATCTCTGGGCTCAGAAGCGCAGAGCCGGCTGGCAGGTTTGCTCGCCGCAGTGGACGCCGCCACCACTGCGCAGGGCCTGAGCTGCTGCAGGCCACAAAGCAATTCCACGTTGCTCCGATCTGCACCCAGAAGCAATGCGTTTAAAAGCTGATTGCGCTGAGCCGCTAGCGCAGCGATGCTGTGTTCATCAACAAAGGAGGCGCCCAGCATGGACGACACGCCACCCCGCCAGGTTCAAGAAGCACGCTGACTGCAGGCCCCTGCTCCAACAGTCTTTATTTATTAGTGGGCGGGTCGTTCAGCCGGGCAAGAGAGCAGCATTCCCCAGTGCCGCTCACCTTGTGCGCCTGACTGATCGACACTCCGGCCGCACCGCTACAGGTGCCCTCAGGAGGACCATCCGCCCCACACCTGGAATGCATGGCCCCAGGTGCCAACGTCAGCAGCTTCGCTAGCCCATTCCACGCTCCAGCGTGTGAGGACACGACGACCCCCGGGGCCAACCTTGGGGGTTTTGTTTTGTCAGCTCAACAATCCCTCCTCAGCGACAAGGCGCACTGCTGACTCCGCCGCCTCAATGCAGCGCTGAGCCCGGCGCTTGGCATCGTCTTGCCCCTGGGCTCGCAGCACATAGCCCTCCATCGCTTCCGGCGTCTCGATCAGAGCCAGCAGGCCGGCACTTCGCGGGCTCAGGGAGCCAGCAGCCAGCAACCGACTCACGCTGGCGTTCTCCCACAGCAGGGCGCCAGCGGATCCAGGAGCAAACAGCTCCTGCCGCAGCACCTCCAATAACTGCTGCTTCAGTGCATCAAGCTGCCCTGGCTTTAGCCGGCGGCTGTTGGGCAGCCCTTCCGCTCTCCCCGCAGGGATCACGGCTGGACGATCCGGCGCGTGCTCCACGCTCCAGCTCAGGCCAGTGCCCGGAACTCCCACCGTGGTGCGCGCACCACCACTGCGGGCGACGGGGATGTTGAACGAAGCACCCCGCCCACCAACGGAGATGGAGCTCAACCCGCCCTTGGCGAAATTGAAGCGCAGCGGGCCTAGGCGGGTGGAGCGACGAAAGCGGAAACCCATGGCTCAGTGGCTCTTGGCGTAGTAGTTGCCTGAGGAATACCAGCCCAGAGTGCAGGACTTGCCGCTCTTCTGGATCGCCTCGTGCTCAGTTCATACCACCGCAGCTGCCCAGGGCTTGAGTGAATGCGCCGTTGGCGGATCGGCCTGTCAGCATGGGGATACTCGTGTTCACCCCGTGCTCCTGAACCCCTTCTTGCCGTTCAGCACGGCCAAGGTGGTGAGCATCAAGGCCACCGGGCTGCTGATCAAACAGAGGTGCAATCTGCGGTGGGGACATGAGTAAGAGCACGCTAAAAAGTGTGCTGGCTCCTGCATCATCAAGTCATCAACCCGCCCAAGCCCGTGGAGGATGTGCAGTGTAAAATCGATATTTGATTTAATTCAAAACCTATTCCAGAAACCATGAACCCGAGTCGCCTTTATCTCATTTTTTCCGCAGCTGGGCTGCTGCCAATTGCGCTTAGCTACGGAATTGACCCAAATCGGATCCTCCCAAATCTCTTGAAAATCCAACCTATGGGCGGGGATTTAGTTCACATCCTTAGGGCCGTGATGGGTCTCTACCTTGCAATCCTTACCCTTTGGCTGTTAGGCGCGATCCGTGGTGGATCGCTGATGCGTACAGCTATAATTAGCGAGATAGTATTTATGGCTGGATTGGCAGCCGGCAGGCTTATTGACATGCTGCTAAACGGCTGGCCAAGCCCAATCCTAATTGTGTATACCGTTGCAGAGTTGGTGTTGGCCTCATTGGGAATTCTTTGTTTGTTTAGTCACGACAGAAATTCTGAAACCACCGTTGGCTTGACATAGGCCGCTCAGGCGAGACGCGCAGGCCAGATCCGACCGGCGGCTGGTTTTACTTCAAGTGGTGCACAGTGACCCCTGTGCAAGAAAGGGTGGTGAAGTTGGCCCGAAGGCAGATGGGTCTGGCTACTGCCCCGCCCGGTCAACACATGTCCTTCGCCGGGCGACCCGGCACAGGGACTGGATTCGAGCCTCCCCCTCGCCTAAAGTCCCTTAAATTTTCCGCTGGACCATGCCCTCCGCACAGCTTGCATCCGCGATCCTGAAGGCCTCAACCCTGCTGGCAGCGAGCCTCACGGTTGGCGTGGGCGTTGCGGGCCTGGCCGCCAACGCCGCCCCCACCTGCACCTTTCTTCAGCCGGTGGGAGGCAATGGCACCTCGCCGGTCGTGTCGAAGTCGGTGGGGCGGGGCAAATTGATTGGCAATACAAACTGGAACACTGATTTCTTCGTCACCCAGCCCTACACCAGCTACAAGTTTTTCTTCACCGCCAACTCCTCTGACGCGAACGCCCAGTACCCGGTGGAGGGCTACATGAAGTTCAGCGATGGCTCCAACCTGCAGATGTTCAACACCCTGATGAACCCTCCGATGGGCACCGGCAAGATGTTTGGTCCCTTCGCGTCGGTGCCGGGCAAGCAGACCTCCCAGATGAATTTCAAGGTGGGTGCCAGCAACGACCCCGGCGCTCTGGGCTTTAGCTACCGAATTTCCGTGCAGGGCTGCCGCTGATCCGGTTGTTCCAAAGGGCCATCAGCGCCGCTTGCCCGAAATCGAGCTGCAGTAGGTCTCACACCTGCTGCACCTGGCGGGGCTGGCTCACTGCTCGGTGCGGGCCGAGATCCGCAGTTGTACATGCCGTCCGGCATTTCGCTGGCGATGGCCGGTGCAGGCATCGAGATCGTTCTTGAACAGCCACCCGACTCCGTAGCTGTTGGGAGCTTCGTGCGGGATGTGGTCGGCGCTGAAACCTTTTCAGTTGGCGGGGTGGTTGCTGTCCTTGCAGGGGGCATGCGGGATCCACAATGAGCCCTTATCAGAAAGGCTTGGCCGTGGCGCGACCAAACATCCTCCTACTCATGACGGATCAAGAGCGCTATGCGCCGCCCTATGAGAGCCCGGAGCTGGCTACATTCCGGCTGCCCCAACTGCCGGCCAGGGCGCGACTCAGATCCGCTGGCCTTGAGCTGCACCGCCACTACGCCGGCTCCACCGCCTGCTTGCCCAGCAGGGCCACCCTGTTCACGGGGCAGTACCCCTCCCTACATGGGGTTACTAAAACCGATGGCTTGGCCAAACCCCATAACGATCCGGCAATGCGCTGGCTGGATCCAGCCGGTGTGCCGACCATGGGTGACTGGTTTCGAGCCGGTGGCTACCGCACCCACTACCGCGGAAAGTGGCACATCTCCGCCGCCGATCTGCCCAGCCCAGACGGCCATGAGGGCCTCATGGCTTCTGATGACAACGGAGCTGTGATCCCCGAGGGCGTTGAGGCTTACCAAAAGGCTGACCAGCTCGATGCTTTCGGCTTCAGTGGCTGGATTGGGCGGGAACCACATGGGGCCGCAAAGGCCGACAGTGGCTCGGTGCGCGACAGCGTTTACGCCGATCAGGTGGCCGACTTGTTCGCTGAGCTAAGTAAGGAGGACAGTGAGCAGCCCTGGCTGGCTGTGGCCTCGTTGGTGAACCCGCACGACATCACCTTTGCTGGTGGTCTCTACGAAAAGCTGCTTGGCTTCAACGCCTCTGACGACACGGTCCCCGTCATTGGGGAGCCCCCCTCCCAGTGCGAATCCTTTGCTGGTCGCCCGGCCTGCCAGGAGCAGTTCAAGGCGACCTGGCCGCAGATGGTCACGTCTCAACCGGCTGATATCGCCTACCGCCGCCTCTATTACTACCTGCACAAAGTGGTGGATCAGGCCATCGCTCGAATCCTCGATTCCCTAGAGGCTTCCGGCCTGGCCGAGAACACGATCATCGTGTTCACCTCAGACCACGGTGATCTGCTCGGTGCCCATGGCGGTCTCCAGCAGAAATGGTGTAGCGCCTTTGACGAGGCCATTCATATTCCCTTGCTAGTGAGCGGTCCTGGAATTGTGGCCCCATCGGGGGGCATCAGCACCCCTACCAGCCACGTCGATCTACTCCCAACGCTGTTGGGTCTGGCCGATATCGATGTGAATGAGGCCGCCGCTGTCATACAGGCGACCCACAGCGAAGTTCACTCCCTTCCCGGCCGTGACCTCAGTGCTCTGCTCACCGGTCAGGCATCAGAGGCCGAAGTGGCCCAGCCAATTTATTTCATGACTGAAGACGATGTAAGCCGTGGTTCTCATCAGGTCAACCTTTTCACAGGTCAACCTTTTCACAGGTCAACCTTATGAGGCTGTCCAGCAGCCGTCGAACATCGAGTCTGTAATAACAACACTTCCAACCGGCCCCGGCGGTACCGAAGAGGTCTGGAAACTTAACCACTATTACCAGCATTACGACATAGAAAAAGCGGCGGTGAGTCCTGTTGCTGGCTTCGTCTACGAGCTGCACAATCTCACCACCGATCCAGAAGAGCGATGTAATCTTATAGTCAATTCCCCCGACGTACTGAGTCAACTGCAAGCGTTGCTGCTCACCGAAGGGCAATCCAAACGACGACAGCCGCGTCATTAGCGCCCGGCCTTTGCTGAGCATTGATCAATTACGACATGCTCAGTAACCAGCTGCGGTTGAAGCATCGCATCGGCTGTGTCGGAGGTCTCCGGTTTATTCGCCAGGGCGCCTGGGTAGCGGGTCTTGCGCAGCAGCCAGGGCTTCTTTTCTCCTGACTGTGCTTCCTCCCTGGTATCCGTGCAGTCGCGCACGATGTCTGCCACGAAGATCCCGAAACGCTCGGCAATGGAGCAATGGCTCTGGCCGGCGGCCTCGATCGCGTCGTGCAGTAGGCCGGCAATGGCCTGATCCTCTGTGCCCGCCAGCGGGCACTAGTGCCCCATGAAAAGCTTGCATCAGTTGTGCAGCATCCATGAGGCGGCGGGTACAAATCGATGGCGTTGGGTTCCCCGGTAGTGACCCGATCTTGCTTGGCTCAGAGCAGCGCTTGGTTGTTGGTATCCAGCTCCCCAATGGCCAGATTCAGGGGCACTTCGTCGAGGTGGTGGATTCCACAGAGCTGAGCTATCGCTCCCTCGGTCTGGTGGAGGAGAAAGTAGCTGAGAAGGCGATGATCTTGATGCACCAGGCCGGCTGAGTCTCAAACCCGCTTCCAGGCCCGCGTAGTCCTATTACCAGAGCCCAGGGGGGTTCAGCTTTTGATCTTGGCAGTAACCAGGGTCCCACTTTTGTTAATACAGTTTTATATCCTTTAATGATCGGTGAACTGCCCGTAAAGCCAAACGCCGCCAACAGCGATCACAACGCTGCTAGCTGCATTTACAAAGCCTTTGTTCATATTGTCCTTTGACTAAGTCTCAGGGAGCTTGAGTCTTTCGGATTGGCGGCCACATAAGCGCCGGTGGTGATTTTGACCTCAATCGATCTCCCGCAAGACCGCGCCCCAGGCCTCGCTGACCAGCAGCTGTGCCGGCTGCCTGGCCTCTGCAGCCTCTGCACCTAGTCGAGCTACGAGGCTGGATCAGCCTTCACCTGGGCCAGAAACCTCAGTAGCTCGCTCTGGGGCACGGCAGCTCAGCAAGATCTGCAACAAAGAACTGCCGGCAGAAAGAGCTTCAGCGGCTCTTGACGCAATAGCCGCCTGATGAATACCAGCCCAGCGGGCATCCCTTACCGCTCTTCTGGATCGCTTCCCGCTCGTTACTGGGGCTGCTGAGGCAGTAGTTGCCAGAGGAATAAAAACCCAACGGGCAGCCAGCACCACTTTTCTCAATGGCGCCGCGGGTGTTGCCCCCGGAGCTGGGCACGCAGTAGTCGCCGGAGCTGTAGTAGCCAAGCGGGCAGCCTCCAACCTTGGGCAGCGGTTGCACCGGCTGCTGGGCTAGGGCACTGCCTGCAGTCAACGCTGCAATTGAGCAGGTAAGAAGAAGCGGATTGCGGGCCATCGTCTTAGGAGGCATAGATGCAGATTGGCGCGAATCAGCTAGCCGGATCCAGGTCATGCAGGAACAGCATGAAAATGGTGCCGGTGCAAACTCAGGCAATGGCAAAACAGTTTCTGCTGGGTGTGGTTGCAATGACGGCCTTGGCCTGGCCTGGGTGCGTAGTCGCTCAGGTCGTCAAGGCCACCGTGCTCTCAATCGGAGATGGCGACACGATCCGGGTGCGCCAGGCCGGTAAAGCCCTCACCGTGCGGAGATCCGATAGCCGAACCAAAGCTGACGGGAAGCTGGATGGCCCACCTGCTGATCTGCAGCAAGGAGCTGCTGCACAGCTTGCTGATCGACACCGCCCAAAAGCCCGATCGGATCGAGCCACAGCCGTAATGAAAGCCAGCTTTTGATGCACTCACTGGCAACGCCCAGCTGGTGGATCAGCAGCCTCTGCGGACGATCAGCTCGACGTGATCGACCAGCTCCACAGCCCGCTGTTGCCAGTCCCTGCGGTCCAGCTCCATCGGCTCTGGCTCAGCGTCGTAACGGAACTGGACGGCAAAGACGGTGAACGCTTCTAAAGCCAGAAAGGGCTCGACATCCCCGCCCGCATCCGCGACCCGTTCCAGCAAGGCCGTGAGGTTATGGATTAGCGGTGGCTCCTCGCCAAGGCTGAACAACCAGGCCTTCAGGGACTTTTCCACGGCCTGCTGAATCTGAAAGCCCCAGCTGGATTCATCGATGGACGGGATCTGCAGAACCTCGGCTGCCTTGAGATCGCGGCGAGCGATCCGCAGCAGGGCCTGGGCCTCAGGGTTGGCCATGCAGCAGCCGTCCTTCTCGGTAGGCCCTCGCGATCACGTGGCTGAGCCAATGCCGCCGTTCTGCCACCTGGCTCTGTGAATAGAGCAGAAGGTCAATGGGGATTCGGTGGTGCGCTAGCCGGCGCCAGAGCTTGCCGAGGGAGTCAAAGCGGTTGTTCTGCAGCAACCAGCTGTCGCTGGCGGTGATCAGCAGATCGATGTCGGAATCGGCGCGCGCATCGCCCCGGGCATGGGAGCCAAACAACCGCACTTCAGCGCCAGGAATCTCAGCCCGGATTTCAGCCGCCATCTCCTGCAGCTGGGTTTCGCTGATCGTGGCGGCTGGAGCTGTGGTCATGGCAATACCTCGACCCTAAGGATGCCGCGGTCTTTGTGAAAAACACAAGTCGCAGCTCCAATGCTGATCGACCTAGCCATAACAGCAGGCAGCTTCTGGGCTCCATCACAACCAGCTGCGGTAACGGCTGCGCTGGCGTCTGACCGCTGTTCGTGCGGCAGCAGTGCCGAACTGGGGGCTGCTGCCGTCCTTGCGGCGACGCACCCAGACCCCTTTGCGGATCAGTCGACTGTCTGCGGCATTGGCCTGGCGGGCTGAGAGGAGGGTGCCGTAACCCGCCTTATGGCGGGCATGGGCTCTAGTGCGGCGGCTCCAGAACACCAGGTAGTAGCGGCTGGCCATTTGCTGAACGGCTGTGCTCAGCGACGTGGGCGGCGGCCGTTGGTTATTCCGCTTGCCCAAAAGCCGCGGGCTTTTTCCCAGCAGCACCAGCGCCAGGTCCCTTGTCGGCTCAGCATCCCAGGCGTCGAGCTCGCCGGCGATCGCTCGTCTGGTCAGGCTGAGAAAGCGTTGCCGCACTAGGTCGTCAAAGGCCGGGTCCTTGGCGAACCACTGGTGCGGTCTGGCATCAGAGCAGGGCCTGCACGCTTGCCACCTTGTCCTCCAGGGTCTGCTCCTTATCGGTGCGGGTATTGATCTTGACGGTGGTGTAAACCCGAGGGCACCCCATGGCGTGCACCGCCTTGTGGCAGGCCTCGATGGCGGCGAACACCGGCTCCCACTCCCCCTCGATCGCCGTGCCGTTGGGATGCAGCTGGATCTTGAGGCCGGCCTCAGAGAGCACCTTCTCGCAGGCAGCGATGTAGGGGGCCAGGTGCACGCCCACCCCGATCGGCACCACACATAGATCAACGATCACTTTCATGGTCAGACCCGGCACATTGCACCCATCGTGGAGGCACCAGCAAAGAAGCTGCCGTGTCTGTTTTTCCGCCCCCGCTCGCCGGTGTGGGCTGTCACTCCAGCAGATCAGGATCACTGTGGAGGATGTCCTCCCAGAACGACTGAAACCCCATCCAGCCATCCTGGGGCCTGCCGATGTGGCTCCGGGTGTAGGTGGCCCAGTCTTCCCGGATCAACTGGGGGCTGCCGGCCGCTTCGGCCAGCAGCTGGCTCTGGCAGCAGCGCTCCATGGAGATGAACCAGAAGGCAGCTGCATCCACGCTTTCTCCCACGCTGAACAGGCCGTGGTTCTGGTGGATGGCGGCCTTCCCCTGCAGGAATTGCGCAGCGAAGGACCGGCCGGCTGCTTCCTCCAGCACCACCTTTCCGCCATCCTCTTGAATCAGCTCGTGGTCGTTGAAGAAGATGCAGCAGTCCTGGGTGATCGGATCGAGCCGTTTGCCAAGGCTCGAGAAGGCCTTGCCATAGGGCGAGTGGGCGTGAGCTGCGGCGATCACCTCCGGACGCAGCTCGTGGATAGCCGCATGCAGTACGAACGCCGCCCGATTCACCGGGCGATCGCCGATCACCACCTCGCCCGCGTGGTTCACCAGCAGCAGGTCGCTGACGCGCACGCGGTTGAACGACAGCGCAAACGGATTAACCCAGAAGTGATCCGGGAATTCCGGATCGCGGGCGGTGATGTGGCCGGCCACGCCTTCCCCGAACCCCAGCCGGCCGAAAATCCGCAGCGCTCCGGCCAGGCGTTCCTGGCGATGGCGCCGCTCGGCTGCCACGCAGCTGAATTGGGGCGGCGAGAGATCACGAAGGGACTTGGCCGTGAGTTGGATCCCAGCGATTTCGCCCGGACTGGTCGGATCGGCCATGCCTCAAGCACCGCAGACTTCATCCTCTCAGCAACCGGCCGCTGACCTGCTCGACGACACCCTAAATCTGATCCATCAAGGGGTGCTGCGGGGGGCCATTGGTTGTTGAGGTTGCAGGCGATATTGCGGGACCAGTGGATTCGGATTGGACTGGCTTGCTAAACCGAGTGAAATCGTTGAGAAGGCTGTGATGTTGCGAAAGGCTGTCCTGACGGGAACGGCTGTCCTGACGGGAAAGGCTGGGCTGGTTCGAATGCGAGCTATGGCCTGGCTGAGCCTGGTCCTCCCCTCGCTGGCTCTGCTTCCTACCCAGGTCGCCCGGGCCAAAGGGGGGATGGAGCCGCTGTTGAATCAGCCCGCCAAGGTGAGGATCGAGCAGGGATGGCTGCGCGGCGTACGGCATCACGACGTGATGGAATTCCGCGGCATTCCTTACGCCGCCTCCACGGCGGCAGACAAGCGCTGGACCTTGCCGGTACCCGCCAAAGGTTGGTCCGGGCTGCGCGATGCCAGCGCCTTCGGACCCGCCTGTCCCCAGGAGGCACGGTTCAATCTCACCGAGGCCAGCAACGCTGAAGACTGCCTCAGCATCAATGTGAGCGTGCCGCAGCAGCGGCCGGCCGGACGACGGCTGCCGGTGCTGGTCTGGATTCATGGAGGCGCCTTCGTGGGCGGTGGGTCCAATCTTTATCGGCTCGATGCCCTGGCCAGACAGGGCGTGGTGGTGGTGAGCTTCAACTACCGGCTTGGTGTGCTGGGGTTCATGCCCCATCCAGCCTTTGATTCGGCCACCAATGGCAACCTGGGCCTGGTGGATCAGCGCGAGGCCCTGCGCTGGGTTCAGCGCAACATTGCCGCGTTTGGTGGTGATCCGACCAACGTCACCCTGGGTGGAGAGTCGGCCGGGGCCGGTTCAACCTGCATGCATCTCGCCGCCCCTGAGCTGTCACGAGGTCTCTTTCATAAGGCGCTGGTGATTAGTGGCGGCTGTCTGGTTTCCTTGCCTTCGGTGCAGACCTATGAGCAAGAGGTGGGTCTGCCGATCGCGGCCAGGCTGGGCTGTGACAAGGTCGGCGACGCTCTGGCCTGCTTGCGCCGCATCCAGGTGCAGCGCCTGGTGCAGGTCGGTGGCGAGGTGACGGCTGGTAAAACCATGTCGTTTGGCCCCTCGATCGGGGCTGCCCAGGCCACGTCGCGCACCGTCCGCGATGCTCTGCGGAAGGCTCAGGTGATGAAGGTGCCGTTGTTGATGGGCGGGGCAAGGGATGAGCTGCGGCTTTATGTCGGCTACGACCAGCAATCTCAGGACCCAGCGCGGGTGGTGACTGCGGAGAACTACAAGCAAAGACTGATTGGCTCGTATGGCTATACACCTGACCAGATCAACGAAGATCGGCCGCAGCAGATTCTGGCTCGCTTCCCGCTGCAGGATCCGCAGCGGGCACCGGAGCAGGTCGGTTCGGTGATGTCCCACTACAACCCGGCGGTGGGCATCAATAACTGTCTCTACTTGCATACCGCCAGTGCTTTTCGGCGTTTTGCCAAGGTGCCGATTTACCAGTTTGAATTTGCTGATCCCAAGGCGTTGGTGCTGGGCGTTGGTATTGCCGCTCAGCCAAATCCCGGCATGGAGTTTGGCGCGGTGCATTCAGCTGCTCTCAATTATCTGTTCCCCAATCTCTCCAACACCAAGCGTATTGATGCCCCTGGGCTGCCTGCCGATTCCCAGCTCTTGGCAGGCCAGATGCAGGGAATTGTCACGAGTTTTGCGACTCAGGGTGTGCCCTTGGCCAAGGGGCTTCCCGCCTGGCCGGTTTACAACTCCGGCAAGAATGATGTGATGCTGCTGGTGCCGAAGCGTTCAGCATTGCACGATGCGGATGCGGCCCACTTCTGTGGATTCTGGCGTGAGCTTTATCCCGAGTTTTTGGCCAGTCCCTAGGGGCCTATTGAGCATAGATCTCCATCAAGACAATAAGGTCCTTGCCAGGAAAATGCGGGCTCGGGCAAGAATCAAGCTGAGAAAGTAGAAGACTAATCTTTTGGTACTGGTTAGCCGAAATTGCTCAAATTGCAAGTACCAGCTGCCTCTGCAGCGAGAATGCTTTAAAGGTCGTTCAGATAACAATGAGGTTTGGCATGAGGCGATGAAGTGGCATCCAGCCAGTATCGATTGGTTCGGCCGCGCAGTCAGCTCTGCTGACCTGTGACGCCAAATGCTTGCATGCAAGATGACTGCAGGAGGAACAAGCGGTTTCGGGCCTGGTTAGGAGCCTTTGATGACAGATCAGGTTTAGAGACCAACCAGGAAAGTGCGGAGGTGCTGGGAAGTCGCTGCATACGCTCAATCCCTCAGCAGGGCGGTCTCGTAAGCGATCACGTCGGCAGCGGAGCATCGCCGCCGCCGGCAATCGAACCAGCGATCGGCCCGGAGGAGGACTGTTTCTAGATTGCGTGCTTCTGCTCAGGGCTGGGCGCCAGCAGTTGCTGATCGATAAGTGCAACCGCATCAAGCAGGGCACGGTCGCTGGAAGGGCTAGCGCCTGGTGGATGGCTTCTTGATCCTGCGGTTGCCAGCTCACCGCGGAGCCTGAATTCAGCAACGGGCCAACTACGCAGCATCGAGGGCCATTGCCGACCATGCAAAAACCTGTATTACAGTTAGTCCATTCGTC
>Ga0247834_1006570_pt1 | contig 12907 bp, 13 predicted proteins | sample LaCruzMarch2015__8_FD_187118 | JGI IMG/M metagenome (GOLD analysis project Ga0247834, IMG submission 187118) | Freshwater microbial communities from meromictic Lake La Cruz, Castile-La Mancha, Spain - LaCruzMarch2015_12m | ecosystem: Environmental > Aquatic > Freshwater > Lake | place: Spain... | reverse complement strand
AGTAGTACCTCCGCCAATGCCCTTCATTCTTACTCCGCCAAGGCCACTGCTATGAGAATCAACAACTCGTGGACAGTGAGGAGCCCATAGTTTGGCATGAACCAATCCTAGATGGTTATTGGGATGAACTAGAAGCAAAAATTCTTGGGAGGAAGTGTTACCTCCCGTTTGCGTACAGCTCCCGTTTACAAATGGTTTTAAACCCAGGGAAAATACTCCGCGATTCTTCCCATTTGCAAATGGGCGTGACCTTTGATGCGTCCCATATGCAAACAGTTGTGAGCGTTGAGGTGCGCAATGCCTCGCTCCCGAGGTGCACGACGAGGTCCAACGAAGGCATCGACGAGGTCCCACGAAGGCATCCCGAGGTGCACAATACCTCCGACGAGGTCCCCGATGAGGTCCGACGAGGGACGAGGTCCTCGAGGTGCATGACGCCAATATAGACGCCGATAGCACGAGATAGAACGAGGCGACGACGACGTACCACGCCGATAGAACGAGATATAACGAGGCGACGACGACATACCACGCCGATAGAAGAGGCTGCGACGACGTACAGGGATACTTCATCGCATTGAGTAATCCAAGTAGTAACCCAATCTCCAACACATCCTCATAAACAATACTCGGTTTGGCTTTGATATTGGTTAAGTGTGCCTTGGTTGCCAATTTAATCCAATATCAAACAGCCAGCGTGAGAGTGCTGCGAGATTGTTCAATATGAGTCGAAGATGTTTATGCTGTGGTCCTATTGCTGCCCAGGCTAGTAGAATTGATAAGTACTGGTTATCAAGTGAGAAGACACCCGGGGTTTTGGCTCATAATGACAGGCATACCATGGTTTTATGTTGCAATTGTCTCGGTCAACAGAATTTTGAATGTGCCATGGATTTCATGGATCGTGTGTTAGATAAGGTACCGGCTTGTGTCATCAAAGAGCACCCATGGGTGTTGGCATTGCGTCCATTATATAACAATCACACCAAAGGCATATTGCCACCAAGTCATGACATTGAGGTGCAGTGTTGTATAGCCTGCTCATTGTCTATTACAATCCCTGAAGGTGTAAGGTCCTCACTTCTACCAATACAAGCACCATTAGCAATTGTGGGGAACAACGACACAAATATTAGTAATGTAATGATGAATGATGATGTTGATGATGATGATGATGATGCAAGTTACAATCCTACAATTAATGAACTAAATCTAGAAAGTAATAGTACCAATTCTGAGTATGACTCTTATAACACTGATGATGATGATGATGCTGATGTTGATCTGCCTATTCTGTTACCTCTTAGCAAACGCAAACGAGCAATATATGAAGGAATCGGCAGGATGAAGAATTTGCCTGCAACTGAAGATGATACCATGGCCTTCCTCACTGGCTATCAACATTGTGCTACCAAGCCACCCAATTACAAGCATCTAGTACAACATACCCTACAGAAGGCACAACGACATAAGAAGGCAGGTCGAAAAATCGAGTACACTGCATACAGCAATGTGTATGAGGGGGCATTTTACATTCCGTCACACAATCTAGTCATTGGTAATTATACTCATAATGATAGACTATTCGTGGATGTTCATGGCTTGGCACCATCTGCAGCAGATGGGTCACCCTCTGTGCCCCACATGGTTATTACAAAAGCAGATGCCGATGCAGTACATGATTACCACATGAAGTATAATACCAAGCCCAAGTTGATACAGAAGGACATGTTCGACATCTTCCAGCTACATGATGTTCCCATGCCCGAAGACAGATCCATCACTCGATCATGGGATGTTGCACATTGCACATTCCCACAAACAACACGCCTTGATGAAGTAAACAAGCTCAATGGATCAACACATGTAGAACCTGAGATACTTGCCAACTGCCTTGTTTACACATGGAAAAATGTTCATCCTGATGCCGATGTAGTTCTATTTGATGGTGGCTTTGGTCTTGAGGATTATGTCACTATGAAAACAGTTGGCCCAAAGCTGTTAGCAGCACGAATGCAATCGACTCTGTCCAAATCCATTAGTGACAGTGATGTTAAGACAATGCACTCCAACCTTTCCTTACTTGCAGGACGTAAGGGGTTTGAGGTAACACGGACAAGTGGTACTGCTGGCTTCACTTCTCCACAATCTCATGCAGATCTGCTATTTGTTTTACATGATAATGATTCACTGCTCCCAAACAAGGCAGGTGTGTGTACTTCATCATTGTGTATCAAGTTTTTGTTAATTATGTCTATCTCACATAACAACTATTTGTCTCTCCTTTGTTCTAGGTGCCTGTTTGATAATTCCGCACGGAAAGTACTATTACCTATTTTATAAGAAGCATCATGCAAAGGAAGGGGATCACCCAATTGGAATGACAACATATGCACCTCCCAAGCCAGGTGGAGCTTTTCTTTTAAATAGCAATGCCATCGATGCTTGGCAAGTCCTTGGTGAATTTGCATATATCAAAATGCTTATCACTGTAATCCTTGACAAACGTAATGAAGTATTGCAAGCAAGTGGACATCTTAAAGTTGGTCATGGGCCAATCAGTCATGAGTTGAGAAATATTAAGTATGCACGTAAGTTCTTTCGGCTAACCAAGTCGCTGAAGGTCTTTGTGAAGGCTTTCATGAATGTTAATAGTATGTCTCTTGTTGCCTATCCAGTTGGGCAGCATAATGACCACTTCAATGCAGGAGGGGAATCACTGGAGAACAAGATAACATTTATCATCAAGGGAGTCACTGGACGAGGAAGAGGAGGGTCTCTATTTGACAATGGTTATGTATTTGCATTACTGGATTGGCAACATACCACACGCACTGCTCGTAAGTTTTATGTCACCCATGCCCAAGAGATGGGCCTGGGTCCAATTCAGAGTAGTGGTGCACAAAGGATTCTTGATCATTTCTTTGAAAACGGTGGCAGAAATGGTAGATCCTGGAAACGCTTGTTCAATAAATATATGTCCAATTCTTAACTAAGACAAATATATGATACAGTTGTATTAAACTAGTCAATAGTTGGACATTCACTCGGAGTCTCACTTGGAATGTGTTGTTGGTTATGATTGAAAAACCTCATTCACTTTAAACTCACAACAGATTTACTTCATATATACATATAGTATTTCAGTACCTTCTTCCATGGCTAGTGGTCATAATGAAGCAAACTGAGCCTAATATATGTGTGGTCTCACAGTCACTCATGGTTGTAGTAGGACATTCACTCGGAGTCTCACTTGGAATGTGTTATTGGTTATGATTGAAGAACCTCATTCACTTTAAACTCACAACAGATTTACTTCATATATACATATAGTATTTCAGTACCTTCTACCATGGCTAGTGGTCATAATGAAGCAAACTGAGCCTAATGTATGTGTGGTCTCACAGTCACAGTGGTTGTAGTAGGACATTCACTCGGAGTCTCACTTGGAATGTGTTATTGGTTATCAATAGAAAACGTTTTTCTGTTTTCAATAGAAATGTTTTTCTGTTTAATGCTGTATGACATGATTCATACATATATAAAGTGTTACAGCACCTTAATGCCGCTAATTTATATAGGAAAACAAATGTGGCAAAGGACTTGATCTTTATAAATTTATGCACATCACACACATTTCTCTTTGACATATACACACAAACACAACCAATTGAAGGGCCTTCAATAATTTCATTGCACTGTGGGGCAATTGCCTGAGCCTAATATCAGTAAGATGGACATTATAGTTTCTTTCTAGAATTCATAAACTACTAACTGCAGGCTCTCTGTCTTCGTATGCCAAGGCTATGCCACACAAAAGTTCTTGCTGGTATTGAGACATCCCACGCCATTTCAGAAGTTGTAACGCCTTAGCAGATTTGGTTGTACAATTATCAATCCACATAGGTGGACATGGAAGTTGTCCCTTACCCGCTTGTGGGGGTAAATAGGTTACATTGGAATTAGCAACTGCTTCCATAGCTGCATTATTTTGATTATGTTCAACATTATTTGAAGGTGCAGTGACATATTGATTTGCCAAGTCCAATATCGATTGATCAAAATAATTGTCATTGTTGTTACTACTGTTGGTAGTTGCATGAAATGTTAATTGTGATGGGTAACAGTCAATGTTCAAATTGTCAATGTTGAAACTAGCTATTATTTCACTGTCGGTAGTTGCAGTAGTTTTGGTTCTTGCAGTAGTTGATAGTGAGATGTGACCCTCATTACTGTCGGTAGTTGCAGTAGTTGATTGGATGTGACCATCATTATCTTTGACAAACAAACGTTCATAAGCAGCAATAATGTAGTCAGGGGTATTATCAACATCATTCAATCGCCACACACGATCTTGCTGATCTTCATCTGTGTGTTGGCGTTCCCAATCCTTAATCAGTGCTCTATCAACTGCATTACGATTGTTGTTGTTGTTGTTGTTGTTGTTGTTGTTATTATTGTCGTTGTCGTTGTCGTCGTTGTTAGAATTGTCACTATTTTCATCTGTGTCACAGTTTGTGCATTTTCCATTTCCCTTATGGCAACGAGCAGTACAATATAAACCCTTCCTTCGGCAACCACATCTCTTGTTGTCACACTTCCCCCTGCAATTACATTTTGAAAACCCTTGACCCCCCACCATGGACTGCATACGACTTGCTTTACGTAATGACATTGTAGGCAATCCCCTCCAGCTTTCAAGTTCCGTTTCAAGATCATGGAGCCTTACATTATTGGAATTAGGAGGCAATTGTTTAAGGTACTGATATGCAATACATCTATCCAGAACACCTCCTTTTACTGCAATTCTACAAGTTGAATTCTTCTCTTGCACCTCAACTACTACCCCCACAAGACAGTGCCGATCGGTTTTGGCCCTGTCGTGCTTAGGAATCAAAACTTGCACAACATCGTCAAGTTTAAAATTTGCATGTCCATTGTCCTTCAAGCGTTTGACGACCTTTTCAGCTTGCTTCTGGACATTAACAGTTGCTGCTTCACGTAATCTTCTTCTATATATACATGCATTGTCGTTAACATGATCATCATTAGCACTATCCCCATCCTCATCATTGTTTGTGCTGTCATACTGAAGGAAAGTGGTTGTATCATTAAAGATTCTTGTATTGACTGATCAACACAAACAATGTATATAACAGTACTCACATTCTTCCGCTTCTCTTTTGATGTCTGCTTACTCTTTGTCCTTGGTGTCTGTCTCAAGTCAACTGCTGATACTCCAACCATTCCTAGCATATTGTTTGTACGGCGAAATATCCCTGTCATTTGTCGAACATTTTCAGTAATTCCTGCTGTTGTGGAGCCACCAGCAAGACAACGGAATTCTGCACTCGTACGCATACGACATTTTTGTTTGATTTCAACAAGATCACCCTTGCTATTTCTTTCTCTCACTCGTTTCACGGGTCTATTGCTGTGTATAGGATCGCCTGTGTTGACTTGTACAATGTAGTCAGAGTCAGGAGTAAGACAAGTCACAATTCCAGTACGCAACCTATGTAGATCACCAACAATTGCTATTGGGTCATAATATTGAATCTCATCTCCCAATTTGAGTGTCTCTCTGCATATTCTTGTCTTGTCGTAGATGTCTGTAAATTTCCTGCGCTCCTCCCTATCAATATCATATTCCGAAATAGATCCATCAGAACTAATAGAAGATGATTCCTTAGTAAAATCAATTTTGCCTGTTTGTTTTTTTGAATATGTCAACATAGCATTATGTGTCACAACAATTTCATTAGAGAAATTACAAAGCAAGTCTCTCAATAGAGTACAACTTAATGTCTTTACCTTCATTACCACCATCTGAGTCATGGTCGTCACTGACATCACCCCTCGGCAACAGCCGTTCATCCCTCTGCAGCAGCCGTTCGGGTTCATAATCATCTTCGTTGACATCATCACCATAATTACTTTTTGCAGCTTGGGATAGCGACTCTGCCATGACTTGTGACATTCGACGCTGTCTCCCCCTAGAACTCACACCAGCTGAAGGAGTCAACAAAGTGCGCTTCTTTCTGACTCTCCCTTGAGAACTCAAACCCGCCTCATCAACCTGCAACTCATCTGACACTGTCCACGTTCTCTTCTTTGCTACTGCTGCTTCTGCAGTAGAACCCCCAGAAGCCACAGTGTGTTGTGATTTTAGTGGACCACCAACAATCCGTCCAGATTCTTCAAGATGATTTGGTTGTGAAATTTGTGGCCCATGAACAAGAAACACAATCTCTCCCCTTATGTCTAGGTTTAACAAACATAGTTGACTATCAGAATCAATGTAAACACCACTGCAATGATCATCAGCTACCAGGCCTGAATTCTTTAAAAAAAATGTCAATTTTGTATTTGTGGAAATGAACTCTTCTCGCCTATAAGTATCAAAAATGAGGCACAGAGGCATTGAGTTAGGCACTTCCATTGAGCGTTGTGACATTGCTGCATGAAAGTGGACTTTAACATCATGAAAGTGGACTGTGAGGAAGCCGTCATTATCACCATTGTCCTCCTCAGCGGTGAGAGAAGAGCATGGGACGGAGTCATCATTATCATCATTGTCCTCCTCAGCGGTGAGAGGAGAGTGTTGATTATTACTCCCACAACTTCCACCACCACCACCACCACCACCATGACTACCACCTTGACTACCACTCAATTGTCCACCTCCATCGACACAATCTAGATCACCGGCACTCTGCCTCTCATCGCTAGCAACATCATCCGGTGCATTTTCAACTTGAATGATGTCATTTAAATCGGCTTCAGTGGCAAGGGTGTTTAAAACATTGGGATCAATTGGCAAGTTGGATATGCCTACTTTCGGCTGATGACCAAATACTAGTACAAAGGGAAGATTCTTGATAGCATTATGATATGAAGTGTTGTATAACCACGCCACAAACTTGCAACCAATCGACCATTTTTTACTCTTATTAGTTTCCATCCAATTACCGAGTTTCTTTTGAACAGTCTGATTCACACGTTCCACACCTCCTTGGGATTGACAATGGCGCGGAGATCCACGAACGATTTTACAAGTGGGCCATAATTCTTTCACCTCCTTGATGACATTATCAATGAACTGAATGAAACAATGAATATGAAAATGCACTATTTAGATTTTTGAAACCACCAATATTTGATAAAGAAAAAAGAAAGAAAGTCTCACTGCATCATCTAATTCCATGCATTTGATTTCCTTATCAGTAAAAGCAACACGAGCAAATTCTCCCCCATTGTCAGTTTGCAGAATTTGCGGCGGACCAATAATAGTAAATATTGACACAAGGGCTTGTGCCACTGCATCTGCCCGCTTAGAAGTCAATGGAATACTAAAAAGATACTTAGTGCAATGATCGATGTAGTTCAAGAGGTACTTGAACTCTCCATCAGCAATAGACTGCAAATCTATTAGATCCATCTGACCACGTTGTCCAAATTCATATGCAATGATACTCTTGAGTCCAGCAGCAGGTTTCTTTATAGTAGTGTTATTAGCAACACATAGAGGACAAGTATCAGTGAACAACTTCTGTATATCCCTCGGAATATTACCATGTGACATTTTCACTTGCTGAAACAATGATTTACATTTTTTATGATCATCACCATGTGCTGCTTTCAGATCAGCAAAAACACGCTCATAGTAAGAGAGTCTTGTCAACTTACTAGCATCAGTATTGTTGTCATCAGTATTGTTGTCGCTATCATTACTGCTATAGCTATCATTATCACCCTCATTATTGTTATTGATATCACCCCTCTTATTGCCCTTCGGTCGTTGGACAAGAACATCATGTACAAGGGCATACTTCTTCTTCCACTGTGTGACTTGAGTGAATCCTTGACTCCTGAGAGATGACTCTGTAGTATTTGGATCACTCAGCTTCTGAAGGCACTCTATAATCTTATTATGTTTTTCCTTAAAAAACAACGCACAATTTTTAGCTTTCTTCTTCATAATAGGAAGCAACTTCTTATAAAATTCTTCCATATGACGTTGTGATACCTCATCCAAATCAGCAATACCTTCAATTACATAATCAACAATTGAAGGGTCTTGCGTAGGTACATTAGCTGTGGAAACATTGGGTGCATGAATTGGATGAACACCAGATCCTTGGGGTGTAGTGACTGCAGCCAGAGCAGCAGGGTAAATATACATTTGTTGTTGTTGTTGTTGTTGTTGTTGTATAATAACAAAACGATTTCGCAGCACTCTCACGCTGGCTGTTTGATATTGGATTAAATTGGCAACCAAGGCACACTTAACCAATATCAAAGCCGAACCGAGTATCGTTTATGAAAAGTCTAACTACGTTGGTGGGTTAGGACGTTGGTGGCGAGTTGATAGACTACGTTGGTCCACCGTCGTTGGTGGTGAGTTGATAGACTACGTCCATGGTGAGTCGATAGCTACAGAGTTAGGTCGGGTTGCCTGTGAGAATCGAGGCATTGTGCACCTCGATCGAGGCATCGTGCACCTCGATGAGGCATCGTGCACCTCCATCGTGCACCTTGACATTGTGTGAGTTGTGTGAGCACCTTGAGGCATCGCACCTCAACACTTAGTGCACCTCAACACTCACATCCGTTTGCATATGGGAGCCTCCGTTTGCATATGGGAGCCTCCGTTTGCATATGGGAGCCTCCGTTTGGAAATGGGACTTGGCGGGGTATATTTTCCTTGGGTTTAAAAGAAAAATGTCCCATTTACAAATGGGACAGGGTTCCATTTGCAAACGGGAGGGTCCCATTTACAAATGGGAGCTATACGCAAACGGGGGGTAACATCCGCACCGCTTCTGGCATAAACGAAAAGACCAAGACAATTTTTGAGAAAAATAACTTTACGAGGAGCGCTAGGTATGATCTTTACAGCTTGATTTACGATTTTTCCAGCGGTCGCAGGGCAGACCTGGCAGGATCGGGCATAAACAATTACAGATGATGTACTTTCTCAACGACACCCAACCAGCCTTCACACTCGGCTGAAAGTGCAATAGTTATGCAACCCTAGAGACTTATCAGGAACATACAGGCACTGGGGTTCAATTATTTAGGTAGAGCAGCATGCACGAAATAGATACCTAGGAACTAAACTAATTAAAATGTTACATACAGTACAAAAAAGACGTATGTAGAAATTCACAGAGGACTTCTTAGGTTGATGAGAACCCTTGATGAGAAGCCCCAAAACCCGCCATCTTTGACCCGACCAATTCCACTTTTCGATTTGTTTCCGCGAGTAGCTTGACCTACTATGGCTGGCGGCTATGGCTAATTTCATGGCCTATGGCGTTGCAACCCCCAATTCGCTTGGTGCAGCTACATCCAAACACCATGGGCAACGTCGTATGCGCTTGGTTTGGTCGTAATCCGTCGGGGGGAGGAATAGTTTGATCGTACAACCTTGTGTAAATTGTTTGCATACAACAATCAAATGTATGGATGATCGGGGGAGATGTGACCGGCACTATCGATGGCAATTAAGACCGCAAGAATATACAATTCAAGGTTACAATTTCATGAAATGGTTATAGTGTTATCTTTTTCCTTCCCCTTTTCTTCTTAGGTTGGCCGTTTTCAGCTACATGTTCTAAATCAAAACCTGCCACCAGCTTAACAGATTGTAAAATAAAGCCGTTGTCAAAGTCAACAGCTGAGCGGTGACAGGCCAAACTCTTTTGCAGGTTCTCAATACGTGAGTGCAAAATTGTGTTCATATTTTGCTCACCTCCATCGTCGTCAACGATCATCTCTACTGTGAGCACCTCTCGTGAAATACATTTTGACACCAGGCCTATAAAGTTCACTTTTCCTTTTTTAGAATATAATGGATAGTGTCGATATATTGCTTTGGCAGCTCCCCAAGAATATTCAATGCCCTCCCCAGCGTACTCTGCATGGTATTTGGTTGTAATTAGAACTTTAACTCCAAGGCTGCTGCAAACGTATTCAAGCTGAGACATTTCGTTTGTGAAGTCAGTACAGAGTACTCCTTCACGATTAATCCTGCATCATCTACCACTTTCTTTTTATATCGACCTAATTGCTCTTCACATATCCAACCTCGCTCGTAAAGTATCTGCATCATTCCCTTTCCCTCCCAGGTAAAACTTTGTGAGTCACATGTTTTTTGGTGTCAATTTCCAAACCCAACGCTATTTTACGCAACTCCCTCGTTGTCAATTTAGACAATTTCGTTTCACCCTCAAGTAATCCAACTGGTGTTTGCATTATGTCGTGCACAAGTTCCTTCTTCGTTTTCTCCTTGTCGCTAACTTTGTCAGGAGAGAGTTCGACAGAGGTATCATGCCTCGATGATTCTCTTTTCTCCAACGCGAGATAAAACGGGCCACAGTTAATGTCTGCATCAACACCATAAACAAGGTCTTGCATCTGGCTGACGTTTACCATTCTAGGATTGGTAGCATCGTGGTATGGACCAAGGTAACCTTCTGATCGTTCGATGAGTGTACTTCGCATGTTCTCACCTCCGTATCCCTTATTCATGTTGCCAACGTCCAGACCACCTACACGCTTCTTTGCATGACCGCTACTATGGTCATAAAGGAAGATATAATCATACATCTCCGGAAATAATACATGCAGGCAATCAATGCAGTCCTCTGTTTGGACAGTAATGCAGTTTCCGTTCCAGTAACCATTGCTCCCACCAAATTCAAGGCTCCGTGCTCCGTACAAATGGTGACTCTGTAAGTGGTTGTTTAAGTGCATGCCCATGAACGTCTTTTGCTGCTGCCTCATCGTAGTACAATCTTCCATTTCTATAAGCATTTATATTGGCTAGCTGCTCGGCACAAATTTCCATGCCAAACCCAAACTGAAACACAACAATCAACAATTACGACGATGGCAATAACGATTGTGACGATGTAAGTGATGAACAAACAATAAACTAAAAACAATGATGACATCACTGATATTGATCAACCCTACCTCACGAGATTGAAAGGCAGATATCATAAGACCTACTCCGCTGGACTTCAGCATAATTGCTCGCTGCCCCGTAGGACCTGTCCACTGTCTTCCACGGGAGGAGAATTGATTGAAAATGCTCTCGTCTTGGCCAAATATGATTATTGGCTTACAACCTTCCGGCATTCGAACAGAAAGATTCCCACCGTACGGGCCTATGTTGCAATTTTCGAAATTGTGGTCATCTACATGGAACTCCATCCACCATTCATTCGTCACGTTATTCCAATACTTGTGCCCAGCCGATATTACTTGTTCATCCTTGCATATCAACGACTGGACTGTCTGGTAACTGGTTAGCGGCATCTGCACCCAGCGATGCGTAAACAGTTCAATTTCAGAAAGGTATGTGTTGATGAACTTACTTCTGTGTTGTACTTGTTCTTCTTTTTCGTGGCCGTGCATCCACCTTAGTACTGTTAATTTACTCGGAGGCTTCTCAACTAAGCCAGAGATATAATCGTATTCCACGGCACCCTTTTCCTTCGCCGCTTCGTCTTTCAGTGCCGGAATGATTTTGGATATGAGTTCATACTGTACCATTTCACTTGTGATGTGGTCGAGACGACTGAGGATGAATTCATTTACCATGGCTGATGCTGCCTTAGGGAAAAGAGCAAAGATCTTTGGCTTTGGCTGTTTAATGCCATTGGCGATATAATTATTCGGATGACAAAATTTTCCATTCCTCCTGAACAATCGGTTCCATTCTGATACTCTCTTTGGGTCTGAAGTGTAATCCAACCCAAGATATGCCAACATCTCCACAGCCTCTTTGCAACACGTATTCACCCACGTGTGTTTATTGTGTCCTAGTTTCTCCAATGCAATGGTGTATGCTGTACGCAGATACATACAAGTCTTTCTAAACAAAAATATTTGTTTAGTTGTTAATGGCTTCTTCTCAATATCAGTAATAAACCGTGTGTATCCATCTTCGGACCTTTGTACCTCACTGAGAAGTCTTATACACATTGTCCCCATTCTTATAGCTGAAACCAAAAAGCTTAGCCGCCTCTGGTGACTCCCAATAAATTGATACATTCGAATCAACGTCGGAACTAAATACACCAACACATTGTCATCATCATTATGCCTGCATGGTGTTATTTCAGCTACTGTTCTTGTTGAGTCATCGACATTAGTATTGTTCTGTGGTGCCACTCTTGCTGGTGTGATTATCACCGTTGTGTTTGTTGCGTTGTCTCCCCGAGTATTAACTCCCCATCTCTGAATTCTTCCTACATGCACGTCAATGATATCACGGACTGACGCTGGATCGGCAGGCGGTTTACCATTGATGTGCCGATAGAAATATGGCACCTTCCTTTGTTGTCCCGAGTCATATGGACATGACATTTGGAATTGTTGAATGAATATACCCATATCATTCTGGGTTCCACATTGAGAAGCATGACTTGAGATGGCACGATTGAAGGTCTCACGCGAGAAGCCAATGGTGTTAATAACATCAGGGTAGCGTGCACTAATTACCCTGACCCAAGTCTCGTCACAAATCCAGTTGTCTTGGTACTTCTCAATAGCAGTAGACAAATTTATGTAGCACCGACGAATGATATCCCAGTTCTTCACCATGTTATATTCCCACCATCCTAAATGGATTAATCCAATCTATAGGCGCGGGGGGTGCATATAAGTCTTAAGGATGGGACTATCAATATTGGTGGAGGATCGGCTCCGGTCATTCGTACCATGGTCGGCCCGAATTTGCTAGACGCCTCGCGGGAGGTGCTGTTTTTTCAAATCGGGCCCATTCTGTTTTTACAATACTACGAGTCGGGTAACAACTTGTTTTTTCTCTTCTAGCTACTTCCTAGCTACTTCCTAGCTACTTCTGGGCTTATCGTCGCGTTGGTCGCCGTGG
>Ga0247834_1006563_pt1 | contig 12922 bp, 12 predicted proteins | sample LaCruzMarch2015__8_FD_187118 | JGI IMG/M metagenome (GOLD analysis project Ga0247834, IMG submission 187118) | Freshwater microbial communities from meromictic Lake La Cruz, Castile-La Mancha, Spain - LaCruzMarch2015_12m | ecosystem: Environmental > Aquatic > Freshwater > Lake | place: Spain... | reverse complement strand
GAGTTCTTTCTCTTCAAAATAAAAATCTTCAAGTCCCGGAATGCGAATCGGCAAGCTCACCGGCACCGGGCACCGCGACACGAAGGAGCGAATCTCGGCGGTCAATTCGTGCGGGAACCAAGGCAGGATCAGGGCGGAACATCCATCCTGAACAAGCATCTCCGCCTGACGCGAACCGTCGTCCATGAAGTCCTGAACCCAACAAGAACGAATATCCACGGATTCCTGACGCCCCGCCTTCGCGATCGCGTGACAAACTGCGGATTCGTACGCATCTCCTTTGGCGTAGACTAGAACGCCCACACGAGACGATGTGGGAAGGGACGACGCGGGTTCCGCCTTCTTGTCGGTGACAAAGGTGCCGCTTCCGATTCGGCGAACGATCAAGCCGTCATCCACGAGACGCTTAAGTGCTTTGCGCACTGTCAGAAAATTGCATTTGAACTCGATGGCGAGATCACGCTCGCCCGGAAATTTTGTCCCTCCAGGGAGGCGGCTTGCCAATCGTCGCAACTCAACCTCCACGGCATGGTGCTTGAGCTGCCTCGATTTAAACATTTTGGACCCCGCCGGCATTCAGGGAAGATTATCATATCAAGTGCAAACGTATAGCACTTTTGCGGTGACCTTGCCAGTGCCCAACCTCCGTCCGCACCTTTGGTGCGGATGGTTGGTCGGCCGCAACCGACCCAGGGTTGCGCTCCGCTCCACCCTGGGCTGACGACGTCCCTGCCTTTGGCATGGTTCCAGGTACCCCACGGACTTTGCAGGGGGGATCCGCTTACAGGCAACACCCAGTTGACGCTTCGCTACGCCTGCGGCGAACAACCTCCCTTGCCCTTCGCATGGTTAGCGAATCGCGCACGGGTCACCAATTCGTGAACCGCAAAGCCATGAGGCGGCCCCGACGGGGCCGACGTTGATAGCCCGGGGTGAAGCGTAGCGTAACCCCGGGGTGCCGAAACCCCATATCGACAGCGCCCCAACGAAGCGCACGTAGGCTAACTTATGCCCGAACCCCTTCCGTTAAATGGAAACCTCCACCTCCGCGCCGGAACGGGCAGAGGCGTAGCAGGCATCGATCCAACAATCCACCACGGCACCATCGCGAATCGTCGGTGCCGCGCTTGTGCCCGTCTGGCAGGCTTCTACGAAGGCTTTCAACTCCACCGCGAATGCGTCGACCGCAGGAAACTCCGGTTCCGTCCACGCCTTCTCGGACTCGAGATACATCCGGGCTTTCGCGGGGAAATCGGCTGGCCGGTCCCACAGGGGGAAGAACAATTCCAGGCGCCCCTTCGTTCCGTCGATCTGCAGCCACTCGTCCCAACCGTTTCCATAAACACCGGTTTTGCTGAACGGCGACAATGCGGCCTCAAAGTGCACCGTTGCCCCTGACTTCATTCGGAAAAGACCATGCGCATGCAATTCGGCGTCGTATCCCTGAGGCGACCACGTGTGGCAGCGCACCGATAGGGGCGTTCCCATCAGCCATGCGGTCATATCGAGCATGTGGCTTCCCGCCATGTTGAGCATGCCTCCGGAAGCGAACCTCCGCGTTCGTGACGGACCGTCCGTCGTCGGTCGCCAATCCGCAGAATCGTAGATTCCCTCGTCCACCAACCCGCCTTGAAAGGAGCGGACCGTCGCACAGATGGGGTCGCCGATTTCTCCCATCCGCTCTTTTGCCCAAACGGCAGAAGGGAAGAAGCGCTTCATATAGCCAATCTGGACGATTTGACCCCGATTCGTCTGGCGAATCATCATTTCGCGCGCCTCGGCGGCGCTGATGGTCATGGTCTTCTCGCAGAACACGTGTTTACCGGCCTCCATCGCCGCAGTCAGGATTTCGGCGTGAAGAGAATTGATCGTGCAAATGTGAACCGCCGTGACCGAGGGATCTGCCACCAATTGCCTCCAGTCCGTGTAACAGACCGCATCGGGAGCCCATTGGGTTGCGGCGGATCTCGCGTCGGGCGAAGGATCCGCGACCGCCCCGATTCGAACGTCCAGCGCCGATAGGGCCTTCAAGTGCATCTTGCCAATAAAGCCCGCCCCAATGACCCCGAAAACATCCGCGCCCCTGTTGGCTGCCACCGTTTGGTCTTTGGTTTCGAGGAGCGCTTCTGCGGATAAGGAACTGTTCATGTGAATGATCTGTTGTGGGCGGCGGGATCCATTGTCACAACGACTTTAATCGCCGAGTCCTTCTCGAAGCACGCAGTGCGAACCGCCTCGGAGACGTCATCGAGGGAGAAGGTATGGCTAATGAGCGCCGGCCCGTTGATTCGCCCTGACCGCAGAAGCTCGAGCGCGAGGGGCGTCCGCAGTGCCGGTGAGGCATACGAGGCTCGCAGTTGGAGCTTTTTGAAATGGAATTCGTTCGCGGGGAACGCGACGCGATCGGTTTCCCCGTGGCCCACTCCGATGTACGCGATCACGGCCCCCGGAGCGGCTGCAGGAATGCAGTTCCCAATGAAAGACGGAGGAACCGTACTTAAGATCCTGTCCGGTGCGGGGTCGAGTTTTCGACTCCCCAGCGGCGTCACATCCTCGAAGATCAGCTCATCAGCGCCGAACTCCAACGCGAGCGCGTTCCGCTTCTCCCGGGCCGAATAGCTGGAGGCGTAGATTTTCCCCGCCCCTGCGAGCTTCGCCAGACGCACCGCCATGAGACCAATCGGTCCGAGACCAGTGACGAGAACGGTGGACCATGGCGTGATCCCGGCGGTTTCGCAAAGGTCGATCGCCACACCCAGCGGCTCCGATAAACAGGCCACTTCCGGGGTCAGATCCTCGTATTCCAGCACAGATGCCGTCGGAGAAACCATTCGCTCCGCCATTCCCAGATAGGGCCGCGCGAAAAAGCTCGTGACCGCGGTGCAGAGGTCCGAGTGCCCATTTCGGCAGGCTGAACATCGCCCGCAAGCGCTCGAGCTTTCCAGCACCACGCGCCCAGACCTCAACGCCCCGTCCCGCTCCACGATGCGGCCCGCGATCTCATGGCCGAAGGGTTGATATTCTTCCGATCCCCGCAGGATGGCGGAGATGTCCGTGCCGCAAATGCCGCACGCCTCCACTGCGATCACCGTTTCATCGTCACCAACGCGATCGAACTGCAACGAGCGTTCGACGACGTCCTGAGCGTTCCGAAAGCAGGCCGCCCGGAATTCGTCCGACCGAATCATCGCATTCTCTTCATCTCAAATTGCTTCCCGGAGAGAGCGTCCTTCGCAAAGGCACCCCAGTAGGGACTGGGCGTGAAGTTCCAGTCCGTCACCATCGCGGGGGTCACCCGCGGATGCATGCACCAACCGGTCCAATTGAGTCTATGTTTCTGAATGAAGCCCAACATGTCGGGAACCCACGTGTACGGATCCTCCTGCTCGTTCGCAGGGATAAACGTCATCTTCTGCGTATCCGCCCCCACCTCTCCCACCATGATGGGGTACTTTTCTGCGGCGGTCAGAACGTTCTTTTTCCAATTCTTGTGCCAGTTGTAGCAATGCCAGGAATACATGATCCCGTTGCCGGATTTGTCATCGAGTGCAAAGCCTTCCGTCACTCCGGAAAGATCGTTGGCAAAGGAAATGCCGCCCGCGACCACGATGTTTTTCGCACCCACTTCGCGCACCGCATTGACGAGCGCTTGCATCCCCAGCGATTTCGGAAGCTGGGCGAGTTTTTCTTTTTCCTCTGCACTTAGGAAGGCGGCCTCATCCGCATCCTTCTTCATCCCGATCTCCCCACCATTTTTCCAGACTTCCCACGTGACGTCATGAGGTTCATTGAAAAGGTCGAAGAGCACGGCCGGATGATTTTTGTAACGGGTTGCCGCGTCCTTCCAAAACTCCACGTGCTCGGGGGTCTGCCCACGATACCGATGAAGGTCCAGGAGGATGTAAGCCCCGCGGTTGGCGACGAGGTTAATGATGTCGTCGACTGCCTTCCGATAGGCCTCTCCCCCGTCTTTCTGGAGCATGTTTCGGCCGAACCAAAACTCGTCCTTAACTGGAACGCGAACGATGTTTGCTTTCCATTCCTCCACGCCCACTTTGGCGGCTTTCATGATAAATTTATCTTCGGGGAGCGTTTCTAATCCGCTCGTGCTGATGCCCTGCAGCCACACCTCCTTGCCGCTCTTGCTAACAAGGCGGTTCCCCTCGACGTGAAGCTCCTCCGGCCACTTCGATGGATTCGCCTCCTCTCGCTCAACAAATGCGGCAGCCTCGGTCGCCTTGCGCGCCGCGACCATCGCTTCGACCGGAGCAGGATCGCTCGGCACCAGCGCGATGTCATCAATGTCGTAGGTCCCCTTCTTAACTTCGAAAAGCGCCGGCATGAACTCCAGGGTTTTCGCGCCATCCGGCACGAGGAAGGAGCGGCTCTTTTCCACCCAACCCTTCGTCGAACCCTTGGCGTTGGGTGGTCCCGGCTTCTGCGACATCTTCGCTCCGCTTGCGTCTTTGAATTCGAGCATGATCCGGGCGTCCAACCACAGAGCTGGGCCCGCCTTTACATCGATCAAACGTTGCCGCCAGGTTAGCGTCAGCGCCTTCGTACCGGGTGGAATTTTGATCGATCGGTAGACCATGACCATTTCCCCGGGGGCAGGCGAAACCAGACGCAGAAAGCGATTCCCATTCTCATCTCCCCAAACTCCGCCAACCTTTGGTTGGCTCCACTGGTCGGGCCACTTCTCAAACTTCCCTGGAGTCTCAAAATCCCCGTTCTTCAGAATCGATTTACCTGATGCAATCGCTGCCGCTGCGTTCCCAGGCATCGGCGTGGCCCGCGGATCCGGAGTGCTTGCCGGGGTCGCCACGGGTGCTTCAACCGGCGCCGGGGAAGCACTCTCCGCATCCTGCGCCCCCACGGCTGAAATGCCCAAGAGGGAAGAAACAACAATCGAAGCGAAGGAAAGAGGTAGGTGTCGAAGACGCATGGTGGGGACGATTCGGCAAAATGTCTTCGGCGACAATCGCTATGTCAATGCTCTATATTGTGGGGAGCTCACGCGAAGCCACGAAGGGCTGAACATGCACCTCTTTCGCGGTATCGCGACTTCGCGGGCTGCTCTTCGTTTCGCTCCAGCTTGGATCGAGCCGATGTCTGCGGCCAGTCCGACAGTTCCTTATTGAAAAACATGCTTTTTCATGCGTATTTCGTGTATGAATTCGAAGACGATCACTTTGGAACTGGACGCCTACGAAAAGCTCAAGGGCATGAAGAGAGCGGGCGAGTCATTTACTGAGGTGGTGCGGCGCGCGTCATTCAGTGATGCGCCGCTGACAGGCAGGGAACTGCGGAATTACCTTAAGGCGGGCGGTTCCGGGATCAGCGAGCGGTACCTTCAGGCTGTGGAAGCCGCCTCAAAACACGATCCGGTTCCCGATAACCCGTGGGCTTGATTCTCGACACCAATTTCGTCATCGCGGCTGAACGAGAAGCCCGGCGCGGCGTCCCGGGCCGGACGGATGCTTTCCTAGCGCGGCGCACTGACGAAACATTCTTCCTCACGTTTACGGTTGCCGGCGAACTCGCCTGTGGCCAATCCGCCAATGCACGGCGCGATTGGGAACTGCTGTGCCGTCCGTATCCCATCCTGCCGTGGACCATGGAAATCGCCTGGCATTATGGTGAGACGTACCGCCTACTGTCAGCTGCAGGCAAGCTCATTGGTGCGAATGACCTGTGGATCGCCGCCGCCGCTCTCGCTCACGGTCATGGCGTGGTGACCAACAACACCGATGAATTCCGACGTGTGCCGGGATTGACGGTCGAGGCCTTCTGATTCCCGTCTCGACCCCGTAAGCAAGGTTCCCGCTGACGTTTGTTCCCGTGCCCTCTTTGCGACTCTCAGTGGCGCACCAGCAAGGAACTCACGAGAAGCCACGAAGGGTTGCAGATGCACTTACCTTCCTTCGCGGCTTCGCGACTTCGCGTGCCGCTCTTGCCGGTGCGGGAGTGAGCCATCCCAAACAACAAGCCCGTTAGTGCTTAGCGTACACAGCGCGATCAACCTCCCGCGCCGTATCGTACAAAAGCGTTTTCGGAAAATACGCCGCATCAAAAGGCCGAGGTCGGGTGGGGCCTCCCCATGACGAGCAATTCGCCGTCCCCCAGGCTCGCCTCCGCCAATGCGGTCCCCGGAGAGGGTCGCGCGTGACATCCATCCACTCCAGCAACCGGCCGTGTAGCGCGTCTCGAATCCCACCCACGCTCTCATCCGCAATCCGATTGCGCATCTCCCCTGGGTCGGACTCCAAATCGTACAGCTCGTCGATATCCAGCAAATTGACCGCGAGTTTCCAGCGACCGTCGATCACGCAACGAATAGGCGCAAACGCCCCAAAGCCGTCGTGGTCCACTTCAAAGCGATTGAACTCCAGGAAAATCGGACCCGATCCTTCGTTCGCAGTGGCTTCGAACCTCTCGAGCAGGCTTGTGCCTTGGAGCAGGTTGGGAATGGGAACGTCAAAGTACGAAAGAAGCGTTGGCGTGAGATCGATCTGCGAGAGAGGAGATCCATTGCGAGACCCCGGCCGCACCACACCTGGCCAGCGAACCAGGAACGGCACATTGGTGATTTCCTCGTACACCGCGGGTCCTTTGCCAAACAAGCGGTGGGAACCAAACATGTCTCCGTGGTCGGCCGTGTATAGCACCAGCGCGTCGGGAATATATTCATCGACCGCGTCCATGACCCGCCCGACCTCCGAGTCCAGAAAGCTGTTGCATGCGAAGTAGGCCGGGTAATTCAGTCGCGCCTCTCCGTCATGCTCCCGCAGGATCTTGGCGGAAGCCGCCTTGGTGTGCTCGGCCCACTCGCGTTGCATGAGGGGTTTATCGGCAAGGGCATCGCTCGCGTTGCCAACGGGTACTTCGAAGTCATCAAATCCGCTCACGAACGGTTCCGGGCAAATGAAAGGGTGGTGCGGTTCGTCTGGCGCCACCACCAGAAGAAAATCCTCATCTTTGTGACGCGCAATAAACTCCCGCGCCCGGTCACCGATGCGCCGAGCATACGTGAACTCCGCCGTGATTGCGTGTTCCGCGACTTCGCGAGGCGACAACTCGCGCCGACTCAGGTCCCGGGCGGTTTCATTCGGAAGGGATTCAAGGTAGCGGCGCCCGTCGAACCAAACCTCCGGATCCCAGCCCTGTGGACACCGACCGTCGCCGAAATAATCGGTTCCATCCAAGTGCCATTTACCGATGTACCCGGCTCGAACCCCGGCATCACTCAGGCGCTTCCCGACGGTTGGAACGTCCGCATGGGGCGCCAGGTCATTTGCGAGGACCCCGTTGCTGTGAGGGTAGAGGCCGGTAAAAATCGCCGACCTCGCCGGACCACACACCGGAGAGCACGTATACGCTCGCTCGAAAAGCGCACCCTGCGAGGCCAAACGATCCAGGCATGGCGTGCGGAGAGCGGCGTTGCCGTCATGGCATCCCAGCCAATTCGCACTCTGAGTTTCCGCGAGAAAGAGGATGACTTGTCGGGGCATGGGTACTGGTTAAAAGGTTGATGCGAGTAAATCAATAGTATAGCAAACGAAGAATGCGGTGGGGTTGGGTAGCTGGGCCTTGACGCATCTTCTGCAACCACCCGACTCCAACATCAACGCTTAACGATGACCCAGCGACTTTCCTCCTCCAAATTGCAACCCGGCGAAGTTTGGCCGGATGAAAACGGCGTCGCGATCAATGCACACGGCGGAGGAATTCTGTTCCACGACGATCGATTTTACTGGTTCGGGGAGCACAAAGTGGAAGGAACGCTAGGAAACACCGCGCAGGTGGGCGTTCACTGTTATTCCTCAACGGATCTCGTTCACTGGGCGGACGAAGGGATCGCGCTCGCGGTTTCCGACGATCCCCAAAGCGACATTACCCGTGGCTGCATCCTGGAGCGACCAAAAGTGCTGTTCCATTCCGGAACACGGACCTTCGTCATGTGGTTCCACCTTGAACTGATCGGCCAGCGCTATCGCTCCGCGCGAAGCGGGGTGGCCGTGTCAGACTCCCCAACCGGACCCTATCGATTCGTCGAGAGTTTTCGTCCGAACGCGGGGGTGTGGCCTGAAAACCTCCCCGCAGAGCGCCAACGACCGCTCAGCGCGGAAGAAAAGGCCCTACTCGAAGATGCGTCTGCGGGAGGACCCATTCCGCCCGCGGTCGAGGAGCTGAGGCTTCGGGATCATTTCGCGGGCGGACAAATGGCCCGGGACATGACGGTTTTTAAAGACGAAGACGGACTTGCCTATCACATCTATGCGTCCGAGGGAAACGGCACGTTGCACGTCTCGCAGCTCAGCGATGACTACCGGCGTCCGAGGGGGCGCTTTATTAGGATCCTTCCCGGTCGGTACCATGAAGCCCCCGCGATGTTTAAGCGCAATGGCGTCTATTTCATGATCACGTCCGGCTGCACCGGCTGGGCGCCGAACGCTGCAAGGCTATTGCGCGCCGAGTCGATTTGGGGTCCGTGGATCGAACTCCCCAACCCCTGCGACGGATCGCCTGAACAGGTCGAAACGACGTTCCAAGCCCAATCCACGCACGTCCTTCAATTGCAGAACGGACAGGACTTTTTCATGGCAGATCGTTGGGCACCGGAGAATGCAATCGATGGGCGCTACGTGTGGTTGCCCATCGAATGGGTGGGCGATCTGCCCGTGATTCGCTGGAGGGAATCGTGGGTGCCGGCGTTGGGGTGACCCCGCGGTATCGAAATCTCGAACCAATGCAGATTTTCTTTACAGACCAGCGTCTTGAGCGCATCCGGGTTCGGCTGCAAACCGACGCCGCCTTTCAGGCGCGATGGGATCGCCTTCGCGCTCGCGGAGCGGAACTAATGGCACTTCCGTGGCCGACCGAGACGCAAGCCGCGACTGCGGACGGGCAAGTCTTCAACTTCCGCGCCCCCGCTCAGCATCTCTCCGCCGCAGTTAAGACGCTGTCTCTTCTCCACGCGATCGAACCAGATGAACGATATGCGAAGAAGATTCGCAGTGGACTCCTTTACTACGCAGACGAGTACGAGCCCTATTCCCAATGGTGCTCGCCGATGTTTCGCGAGAGAGTCCCCGCTTGGAACTCGGAACTCGTTACAGGAAACCTGTGCCTTTCCTATTCACTCGGCTACGAACTGCTCCGCGACGCGCTGTCGAGCGACGACCGGCAACGGATCACCACAGCATTAACCGAAAAGGGAGTCCGACCGCTACTTAAGGATTGGCTCTTCCCGGATTCACGCATTCATTCGCTGGACACCATGGGTCACAACTGGTGGATCGTCTGCATCTCGCTTGCCGGGATCGGCGCGATCACCGTGTACGATGAGGTTCCCGAAGTCGCGGCATGGTTGCGTCAGATTGACGAGGCGATCCCGCAGTGGTTTGGCTACGGCGGCAATCTCTTCGACAATCGCGTGGCAAACTTCGACTCCAATGGCGGCTATTACGAAGGGGTTCATTATGCAAATTACGCGATCATGGAATACCTCCTGTATCGAACGGCTCTTAACGATCGATTCGATGGGATCGCATCTCCCGCGGCGCCGGAACTGCGCAAAGTGGAGAATTTCTTCCTCCACACATTTTATCCTGCGAGCGACGGCGATCTCGTCGTCAACTTTGGCGATACTCGCAATAATCCGCACGCGACAATGTCGATGCTCCTCCTGGCAGCGACCGGAATCGCCGGGGGCCACGCGCAATGGGTCGCGAACCGAACCGCGGGCATTCGAGCTGAACCCCTTGCGATGCTTCTGGACGCGGACATTCCGGCAACACCACCGGACGACGTGCCGACGAGTGCGCTTTTCCCCGATGCGGGCTGGGCGGTTCTTCGCTCCAGCTGGAGCGACGATGCCACTCTGCTCGCTGTCCGTTCCGGCACATACTGGATTCACGCTCACGCCGACTCGGGGTCGTTCATTTTGTTCCATCGCGGACGTCCGTTGATCATCGATCCGGGCCACTGCGAGTACTTTCACCCCGAGTACACGAGCTACTACGCTGCGTCGGACGCGCATAACGTCGTGCTCGTCAACCACACCGGTGCTCCACCGGAAGACTTCTGCCGCGGCTCGAAGTTTCCCGGGAAACTCCATTCACTCCTCGACGAAGGGGGATTCCGTTACATCTGCGCCGACGCTGCGGGTCCGATGGCTCATCTGTTGAAGCGACACTACCGGCACTGGATTTGGGTGGATGGCGAAATTGTGATATTTGACGACATCCTCTCGCACGAACCTGCCACCTTCCAGTGGCTGCTGCATTACGCAGGTTCCGCCGAGTGGCATTCCGGCGGTGCCAGGATCCGTAACGTCGATGCGGAGGCTAGTGTGAACTTCCTTTACCCGCAAGAGATGGACGTTCGCGAGGTGGAATGCCCGGCACCTGACCATGTCGAGCGAACGACGACCTATCTCGAGTTTTCCACAACAGAGCCTTCGAGAAAACAGAACTTCGTGGCGGTCGTGTCGCCGCATTCCGGATCCGGGCAACGCGTTCGTCCCATCGAACCCATCATCACGGAGCAGATCCTCGGGCTCCGCTTTGGAGAAGCGGAAACGATTACCAACATCTACTTCAACAGATCCGCGGACGGCCGCGATGCCTGCGCGAACTCCGCTTTATCTTTCGATGGTTGGGTCTCGGATGCCAAGCTGCTTGCGGTGACGACGGATGTTAATCAACCGGACACGGCAAGCAGGATCCTTATGATTGGTGGAAGCACCCTCCGGCGCGGCGGTCGGGTCATCTTGGATTCTCTGTCGTCGGTTAACTGTATCGTTGCTAAGGAAAATGGCGTCTTGAACGTGGCTCTCGAAGGGCAAAGGGACATAGCGTTTCACGTCCATTCTGAGACGGAACCGGATGGCGCAATGCTAAACGGCCGCACGGCAGGCATCTCTTACGACACGGCCCGACAACTTGCTGTTTTCGAGAGGAGCCGGGGTCTCCAGACCCCGACTCCCGAGCTAAGTGGCTTCGCGACACCCTAGAAACCATCCCGAAACCCCGTGAGCCAGCGTTGCGAGTCGATTTCGGTTGGATGCGAGGAGGGAGCGAGAGGCTGGATCCGACCGAAAGCGCCGCAACCCGCATGGGCAGAGGCTGATGAAATCAATGTCATTGCCCAAAGGTCTTCACTACTGATGAGTCAAGCGTGGTTCCGGGGACGGGTGGGATAACCGCAGATTCCCAGGATTTGCGCAGATTTTCTCCTGGCTGAAAACGAGGGGCTTGTATGCCAACGAGGCGGCGGCAAAGTTCGCGATGCCCTTCCATCGCGGCACCGAGCACGGCGTAGGTCAGGTCCTTTTTCAAAAAATCTGCGAGCATCGGCGAAAATCTGCGGTCCCAGGCATGAACTTCTCGGAAGAACCCTGTTTCTAGGGCCTAGCCAACCCCCGGGAAAACCTACTCTCCGAAACTCTGCGAACTGACAGTCTAATCCACGAGGCAAACTCATACGGTTGGCACTAACCAACGGTGGACGGTTCACGCAATTCCGCGTTAAACTCGGGATGAGGATTTTAAGGCGTCCGAAAAATGAGCATCTTTGAGCAAATCGCGCTGGCAGCGGAACGCAAGGAGCTTGCGGTCCTTGTGATCGGCGGGCATGCCGTGAATGCGTATGGCTACACCCGCACGACGCTGGATGTGGATATTCTCGTGGCCTTGGACACTTTCTCCGAGTGGCGGGCAGTTTTTGAATCGGTAGGCTACCGCTGCGTTGGCCAGACCGAGACGTTTGCGAGGCTGGATCCGCCGGTCACCGACCTGCCGGTTGATGTCATGCTGGTTTCCAGCAAGACGTTTTCAAGGCTCTATGCCGAGAGCAAACTGCTGGACTTCGGAGGAACCCTACTCCCAGTTCCCAAACCGCTTAACTTGATTGCGCTCAAGCTTCACGCGATGCGCAACCCCGAGCGCTTCAAGAAAGGAAAGGATCTGCCGGATATCCTCAACCTGATTTCGATTTGTCAAATTGATCCGCAGAGCGGAGACTTCCTTGAGGTCCTAAACCGTTACGCCAGTGATGAAACCCGAAGCCTCCTCGCCCGACACCTCCACTGAGGAGAAAAGTGACCTTGAATTTCCGGAGATTTCTCAGGAGTCCATGCGTCTGATGGATGACCGTTTGCCGCCATCCTTCGCCGAGCAGATTGCCCATGCACGGATGTTGCTTTCGTGGAAAAAGGGGCAGCCTTCCGACCACCCGCCACGTCAGGGCGTTCGATTCGAAATGTAGCGCGAGAAGTCCGCTTTCATCCATTGCGGACGCCAAAAGCGGTGCCGGAGACAGGGGCAATAGACTTCGGACGGGCTCTGCACAACGTGGTTGAGCACACTATACATGGCTCTCCCCTACCCAACCGACCCGTTGAATTGTCCTCGAAGCCGCACGCACTCCCATCCGACTTGACGCATGCAGAGTGACTACCGGCTGCTGCGATTTCAGTGACGCCCAACAGACCAAGAACGGGCGACGCTATAGCCTTCCGGTTGCTGTTGTCTCCGAGCTGACCTTCTGAGTTCAGCCCTCACACCCACAACGTTCCATCGTGCTTCACGGAAACGGAATGCCTCCCCCCGCTGCTACCCGCGTGATTCTCGTCAGACCGATCGCTAGGATAACACCCTCTGTCGCCTCGGCAGTCGTTACATCCGTGCGTAGCCGGGAGACCCCGGATCCTTCGCAATCGGCAACTGTACTTGATGCTGATAATCCGGCTCTGCGGCCTGCCTCTTTAGGATCGCGTCGATCTCCGTCCAAACTCCCACCAAGCCCTTCGGCGTCGGAGGAAGATCATGCCGAATCATCCGATGCAACCGGTCGAGATTGTAACAAGGGACTGCGGCAAACATGTGGTGTTCAATGTGGTAATTCATTTGCCAATAGA
>Ga0247834_1006556_pt1 | contig 12939 bp, 16 predicted proteins | sample LaCruzMarch2015__8_FD_187118 | JGI IMG/M metagenome (GOLD analysis project Ga0247834, IMG submission 187118) | Freshwater microbial communities from meromictic Lake La Cruz, Castile-La Mancha, Spain - LaCruzMarch2015_12m | ecosystem: Environmental > Aquatic > Freshwater > Lake | place: Spain... | reverse complement strand
GATAATAAAGTCGGTCATGTAAAGCTCACCTTCAGGGTTGCTTCTACATGGGGGCTAAGTCGTTGATTCCAATGGGGAAATCAACATATTTCGACTTTTTTGTCACGGATTCAGGAATAGGGCAATGGCGCGTTTTGCGCCACATACCCGGTGTAGTCTTTGTACGCCCCGGGCGCCAAGTCACCATATTGGTTGGAGCCGTCGTTTTGTCGACTGGCAATGACAGCGACCGCCACGCTGTTGCCCAGTCCTGCCGGTGTGTTTGGGTCGAGCGACAGATTGTCCGGGTTGTAACCCATCGCCGTCATAGCGGCGCGCAGGCGTGTCTCTCCCGATGGAAAAACATTGAGCAGGCAACCATAGGCCGCATGGCTGATGGCTTCTTTCCGGTTGGCATCATGGCGCTCGATCACCGGCCGGCGCATGGTACCGCCCACTACGGCCCCCAACGCTTTCTCACTGTAGGACGCCCAGGTGTCGTACATACAGGTATGGGCTATGGCTAACGACCGAGCCACAGTAGGCGGACCTTGCTTGGCCAAGCGAACCTCCGCGAGCGCGACTTTATTCCAGTCGGACACCACCGACGCATTCCCTGCCAAGGGCAACGCCACCATCAAGGGCAGCAGTAGCGCTAGCCCCATCGGGCGAACAGAGTTTGAATCTCCAGGCATGAGCATTGTGGTCGCTTATCAGACCGATTGGTCTATCAAAAATTGGCCCAAGTAGGTCGTTAACGCATCATACGCATTTAGCGGTAGCACATGTGAGATGTACTGGCCAGGTCTGACCACGACCAATCTGCCGCCGCCGGGGTGAACCCACAGATGGGCGATTGAGGCGAGTGGGCCAGAAAATCGAGCAACCCGGTCAGGCGAACCCTTACGGCGTCAGCAAAGACAGACAGTCGCCAGGCACCATCCGCCCGTGCGGCGTGACCCAGTTCCATGGGCTTGGCATCAGCCACACGCACCACTGGTGCTGAGTGGAATCGCATGCCGATCGTGAAGCCGGTTGCCAGCGCCTGGCGCTCGATGGTGTAAGTGCGAAGCAACTCGGGTCGGGAGCGGCCGTCCAGCACAGAGGCGAGTTTCAAGCCCAGATTGAATTCGCCTTGCATCGACACGTTAATGCCCTGCCCGGTTTTGGCACTGCGCGTATGGCAAGCGTCGCCGGTAATGTTAAGCGCTGCGGCGTCTACGCCTGCTCGCTGGACGACGTACGTACTCCCGCTTGCCTTAGACTCGGGCGCTCGCCAGTGGGGCACAGCATTGCGTTGGCGTCGACCACCGCAAGACTGCGCTACCCTGGTTTTATCGCCATATTTATCGACATCACAAGTAGGACACAAGGCATGAGATTGACCGAACTTTCCCGCCGCCAGCTGCTGGCTACGGCGCTGGTCCTGGTTGCACCGGCCGTGGCACTGGCACAGGAATACCCCAACAAGCCTATCCGCATCGTCGTGCCGGTGCCTGCGGGCGGCGCGGCCGACACGCTGGCGCGCATCATTGGCGAGCGCCTGACGGCGAAGCTGGGTCAGCCCGTCATCGTCGAAAACCGTGTCGGCGCCAACGGCAACATCGGCGCCGACTACGTTGCCAGCGCCGCACCCGATGGCTACACCCTGCTGCTCTCGCCGCCCGGGCCGCTGGCAATTAACAAGAGCCTGTACAAGAAGCTGTCGTACGACTCGGATGGTTTTGTACCGATCTCAGTGATCGCGGCCAACCCTAACGTGCTGCTGGTACACCCAAAGGTTCCGGCCAAGACGCTGCAGGAGTTCATCGCCTATGCCAAGGCCAACCCCGACAAGCTCAATTACGCCTCCAGCGGCTCGGGGTCGACCACCCACTTGGCCGGTGAATTGCTCAAGCATGTGACCGGCGTGCGCATCACCCATGTGCCGTACAAAGGCGGTCCGCCGGCGTATTCAGACCTCATGGGTGGACAGGTCGAGATGATGTTCCAGGGTCTGGCCACTGCTATGCCGCAGATCCTTGACGGCAAGCTGCGCGTGCTGGCCGTGGGCAGCGCCAAGCGCCACCCCGCACTGCCCGACGTGCCGACCCTGACCGAGACCTTGCCGGGGTTTGTCTCGGTCTCCTGGACCGGGCTGGTCGCGCCGCCCAAGACGCCGGCGGCCATCGTCAACAAGCTGCAGGCGACCATCGCCGAAGCCCTGCGTCAAGGTGATGAGGGCAAGGGCACCAAGGGTTTTGACGTGCGCGACCTGATCGCCAGCACGCCGGCCGAGGCCACCCGCTTCACGCTGGAAGAAAAAGAGCGCTGGGGCGCCATCATCCGATCCACAGGCACCGTTGCCGACTGAAGATAACAAGACAATTGATATGACCGACACCCTGGCCCGACATGCCGTGATCGAGACCCCGGCCGACTGGCGCGCCGCCGAGATCGCCGCGCGCAATGACTGGATCCATGAGCTGACTGGCGACGAAGTCGCGGAGCTGCGCGCGGCGCTGGCCCATGTCAAGGCCCTGGGCAAGACCTTGGCGACCATGACTCGCGACGACTTTCCGCTGCCCACGCTGTCGGCGTTGTTGGTCCGTTGCCGCGCCTTCCTGGAGGATGGTGCGGGCCTGTTCCTGATTCGCGGCTTCCCCGCCGCCGAATACAACAAGGGCGACCTGCGCCTGCTGTATTGGGGCCTGGGCAAATACATGGGCACCGCGGTCTCGCAGAGCTCCAATGGCGACATCTTGGGCGACGTGCGCAACATGAACGTCGACATGAACAGCCCCAATGGCCGCGGCTACACCTCCAACCAGAAGCTGACCTACCACACCGACAGCTGCGACGTCGTCGGCCTGTTCGTGCTGCGCACCGCGCGCTCGGGCGGCCTGAGCATGATCGCCAGCTCAGTGGCGGTGCACAACGAGATCGCCCGCACCCGCCCCGATCTGCTCGAGGTGCTGTACCAGCCGTTCTACTGGAGTTGGCAGTCCCAGGAGATTCGGGGCACGACGCCGTACTACCAGCAGCCGATCTTCAACCAGCACGAGGGCAAGTTCTCCTGCCGCTACGTGCGCACGCACATCATCTCGGCCCAGCGTTTCGAGGACGTACCGCGCCTTACCCCTCAGCAGGAAGAGGCCATGGCGCTGTTCGACAGCCTGGCCGGCAGCGAGAAGTTTCACTTCTCGATGATGTTCAACCCTGGTGACATCCAGTTTTTGAATAACCATGTCACGGTCCATTCGCGCACCGCGTTCGATGACTACGACGAGGCCGAGAAAAAACGCCACCTACTTCGCATGTGGCTGTCGGTGCCCAATAGCCGCGCGCTGAGCGCCGGCATGCACACGATCTACCAAGACCAGAGCGCTGGCGCCGTGCGTGGAGGTTTCCCCACCCGCACCGGCCAGCTGATTTACGAAACTGTCGGCAGCCTCGAATGAGCGCGCCGGTGCTGTACCAGGCGCAAAGCGGTCGCATCTCGATGGCGATGGTCGGCGATGCAATGCTCTCGCGCGCCCTCAAGCCCTATTGCGAGCCCGACTACCTGGCGCTGGCCAAGCTGCTTGGCTCGGCCGACGTGACTTTCGCCAACCTCGAGAGCACCGTGCGCGAGCCGCACGAGGGCGTGCCCAACTTCACCCAGGGCACGCCGATGACCACGCCGCCGACGCTGCTCGAGGAACTCAAGTGGATGGGGATCGATGTGGTGTCGGTGGCCAACAACCACACCACTGATTACGGCGTGCCCGGTGTCCTGGCCACGCTGGACCACCTCAAGCGCGCCGGCATCCCAGCCTCGGGTGCCGGTCGCACGCTGATGGAGGCGCGCCGGCCGACCTATGTCGACACGCCGGCCGGGCGGGTGGCGGTGGTATCGGCCACCTCGTTTTACCGTCCCTGGAACCGCGCGGCCGATTCGCGTGCAGATTGCGCTGGCCGCCCCGGCATCAACCCGCTGGGGTTTTCCACCTCGCACACCGTCGACGATGCGGCTCTGGCGGCGCTGCGCCGCGTTAGCGACGAGCTGGGCCTGACGCAGGAGCGTGTCCGTCATCGCAGCATGTTCTACAGCGCCAGCGAAGTGCCGGCCGACGACCCCGACAGCGTCATGCTGTTGCGCACGCGCTTTCGCCGCGGCGAACATTTCGGCACCTCCACGCGGGTCGATGCGGGCGACGCCGAGGCCAACCTGCGCTGGATCCGCGAGGCGCGCAAGCAGGCCGACTGGGTGATTTTTTCTTTCCATAACCACGATTTCGGAGAAGCGGGTCGCCTGACAGCAGCCACCGATGTGGAACTGGAGGAGCCGGCGGCCTTCATGACGCAGTTTGCCCGTGCGGCCATCGATGCCGGCGCGCACGCGGTGGTCGGTCACGGGCCCCACTTGACGCTGGGGGCCGAGATCTACCAGGGCTGCCCCATCCTGTACAGCCTGGGCAACTTCATCTTTCAGAACGAGACGATTGACGCCTTCCCGGCCGAGGCCTATGGGCGCTTCGGGCTCGATGCGGCGGCAACGCCCTCGCAGTTTCTTGATGCCCGCACCGGCAATGACACGCGCGGCTTTCCGGCCTCGCCCGAGTTCTGGGAAAGCTGCGCTGCGGTCTGCGAGTTCTCGGAGGGGCGGCTGTCCGCTGTGCGCCTGCACCCGCTGGTGCTGGGACATGGCCTGCCGCGCGCTCAGCGCGGGCGGCCGGTGCTTGCACGCGGCGAGGCGGCGCAGCGCATCCTGGCGCGTATCGCGCGCCTGTCGCGCCAGTTTGGTACCGAAATCGCCATCGAAGGCGATTGCGGCGTGATCCGGGTAGCGCCATAAGCGCCGCATCGTTGCCGCGTGTGGCGGTGCTCGACGACTACCTGGGCGTCTCGCAGGAGCTGGCCGATTGGTCGGTGTTGCAGGGGCTGTGCCAGGTCGACGTGATCCGCCACGCCTTGCCCGACCTTAATGAAGCCGCCAAAGCCCTGGCGCCCTACGACGTGCTGTGCCACCTGCGGGAGCGCACCGCCATGCCGCGCGCCTTGATCGAGCGGTTGCCGAACCTCAAGTTCATGACGGTCACGGGCAAGGCCCACCGCACGATGGACCTGGCGGCTGCCACCGAACGGGGCGTTGCCGTGACCAACGTCTCAACCCACCTCAAGGCCAGCAACGCCACGCCCGAGATGACCTGGGCGCTGATCCTGGCGGCGGCTCGGCACGTGCCCTCAGAGGACCGGCAGCTGCGCGCCGGCCGTTGGCAAAACACCCTGGGCCTGCTGCTCGAAGGCAAGACCCTGGGCCTGCTGGGCTTAGGCCGCGTGGGCCAACGCGTGGCCGCCATCGGCCAGGCGTTTGGCATGCAGGTCATCGCCTGGAGTCCCAACCTGACGACTGAGGCCGCTGCTGCGTTTGGCGTGCAGCGCGTCGACAAGGCGGCTCTGTTTGCGCAAAGTGACGTCTTGAGCGTACATGTGGTCCTCAGTGAGCGTTCACGCCACCTGGTGGGCCGGGCCGAACTGGCGCTGATGAAACGCACGGCCTTACTGATCAACACCGCGCGCGGCCCCATCGTCGATGAGGCGGCGCTGGTGGAGGCACTGGCCAGCGGCAGACTGGCCGGCGCCGGGCTGGACGTCTTCGAGCACGAGCCGCTGGCGCCCGATCACCCGCTGTGTGCGATGGACCAGGTGGTGCTCACGCCCCATCTGGGCTACGGCACCCGCGAGACCTTTGAGGGCTTCTACCGCTCGACGGTTCAGGGGCTGCTGGCCTACTTCAAGGGCGAGCCGCTGGAGCTGATTAATCCGCAGGTGCGGGCGGCCGGGTGAGCGGTAACAGATCTACGAAGTTAACTTATTGACCTTTTTGAAGTATGACTTGAACCTCAAAAATGGCACTCAGGGTCTATCGACATGTATCGACTTGCGCGGTGACCATCCGGAGCGGATTCTGGCGCTACCCGTCGTATGAAATTGGCTCCGAAGTGTGGCGCCATAAATGACTTAAGTCCTTGTCACGGATGGTTTATTTCACACAATTTTTACCGTCACCGCTCAGACGGATCATCTCCGTCAAGGTCCACCGATTCGCACAACCCTCAAATAACGCTCTGGAGACAGATCACCGCGCGGAGGTAGGAATGGCGTGCGGGTGCCCTGGCCCGGCGCACAACGGTGAGCCTTTCTCGAAACACGCTAGAACACGATCTCAAGCCGTTGCCAAAATCCGAAACTCTGATGCCTTCACGACCGGCCTGACGTGCGTCTTCTCGCGCTGAAGCTCCACCAGCCCGTAGCGCGACATCGTCTTCAAGGTGCGCGACAGGTTGCCCGGTTGCCGTCCCGTGGCCTTGGCTAGCACCGCCATGGAATCGGGGTTGGTCTCCCGGATTACCTTCAGCAGCGCGCGGTTCTGGTCGCTGAGGACTTCGGCCACCGACTTCATGGAGGTGAACCAGATCTTGGGCTCGCCTGCCTTGGGCTTGTAGTCGCCTTTGGCGATGGCGATGGCCCTCGCCCGGATGTGCTCCTGAGGCATGACACCGATCACGATAGTTTTCATTGCTGTGCTTCCTTGATGACTCGATCGACCTCTGCAAAAAAATCCTCCAGGAGCCGCTGTGCTGACTCAAACGTGTAGGGGACGCCTTTGTCGCTTGAGGTCCGGTGACGATGGTCGTAGGGCAGGCGCTGCCCGGCGAACTTAAACTTCTTCGGCGGCTTCACCGCATGTGCGTTGTCATAGCCCAAGACTCGGGTGCCGTACTTGTCGTGCAGCGACAGGCTGTACCTGATGCCGTGTTGGGCATCTACCGACGGCGGAATTCGCCGCACCTCAATCTTGATCCAGTAGCCGCCCTCCTGCTCCAGAATGGAGCCGTCCAGATCAAGCAGTGTGTCGAGACCGACGTCGGGACTGTTCATCAGTTATAGACTATATCATCTGATGATAATAAGTGTTTGCCGTGCCTTGTTTATTCCAAACTGAGTGTCGGCAATGAGTGTGAGCCGTGACACGGCGGTGCTTCGCTGTGTGGTACGGGTGCTCTGGATTTCGGATCTTCGGACATATGACAATGTTCGCTGAACAGTAAATTTTCAACCACAAGGAGTCACCGTTTCCGACAGGCTCTGGCCCGAGCAAGGAGATATGTCATGCGACGTCGAGGCACCCCCGTCAGCCGGGAAGCGTTGTACGAAGCGGTCTGGACCGACGCTGTGACGCTCGTCGCGCCTCGCTACGGCCTGTCCGACGTGGGACTGGTCAAGATCTGCAAGAAGCTCGGCATCCCGGTGCCGCCGCGGGGCTACTGGGCGAAAGTCAAGGCCGGTCGTCCCACCCACAAGCGGCCGCTGCCCTCCCTACCTGCTGGCGCGCGCGATCTCGCCGGACCGATACCGCTGTCGGAGCCCGAGGTGGCCGTGTACGCGCGAGTCCGTGACGCCCTCCAAAAGACCCGCGAGAACCAGTCGAACATCAGCCTGCCCGCCGAGCTCCGCGACCCGCACCCGCTCGTGCGCGCGGCAGCGGCGCGCTTGAAGCGGCGCGACGGCTGGGATCATCCGGCAGGCGTGAGAAGCGCGCCCAAGGAAGTGCTCGACCTGCAGTTAACGAGGCACACTCACCTCGTCGCCGGTAGCACCACTTTGACGATCTCGATCGTCGAGTAGGTCACGCGAACCACCCACACGCCGACCCGCTCTGAGGTACAGGCGCGCGACCGGCACTAAGACTCCTTTCGCGTGGGTGCCCGGGCAGAGTATCCGAACATCCCGCAGTTCGATTGGCACCCCACCGGACGCCTGACTCTCACGGTGGGATCGTGGCCGTCACGGAAGTGGAACGACACGGAACGCAGCCTCATCGACTCGCGACTGAGCCGCATTGTCGCTGCCATCGTCGGCCTGGCCGAAGCGAAACGCGCGAAGGAAAAGGAAGAGCACCGCCGCAGGCGGACCTACGAGGAAGCGCGCGCCCTATACGAAACGCAAGTCCGCGGGCGCGATGACGATGAGCGCACGCCTGAGAGGCAGCAGTGGCTCGAGTGGGCCAAGGCCAAGGCGGACTGGCTCGATCCGCTCGTGCGACGCAGCGATCCGATCTTGGACGCACCGGAGCCGGCGGCTCCGAGTTACTGGCGATTCTGAATCCAGCACGCCAGACGCCGTGCTGACATTCGAGCGCATTGCCGTCTCAGGAATCGAACTGAGGACTGAGCCACGTGTGGATATTTTGAGCGGAAATCCGTATCCCAGGAGACAGACCGGAATGGCAGCCGACTCACCCGATCGATCTCGATAGATACCGATAGTCGGCGAAAGACCCCTACTCCCACTCAATAGATACTCGACTAAAATAGTCAACAAAATCAATAGCTTGCGTAAGATGATTTTCAGTGCGTAACTTTTGTGTGACTTTGGGCATATTTTTCAGTGCTTGCGGGCTGTGCTTAATCATTTGGATTTCAACGACTTATTGTAGTTTAGGTTACACAGAGAGCAACTAAATTTTCGGATAAATTTTTCCGTTGTAAAACGGATGATTATTCCTTAAAGCTTCCATAATTTGCGCCATATCGCCGATATTAACATTACAGAAAGTTCTATCAAAAGCGATTTCCGATTCCGCTTCTTTGGATAATAAAACATCGTCAAATTCAACATCAGCTCCTAAAACATCAAGACTAAAATTAGAGCCATAAACAAAATTAAAAACTTTTCTAGTTCTTTTTACGTGATAATTACTTGTAACAACGTAAAACTTTCTAAGTCCTAAAGGTTCGACTAAGTTTAACCTAGTAAACACCGCATCGCCGACCGTATCTCTAGAATTTTCTTCAGTAAGAATCTGCTCAATTCTCACGCCAAGTTTCACGATGTAAGACTTAAAAGCGTCTGCTATCTTGACTTCGCTATCTGCTCTATAAGCCCATCCACACGTAATAACGTAAGGAATTTTGAAATCCTTCGCAATCTTCGCGGCCAAGTTAGCCCTCAAACTAGACTCCTTGTTAAGGACTCCATCTTTGTCCATCTCATTTGCCAAAACTATCACAGCATCGTAGTTCATTCTTAAACCTCAAAATTTATGTCGTCATTGTATGACGACAGGTCTGAGATTGCTATACTACGGAGAGATTGTTCTGAACAATCTTGTGTCAACCTTCAGACTTAACGGAGACTCTTCTATGAACCAAGCGAAGCTTGTAAAAAGGCTAGACCAGGCTACCAAGCGAGTTCTATTCCTAGGCTACACACAAGAACAAACAAGCCTAGTAGATGAACTAGTCAAAGCGAACTGCGAAGTTTGGCATACACAAGAAAAGATTGAGACGACAGAAGGTTTTGATTTCGTAATAAGTTACGGCTACCGACACATCCTTAAGAAACCAATTATTGAAAGTTCAAAGGCTCCAATCATTAACCTTCATATTTCTTATCTTCCTTGGAATAGAGGCGCTCACCCTAACTTCTGGTCATTTTTCGACAGTACTCCGAGCGGTGTATCAATTCATCTTATAGATGAAGGTATTGACACAGGCCCAATACTCTTCCAACGCTATGTCAACTTTGATAAAGACCAAGTCACGTTCTCCCAGACTTACAAAAAACTTATTTTAGAAATTGAGTCACTCTTCAAAGAAAACCTTAAAAAAATCATAGAAGGAGACTACAAACCTATACCTCAACGAAGAAAAGGTTCCTATCACAAAGTCGCTGATTTACCTTCGGAGTTCCTAGGATGGGATTCTGATATACAAGAAGAAATCCGACGACTTGACTCCTTAATTTTCAAAAGGAGTGAATAATTATGATGGTAATTTCTGGTCGTGAAATTTCAGAAAATCATAAACCTTATGTAATAGCTGAAATTTCGGCTAACCATAACGGTTCGATTGAACGAGCTAAGCAATCTATAGAAATGGCAAAAAAGGCTGGGGTTGATGCCATTAAGATACAGACATATAACGCAGATACGATGACCATAGACTGCGATAGTGATGACTTTATTGTGAAGGGTGGTCTTTGGAACGGCTACAAGCTATACGATCTTTATAACGAAGCACATACACCATATGACTGGCATAAAGAACTCTTTGACTTTGCGAAAACAATTGGAGTAACTTTATTCTCAACACCCTTTGACGAGAGTGCTGTGGACCTACTAGAGTCACTAAAAGTACCCGCTTATAAGATAGCCTCTTTTGAGCTTACAGATTTACCTTTGATTAGATATGTAGCGAAATTGAAAAAGCCTATGCTTATGTCTACAGGAATGGCAAGTCAAGATGAAATTTCTGAGGCATTGGAATGCGCCAGAAGCTCGGGTTGTAACTCCCTACTACTCTTTCACTGTATCAGTAGTTATCCAGCACCAATTGAGCAAGCTAATCTCAGATCAATTCAGAAATTAAAAAGAGAATTCGGTATAACTGTTGGCTTATCCGATCACACTATCGGAAACCTTGCGGCAACCACAGCAGTTGCTCTTGGTGCCTCAGCAATTGAAAAGCACTTTACTATTAGTCGTTCTGACAAGGGACCCGATAGTGAATTTTCGATAGAACCTGATGAACTTAAAGATTTAGTAAGAGATGTCAAAGATGCTTGGCTTTCGCTTGGTAAAGATGAACTAGTTAGGCCCAAATCAGAAAGTGGTAGCCGAGTATTTCGGAGATCTCTATATTTTATCAACGATCTTAAATCTGGCTCAGTAATAAAACCAGAAGATGTAAGACGAATACGACCAGGGTTTGGTATTTCTCCCAAATTCTACGAAGATGTCATCGGAAAAGTCACAGTAAAAGACATAAGACGAGGGCAAGCCGTAGATTGGGATATGATTAAAGAATCATAAACCGCAACACAAAATCACGAAGGAGAACACGCTATGAGCCGTATCGATGAAATTATCGCCAAACAAAAAGCACTTGCTGACGAGCTAGAGATGGCTAAGCAAGAAGAACGAGATACCGTACTTAAGGACATCAAAGAGAAGATTAAGTTGTTCAACTTCAAAACTACAGACTTTAAGGGTGTGCTTGCTACACGTAAGAGGCGTGTTACGGTGGCTAAGAAAGTGGCGACGAAGAAGGCAAAGTAATCTCTATGGCTAAAGCCTTTAGTCACATACCTGTTCCTAAGTTCAGTGCCAATCAATTAGCACTTGCTGAAGTATGTGCTATTGACTTATGGAATGGCTTTGATTACCAAACAGGCAAAGAGTGCGATGTAAGTGACGAAGACTTATTAGTAATGTTTGCCACTCCTACTTTCGCAATGTACCGAAGCACGAGAACAAGGCAAACATTGACAGAGCTGGATATGCGTGAATTGATACGTGTAGCTCAGCTTAAAGCTTTATTTCGCTCCGCTCAAACAACAGACTTTCAAGGTGCTATTTCAGCTTACAGAGCAACGGCATTAGCTGTTTATAGCGGATGGAAAAGGAAAAAACTTAAGCTCGCCAACAACTACGACTACGCCACACAGGCAATACTTGATTGGAGTGTTAAGTTTGTCAACAACTCAAACGTATCCTTAAACGGAAACCATCGAGTTCCTTTAGCTTGTCGTATTTTGTTCTTTGCTATGCCCGATATGATGGTGTTTAACTTTTCGAACGGCTTAGCTAAGAAAATGCGTTTTCAATCACGTCCACAAGCCGCCATACCCATCTTTAACAAATACTTGTGTGACGGCTTACAGTTGAACAATGTTTTATTGAATAAGTTAGAAATGCCTAAACCGACTGTCTTAGCTGAGGATATTTGGACTGAGGCTAAAAATGGCGACTGGTGGCAAAGGCGTGTACTTGACTTAGCATTGCTACTTCACTTTGGATTAGTGTCAGCCACTCCGCAATTACAGACAAAAGGAAGACAATTAGCGGCAAGATGGGCAACAATGAAATCCAAACCTTAAACCAACTCAATTGCCTTACGCTTCATAGCATCATTGACGTCAATGTAGCATTGTGTGGTGCTGATATTGGCGTGTCTGGCAATGCTCTGTAACACCCTAACGCTGACACCTTTATCTGCTAAATTGGTAATCGCCGTACGACGCGGTGAATGTGAACTGGCACCATCAATCCCAACATTGCGGAATAAGTGATGGAAGAATTGACATAGTGTGTTGCTGTTCCAACCTTCAATTGGACGCTTTTGTGAATAAAACAGCTTGTCCGTAATTGACTTATACGGCACAGCTTTAACGTAAGCTTGTAGCTCTTTGCGTAGCTTATCGCTTACAAATACTGTCCCAGTCTTGCTACCTTTAGTCTGTTCTGCGCTTAAGTAAATCTCAGCTTTAACCTTGCCTTCTGCGTCCAACACGTCCGCATAACGCAAGCTAGCGCATTCCTTAACCCTTAGCGCCGCATACAGCATTGTTAAAAACATTGCCCTATTGCGTTCTGCGTGTGGACGTGTTGCCACATAGTCCAATACCCTACGTGTTTCTGTGGCTGTTAGTGTTTTTGCTTGTTTAGACATTAGTGCTCTCCTTAATGTAAGCTTTTCAATGTCTAAAGTGTATTTTCTTTGTTTCTTAATTCCTACCGATTTTTTGTCTAGCTGTGTCAATTAGAAATCCTCAATGATTACGCCAACTTAGCGTATGAATAGCAAAAAACCAAAGCTTTTACGAATTAGCTTTGGTTCTGTATTTATTGGATTTTCTAGCTGATTATGTGATTTTTAAGCAGACTTGCGTATAAGCCCTGCACGCTGTTTTAAGCTAGCCCAGCTACCCAAGCTTAGCTCAGCTTGTTATCAGCGTTTGTAGCTTGTTTAATTCAGTCTGCTGTAGCTTTGCTTTTGTACTTAAGCTCAGTGTTAGCTTTACTCTGTTACTTTCAGTTTAAGTTTTGACTGTTTGAGCGTTAGCTTTAAGTATCTACTAGAATTTAGACAAAGCTTCGCCAATTAAAGCTAACTAGCTTTATTAAATCAGCAAGAGCCAAACGTGGGCGTTAGT
>Ga0247834_1006548_pt1 | contig 12954 bp, 16 predicted proteins | sample LaCruzMarch2015__8_FD_187118 | JGI IMG/M metagenome (GOLD analysis project Ga0247834, IMG submission 187118) | Freshwater microbial communities from meromictic Lake La Cruz, Castile-La Mancha, Spain - LaCruzMarch2015_12m | ecosystem: Environmental > Aquatic > Freshwater > Lake | place: Spain... | reverse complement strand
AGTTCGGGCCGCCACAATTGTATAGGTCTTCGTGCCATGACCATCCTCTACCACAGGACATCCTATAATGCTACGATTATTTGGTCAGTTTGGTATCATACGGGTTCTTCCAGCCGGTCATGGTCTTGCCATCGAACAAAGAAACGAAGCCATCGGCAGCGGCCTTGTCCTGGGCCAGGGCGGTCATCAAGGCGGCGCAAAGCAGCGTGGTGAAAAAAGTGCGTGTTGTCATAAGGGACGGAGAGTCTGCCGTGCGCTTCTGGATTGCTCAAGACGAATCCGCAGCGGGCAATGACACCACTCACTCTAATGCAAATGTTTTGCATTTTATAACTTGACGCTCCTGCAATTTGGTTGCGATAGTTAGACCGCCATGTCCCCACGTCTCTCCCTCGCGCTTGCCGCCGCTATGATCGTTCCCGCTGTCGCCACAGCTGGAGATGCCTCTGCCAAGAACCCAGCCCCTGCTGCGGCCACTCATTCCCACGGACCGAACTGGCTCACGGGTGAAGGCGTGTCGCTCGGCGGCGTGCTGTTCCCACACATCCATTTCAACTCGGTTTATGGCGGCACCACAGCGGATGAACTGCCCGAGATCGGCCATCATGATCCACGCGAAGACGGCTGGACGATTCAGGGCTTTGAGTTCGGCAGTTCCGTGCGTTGGAGTGATTGGTTCGAGGGCTACGGCAATCTTCACCTCTACTACGACAACGAGGCCGAGGAGTGGAACCATGAGTTCGAGGAGTGGTTCGGCAAGATCAAGAACTTGCCCGGTGGCTTCGAGCTGCGCGGTGGTCGCTACCTCAACCGTTTCGGCTTTCAGAACAGCACCCATCTACACGGCTGGGACTTCGTGGACAGTAGCTTGGTCAATGGTCGCTTCCTCGGCGATGATGGCCTCTACACCATCGGTGGCGAGGTCAGCTGGAAACTGCCAGTCCCGTGGACATCGGAGCTGGATGTAAGCGTCGGCGTAGTGCCGGAACGCGAAGGTCACGCTCATGGCGAAGAAGAGGAAGAAGAGCACCTCTATGAAGCCGAGGGCGCGCTGTTTGATGACACCATCGTGACTGCCAACTGGACCAACCAGTTCGACTACAATGACTTCCACCAACTCCGTGCCGGTGTCTCCGGTGCCTGGGGTGACAACGTCTGGGGCCGCACCAATCAAGTCTATGGCGTGCACTTCCAATATGAATGGCGTGAGAACGGCTATGAAGCGGGCGGCCGCTACTTCCGCTGGCGCACGGAACTAATGCTGCGCAAGTTTGGCGCGATCAGTGGTCACTTGCCCGGCGAAGAAGAAGAGCATGAAGCCGGAGAACACGCGCATCACGAAGATGAACACGAGCAGGAACATGCTGAGGAAGAGGAGCACGAGGAAGAAGTGCGCCGCGCTGACCTGGACGAAGTGGGCCTCTACACCGCGCTGACCTACGGCTTCGACAACGGCCTGGAATTCGGCCTGCGTGGCGAGTATGTGGGCGGCATTGCTGATGCTGGTCTGGATGAACGCTATCGCGTCAGCCCTGCCATCACGTATTATCTGAACCGTTCCCGCACCTTCTACGTCCGGACCCAATACAACTACGACCACAGCAATGATTTCGGCAGCGAGCACAGCGTCTGGGCTCAGTTCGGCATCAACTGGGGTGGCCCTCACGTTCGCTAACACCTCCATTCCACATCATGAAACAGATCCTCACCGCTTTTCTCTTCGCGTTCTGCGCCAGCCTTGGCTCGGCGCAAACACTCAAGGTCGGCTCCGTGCATCCACTGATCGGTGATCTGGCCCGTCAGGTCGGTGGGGATCGAATGGTCATCGTCGATGTCTTGAAGCCCGGGAGCGACATCCATCACTTTGAGCCTACCGCCAAGGAGGTCGGAATGTTGAAGGGCGTCTCACTCCTGCTCGCCTCAGGCAAGAATCTGGAGAGTTACCTCGACAACCTGCGCGACAGCCTCGGTGGCGTGCCGGTGGTCGAAGTGGGTCGCACCATTCCCTCGATCAAGATCGACGCGAATTCCGAGCTGTTCATGTGCTGCCCGGCACACTCGGCGGGCGGCATCGACCCCCACTGGTGGCACAGCGCGGAGAATATGCAGCGCGCAGCGCGTGTGATCGCGGAGGAGTTCACGAAGCTTGACCCTGCGGGCAAGGACGTCTTCAAAGCCAATGCTGACGCCGCTCGCCAGCGCCTGGCCGCCGTCAAGGCGTGGGCACAGCAGCAGATCGCTCTCATCCCGCGCAGTGATCGCAAGCTGGTCACCGCCCACGCGGCTTATGGCTACTTCTGCAAGGAGTTCGGCTTCAAGAGCCTGCCCATTCTCGGCCTGGGGCGTGAAGACGAAGCCTCGGCCCAGCACATCGCGGCGGCCGTGACCGCCATTCGTGAAAACAAGATCCGCGCCGCCTTTCCCGAGGACCAAGCCAATCCGAAGATCCTGAAGGAGATCGTGCGTGAGACCGGCTTGAAGCTGGGCAATCCTCTGGTGGCCGACGGCACCTCGCCCGACGCCCACACCTTTGAGACCATGCTGCGGCACAATGTCAGCGCGATTGTGAAGGCATTGAAACCCTGAGGAGAGAGTATTGAGTGTTTGGTATTTAGTTCTTGGTTCAGAGAGGTTCGGCACTAAACACTCATCACCAAATACTAGTTCCCCTCCTTCCCCATGCGCGGCTCTCCTCCACTGCAACTTGCCTTGCTGCTGCTCAGCTTCATCGCACTGGCGATCCCACTGGTGCAGCTGACGTCGGCGCGTGAAACCGTGGCCGCGCCCGTGGCCACGATCGCCGTGGAAGGCAAGGCATTGCCTGTGACACTGCGCCTCCGTTTCGCGCATCAACCGACCAAGCTAACCCTGGAACTGAATGGCAAGCCACTGCTCGCGGACGCCGATGTGACGCAATCACCCATCGAGGTCACTACCGACCTGAGCATTGCCGAGGACGGCATTGATCTTCAGTTGAAAGCCGAGTGGCCCACAGGCACGCCTGACACAGCGGTGACTCTTGATGTCGAGCCCGATGGCCTGGACTCCCAATCGCAAACGCGCTGGAGCGTAGGCCCACACCTGGAAGAAGTCATCCCGTTCCTCTGGAAGCCTTGAGCCATTCCCACGATCACACGCACTGCGATCACGATCACACGCACTGCGATCACGACCACAAGCACGATCACCATGATCACGTCTGCTGGGGCGGCGGCCACGAGCACAGCCAGCACCATCGACTGGAGGTGCACGACCTCAGCGTGAGCTATCGCGAGGTGCTGGCGCTTGATGACATCGACTTTCAAACCGAATGCGGTCGCAGCATCGCCCTGATCGGTCCGAACGGCGCGGGCAAGAGCACCTTGTTGAAGTCCTTGGCCGGCCTGATCAAGCCTGACCACGGCGTCATTCGCTGGCGCGGCAAGCCTCTGACCAAAAGCAGCCACGAAATCGCGTATCTGCCCCAGCGTGGCGATGTCGATTGGCATTTCCCTATTACCGTGCGCGGCCTAGTCGAGATGGGTCGCTATCCCAATCTCGGCTGGTGGAAAAACTACCGCAAGCATGATGCCGAGATCGTTGAACGCGCGCTGGAGTCCATGCAGCTGCAGGACCTTCAGCATCGACAAATCAGTGCCCTCAGCGGCGGCCAGCAGCAGCGCACCTTCATCGCGCGAGCTCTGGCTCAAGAAGCGCATGTGCTGCTGCTCGACGAACCCTTCACCGGCTTGGACCGGCCCGCTCAGGAAGGCTTGGAGCAACTGTTTCGCGAACTCACGCACGAAGGTCGGCTGCTCATCGCCAGCCATCACGACCTCGCTACCGTGGACCGCATTTTCGATGACGTGCTCATGATCAAGAAGAAGCAGATCGCCTTCGGCGCGGTGAAGGACGTCTTCACGCAGGCGGCGATTGCGCTTTCGTATGGGGCGTAGCGATCAGGATTCGTAGCTCGAACTACGAACGACATGTGGCAAGAACTGCCTCCTGAGATCGTTTCCAGCAGTTCATGAAGACTCTCTTCGCCGCTCTCCTGCTGCTAACCACCGCGCTGCACGCCAAGCAGCCCAATGTCCTCTTCATCCTGTGCGATGACTTGCGGCCCGATGCCCTGGGCTGTTACGGCAGCCCGCATGTCAAAACACCGAACATCGACAAGCTCGCGGCTGAGGGCGTGCGCTTTGACAACAGCTTCTGCACCACCTCGCTCTGCTCGCCGAGCCGCGCTTCGATCTTGAGCGGTGTGTATGCGCACAAGCACGGCGTGACCAACAACTTCACCGAGTATCCCGACAGCATGGAAAGCTTCCCCGGCGTGCTGCAAAAGGCGGGCTACGCAACGGCTTACGTGGGCAAGTATCACATGGGTGAGAACAACGACGAGCCGCGCAAAGGCTTCGACTGGTTCGTTACCCACAAGGGCCAGGGCAAATACTTCGATACCGAGTGGAACCTCAGTGGCACCAAGCGCGAAATCATCAAGGGCTACTACACCACCGTCGCCACCGACCTGACGCTAGACTGGCTGAAGAAGCAAAGCGCCGACAAACCTTGGTGCATGTTCCTCGGTCACAAGGCACCCCACAGCTTCTACACGCCCGAGCCGAAGTATGAGCACACCTTTGACCACGTCCGCGTGCCGTATCCTGCCACCGCCTTCCAGCTGGACGACAAGCCGAAGTGGATGAAGGACCGCCTCTACACCTGGCACGGCATTTATGGACCGCTCTTCGAGTGGCGGAAGAAGTTCCCCGATGACAAGCCGGGGGCCGTGAAGGACTTCGAGAACATGGTGCACGGCTACTGGGGCACCATTTTAAGCGTCGATGACAGCGTGGCTCGCCTGCGCACCTGGCTGGAAGAAACCAAGCAACTCGACAACACCATCATCGTCTTCATGGGTGACAACGGCTTGCTGGAAGGCGAGCACGGCATGGTGGACAAGCGCACCGCGCACGAGGCCAGCCTGCGCATTCCCATCATCGTTCGTTATCCTGCGCTGACGAAGCAAGCGAAGGCCGAGTCGCAGCAAGTGCTCACCGTCGATATGGCCCCCAGCCTGCTCGAGCTCTGCGGCGCACCTGCTTTGAACAACATCGACGGAAGAAGTTGGGTCAAGCTCATCCAAGGCGGCGACTCCGACTGGCGCACCAGCTGGGTCTATCACTACAACTACGAGAAGCAGTTCCCATACACTCCCAATGTGCGCGCCCTGCGCACCGATAGCTGGAAATACATCCGCTACCCTCACGGCGACGGCTCAGCCGACAAGCACTTGGCCGAGCTTTACGACCTGAAGAAGGACCCTGGTGAAACAAAGAACCTCATCAATGATCCCAAGCAGGCGTCGAAGGTCGAGGAGCTGAAGGCCGAACTAGTTAGGCAGCTCGCGGCCATCGGCATCAACGACTCCAACGACAAGATGCCGTTGGACGAAGGCATCAAGAGCGAGCTGCCTGATCAGAAGATTCGCTGAAGCTCACTCCGCGCCAAACCACTTCTTCCGCAGCTCATTGCCCACGCCGCGTTCGGTCAGGCTAAGCAGGGCGCGGTTGATTCGTTCGCGCAGCGGGGAACCATCTTGCAGAGCGAAGGCGTAATTCTGTTCCTCGAAGACGGGGCCGACCATTTGCAGCTTGTCGTCGCCGGACTGAGCGACGGCGTATTGCAGCATGGGTGCGTCATAGACGACAGCGGCGACCTTCCCCGACTTCAGGGCGGTGATACACTCGGCGACGTTGGTAAACGTCTGGACCTTCGCTCCTTTGTTGATCAACCAGGTTTCGGAGGTGCTACCTTTGATACTGGCGACGTTGCGACCAGGCAAATCGCCGGGGCCGCTGATGTCACCCTTCAGCGAGTTCACGGTCAGCGTGGTGGTAAAGGATGCGGTAAGCAGGGACACCAGCACGATACTCAGCAGCATCCACACGATGGCGATGACGCGACCACCCACACCGACAGGGCCTTTGTTATCAGCACCGCCTACGAGCAGCGTGCTGATCGTCCACCAAAAAGACTCCCACATGCCCTTCTTGTAGTCCTGTGGCCACTGATCTTCGTTGATCCGGTGCTCATACATCCACACCAGATGCGAGATACCGAACATGGTCGCCACCAGGAGCAGGAACATGCCGATGAGCTGCCAGTTGAACAGCCCGCTCAAGAGCTGCCACATGCTGCTCATGAAGCCACCACCACCACCCGCCACCAGCACTTGCAGGCCGGAGACATAGAACGGCTGCGAGAAATCGATCACCTCTTCGCGCGTGGCCGTGACGCTCAGCGCGCCCACACCGACATCTCCGCCTTTGGCCTTCAGCGTGTCGATCATAGCCTGCGCCGTATCGGCCACCTTGACCTCATACTCGAGGCCCGCCTCGCGCGCGACCTGATCCCACAACTCCATGGCGTAGCCGACGCGGCGGCCGTCCTGCTCGAAGGAGAAGGGCTCGATGGTGCGAGTGATGACACGGATTTTTTCGGTCTGAGCATGGGCTAGCGAGACCAGGCTGGAAACGGCAACAAGCAGAAGGCAAAGGTGGCGCATAAGAGTGGGCCGAGAGTTCCATGCCGTAACGATCAGTCAAGCGACGAGGCATCCCCAATGCGAAGATAAGGGCGACGCCTTGACGCTGCGGGGCTCATCAGTCATGGATACCCCATGCACGCTGCTGGCCCGAGAAATCCCCTTCATGGCATCACCCTCGAAATGATGGTGAGGCAACTGCACGCCCATTACGGCTGGGAGGAACTGGCGCTGATGATCAACATCAACTGCTTCAAGTTCGATCCCAGCGTAAAGTCGAGCCTTGTTTTCCTGCGCAAGACCCCGTGGGCGCGGGCGAAGCTGGAGGAGCTTTACCTCTATGTGTTGCCGGAGTTGAAGCGTGCCACCGAGGCTACTTCAACAGCTCAATCCCCGGCTTCGTCAGCCGAATCTGCCGCTGCCGATACAGCGCCCCAATCGCCTGCTTGAAGGCTTTCTTGCTGGCGGCAAAACGTGCCCGAATCTCTTCGGGTGAGCTGTCGTCATCGAGCGTCAATCGGCCACCGCTAGCTTGTAGCGCTTCCAGGATTTGCTCACTCAGCGTCAGCACGCGATGCGCGCCCGAGGACTCCAGCGTGAGATCGATTTTCCCATCGGGTCGAATCGCCGCGATGTAGCCCTGCACTTCTTCGCCCGGCTCCACATGCTGCGATAAAGGCGAGCGGTAGAGCAGGCCCAAATGCTGATGCTCAATCAAGGCCATGAAGCCCAGCGGCGTCTCACGGGCGATGAGCAGGTTCACCGGATGACCGACGACATACGCCGGCACTTCCTTGCTCACATGGTCCCGCAGTCGTGTGGTGGCTAGAATGCGGTCCGACTTCTCATCGAGAAACACATAGGCGACCACACGATCGCCCTGCTGCACGCGCACATCCATCTCGCGGAAAGGGAGCAACAAATCCTTGGCCAAGCCCCAATCCAGGAAGGCTCCGAGCCCTGGCGTCACACTCACCACGCGGAGCGCGGCAAACTCGCCCACCATGGCCTTGGGCCGCTCGGTGGTGGCCAAGAGGCGGTCTTCGGAATCGCGATGCAGGAACACGTTCACCTCGCTACCGACATCGATGCCCGAGGGCGCGAGCTTAAACGGCAGCAGGATGTCGCCCAGGTCACCGCCTTCCAAATAGTAGCCAGGAGTAGCCTGTCGCGCGACGCGCAGGAGATTGAGTTTACCAAGTTCAGCCATGTCAATTTTTTAGCGGCCTATCTTCAGGGCTTGTTCAATGTCGGACCACAGGTCCTCGACGTTCTCGATGCCCACACTGAAGCGCACCACGCCATCGGTGATGCCCACGCCCTCGCGCACCGCCTTCGGCACGCTGGCGTGGGTCATGGTGGCAGGGTGACAGATCAGCGACTCAATGCCACCCAGGCTTTCTGCCTGTGTAAACAGATGCAACCGCTTCAGGAAGTTCATCGTCTTCGCCGTGGTCAAGCCGAGGTCGGCCACGATCAAGCCGCTGCCACCGCTCATCTGCTTCTTGGCGATGGCGTGCTGCGGGTGCGACTTCAGGAACGGGTAGCGCACCCACTTGATGCCCTTCAGCTTTTCCAGCCGGGCCGCGATCTCCAGCGCGTTCGCACTGTGCCGCTCCATTCGCAGCGACATCGTCTTGATGCCGCGCGAGATCAGCCACGCATCGAAGGGCGAGGGCTGCAAACCGAGTGCTTTCTGGGCGAAGATCATCTTCTCCTGCCACGCAGGATCATTGCTGCACACCGCGCCGCCCAGCGCATCGCTGTGGCCGTTGGAATACTTCGTAGTGCTCGTCAGCGAGAGGTCCGCCCCCAGCTCGATGGGACGTTGCAGGAAGGCAGAGGCAAAGGTGTTGTCCACCAGCACCGTCGCACCGGCTGCACGCGCGTGCTTGGAAATGGCGGCGATGTCGATGCACTTCAGCAGTGGATTCGTCGGCGACTCCAGCCACACCATCGTCGGTTTCAGTTGCTTGATCAGCGGGTAGTTCTGCGCGTTGGCCAAGTTCACATACTTCACCTTCACGCCGAACTTCTCGAACACCTTGTCGAACAAGCGGTAGGTGCAGCCATAGACATTCTCCTCGGCCAGCACCAGGTCACCACTCTTCAACGTGGACACGACCGCCGTGATCGCTGCCACGCCGCTGCCGAAGACCGTGCAATGCTGCGCGACCTCCAGCGAGGCCAGCGTGTTCTGCAAGTTGCGGAAGTTCGGGCTGCCGCTGCGCGTGTAATCAAAGCCGCCAGGGTTCCCGGTCTCGAAGGTCGAGGTCAGATAAATCGGCGGAATGACCGCGCCCGTGTCCTCGCGCCACTCCTGGCCAACGTGGATAGCGCGGGTCTCGAAGCGAGCGTCTTTGGAAAGGGATGTGTCGTCTCTCATGGTGAATCAGGTACGCATACCTTCCTCGCACCAAACCTCAATCCTGCTTTTCCTTCGATTGGTCTGTTCCCTCATTTCGGAAGATTATGTTGCCTACATCTATAGGCACCTCAGGATCAGGTTCAAAATCTCGGTGAATAGAGGATTGAAAACTCTTGGCAGGAACAAGCACCGAGAATGACCAAAGACCAAACAGCAATGCTATCATGATTAATCCACAGACACCGACCCAGCGTCGCGGGTAAAAACCAAGTGACTTTGCCAAAAAAGACACCGGCGCGAACATGCTTTCTACCTTGATGACCATGATCACTCCAGGCCCGTCAAATCTGGCAAACTCCTTCTCCATGTTCAGCTTTGCCTCCTCGAAAGAATGCTCAGCAGCAGCATCCGTCTTTTCGGTTCTCATCACCATCGAACCAAAAATCCATGCCAGAGGAGCAAGGAGCAAACCTCCAATCAGGATGCTTCCGATTTTCAAGCTGATCATAAAACTGACTGATGAACTTTTGCTCTACTTCGCCGCCAACCGCCAAATCTTCCCCATCCAATCGAGCGCGAGCACTTCGCCATTCGCATCCTCGCAGTAGGCGGTGGGTTTGAAGCCCTGGGACTTGCTGGGCTTCTCACCGGGAGCGATCTGGGGGCCGAGCAGGACGGTGTTGCTGATGACCTTTTTCGCCGCCTTGTCATACTTCAGTGCCCAGGTGGTGCCGAAGCCCCAGTCGCCGTAGATGTAACTGCCGGTGAACTCGCTCAGCGCCTTGCCTTGATAGACGAAGCCGCCGGTGATGCTGATGCCTTGCGTGTGGTCGTAGGCATGGATGGGGTCGATGAACGCCGTGCCTTCTGTGGGCATCTCGTTCGCACGTGGTGGATAGGCATTGAACCCCTCGCGGAAGCTCCAGCCGTAGTTGCCGCCCTTGGTGATGAGGTTGATCTCTTCCGCTAGTTCCTGCCCCACGTCGGCCAGCCAAAGCGAGCCTTCGGCATCGAAGCTGAGGCCCCAGGGATTGCGCAGGCCGACCGCATACACTTCCCAGCGGCTGGCGACCTGGTTGTTGAAGGGGTTGTCTTCAGGAATGCCATACGCGCGGCTGCCTTGCAGACGATCCACGTCGATGCGCAGCACCTTGCCATTCAGCATGAAGGCATTCTGCGCCGTGCGCAGCGGATCGCCGCCGGGCTTGCCGCCGCCATCGCCGAGCGTCAGGTAAAGGAATCCATCGGGACCAAAGGCCATGTGGCCCGAGTGGTGATTCCAGAACGGCAGCGGCACCTCCAGCAGCACGCGCTTGCTCGCTACGTCGGCCTTGTTGGGATCGGTGGCCGAGACCTTGTATTCCGCATAGACGCTGCGCTTCAGGTCCTGCGCGCTGTGGCACACGTAGAACTTGCCGTTGTCCTTGAACTTCGGATGGAAGGCGAAGCCCACGAGCCCCTCTTCAAACTGCCCATCCTTGGCCTCCATGCCGATCATCGACAGATCCAGGAAGGCCTTGGCCTCGGCGCTGGTTTCATCCTTGGGCAGGATGACCACCTTGCCACGCTGCTGCACGAGAAAATGCCGATCACTGCCATCAGGCGGCACCACGACCGTGATGGGGCGCTCCACCGGCACATTGGGCCACGCAGGCCTTAGGGTGACACGGTCCTGAGCCAGGGCCGTGAGAGAAGCAAAAGCGAGGAGTAAGGCGGTGCGCATAAGGTGAAGAAGTCGAAGTTCTACGAGCTAAGGGCGAAGATGTAAAGACAGCAGAACGTTCACTGCCACGCTTGCAAAGCCGTCGCCCGATTGCCTTACTGCGCCATGCCCGAAACTGCTCAATTGCTCTACTGCCGCTGCGCCTATGCCCAGGTCGTTCCCCAAGGGGTAAAGGATGCCGTGCTAGCGAAGCTGTGTGAAAGCGGGGCAAGTTTCGAGACCGTGGCCGACCTGTGCGAGATGGCCGCGCATCGCGATGAACGATTGAAAGCCTTCGCCAGCAGCGCCCCGCTCAAGATTGCCGCCTGCTTCCCCCGCGTGATCAAAGGCCTGTTCACCCAATGCGGCTCGCCCTTGCCCGCTGAAGGCGTGGAGATTCTGAACATGCGCACACAGTCGGCGGATGAGATCGCAGCCACGATGCTTGCCGACTAAAGCTCTCATCCTCTAAGGCTCCAACTCTCACTACTCCATGATCACCCACACCTACCGCCCACTCCGAGTTGTACTTTACGAAGGCAACGGTGCAATTCCGCTGGATGCTGCCGCTCGCGCGCAGGTCATGGCCGCCTTGCTCGACAAAGGCTACGCCGTCACGCGTACGACCACGCAGGGCAGCAGCGCCTTCCCGCACGATGATCGCAGCCTGCTGCTGCTGGGTTCGTTTCCGAATCAACAAGCGCCCGCGCTGGAAGACATCACTGGCCAGATCAAGATCGACGCCCGCGACATCACGGGCCTGGACGCCTCCAGCGTCGTCGCCTTGGTCGAAACCACGCGCGGCGACACCCCCATGAACCAACCCGGCACCTGGAAGCCCTGGTTCCCGGTCATTGACTACTCGCGCTGCACCAACTGCATGCAGTGCCTTAGCTTCTGCCTGTTCGACGTGTATGGCGTCAGCAAGGACAACAAGATCCAGGTGCAGAACAACGACAACTGCAAGACCAACTGCCCAGCGTGCAGCCGCGTCTGCCCAGAGGTCGCGATCATGTTCCCCAAGTATCAGCAGGGACCGATCAATGGCGACGAGATCAGCGAGGCAGACGTGGGCCGTGAGAAGATGAAGGTCGATATTTCATCCCTGCTCGGCGGCGACATCTACGCCGCGCTGAAGAACCGCAGCGAGGCTGCGAAGAGCCGTTTCAGCAAGGAACGCAGCCCCGACAAAGCCTTGGATGAACGCAAAAAGTGCCTGACCAAGATGGTCACCGACGGCTTCATTCCCGCCGACGTGCTCGCCGCCTTGCCCTCACCCGAAGAGATCATGCGCAAGGCTGATTCTGCCAAGGCGAAGGCCGAGGCTGCGCTGGCGGCAGGGTAAAAGATGTTCGGTATGCACGCTTCAGCGTGTCTGGCTCTGGACACGCTAAAGCGTGAACACCGAACACTGCTGCGGGGCCGCTACGCTGTCATGTCCAGCTTCAGCTTGGGCTCTTCCTCAATGGCCTTCGTGATGGATGGCCAGCCATCGACGCGCTGCATTTGGAACATGTGCAGATACACGGCCACTTTGTCGGCTGGATAAGCAGCAATCAGGGCAGCAACACCAGCAGCGGCTTTGTCGTCGGCAATCTCCTCCGGCAAGTTCTCCACTTCGCCGTCTTTGTGCTCGATACCCACGGCATCCAGGAATGTCTTCAGCATATCCTGCTGGCTCTTCAGCAACCAGAGCTGGATCACCTGCTCGGAAAGGCCGTTGTTGCTCTTCATGCGCAGCTGATCGATCAGCCACGTGTGCTGGTCTGCCTGTGATTTGCGCTCCAGGAAGACGGGACGCATCTTGCGCAGCTTGGCCAGCTCGCCCATGACCATGTTGTAGGCAGGGCGGTGCTGCGTATCGAGATGAAGAACGATTTCATTCTTCAGTTCAGGACTGACGGCCAGGAAGAGCTGATGGGCTTTCATTGCGTGGATGTTAGAAACGGGCGGGCTTGCTACCACGCAGGCTAGAATGGCGCAATGCGTTTTTAGACACGCCGAACCGCGTGGCATTGGAAGGCCGTGCCCGCGCCACCAACCTCTTGCACGAAGTGATCAGCCTGAGACTTGGCCCGACCCCCACGCTGCAAAAACGCCGCCTGCTTTTCATAGAACATCTCGCTCAAGCCCGCATCCGTCAGCCACGCACGCCAGTCAGTGAAGTTCACATCGCAAGTAATATCCTGTCGCCCGGGATTCGCATAGACGTCCGCCCCTTCCAAGCGCTGCTGAAACAGGTAAGCCCGCAACGTGCCGCGCGGGCGGCGATGATAGACCGCAGGGAATTCGTCGCCGTAATCAATGGTGAGCATGGAGCCCCCTTGCCAATACGGAAGCCAGTCATGCAGCCAA
>Ga0247834_1006544_pt1 | contig 12962 bp, 7 predicted proteins | sample LaCruzMarch2015__8_FD_187118 | JGI IMG/M metagenome (GOLD analysis project Ga0247834, IMG submission 187118) | Freshwater microbial communities from meromictic Lake La Cruz, Castile-La Mancha, Spain - LaCruzMarch2015_12m | ecosystem: Environmental > Aquatic > Freshwater > Lake | place: Spain... | reverse complement strand
CGAAGGCGAAGGCGAAGGCGAAGGCGAAGGCGAGGGCGAAGGCGAAGGAGAAGGAGAAGGCGAGGGCGAGGGCGAAGGCGAAGGCGAAGGCGAAGGAGAAGGCGAAGTTCGCTTCACCAACACCATCGACCTCGCTGTCGGTGGGCCGAGCTGCTTTGAATTCACGAGCTTCGGCGGGGAAGTCATCACCATCCGCACCCAGACCCCCGACGGCTGCCCCGCCAGCGGCGTCGCCCGCCAGGACACCGAGCTCATCGTCTTTGACAGCCGCGGTGAGCGCTACGTCCAAAACGACGACGCCAGCGGCCAAACCCTCTGCTCCGAAGCGGTGGCCGTCCTCGAGCCCGGCACCTACCTGGTGTGCACGGTGGAGGTCGGTCTCGATCTCGCCATCAACGGTGTGGTGGTCACGGGAACGTCGGTCCCGTTCACCGGCACCCCCATCGCGGCGGGCCAACCCTGCGTTCGTGGCGACGATGATTCCCTGTGCGCCATCGACGATGGTCTGCGCTGCTTCAGCGTCCTTGGCGACGGCGTGCGCACCTGTGTGGTCCCAAGCGTCATCGCCGCCGGCGTTGGCTGCGTGCCGGGCTCGGAGTCGGCGGTCTGCACCGGAGACCTCGACTGCCTCAGCAACGGCGTCGAGCCCGTCTGTGGCACGGCCGTCAACGCCGGCCTCAACCAGAGCTGCGTCGTCGGCAGCGCCATCGACAACTGCGCCCGACCCCTGGGCTGCGTCGCGGGCATCTGCGAAGAGATCCCCGGCGAGCTCTGCGACCTCCCCATCGACCTCGTGGGCACAGCGGGCGCCGAAGATGGCGACTCCACCAGCTTCTTCAACGACTACGCCTTCGGTTCCTTCCAGGATGCCTGCACCGGGCACATCACCAACGGCCGCGACGTCGTCTACGCCGTCTTGGTGCCCGGCGGCAGCGAGCTTGCTGTCAGCGTCAGCGCCGCGACGGCGGACCTGGCCGTGTATCTGACGGACACCTGTCCCTTCACCGCCATCGACCAGTGCCTCGCCGGCAGCGACGTCAATCCAGGCGCCAACGCGACGTCGTTCACGCCTGCGGTGGACACCACCCTGTTCATCGTCGTCGACGCCTTCCTCGACGCCGGTCCCTACACCCTCGATTGGGCCATCACCCCCTGATCGTCGATGGCCATGAATGCGTCCGGATGACGGCACATGGCAGTAGAAGTTCTGATGATGGGCGTGCCTGGCGGCCTTTCCGCCAGGCAGCCCACCATTGATCCCGGGAGACTCCATGCGCCACCTTGAACGACACCGCACCCAGCACATCGGGTGGCTGCGCGCCGCCGTCCTGGGCGCCAACGACGGCATCGTCTCCACCGCCAGCCTCGTCGTCGGCGTCGCCGCCGCCCACGCCGCCCGCGGCGACCTGCTCACCGCCGGGGTCGCCGGGCTCGTGGCGGGGGCCATGTCGATGGCGGCGGGCGAGTACGTGTCGGTGAGCTCCCAGGCCGATACCGAGAAGGCCGACCTTGGCCGGGAACGCCAGGAGCTCGCGGCCGACTCCGTCCACGAGCACGAGGAGCTCGCCGGCATCTACGTCGCCCGCGGTCTCGACCCGGCGTTGGCCAAACAAGTCGCCATCCAGCTCATGGCCAAAGACGCCCTCGGCGCCCACGCCAGAGACGAACTCGGCATCTCGGAAATCACCACCGCCCGCCCGGTGCAGGCAGCCCTCGCCTCCGCCGCCACCTTCGCCGTCGGCGCCGCCCTGCCCCTGGTCATCGCCTTCTTCGTCCCCGAAGGCGCCCTCATCCCCGCCGTCGCCGGCACATCATTGGTGTTCCTGGCAGGCCTCGGCGCCCTCTCGGCCAAAACCGGCGGCGCCCCCATCCTCCGCGCCACCTGGCGCGTGACCTTCTGGGGCGCCCTGGCCATGGCCCTCACCGCAGGCGTCGGCGCCCTCTTCGGCACAGTGGCCTGAGGCCATCGCTGGGCTGCCTCAGCGGCGCTGCTGACGACGACGATGGGCTGAGACCCGCCGGATGTGGGGGGCGACGCCGCTGGCAGCGCGGGCCAGGGCATCGGCCTCGCTGTTGTGGTGGCGGGGGATGCCCTCGACGGTGGCGCTCTCGAAGCGCTCCAGCAGGGCGCGCACGTCGGCGAAGACGGGCATGAGCCGCGGCACCGTCGTGCGCCGGCCTCCCGCGGTCTGTTCGACGACGACGGCGCTGTCGGTGAGGGCCCGCACCCGCGTGGCCCCGAGGGACAGGGCCAGGGTCAAGGCGGTGGCGAGGGCGTGGGCCTCCGCCTGGTGGTTGCATCCCTGCAGCCCCAACCGTTTGGACACCGTGTGGCGGCTGCCGTCGGGGGCTGTGAGGACGACGCCGACGGCGATGACGCCGGGGTTTGGCACCGCGGTGCCGTCGACGTGGGCCACCCACACACCGTCTCCCACCGCATCATCCACCGTCACGCCCACGCTCCCGCCGACCTCGGCGACGGGAGCATCACACGACGCCCTGCTCCGTGTCCTGGCGACTGGGTCCCGTCGAGGGCGCTTCTGCCCGACGGGGGAAGCGCTCCCGCAGCCACAGGTAGATGCTCGGGGCCATGAAGATCGACGACCAGGCGCCGACGACGCAGCCGACGGTGAGGCAGGCGGCGAAGGAATGGAGGGACTCACCGCCGAAGATCCAGATGGCGATGGTGGTGAACAGCACCGTCAACGTCGTGAACACCGTGCGGTGCAGGGTGTCGTTGACGGCCCGGCGCACCACGTCGCGTACCTCGGCGATGGGCAAGCCCCCGGGAGGTTCGGGGGGCATGGTCTCCCGGACCCGGTCGTAGATGACGATGGTGTGGGAGATCGAATAGCCCACCGTCGTCAACAACGCCGCGATGGTGGGCAGGTCCACCTCGAGGCGGCCGAAGGCGAACACCGCCAGGGCCCCAAGGGGATCGTGCAGCAGGGCAATCACCGCGCCGGGGGCAAACCAACTGTCGAAGCGGATGGCCACGTAAACGAGGATGGCGGCCAGGGTCGCAACCAGCGCCAGCACGCCGCTGGTCTTCAGGTCGTCGGCGACGGTGCCGTCGACTGTGTCGGCCTGCAGCACGTCGACGGTGTCGTAGCGCGTGGACAACGCCTGTTTGACGGCGTCGACGCGGGCGTCGGTGTCGCCGCGCTCCACCCGCACCAGCCATTCGTGGCCGTCGTCGCCCACCTGCTGCACGTGGGTGCGCTCCAGACCGCCCGCGGTGAGGGCATCGCGCACGTCGACGGTGGTGGTGGGGGTGTCGAGGTGGACCCGGGCCTCCAGGCCGCCGGCGAAGTCGATGCCCCAGGGCAGGCCGACGATGACGGCGACAGCCACGATGAGGGAGACAACGCCGGCGCCGCCGAGCACGAAAGCGCGGCCGTGCTTGATGAGGTCCCGGGCGGGGTTTTCAGCGAAGAGGCGGGCCTGGCGAATGGGGCGCCCGTCGAGGGACGGCCACAGGCGCTGCACGAGGTCGTGGAGCAGGCGGGTCACAAACACCGCGGTGAACAACGTCGACGCGATGCCCAACAACAGGGTGACGGCGAAGCTCTGCACGGGGCCACTGCCGAGTTCCAGGCAGACGATGCCCGCCAGGAACGACGACACGTTGCTGTCGATGATGGCGGACCAGGCCCGGCTGTAGCCGACGGCGATGGCGGCCCGGCGACTGCCCGTTCGTTTGGCTTCTTCGGCGATGCGTTCGTTGATGATGATGTTGGCGTCGACGGCCATGCCCACGGTCAGCACCAGGCCCGCGATGCCGGGCAGCGTCAACGAGGCCCCCATGAGGGACAACGCCGCCAACACCAGGGTGACGTTGAGGGCGGCCCCCACCATCGCGAGGGCGCCACCCAGGCGGTAGACGCCAATCATGAACAGGGCCACCAACAAGGCCCCGACGCTGGCGGCGACACCGGCACCGTGGAGGGCATCGGCCCCAAGGCCCGGTCCGACGGAGCGCTCCTCGACGACCGTCATCGGCGCCATCAGGGAACCGGACTTCAACACCAGCACGAGGTCGTTGGCGCTCTGCAGTTGCTCATTGAGGGCCCCGGAACCACCCATGCTGATCTGGGCCCGGCCCCCCGTGATGGGCTCGTTGATGATGGGCGCGCTGTTGACCCGGTCCTCGAGGACGATGGCCATGCGGCGACCGACGTTCTCCGTCGTCAAGGTCGCAAAGTTTCGCGCCCCCTGGGCCGAGAAGGTCAAAGACACCACCGGGCCGGGCTGCTCGGCAGACCCCATGCCCACCGACGCATCGTCGAGGTCTTCGCCGGTGACGCTGGCCTGACGGTCCAGGATCCAGGTGCGCAGCGGCGCGGTGGGATTTGCGGCGTCGACGACGTCACCGCGGGGGACCCGGTCGAGGTCGCCAAGCTTGACCTCGAGATCCGCCGGCAGCTTGGGCGCCACCAGTTGCAGCACCGCGGCCGCCTGGTCGGCGGGCAGCATCAAGAAGCGATCGACGACGACGGCCCCCGCAGGCCCCTGCTGGGGCACCTCGACGAACTCCACGCCCGCCGGCAGCGGCCCCACCTCGCGCAGGAACTCCGTCTCGTCGGCGACGCGCTGGAGGGAGAGGCGAGCCGTACGACCGAGCAGCTTCTTGGCGGACGCCGGGTCGGTGTAGCCGGGCAGCTGCACCTGGATGTGCTCGGGACCTCGACGACTGATGGAGGGCTCGGCCACGTGCAGGCCATCGATGCGGTCGCCGATGGTGCGCACGGCCTGGGTCACCGCCGCCGCCCGCAGCCGGCTCTGCCACCCCTGGTCCCGGTCGACACCGTCTGGATCCGGGCGCGCCTGTCGATCGGCAATGGCCTGGTCGACGTCGACGTGGAGCACCAGCTGCACGCCCCCCTGCAGGTCGAGGCCGGGGACGATGTGGGACGTGGGCGCCCCCTTGGGAAGCAGGGCGGCAAAGGCTTTGGGATCGTTCTTCACCACCGCCTGCTGGTCCGCCGGCAACGAGAAGAACACCACCGAGGGAACCAGGGCCCAGACAGCGGCGACGACGACCAGGGCCGTGATGATCAGGCGACGAAGGAGGGAGGGATGCCCCGAGGGGCGACGAAGACGATCAAACATCGATGACATGGGAACCCGACGCGCGTGATGAACGCGCTGCGATGGAGGTGGCTGGCAAGGGGAACCCGACGGCCGACGACGACGTGCTCACGAAGACGTGTTCACGAGACGTGCTCACGAAGACGTGCGCACGAAGACGTGTTCACGAAGACGTGCTCACGAAGAGGACGAAGACGTGCTCACGAGGACGACGTGCTCAGCACGACGACGACGTGGCCGTGGGGCAGGGTTCATGATGGGTTGGCTGACGTCGTGCCGATGGGGCAAGGCGTAACGTCAGCTACGACGGGGACCGGCCCGCGCCGGGCGCGCCCGCACCCGCCAGCGACGAGCCGACGGACTGGTGCCCGGACCCCAGCCACCGGCGAGCCCCACACCGACCAGCGGCCCGCGAACAGCGAGACGGAGGTGCCACCACGGCGACGACGGCTCCACCGCCACCAGCGGCGCCCCACCGAGGGGGTTGGCCGAGCCGGTCGTGAGCAGCGACGGGAGGCTTGCCTCGAGGTCGCTGTGGCGCGTTCCGGCAGCGGCCGATGGGCGGCCGGTGTCGGCGTCGGCGTCGGTGTTGGTGTCGGTGTTGGTGTCGGTGTGGTGGCCGCTGACGTGGTCGGCCGTCGTCGGCGGGTGATGTCCGTCGGCCGCAGCCAGGCCAGCGAGCCCCGAGCAGGCGCCGAGGACCACCAGAAAACGCAGGAGCGACACCACCGACACAGTCGCTGTGACGTACGCACGCTGCACGCCACGGCTAGCCCCAAACGGAGCCGCCCCCGCCAGAGGGCCGCCAGAGGGTCGACGGATGGCCGACGGCGGCTCGGGGATCGGTGCGGGCCAGCCGTTCGGCGAGATGGCTGGTCTACCTACATGTCACACCTGGCTGTCCTCGACGGCGACGACGTGCTGGCGGAACATGCCGGCCATGCCAATGGTTGGGCCCTGACGGTGACGGTGAAGACGACGACGTGGCTGATGTGGGCCCTGGTGCTGCTGTTGGCGGCGCCGCTGCTGCCGTGGCTGGTGGCGCGGGCATCATCATCGGAGAGCACCGTTGGCCTGTTCCTCCTCGTCGTGGGAGCCCTGCTGTGGTGGCGCGCCCCCGAGGGACCGGTGCCCCCATCCCTCACCACCGTCGCCGCCGTCGTCGGTGGCGGCGCGGCCATGCTGTTGCTCGCGGGGGTCGCCGTCGACGTGCGCCTGCTGCAGGCCGGGGCCTGCTCAGTGCTGGTGTGGGCCCTGTTGGCCCTGACCAATCCGTCGCGGGCCTTGACGTCGCTGCCGGCCCTGGGCCTGGTGCTGGCTGGCTGGCCCCTGTCGGGGGACGTCGACGTCATCGGCTTTCCCCTGCGGGTCTGGTCGGCGCAGGCGGCGGCGCTGGTGTTGCCCGTGCTCGGCGTGCCTGTGGTGGCCACAGAGACGGTGCTCTTCACCGAAGGGGCCCTGGCCGACGTCGAGGCCCCCTGCGCGGGCTTGTCGACCTTGCGGCTGGTGGTGGCCGCCGTCCTCGTGCTTGGCTTCCGGCTCTCGGCCAGCACCCGCTCCATCATCGTCGCCGTCGTCGTCGCCATCACTGTCGCCGTTGTCGGCAACGCCACCCGGGTGACGGTGTTGTCGGCCCTGGTCCTCGGCGCCCACCGCCCCGACCTCGCCGCCCTCGTCCATGTCCCCCTCGGCATCGTGGCCTTCCTCGCCGCCGCCGCCGCCGCCCTGCCCCTGCTGTCGCCCCGGACCCGTTCCACAGGTTTTCGAGGTTCCACGGGGTCCACAGGCCTGGCTGGTGCTGGCGGTCGCGTCGTCGTCGCTGCACTGATCGGGTTGGCGCTGTGCACCACGGCCCTGCGCTGGTGGCGCCACACGCCAGTGGTGGCCGACGACGACACCGCTGTCGACATGACCGTCGACGACAGCGACCCCGATGCCCTGCCCCTGTCGGCGGCGGAGGTCGGCCTGTGGTCGCGGCATGCCCTGGGGGCCAGCAAGCGGCGCATCGAGGGGGGCGAGGCCATCTTTGTGGTGGCCCGCTCCCTGCGCGCGATTCACTCCCCCGAACGCTGCCTGCAGAGCAACGGTCACCGCGTCGACGTCGTCACTGTCATCAACGACGACGACGACGACGACGAAACCGGTGGGGGCGTGGCCCACAAGCGCCTGACCTTGAACGGCGGCCGCCAGCTGGGGATCTCGATGCTGGTGTCGGTCACAGGCACGGTGGCGTCGTTGTCCGACCGGCTGCTCCTCGCCCTGCAGGGAGACGACCAGCGCTGGGTGTTTGTCTCCGCCGTCGTCGACGCTCCCAACGACCCCGCCGCCGAAGCCCGGCTGGTGGCGGACCTGCACGCCCGGGCCCTTTCCCTGCTCAGGGATGGATCGTTGTCCCCCGCCGATCGTTCTTCTGAGTCTTCGCCGTCAGCCCATCATCGGAGCGCCGCCCCATGAACCTCCTGCTTCGCTTCGCCCGCCGCGTTCCCGCCCTGCTGTTCTGGCCGTGGAACATCGTGTTGTGCTGCGTGATGGTGGCCGGCTACCTGCCCCTCGTCATGGTCCAGCTCGTCGTCGACGCCGCCTATGGCCTGGCTCGATTGGATTTCGTGTTTGGCAGCCTGGTGATGGTGCTGGTGCCCCCCCTGTGCTTGATCCACGCCATCCAGCACCGCCACGCCTACAAGGACGACCCCTGGGAGCTGGCGTCGTTCTTCTTCGGCGTCGAGCTGCCCTTGCTGGCCTGTACGGGGGCCAGGCTGTTTGGCTTTCAGCAGCTCACGGGAGCCGCCGAGCTCGTCTATCTGGCCATCATCGTCGGCGGCGTCGTCGCCGAAACCCGCGTGATCTTCGGCGAGCGCCTGCCCCGGGGCCAGCTGGTGGACGGCGTGCTGCACGCCATCCTCGTGCTGCGGCTGGTGGCCGGTACCTATGTCGGCTTCCTGCTGGCGAGCCTGTCGGTACCCCTGCTGGCCCTCGGCGTCGCCACGGTGTTGAACGCCAACCCCGACGCCGGCTCGTTCGTGGCCGCCGTCATCTTTTCGCCCCTGCTGCTCTTTGCCCTGGCGTCGGTGCTGCTGGTGCTGTTGCTGCCCATCACGGCTCCCCTGGCCTGGTTGCGGGGCGTGGTGCGCTCGGGTCGCGAACTGCGGGCCGCCTGGGGCTATGACGACCTGTTCTTCACCACCGCCGGCCCCGTCGTCGCCGGCACGTTGGCCTTTGTGCTGATGCTGCCCCAGCCCCACACCGACGCCCTCACGGCGCTGCATTACCCGCCCCAAAACGACGCCGAGCGTCGCGCCCTCGTGCAACGCCAGGACGCCATCAGCGACGGCCTCCTCGACGCCTACCTCGGCCGCCACAGCTACCTCGGCGACGACCGGGTCAACGCCTGGAGCGAGCTGTGGTCCCTGGAGAACAAGCTGGTGCCCTCCTTCGCCCTGCGCGACGTCGACGCCGTCATGCAGACCCTGGCCCGGCCCTTTGTCTACGAGGGCACCCTCGACGACGCCGTGCGCGCCCAACAGCTCTACCGGGACTTCTTTGGCCGGGAGCTTGAGCGCGACCACGCCGAGGCCGTCCGCTCAGCCCTGGCGGCCACCTGGTCCCGGGAAGAGCGCTTTGCGGGCTTCATCAACGAAGGCCAGCAGCGGGTGCGCCTGGAGCAGCAGGACCTGCGCATCGAGGGCAACGCCGGCGTCTTCGACGTGGAAATCCACGATGTCTGGACCAACCAGACCGCCAACGACGAAGAAGTCGCCATCTTCTTCGAACTCCCCGAGAGCGCCGCCGTCACCGGCTTGTGGCTCGGGCCCACCGCCAACCGCGACGAAGCCTTCAAGTACGTGACGGCCCCCCGGGGCGCCGCCCAGCAGGTCTACAACGAGGAAGTTCGGGCCCGCCGGGACCCCGCGCTGCTCGAACAGGTCGGCCCCCGCCAATACCGCCTGCGCGTCTTCCCCGTGCCCGCCCGCCCCGAACGGCCCCGGGACAGCATGCTGGCGTCGGGCTGGAACGACACTGTTGCCCCCCGGGTCCATGTCTGGGTCACCTACCAGACCCTCCCCGACGACGACGGCCTGGCGCCACTTCCTCGTTTGCGTGAACGACGAAACGGTTTCTGGGATCCCCAGACGCGCCGTTTCGTCAATGGCGAAGCTGTCGAAGCAAGCGATGCCGTCCGCGGCGGCGGCTGGGTGCAGGCCTCGGCCCGGACCCTTGGTGCCAACCGGCAACAGCGCCAGACCGTGGCCGCCAGCCTGCGTGGTGCCGGTCCTGGCGGCAGCGACGGCTGCCTGGTGATGCTGCCCGCGCCGCCGGCGCCCCTGCCCTCGCTGGTGGGCAAGACCGTCGACGTGGTCATCGACCGCTCCCTGGAGCTCGACGCCCACCGCCCGGAGCTGCAGGCCGCCCTGTTGGCCCTGCGCAGCACGGGGGCCACCCTGCGGGTGATCCTCGGCACCAGCGCCCTGCGCGGCGAAGACGCCGCCGCCATTGACGTCGCCGCCACCGCCGCCCTGGCCAACGTCGTCGACGTCGACCAGCTGGTGTTCTTTGGCGCCGCTCGCCCCAAGGAGCTGCTGCGCCAGCTCTTGATCCTGCGGACCCGCGCCAACCTGCCCCTGGGCGACGTCGTCGTCATCCTTGCCGGCAGCGCCTCCTTCGACACCGCCGACGACGTTCCCCTGGCCCTCGACGGGCTGCCGAACGTGCTGCCGAACAAGGTGTTGCCCCCCACGGTCCTCGTCCATGTCACCGGGACCATGCCTGCCGGCTACGACGACGCCACCCTCGACGCCATCCGCCGCAGCGGGGGCACAGCCACTGACAGCATCGTGGCCGGCCTGTCCCGGTTGGGGCAGCAGGTGGAGGTGGATGGCTACCAGCTCGACGTCACGCCCGGCCCCACCATGTGCAGCAAGGCGCCGACAGCGGTGGCCGTGCTGGCCCGCCAGCACATCCTGCGGGCGGATCGCGGCGGCCTGGCCCCGGTGGAGGCCCTTGATGGCCTGCACCGGGTGGCGGTGACGGGGTCGGTGGTGACGCCGTACTCGTCGATGATTGTCCTGGTGGACGAGCGCCAGCGGGCCCGCCTGGCCCAGCTCAGCGAGCAGCAAGACCGCTTTGATCGCGAAGTCGAGAAGGATGCCAAGGGGGCGGGCGCCGTTATGCCGACGGCGGCCAACGAGCCACCGCCGCCGCCGTCTCCCCCCGAGGCCAAGAAGGAGAACGCCACCAAGGCCAAGGCCGACAGCAGCAACCTTGCTGTCCCGGTCCAGTCATCCGAGACGCTGGGCGACAGCGTGGCGAACCAGGCCGCTGACAAGGTCGCGCCGGCGTCGGAGCAGGCCCTGGCCCCATCGTTGTCGACGTCACCGACGTCGTCGACGGTGCCCACGGCCCAGACGCCACCAGTCCAGCCCACAGCCACAGTATCGGGCGTCCCCGAACCCGAGGAGTGGCTGCTTTTGCTCCTCGGCATGGCGGTGGTCGCCGTCGAGACCCGCCGGCGGATCCAGGCCCGCCAGCGGGGCTGATGGCCCGGGTCGTCGACGACGAAGCCCCCCTCGGGGGGCCGGCTACAAGAAGCCGGGGCGGTCGAGCTTCTCGCGGACCCGCGTCAGCAGCCCGCTGGGGGTGAAGGGCTTCTGCAAGAACGCGACGCCCTGCTCGAGGACGCCGTTGTGGACCATGAAATTCTTCGTGTAGCCAGAGACGAACAGCACCCGGTGACACAGGCCCTCGGCCACCATCTGGTCCGCGAGTTCACGGCCACCCAGCCGAGGCATGACGACGTCGGTCAGCGTCAGGGCCACCGGGAAGCCCCGCTGACGCAGGACCTCCAGGGCATGGACGCCGTCGGTGGCTTCGAGGACGTCGTAGCCAGCACTGCGCAGGGTCCGCAGCACGAGGGTCCGCACCATCAGGTCGTCTTCCACCACCAAAATGGTCTCGTTGCCGCCCGGGGCTGCCTTGACCGCAGCGGCGCTGGCCTCGACGGGCTCGTCGTTGACCCTCGGCAGGTAGACCTTGAACGTCGAGCCCGACCCCGATTCGCTGTAGACGGCGACGCTGCCGCCGGCCTGGCGCACGATGCCGTACACCATGGCGAGGCCGAGACCGGTGCCCTGACCCACCTCTTTGGTGGTGAAGAACGGCTCGAACAAGCGTTCCAGGATGTCGGCCTCCATGCCGACACCGTTGTCGCTGACGGCGAGCATGACGTAGTCCCCGGGGGCGATGCCCAGATGGGTCCGCGTGTACTCGTCGTCGAGGGTCACGTTCTGCGTTTCGAGGGTCAGCCGGCCGCCTTTGGGCATGGCGTCGCGGGCGTTGACCGCGAGATTCATCACGACCTGCTCAAAGCGCGAGGGGTCGACAACGACGTTCCACAAGCCTTCGGCAGCGACCGTCGTGACGTCGATCTGCTCGCCGATGGTCCGGCGCAGCAGCTTGTCCATGATCATCAGCCGTTCGTTCACGTTGACGGCCTGGGGCGCCACGACGGTGCGTCGCGAGAAGGCCAGCAAATGGCTGGTCAGTTCGGCGGCGCGTTGGGCGGCCGCCAGCAGCTGATCGAGATCGTCCTGGCCTTCGTCACCGCTGACGTTGGGTCGGAGCAACTCGGCAGAGACGAAGATCGCTGTCAGCAAGTTGTTGAAGTCGTGGGCCACGCCGCCAGCGAGCCGGCCGATGCCCTCCATCTTTTGGGCCTGGATGAGCTGCCCCTCCAGGCGCCGCTCCTCGGTGACGTCACGGTAGATGAGCCGCAGCCGCGAAACGGCGCCACGGTAATCGCGCACCACGCTGCCGCTCAACAGCGTCGGCAGGGCACGACCATCACCCCGCAGGAGCTCGTGATCCCCCGACGGCAGGTGGGTTCCGGCGAGGAGGGCGCCCAAACTGGCCCGCACGAAGTCCTGGGACGTCCCCCGATACAGGGCCGCCAAAGGCTGTCCAACAATCTGGGTCCGCGGCCGCCCCAACCACTGCTCCATGGTCGTATTGCACTGCACCACGATGCCCGTGGCGGCATCGACCGAGCAGAACATCCCGGGCGCCGATTCGTAGCCTTCGACGGCGTCGCGCAGGCGCTCCTCGGCTTCGGCGCGCCTGGCCCGCTCGGTGGCGAGGTCTTCAGCCAGCACGTTCAGTCCGGCGCCAATGGCGTCGAGTTCGTCGAGCTTCTCGCTGATGGGGTGATGGCCCCGGAAATCACCACCCGCCAAGTCGCTGACGAAGTCGAGGAGCCCACTCAGGCGGGCGCGCAGGTCATCTCCAAACTCAGCCATCGATCACGAGCTTTCTCGCCCACGCACGGGCTTCGTCGGCGGACGTGAAGACGCGCACCTCGAAAGGAGGGGGCGCAACACGGACGAAGAGGTTCATGAGCGTGCGAGCGACAGGGGAAGTCACCAGAACCCCCATCCCTCGATAGACTTCGGCAGCCTCTGGCCCCGACAGAAGATCACGGGCTTCCCGGGTGCTGCCGTCGAGGGGACCGGTCTCGGCCACCAAGGCACAGCGGCGGCCACCGCTCAACTGCAGCGCAGCGGCGAACCCGGCCCGGACGTGACCAGCCGTGACCCCGCCGGCCGTGTAGTTCTGCGTGAAAACAACGCCGTCTTCGATCCACCAGCGCGCCACCCCGGTGTCGATGATGCGGGCGCCCTCGGGCTGCACCAGCAACCATGGCCTTGTCGGGGGAGCGCGGTTTTCCACGGCGGTTCGGTTTAGCACGGTTTTTCGGCATTGTCCCGTTCGTTGTTGAAACTCGACGCGGCGACCCGGTGAAATCCTACGCATTTACGGCCTTGGCAGCAATAGTGGTGGAGGCGTCTCTGGCTCGAAGTGCATTCACCAGTTGCGGCATC